>Ga0081538_10000592_pt1 | contig 40148 bp, 40 predicted proteins | sample TabmetS5T2R1_FD_71022 | JGI IMG/M metagenome (GOLD analysis project Ga0081538, IMG submission 71022) | Tabebuia heterophylla rhizosphere microbial communities from the University of Puerto Rico - S5T2R1 | ecosystem: Host-associated > Plants > Roots > Rhizosphere ... | reverse complement strand
TCGAAGGACTGCGTGAGAGCGAGACGCTCACCGGGCGGCACCTGGACGACCGCGCCTCCCTCAAGCCGTCGGTGCGGACGCCGTCGGGGACCCTGGAGGTGCGCGGCGCGAGCACCAACAACCTGCAGGACGTCGACGTCGACATCCCGCTCGGCGTGCTGGTGGTCGTCACCGGCGTCGCGGGCTCCGGCAAGAGCTCGCTGATTCACGGCTCGGTGTCCGGCCGCGACGAGGTGGTGGCGATCGACCAGACCGCGATCCGCGGCTCGCGACGGAGCAACCCGGCGACGTACACCGGACTGCTCGACCCGATCCGCAAGGCGTTCGCGAAGGCCAACGGCGTCAAGCCCGCGCTGTTCAGCGCCAACTCCGAGGGCGCCTGCCCCAACTGCAAGGGCGCCGGCGTCATCTACACCGACCTGGGGATCATGGCCGGCGTCGCCACCACGTGCGAGGAGTGCGAGGGGAAGCGGTTCGACGCGTCGGTGCTCGAGTACACGTTCGGCGGCAAGGACATCAGCGAGGTGCTCGCGCTGTCGGTGAGCGAGGCCGAGGCGTTCTTCGAGGACGGCGAGGCGCGGACGCCGGCCGCCCACAAGATCCTCGAGCGGCTCGCCGCCGTCGGGCTCGGCTACCTCACCATCGGCCAGCCGCTCACGACGCTGTCCGGCGGCGAGCGGCAGCGCCTCAAGCTGGCCACGCACATGGCGGACAAGAGCGGCACCTACGTCCTCGACGAGCCGACCACCGGCCTCCACCTCGCCGACGTCGAGCAGCTCCTCGCCCTGCTCGACCACCTCGTCGACTCCGGCAAGTCGGTCATCGTGATCGAGCACCACCAGGCGGTCATGGCCCACGCCGACTGGATCATCGACCTCGGCCCCGGGGCGGGCCACGACGGCGGCCAGGTGGTCTTCGAGGGCACGCCCGCCGATCTCGTGGCCGGCCGCTCGACGCTCACCGGGGAGCACCTCGCGGACTACGTCGGCACCTGACGAGGCCGGCGCGGAGATGAGGATCGCGGTCTCGCGGGCGCCCGGAGCCGAGCGCGTCGTCACGCCGCTCGAGCTGTTCTTCGACCTCGTCTACGTCTTCGCGATCAGCCAGCTCTCGCACCACCTGCTCGAGCACGTCGACCTGCGCACCGGCGCCGAGACCGTGATCCTCACGCTGGCGGTCGCCTACGCGTGGTACATGACCGCGTGGGGGGCGAACTGGCTCGATCCGGACCGGCTGCCGGTGCGCGGGCTGCTCGTCGTTCTGATGTTCGCGAGCCTGCTCATGTCGGTCGCGATCGGCGACGCGTTCGACGGGCGCGCGTGGCTGTTCGTCACCGGCTACCTGCTGCTCCAGATCGGGCGCTCGGCGTTCCTGATCGTGGCGCTGCGCGGCCGCGCCCTCGGCGAGCACTTCGTCAACGACCTCGTCTGGGAGGTGGCCACCGGCGCCCTGTGGGTCGCCGGCGCGTTCGCCGACGGCGACGCGCGGCTCGTGCTCTGGGGCCTCGCGGTGGTGGCCACCCAGGTCGGCGTGTGGAACCTTCACTGGCTGCCCGGCCGCGGCCGCGCGATCGACCTCCAGCACACGGAGATCGCGGGCGGGCACCTGATCGAGCGCTTCCGCCTGTTCTTCATCATCGCGCTCGGCGAGACCGTCCTGACGATGGGCACCGCGTTCGCCGGCGAGCCGTTCGAGCTCGAGCGGCTGCTCGCGCTCGCGATCGGGTTCACCGGGACCGTCGCGCTCTGGTGGTGCTACTTCCAGCGCGCCGAGCGGGCCGGCGTCGAGATGGCCGAGGGCGCCGAGGACGCCGGCGCCGTCGGCTGGTGGGGCACGTGGACGCTGACGCTGATCGTGCTCGCACTGATCGGGATCGCCGTCGGCGACGAGCTCGCGATCGCCCATCCCGGCGACGACGCCACGCTCGGCTTCACGATCCTCGCCTTCGGCGGTCCGGCGCTGTTCCTGCTCGCTCAGGCCCTCTTCCTGCGCGAGGCGCTCGGGAGCGTCCCGCGCTCGCGGCCGCTCGGCCTGGCGGCGCTCGCGGTCCTGGGGGTCGCCACCGCGCCGCTCACGCTCATGGCCGGGATCGCGGCGGCGACCGCCGTGCTCGTCGCCATGGCGATCGCGGACACGATCGCCACGAACGGGGCTCAGTCGTAGTAGCGGCGCACGCTGGAGCCGCTGCGCGTCACGTCGGTTCCGTAGATGTGGATCGAGATCGCCGTCGTGTCGGCCGTGTTGTGGACGCGATGGATGTCGCCGGGCGGCGCGAAGCCGCTGACGTCGCCGACGTGGTTGTCGCTCGAGCCGACGAGGTTGAGGTCGGCGTCGAACAGGTCCTCGTGCTCGATGCCCTGGATGACGCCGAACACGCACCACGTGACGTGGTCGTGGATTCGCGTGATCTGGCCCGGCCGCCAGACGAGGCCCACGATCGAGAACGAGCCGTCGGGCTCGACGTGCAGGGTGTGGCTGCGGTAGCCGTCCGCTGACCCGAGGCGCTGCTCGGGGGTCAGGACCTCGGGGCCGGGGAGATGCCGGCGCAGCTGCTCGGCGACGAGCTCTGCGGTGTCCGACCAGCTGGCCCGCGGGGCGAGGGCCGTGCGGACGCCGTCGAGGAGCTCACCGAGCTCGGTGGCGGAACGCGTCTGGGTGGTCGTCATGACGGGGAGTGTGCGCGTCGCCGACACATAGGTCCAATGCCAACCCTTGTGGTCATTCATAGGTAGGGTTGATGCGTGCTCGACGTCGCCCGCCTGCGCGTCCTCGATGCCGTCGCCCGCCACCAGTCGGTCACCGCCGCGGCGAAGGAGCTGCACTACTCGCAGCCGTCGGTCAGCCACCACCTCGCCCGGCTCGAGGCGGAGACCGGCGCGCAGCTCCTCCAGCGGGTGGGGCGCGGCATCCGGCTGACCCAGGCGGGGCAGCTGCTGGCCGACCGGGCGGCCGAGATCATCGGCCGGCTCGACGCCGCCGACGCCGAGCTGTCCGCCCACGTCGGGCTGACCGCCGGGCGCGTGCGCCTCGCCGGCTTCTCGTCGGCGATCGGATCACTGGTCCCGCGCGCCGTCGCCGCCCTCGCCGACCGGCATCCCGACCTGCAGTTCACGCTGATCGACGAGCACCCGCCCGAGGCGCTCGAGCTGCTGCGCGCCGGCAGGATCGACGTCGCGATCATCTTCCGCTACGACGAGACCGAGCCCGAGCCGGACGGCGTCCACCTGCACCACCTCCTCGACGACCCGGTCTACCTGCTCTCCACCCGCCGGGTCCGCACGCTCGCTTCGCTGCGCGACACGACCTGGATCGCCGGCTGCGAGCGGTGCCGCAGCCACCTCCTGTCGGTGTGCGCCGACGCCGGCTTCGAGCCGCGGATCGGCTACACGTCCGACGACATGGTCGTCATGCAGGCGCTCGTGGCCGCCGGGCTGGGGGTGGCGACGCTCCCGGGCCTCGCCCTGCGCGCCCATCGCGTGGGCGGCATCGTCGCCAAGGAGCTGTCAGGGTCGCCCCGGCACGTCTACGCGGCGACCTACGGCGAGCCGCCCGACCCGCCCGCCACCGCCGCGCTGGTGGCGGCGCTGGCCGAGGCCGCCGCGCTCGATTGACGTCAGGCCGGCGCGGGCCAGAGGTCCTGGGCCGAGCCGTCGGCGAGATGCTGCTCGTAGACGCCGACCTTCCGGGTGATGACGCGGAGGCAGTCCTCGAGCTCGGCGAGCTGGCTCTCGACGTGCCGCTGGTGCTCGCGCAGCAGCTCGAGGCGCTGGTCCTCGTTGCCGGCGCCTTCGCGCACGAGCTCGGCGAAGCGACGGATCTTCGCCAGCGGCATCCCGGACCGCCGCAGCTTGATGCAGATCCGCAGCCAGTGCACGTCCTGCGTCGTGTAGCGGCGGTGGCCGCTGGTCCCGCGGGCGACGTGCTGGGAGAGCATCAGGCCCTCGCGCTCGTAGAACCGCAGGGCGTGGACGCTCAGCCCGGTCTCGCGTGCGACGTCGCCGATGCGCAGGTCGTCTTCGGCCACGAGATCCGACGATAGCACTTGACCTAGAGCGCACTCTAGGTCCTACGGTGGGGTCGTGAGCGCCCCGACCCTCTCCCCCGAGCAGGTGCTGCCGGACCGGCGGCGGCGCCTGCTCGTCCTCCTCATCTGCTCCATGAGCCTGCTGCTCGTCGGGCTCGACGCGACGATCGTCAATGTCGCGCTGCCGGCCATCCAGAGCTCATTCCAGTCCACGCTGGCGGGCCTGCAGTGGACCGTCGATGCCTACACGCTGGTGCTCGCGAGCCTGCTGATGCTGGCGGGCTCGACGGCGGACCGCCTCGGGCGCCGGCGCGTGTTCGCGACCGGGCTCGTCGTGTTCGCGCTGGGCTCGCTGCTGTGCGCGCTCGCCCCCGACCTCGAGCTGCTCGTCGCCGCCCGCGTGGTGCAGGCGACCGGCGGCGCGATGCTCAGCCCGGTGGCGATGTCGATCGTGCGCAACGTGTTCGACGATCCGCGCGAGCGCGCGCAGGCGATCGGCGTCTTCGCGGCGATGTTCGGCATCTCGATGGCTCTCGGCCCGGTGCTGGGCGGAGTGCTCGTCTCCGCGATCTCCTGGCGCGCCGTCTTCCTCGTCAACCTCCCGGTCGCCCTGGCGGCCTTCATCCTCGCCGCGCGCTTCGTGCCCGAGTCCCGGGCGCCACGGCCCAGGCGCGTCGACCCGGTGGGCCAGCTGCTCGTGATCGCCGCCCTGAGTGCGCTGACCTACGGGATCATCGAGCTCGAGCGGGCCGGCTCAGGCGCGCTCTGGATCATGGTCGCGCTCGCCTGCTCCGCGACGCTCGTGCCGTACGAGCTCCGCCGCCGCGAGCCCTTGGTCGAGCTGCGCTTCTTCACCAGCGCGCCGTTCGCCGGCGCCAGCGCGATCGCCGTCTGCCTGTCCGCGGCGCTCGGCGGCTTCCTGTTCATGAACACGCTCTACCTGCAGGGCGTGCGCGGGCTCTCGCCGCTGCACGCCGGGCTCTGCATGCTGCCCACCGCGGCGATGATGGTGATCTTCGCACCGCTGTCGGGGCGCCTGGTGGGGCGCTTCGGCCCGCGCCCGTCCATGCTCGGCGGCGGCCTGGCGGTGCTGGCCGGCGGGCTGATGCTGACCGGCCTCAGCCCGCACACCTCGATGCCGTGGCTGCTCGGCGCCTACGCGGTGTTCGGGTTCGGCTTCGCGCTGGTCAGCCCGCCGATCGCCAACACGGCGGTCTCGGGCATGCCGCCGGCGCAGGCCGGCGTCGCCGCAGCGGTGGCCACGACCAGCCGCCAGGTCGGGCTGACGCTGGGCGTGGCCGTCCTCGGCGCCGTCGCGGGGAGCGGCCTCGGCGGAGGGTTCGCCGCCGCCACGCGGCCCGGCTGGTGGATCGTCGCCGCGCTCGGGCTCGCGGTGGCCGCGCTCGGCTACCTGACGACCACCGGCTGGGCGCAGGCGACCGCGCGGCGCACCGCGGAGCGGCTCGAGCATGCGATCACGCCAGCGGCAGGGTGAGCACGTAGGCGCCTCCGCCGGCCAGCAGGAAGCACGCCATGCCCAGCACCGCGAGCCGGAGCGGCCGCCAGTCGAGGCGCAGCGAGATGCCGGCGAAGAAGAGCACGGCGGCCATGAAGACGGTGGCCAGGATGTAGCGGTCCGCGTACAGCTTGGCCGACGTGCCGTGCGCGTAGTGCTCGTCGGCCGCGACGTGGAGCTCCTTGCTGCGGTCCTGCTCCGCCGAGTGGTACTCGGGCATGTAGAGCGGCCCGGCGATGGCCTGCGGGTTCGTGAACGGCCGCTGCGCGATCCAGGCCTCGAACGCGGGTACGAACTCGGGGCGGAAGCGGCGCCGGTAGATCGACGCCAGCTGCTCGTTGCCGGCGCGGTGCGCCTCGAGCCAGCCGTCGAAGTAGAGGAGGTCGTCGATCCGCAGCTGGCCGGCCTGGGTGGAGGACTGCACGGCCTGCATCCGGACGGTGGCCGCGCTCGCGAACCGCTCGGACAGGTCGCCGGACCAGCCTGCGGCCTGATAGCCGCACCAGGCGGTGGCGAGCGTCGCGATCGCGAGCAGGAGCACGGCGGCCAGCTCGAGCCTGCGCTCCTCCCGCGCGGGCGCCTCGGCGGCGTGCTCGGGACCGTGGACGAGGGCCTCCGGCGGATGGGGATGGACGTATTCCATGGCGGGAGCAGACCAGCGGCCGCTGACGATCCACTGACGCCCGGCTGACGCGCTTAAGCTTCGACCGTGCCTCAGCCGGCCGGCTCACCCGGCGAGGTGGCCGACGCGCTGGCAGCCGAGTGGGGCGTCGACTACCCGCGCATCGAACGGCTTCTGCGCGAGCTGGCCGAGGGCGAGTGGCGGACGGTGGCCGAGCTCGTCGCCGCGACCGCGACGTCCCGCCGCACCGTCACCGGCGTGCTGCGGCGGCTGGAGCCGTTCACCGACCAGGATGGCCGCCGCACGCGGCTGCGCGCCGAGGCGGCGGAGGAGCTCGCGCGCCGCCTGGGCGAGCCGGGCTGGTCGCCGGCGGTCGACCGCTGGGACGCCGCCGGCGATCCGCTCGTGCCCCGGATGGAGCAGCTCCAGCAGGGGCTCCCGGCGCCGCGCCGGGCGCTCGATCACGTCGCGGCCACGGCCGCCACCGCGGTCAAGCGCGCGCGCTTCCTGCACGAGCGCTTCCGGCTCGCCGGGCACACGCTGCTGTGCCTCGGCGACCGCGACCTCACCGCGCTGGCGGTCGCGCTCGTCGAGCCGCGGGCGCGGCTGCTCGTGGTCGACGTCGACGAGGACGTGCTCGCTCATGTCGACCGTGCGGCGCGCGAGCTCGGCGTGGGCGTCGACACGCGGTTCGCCGACCTCCGGCTCGGGCTCCCCGAGCGCCTGCACCGGACCGCCGACCTCGTCTTCACCGACCCGCCGTACACGCCGCAGGGCACGCGGCTGTTCCTCGCGCGCGCGGTCGAGGCGCTCGTGCAGGAGGACCACGCCCGCGTCGTGCTCGCGTACGGGTTCGGCGAGCGGCAGACCGGGGTCGCGCTCAACGTGCAGGAGGCGATGACCGACATGCGCGTCGTCTTCGAGGCCGTGCTCCCGGCCTTCAACCGCTACCGGGGGGCGGAGGCGCTCGGCAGCGCCAGCGCCCTCTACCTGCTGCGGCCCACCCGCCGCACGTGGCCGGCCGCCGCCCGCCACGGCGCCGCCGACCCGCGCATCTACACGCACGGCCACAGCGCCGAGGAAGCGGCGCCGGACACGCTGCCCGCCGCCGCCCTGGAGGTCGCGCGCGGCTGGCGCGACGGAGCGATCGACGTCGTCGGGGACGGGTGGGACGAGCCGGGACGCCCGGTCGCCGCGCTGTGGGCCGACCTTGTCGCGGGCGCCGGGCGAGCCCGCGTGCCGGACGGCCGGCTGGTCGACCTCGGGCCCTCGTTCGGTCCGCTGCTCCCGCGGCTCCTGCTCGCCGACCGCGCGCGGCGGCTGCTGGTCGCGGGCGGTGAGCTCCCCGCCGGCGACCCGCTCCGGCGCCTGCTGGCCGTGGCCTGGGAGGTCGAGCGCACCGGCGGCCTGATCGCCGCCCGCCGCTGCGATCCGCCGCCCGAGCCGGCGGGTCAGGTGCTGCGCGCGCTGCTCGACCGCGCGGCCGGCAACGTCCTCAACACCTGGCGCGAGGGACTGATCGCCGCCGGCCGGGCGGAGACGCGCAACGAGGCGCGCGCGCTCATGGCCCGTTCGGGCGGCGACGCTCTTCCTCCGGCGACTCTGCTCGAGCTGCCGCTCGCGCGACTCGAAAGGCTGGTCGAGGCGGTCGAGGCAAGCTGCGCATGATGCGCAGCACCTGCTCGAGCCGCGGCGGGCGCCTCATGAGCCGAAGTCGGCCGTGTAGGTGTGCCCGCGGCCGCCGAACGGCGTGCCCTCCGCGATCCCGATCCCGACCACGCGGAAGCGGCCGTCGAGGAGCACGTGCCGGTGCGGGCGGCTGCGCAGCCAGCGACGCACGATCGCGCGCGGGTCGGGCGCGCCCGTGCGCCACGCGATGTTCTCGCCGATGGTCCAGCGGCGGCGGCCGCGCATCCAGCCGGTGCGCTCGATGCGGGCGCTCGAGGAGAGGCCCTGCGGCGAGGTGTGGGAGAAGTAGCGGCGGACGACCATGTCGCGCGCGTGGCGGCGGGCGGCGCGCTCGAGCCGCGGGTCGATGCGCAGGCGCGGCGCCGCGTGGCGTGCGCGGGCGTCGTTGATCAGGCAGAGCGTGGTGACGGTCAGCGGCTGCGCCCTGTCGGCGGAGCAGACGGACGCTGACGCCGGGTCGGCCGCCCCCGCCGCGGCGGCGACCGCCAGGACGGCGGCGAGGCCGGGGCGGCGCATGGTCAGGCCCCCGCTGCGCCGAGGCGCAGGGCGAGCACGTCGGCGGCGCGCGCCTCGCGGTCGAGCGCGGCGAGGTACACGCCGTAGGCGTCGCTCTTGCGGGCGGTGGGCGCCGAACGCCACGCGGCGAGCGCGAGCGACGCTTCGACCTCGGCGAACAGCCAGGCGTCGAACAGGTCGGCGGCGCGCACGCGCCGGAGACCGCGGAGGCCGCGGGGTGAGGTCACGTCAGGAGAAGGCATGTCGGAAGGGGCTCCTCGGGGGGCGGGGTCATCGCCACCACTGAACGCGCGCGCGACGCGTCCCTCAACAGCCGTGGGCGCTCACTCGACAGCCGCTCCGTATCGCGTCGGGCGATACGGCTTCCGGCTCGCGGGATCGGCCGTCGTGCTTGGAGGCTCCTCAGACCCGGCTGACAATCCGCCCCATGGCGACCGACGTGACCGGCGCCTCCTGGAGCGGCCCGCAGGCGCACCGCCGGGTGCTGCTCGTGGTCTCCGAGCCTGTCGGCCGGGGCGCGGTGGAGGCGATCCTCGAGGGCGAGCCGCCCGGGCGGGTCGGCGTGCTCGTGGTCGCTCCCGCGCTGCCGAAGTCGGCGCTGCGGTACTGGGTGTCCGACACCGACGAGGGCACCGCCCACGCGCGCACGGTCGAGGAGGCGACGCTCGCCGAGCTGCGGAGCGACGGCGTCCCGTCGGAAGGGCACGTGGGCTCCCCTGATCCGCTGACGGCGATCGAGGACGCGCTGCGCCTGTTCGACGCCGACGAGGTGGTGATCGCCATGCACGCCACGGGACGGCGCCGCTACGGCGAGGGCGACCTCAGGGCCGAGGTCGAGCGCCGGTTCGGCATCCCGGCGGCAGCGATCGACCCGCCCGCCTCGTGACGGCCACCCGCGCGGTCGGCCGGTACGAGATCCTGCGCGAGCTCGGCCGGGGCGGGACCGCCACCGTCTACCTCGCGCGCCAGACCGACCTCGGGCGGCTGATCGCGCTCAAGGAGCTCTCCGCCCTGCCGGTCTCGGATCCGTCGACCGCGCGGCGCTTCGTCCGCGAGTCGCGCCTGGCCGGCTCGCTCAACCACCCGAACATCGTCACCGTCCACGACTTCTTCGAGGACCACGGGACGCCGTACATCGCGATGGAGTACCTCGCGCGGGGGTCGCTGCGGCCGCTCGTGCACAGCCTCTCGTTCGCCCAGGTGGCCGGGGTGCTCGAAGGCCTGCTCGCCGGTCTCGGCCACGCGCAGGATCACGGCATCGTGCACCGCGACCTCAAGCCCGAGAACCTGATGGTGACCGCCGACGGGCGCGTGAAGATCGCCGACTTCGGGATCGCCAAGGTGACCGACGAGGCCCAGGCCGGCACGGTCCTCACCATGAAGGGCACGACGATCGGGACCCCGACGTACATGGCGCCCGAGCAGGCGATGGGGCAGCAGATCGGCCCGTGGACCGACCTCTACGCGGTCGGCATCATCGCCTTCGAGCTGATGGCCGGGCGGCCACCGTTCGACACCGGCGGGGCGCCGATGGCGATCCTGCTGCGGCACGTGAACGAGCCGCCGCTCGATCTGTCGGCGGTGGTGCCGGCGGTCGACCCGCGGCTGTCGGCGTGGGTCGCCGCGCTGCTGGCCAAGGACCCCGCGGCCCGGCGGCACAGCGCGTCGGCGACGTGGATGGCGCTCGAGGAGATCGTGCTCGACCTGCTCGGGCCGCGCTGGCGGCACTCGGCGCGGCTGCTCGAGGACCGGATGACGGCCCCGACTCCGGCGACGCTGCCGATGGCGCCCGAGCCGCAGACGCGCGCGTGGGATCAGCGGGCGCGCACGCGCGATCAGCGGACGCGCACGCGCGATCAGCGCGCGATCCCGACGGCGATGCCGCTGGCGGCGCCGGCCGCGGCGGCGGCGCTCGGCTTGGGCGCACGGCGGCCGCGGGCCGCCCAGCCGGCGCGCCGGCTCGCCGCTCCGGTGCTCCTGGCCATGGCGGTCCTGCTCGCGGTCGCCGTGCTGGCGCTGGCCGCGGGCGGCGGTGGTGGCGGCGGCGGATCGCCGTCCTCGTCCCCGACGCGAACGGATTCCCCGGCCAACGGCGCGCGCGGCGCCGGCGGATCGCGGACGCGCGATCGCAGCGGCGCCGGTGGATCGCGGACGCGCGATCGCAGCGGCGTCGGCGACTCGCAGTCCGACGACCCGAGCGACGACGAGCCCGATCGCGGCGAGCCCTGACGAGCAGCGATCCTCCGCCGCGGCCGGTCGTCGGCGATCGTCCACGCCGATCGTGGCGCGCGGTCAGCTGCGGCGGGCGACCATCTCCGGCGTGATCACGGGCAGGACCTGGCGCGTGTACGCGCCGTAGCGCTCCTCCTGCGTCGTGAGGGCCGCGAAGAGCGCGGTCCCGGGGCGGTTGACCTCGTCGGCGTCGCGGGCGACCGCCGCTCGTGCCGCGGTCACGTCGTCCGCCCGCGCGCGCGTGCCCTCGACCGCGTGGTCGAACCGCCGGCCGCCGGCGAACTGCTCGGCGTAGTAGGGCTCGTCGAGGCTGGAGACCTTCACCACGTCGCCGGTGTGGGGGGCGTGGATGAAGCGGTCGCCGCCGAGCGAGATGCCGACGTGGTGCACGTAGCCGGTCGGGTCGCGGAAGAAGACGAGGTCGCCCGGCAGCAGGTGCCGGCGGCCGACCTTGGTCGCGCCCTCGGCCAGGATCTGCTGGTCGGTCACGCGCGGGATGTGGATGCCGGCCTCGGCGTACGCCCACTGGACGAGGCCGGAGCAGTCGAAGCCCGTCTGCGGCGACGAGCCGCCCCACTTGTACGGCGTGCCGAGGTAGTCCTTGGCCACGGCCAGCGCCTCGCGGGCGCGCGGGCCGGCATGCAGGCTCGCGCCGACGTCGGCGACGTCCTCGGGCCGCGCGCCACCGTGCTTGAGCAGCTCGCGCGCCTCGTCGAGCTGGAGCTGGTAGCGGCCGCGGTACTGCTCCGCCGGGCGCTCGACGTCGGCGATCCACTCGCCGTAGCTGCGCGGGTCGTCGATCGGCTGCCCGCGCGCGAGCCGCTGCGCCTTGACCTGCTCGGCGGTGTCGAGGAACCAGTCGATCTGCTTGGCGGGATCCTCCGGGTAGCCGGCGTACGCGCCCCGGTTCCAGATCCCGACCCGCATCTGGAAGAAGCCGACCGAGTCGCGGTCGCCGCCTGAGAGGTTCTGCATCCCCGACTCGACGAGCGAAGCCATCACCGGCAGCTCGGGCGGCAGCCCGCGCTTCTGCGCCTGGGCCGCCATCCACAGCGCGATCTGCTCGCGCGGCGCGTCGTCCCCGGGGTAGTCGGAGTCGACGTCGCCGAGGTCGAGCGGGCCCGAGCCCGAATCGTCGCCGGCGTCCGCCCCAGCGTCGCCGTCGTCGCCGTCGTCGGAATCGTCGCCGTCATCGGAATCCGATCCGTCGTCTGAATCGTCGCCGTCGTCCTCGTTCTCGCCGTCGTCCTCGTCGGCGCCGTCGTCGTAGTCCGGCTCCTCGTCGTCCTCGTCCTCATCCGGCTCGTCCTCGTCCGGCTCCTCCTCGTCCGGCTCGTCCTCGTCGTCGTCGTCATCGTCGGTCTCGCCGTCGCCGTCGAGATCCTCGTCGGGGTCGTCCTCGTCGTCGTCGCCCTCGTCTTCGTCGTCCTCGTCGTCGTCCTCGTCCTCGTCGTCGTCGGACGAGTCGGACGAGTCGTCGTCGGCCGAGTCCGCGTCGTCGGACGAGTCGTCCTCATCGGACGAGTCGCCGACGTCCGGCTCGTCCGGCTCGTCCGGCTCGTCCGGCTCGTCCGGCGTGTCGACCTCGCCAGGCGCGACGAGGCCGTTCGCCCCGCCCGGCGCATCGAGGTCGTCGGTGTCCGGCGCGAGCGCCTCGGAGTCGGCGACGGCGCCCGCCTGCGCGCCTCCGCCGCCGCCCTGCAGCAGGTCGTAGAGCCCGATCCCCTCGGCGGCCGCGGCCATCATCGCGCCGGCCAGGCTCGACTTCGACTCGCGCAGCTCGAGCGTCTCGAACGCGCGGCCCTCGGGGAGCGCCTCGCCCGGATCGAGGCCCGCCTCGCGCGCGGCGGCCTCCGGGTCCTCCCGGAAGCGGGCCCGGAACGCCGGGTCGGTCAGCACCCGCTCGATGAGGCGAGCCGCCGCCTCGTCGCTCACGCGGCTAGCGGACGCCGTCCGCGATGATCCCGCGCAGCTGGGCCGCCGCCGGCGGGTCGCGCTGGACGTCCCAGTCGACCAGGCCGGTCGCGCCGGTCCGGTGTGCCTTGCCGCGGCTCGGGAGCTGCGACCACATCACCGCACGGATCCACGGCGACCGCCCCAGCATCGCGCGCAGGGCGCGCAGCCACCGGACCCGTCCCTCGTACTCGGTGTTCGTCTCGGCGAGCACGAGCGGCTTGCCGAACGCCTCGTGCAGCGCCCGCAGGCGCGGCTCGAAGCGGTCGACCGTGTACTCCTTGTCGCCGCCGAAGTTGATCATCGTCGACGCCACGTAGTCGACGTACCGGCTCCCCGGCCAGTAGCGGCGCGCGTTGGCCAGCCACGTCCGCTCCGGCTCGTAGAGGTTCGCGTTGACCGACCAGACGAAGCGCACGTTGTGCGCGCCGGCGACGTCGAACAGCCGCACGACCCGCCGCCACGCCCACCGGTACGCGCGCGGCCCGCGGCTCCAGGGGTACCAGTAGCCGTTCATCTCGTGCGCGTAGCGCAGCCACACCGTGCCCGGGAAGCGGGCGAGGCTGCGTGCGAAGCGCATGATGTAGCGGTCCTGCGCGCCGCGCGCGATGTCGATGTTGCGGTAGCCGGGCTGCGGCCGCGCCTGGTCGTCGACGCCGAGGGCGGCCGGCACCGGCGTCCACGGCTCCCACGAGACCATCGTGCGCCGGATCCCCTGGCGCCTGCTCTCGGCGGCGTACTTGCCGAGCGTCCGGTTGCGGGAGAACGACTCGAACTTGGCGGCCGCCGACGGCGCGGCCCCGATGGCCCGGCCCCAGTCGTCGACGTGCCATGGGTCGACGTAGACGCCGAACACGCGCCGCGGGTGGCGGGCCGGCTCGTAGCGCGGCAGCGGCGTCGCCGCCTCGCGCGCCTCCGCGCCGCGGTCGAGCACGCGCTTGGCGGGGATCGCCAGGACGACGAGCAGCAGCAGCGTCGCGGTGACGCTGATGAGGTTCAGCGCGGCCGGACGGGCTCGCGTCATACGGAGCAGGCTCGCGACGCGGCGGGGCCGCCGCAATCGCTCCTCGCGATCCTTGGATGCGCTGCGCCGATCGGCCCCCGAGCGATCCTCGCGCGGTATCGGCCGATCACCTGCTCCTGTTGCCGCGAAGGCGCGTACATCGCACGCTCGATGCCATGTCCATCGCTGCGTATGCCGACGAAGTCGGTGACCTGGAGATGATCCACGGCACGCGTGCCGTCCTCGAGCTGCTCGCGAGCAAGTGGAGCGTCGACATCGTCTACCTGCTGGCGACGGGCACCAGGCGCTACAGCGAGGTCCTCTACGAGGTCGGCGAGATCTCGAAGAAGACGCTGACCCAGACCCTGCGCTCGCTCGAGCGCGACGGGCTCGTGGCGCGCCGCGTGCTCCCGGAGGTCCCGACCCGCGTGGAGTACTCGCTCACGCCCCTCGGCTGGAGTCTGACCGAGCCGCTGATGGCGATGTACGAGTGGGCGGCACAGCACCTCCCCTCGGCCAACGGCCGCCCCCGTCTCCAACCGGTACCCAGGAGGTTCCCATGAACCGCACCCGCATCCCGGCGATCCTCGCCACGACTGCAGCCGCGCTCGCGCTCGGCGCCGGGCCGGCGCTCGCCGGCTCGGACGATTGCGCGGGAGCGAGCTGCGCCGAGGAGAACGCCCCGGCCCAGGTCGTGCCGGGCGTGCCGGTGCCCGTCTCGCCCGCGCCGCTCCCCACGACCCAGACGCGCACCGGGGGCGCCGCGCCGGAGCGCGAGTCGAACCGCCCGAAGGCGAAGCGGCAGCGGCACAGCCGCGTCGCCCACCGCCGCCAGGTCGTCTTCGGCCAGCAGCGCACCGTTCCGCGGGGCGCGGTCGCGGCCGGCGCCGGCGGCACCGCCGACGACGGGCCGAACGTCGCCCTCCTCGGGATCGCGGGCCTGATCACCCTCGGGCTCACCGGCGGCGCCGCCAAGCTGGCGCTCGGTCGCCGCGACTCGTGAGTCATCGCAGCGGCCAGGCCGGGAGGCGCCTCCTCCTCGGCCTGGCCGCGCTGTTGCTGGGAGTCGTGCTGCTCGGGGTCGCCGTCTCGCGGTCCGACGACCGCCACGGCCCGATCGCGCCGAACACCGTGGTGAGCCCGATCGAGCCCGAGACGCCGGCCGCCGCCCCTCCCCCGAAGCGCCGTCGCGTGCCCCGCCGGTACGCGCGGCCGGTGCGGATCGAGATCCCCGCGATCGGGGTCCGCGCGCCGGTCATCCGCCTCGGCCTCAACCCCGACCGCTCGCTCGAGGTCCCGAAGGACTTCGGCGCCACGGGCTGGTGGACCGGCGGCCCCCGCCCCGGCGACGCCGGTCCCGCAGTGATCGTCGGCCACGTCGACTCCTACACCGGCCCGGCGGTCTTCTACCGGATCGGCGACCTGGGGCCGGGCGATCCGATCGCCGTCGTCGGCGCCGATGGCCGCCGCGCACGGTTCACGGTCACCGGCAAGCAGCAGTTCCCGAAGGACCACTTCCCCACCGAGCGCGTCTACGGCCGCACGGCCGGGCCTGCGCTGCGGCTGATCACGTGCTCGGGCACGTTCGACCACAGCTCCGGCCACTACCTCGACAACACGGTCGTCTTCGCCCGCGGGCGCTGACTCAGCGGCTCTCCCGCTCGCGCCGGCGCTTGCGGTAGGCGCGCATCCCGACCGCCGTGCTGCAGGTCGCGCTGCAGAACACGCGCGAGTGGTTGCGGGTGGTGTCGTGGAACGCCAGGTGGCAGGGCTCGTTGCGGCAGGCCTTGACGCGGTTCCAGGCCCCCGCGAGCGCCAGCCGGGCGGTCGCGGCGAGCACGTGCGCCACAAGGCCCGGGACGCCGTCCTGTGTGGGCTCGAGCGTGACGCCGTCGCGGTCGACCACGGCGACGATCGGGCAGCGCGAGGCAGCCTGGCGCAGTCGCGCCTCGGCCTGCGTGACGGCGCCGGCGCCGAGGCCGGCGTCGCCGGCGTGTGCGAGGAGCACGGTCACGAGCGCGTCGCGGATCGCGCGCACCTCAGCAGCGTCGGCGTCCGTCATCTCGACGGGAGTGGCGCCGGGGCCGACCTCGGCCCACCACGCCGCAACCCCGGCGGCGTCGGCGAAACGTTCGCGGCGACCGCCGGCGTCGGCGTGCGTGTTGGCGAACGCGATGACCACGTCCGCGGCGTTCTCGTGATCGTCCATACCTATCCGTAGTGATGAGCTAAATGGGAACGATCATTACATGACCAACCACACTCCCGCTACCTGGTTCATCACCGGCGCATCGTCGGGCATCGGGCTCGCGCTCACCGAGGCCGCGCTCGGTCGGGGCGACGCCGTCGTCGCGCTGGCTCGGAACGTCGACTCGCTGCGCGCGCTCGAGGACGAGCACGGCCGCCGTCTGGTCGCGGTCGCCACCGACGTTCGCGAGCCGGCCGCCGTCGAAGGCGCCGTCGCCCGCGCGCTCGAGGCGTTCGGCCGGATCGACGTCGTGGCCAACAACGCCGGCTACGGGCTCTTCGGAGCCGTCGAGGAGGTCACCGCCGACCAGGCGCGCGACATCTTCGACACCAACGTCCACGGCGTCGTCAACGTCCTGCGGGCGACGCTGCCGGTGCTGCGGTCGCAGCGCAGCGGCCACATCCTGCAGGGCTCGTCGTACTACGGACAGACGGCGCATCCGGGCGTCGGGCTGCTCGCTGCGACCAAGTACGCGGTCGAAGGGCTGACCGACGCGCTCGCCGGCGAGCTCGAGCCGCTCGGCATCCGCGTCACGCTCGTCGAGCCGGGCCCGACGGCCACGGCGTTCCTGTCCAACCTCGAGCTCGCCGCCACGATCGACGACTACGACCAGACCGTCCGCGCCGTGCAGAAGGCGATCGGCGAGCTGCCCCCCGAGGCCTTCAACGTGCCCGGGCGCGTCGCCGGCGCGGTCCTCGCCGCCGTCGACGCCGAGCATCCGCCGCTCCGGCTTGCGACCGGCGGCGTCGCGGTGCAGGAGATGCGGACGGCGCTGCAGGGGCGGCTGGCCGAGCTCGAGGCGTGGGCGTACGTCTCCGAGGCCGTCGACGCGGCCTGACGGCTAGCGCGCGCAGCGCGCGCCGCCCGGCGGCCGCACCCGCAGGACGCGGTCGTCGCCCGCGACCGGCCGGCCGCGTCCGTCGCGGTTGCTGGTGAGGACGTAGAGGCACCCGTCGGGACCCTCGGCGACGGTCCGCAGGCGCCCGTAGCGGCCGCGGAGCAGCGCGTGCTCCGCGACCACGCTGCCGTCGCGCAGCACGAGCCGCCGCAGCTGCGACCCGCGCAGCGCGGCGAGGATGTAATCGCCTGACCAGCGCGAGCCCGGGCGGCTGACGAACGTCGCGCCCGACGGCGCGATCGGGTCCGTGTAGACGCGCAGCGGCGCGCGGAAGCGCCCGCCGCCGGTGTCGTCGCCGTAGACCTCCGGCCAGCCGTAGTTGCCGCCCTCGACGATCTCGTCGACCTCGTCGTAGCCCTCCGGGCCGTCGAACCCGGTCGGCCCGTGGTCGTTGGCGATCATCCGCCCCGTCCCCGGCTCCCAGTCGAAGCCCTGCGAGTTGCGCAGCCCGACCGCGACCACGTGCGGCACCGCCGCGCCCGCGCCGCGGTACTGCCCGGGGTCGAGCGCGAGCATCTTGCCGTTGAGCGACGCGGGGTCCTGCGCGAGCTGCGCCTCGCCCGCGTCGCCCGTGCTCACGTAGAGCCGGCCGTCGGGCCCGAACGCGATCCGGCCGGAGTCGTGCACCGACCCCGCGCGAACGCCCTCGAGCAGCGACACGGCGTCCGTGAAGCGCCCGGAGGCATAGCGGCGGCGCTCGAGCCGCATCCCCGACCCGGTGGTGAAGTAGAGGTAGACGAAGCGGTTCGACGCGAACTCGGGGTCGACGGCCAGGCCCAGCAGCCCGCCCTCGCCGCGCGCGCTCACGGCCACCCGGGCGACCGGCGCGCGCCGCAGCCGGCCGCTCCGGTCCAGCAGCCGCACGCGGCCGGGGCGCTCGGTCACCAGCGCCCGGCCGCCGGGCAGGAAGCCGATCTCCCACGGGATCTGGAGCCCGGTCGCCATCGTCTCCACGCGCGCGCGTCGCGCCCGCGCGCGACAGCGCTCGCTCTTCGGGCAGACGGCGAGGATCAGGATGTCGGGGACGTGGCCGCGCAGCCAGCGCAGCTTGATCAGCATCGACGCCGCGTTGTTCGTGTACGACGATTCCTGCAGCCTCCGGTCGCCGTTGACGCGGTGGACGAGCAGGTACCGGCCCGCGCGCAGGCGGTCGAGCGGCAGGAACTGGCCTTCGAGGTTCGCGTCGTAGTCGTCGCCCCAGCCGACCGAGATGCCCTCACGGATGCCCATCAGCCCGGGACGGTCGAGGCCGCAGCGGCTCGTGTAGCGGGCCTCCGGCTCCTTGGCGCCGAGTTGCAGGTTCGTGACCTCGTAGCGATCGCCGAGGCAGAAGCCGGACTTGCGGTCGCGCACCAGCGGCCGCGCGCCGCCCGGCCGCCGGAGCTCGTAGCGGTCGAAGCCGAGCAGGTGCCAGTGCTGGTGGTCGGGCGAGCGCACGTAGCGCAGCTGCCCCGCGTCGGGGACCACGGTGTGCGGCCCGTCGGCGTTGACGACGACCTGCTCGGCCGTCATCTCGCGCACGCCCGGCTCGGGTCGCCGGCCGTCGATGATCAGCGGCCCGGCGCCGACGTTGCGCGCCGCCGAGCGGAACCCGAGCCGCCACGAGCCGTGGGCCTTGGTGAGGACCAGCCCGCTCGGCGCCTCCTGGTCGAGGTCCGGCAGCAGCGGCTGCGCCGCCGGAGCGTCGGCGTCCGCGGCGATCGCGGCCGGGATCATCAGCACGATCCCCGCCAGCGCAGGGAGCAGACGAAGGAGCACGCGCTTCACGGGACCCTTTCGACGAAGGTTCGCAGACAGACGGGCCCGCCCGCGCCCTGGAGGAGGGATGAGGGCGCGGGCTGCCCGCAGGCGGCCGCAGACGGGAGGGATCGAAGCGGCCGCGGACGTCCCGCATGGGGGGAAAGCGGGACGGACGAGCGCTTCCCTGCGCTCAAGGAGTTGACTCCCCCGGCACGACCCGCAGCGTGTCGCGCCCGGGCTCCGCGCTCAAGAGCGACGCCCGAACGGGTGAGAGCGCGGGCCGATCAGTCCGGCTGCCCCATCCCTGGTGGAACATCGTCGCGAAGGCGGCGATCCGCAGCGGGACCATCACGAAGGTGAGCTGGAGGACGAAGAGCGGCAGCCGCGCGAGGTCCTCCGGCACGCGCCGCACGTGGGCGGCCTGGCGCACGCCGATGCTGGCCAGCATGCCGAGGTAGCCGAGCGGCAGCTCGAGCAGGAGCGGGAGCCCGGTCACGCCGCCGTGCCCGCGCAGCGCGTGCGCGACGGCCAGGCCGGCGACGGCGTAGAGCGCGAACGGCGTCAGGATGTCGGTCACGAAGCAGGCGAAGGCGACCGGCCGCCGCCACAGCCAGCGCAGGCTGAGCAGCGTCTCGCGCTGGCTCGAGCGGCCCCAGCGCAGCTGCTGGAGCCAGAACGTGCGCCAGTCCGACGGGGCGTCGGTCTCGACCACCGCGGTCGATTGGTAGACGGTCCGCCAGCCCGCGCGCAGGAGCTCGTTGGTGAGCACGCGGTCGTCGCCGACGTGCTGCGGCACGCCGAGCACGGTCTGGCGCACGAGCCGGTCGACGGCGGGCTCGAACGCCTCGCGCCGATAGGCGATCGTGCGCCCGGCCAGGCACCCGACCTGCCCGAACAGCGACTGCGCGGGGACGGTGAGGTGGTAGCGGATGTCCTCCATCCAGTCGGCGAGCCGCCGCACAGGGTTGGCTCCGACGTCGAAGATCGCCTGCTGCGGTGTCACGCCGCCCACGCGCGGGTCGGCGAACGGCCGCAGCATCTCCTCGAGCGCGTCCGGGGCCCAGACGGTGTCGGAGTCGAGCACGACGACGACCCCGGTCGAGGGATCGCTCTCGCGCAGCCCGGCGGCGATCGCCACCCGCTTGCCGGACTTCGGCAGCCGCAGCACGCGGTCGCAGTACTCGCCGGCGATCGCCGCGATCTCTGGATCGCCGCCGTCGATCACCGCGATCACCTCGGCCGGCCGGTTGGCCACGACGCTTGCGAGCGATCGCCGCAGCACCGGCTCGGTCTCGTTGTAGATCGGGACGATGACCGACGTCGTCAGCGCCGGCGCGCGATGGTGCGACGGCGAGTAGCGCCGCGCGGCGAGCGCCTTGGCCGACCACACCAGCCAGACGTACGAGAAGAACCCCATGTACAGCGTGGGCGCTTGGCCGTGCCCGAGGGCGTCCCACGTGTCACGGAGGAAGCTGAACACGCCTCCGATCCTTGCGGCCCGCGGCGGGGCCTCCAATCGCGTTCGCCGCTCGCCGGATCGGTGTTCCCGCTGGCACGGGAGGCCCGCCGCGGATCCAGGACACCGCCGAGTGCCCTGGATCGCGCCGGGACCTGCCTAGCGTGGCAGCAGTCCGTCCTCCCCAACGAAGGAGTCCCGTCAATGCGCTCCCTGAGAGCCGCCATACCTCTCGCCGTCGCGGCGAGCCTGGTCGCGGTGTCGCCGGCCGCCGCTGACGCCAAGGCGCCGCCGAAGGCGAAGACCGCCGGCAGCCCGACCGTCGAGCTGACCTATCCGTCGATCGTCCGGGTCCGCCTGGGGCGCACCGAGCGTGCCCTCGAGCGCGCGACGCGCAAGATCGAGAACGGCAAGGTCCCGGAGGCGGCCACGACGCTCAAGGTCGTGCGCCGGCAGATGGCCGCCGCCTGGCGCGGGGCCAAGTACGTCGTCCGCACGGCTCCGCCCCCGCCGCCCGACGAGGATCTGGCCCGGGTTCGCGCCCGCAAGGCCGGCGACCCGCCGACCGGTCCCGTCTACGCCTCGCCGCCCGAGACGGCGTTCCGCGTGCTCACCCTCCAGCACGACGTGTCCTCCGCCATGGTCGGGCTCATCGACGGCTCGCACGGCACCGGGCTCGACGCCCTCGCGACCACGCTGAACCTCGCCAACGACCGGCGCGACCAGGCGCTGGCCTACATCCTCAGCGTGGCGCCGCCGGTGCCGCCGGAGGACGAGGACCTCGCCCGCGTCCGCGCTCGCACGAGCCAGGACGACGACGACGTCGTGACGTTCGACACCGTGATGCCGAACATGAACCCGCAGCTCGACGACGAGCTGCAGGCCATCACCGGCACGCTGCTCGACGCCACCGACCTCACGGCCGGCGGCCGTCGCCTCCTGAACGCGGCGAACACGCAGATCACCGCCACCCGCGCGTTCACCAACACCAACTGGCCGCTCCTCCCGCCGGAGGACTGATCGGCCGCCCTGGGGAGTCTCGCGAGCGGCCGGCATCTCCCGGCCGGCCGCTCGCGACCAGGCCCGTCGACATGGACGACCAGCGCCTCACCAGTCACTCGAGCGTCGGCGAGGTGATCGCCGCGCTCACAGCCGCGTCCGGCGGGAGCCGCGACCTGCGCGCCGCGCTCACCCACATCGACGCCGAGCTCGGCACGATGCCGGTCGGCAACGTCCGCACCCGTCACGTCGCCGCCCTGCTCGACGACCTCGAGGACGCCGGGATCAGCCCTCGGCGCGAGGCCGCCGTGGTCGACGCGCTCGACTCGCTGTTCGCGTTCGCGCGTAACCGCGGGCTGGTCAGGACCGACCCGCTCGCGGGCGCGGTCGCCGACGAGCACCCGGACCCGCGCCCGAAGGACCCGCCGCTCGCCGCGGTGACCCCCAGCGGGCCCGCCACGGCGACCGCCACCATGCTGGCGCTCGGGACGCGCGTGGCGAGCTGGGCCGCCGTCGCCATCCTCGTCCTCTTCGTCCTGCTGCTGGCCCTGCTCCTCGCCGAGCTGGCATGAGCGAGTGGCAGCGGCGGCTCGCCGCCACCGCGGCCGTGACCGCTCCCGGCCTGCTCGTGCGCCTCAGCGGCGGGGTCGCGCCATACCCGCTCCAGCTCGTCGCGTACGGCGCCGCGGTCGTCGCCGCCGCCTTCCTGCTCGCGTGGGCGTGTGAGGCAGCGCAGGTCGACATCGGGCGCGGCATCGTCGTGGCCGCGGTCGCGTTCGTGGCGATCCTGCCCGAGTACATCGTCGAGGTGCACTTCGCGTTCACCGGCCAGGCCGCGTACGTGACCGCCAACCTGACCGGCGCGAGCCGGCTCCTGCTCGGCGTCTGCGTCGCGCTGCCCGCCGCCGTGGCGCTGCTCCCGCGGCGGTGGCGGCCGGAGAACGTCGGCCCGGTCGCGCTCGCCGAGCCGCAGCGCGTCGAGCTCGCGATCCTCGCGCTGGCCTCGCTATGGGCGCTGCGCGGAGTCGTCACCGGCCGGTTCACGCTGCTCGACACGGCGGTGCTCGTCGGTCTCTACGCGCTCTACCTGACGCGCGCCGCGGCGTTCTCGGACGCCGGGCCTGAGCCGGTCGGCGTCGCGGCCCAGATCTCGGCGCTCCCGAAGCCCGAGCGCCGTCGCTGGGCCGGCGGCCTGATGCTCTTCGCGGCCGGCGTGATCCTGCTCACCGCGGTCCCGTTCGGCGATGCCGTGCTCGGCACCGGCGCGATGGTCGGCATCAGCCCCTACCTGCTGCTGCAGTGGATCGTCCCGGTGGCGACCGAGACGCCCGAGCTGGTCGTCGCCTTCGTGCTGCTCACGCACGGGCGCGGCGGTCAGAGCGCCGCGGTGCTGCTGGCCGGCGCCGTCAGCCAGTACACGCTGGCGCTCGGCACGCTCCCGCTCGCATACCTGGTCGGCGCCGGCGTCGGGCCGCTGCCGCTCGCGGGCCAGGAGCGGGTCGAGCTGCTGCTGTCGATCGGCGTCGCCCTCTACGCGATCGCCGCGCTGGTCACGCTCCACCTCAGCCGCGGCGACGCCGCGATCATGCTCGGGCTGTTCGCCGCTCAGCTGCTGCTCCCGGCCCTGGTCACACGGCTCGCGCTCGCCCTCGCCTTCCTGGCCATCGCTATCGACGTCATGCTCTCCGAGCGCCGGCACCTCGGCTCGCTCGTGACCGCGCTGGTCCCGCCTAGCGGTCCCGCACCGCCCGCCGGACCGCCGTCCGGACATCGGGCCCGAAGCCTACGCCGCCGTGCGCGTACGCCGTCACGAGCTGCAGCCGCGGCACCCCACCACCCGAGGCCGTGACGTACGCCGGCTGCACGTGGACGAGCGCGTCGCCGACGGGCAGCATCCGCGGCGTGCCGAGCACCGTGCGGCTGAGCGCGGCCCGCCCGAGGTCGCGCGACTCGCGGTTGATGAGGTCCAGCCGCCGGCTCACGGACTCGCTGGCGAGGATCCGGCGCGTCGCCTGGGCGGGCCCGACGGCGAGCCGGTCACGCGGGAAGCTGAGCGACACGAGCTGCGGGCGGCCCGCCTCGTCGATCGAGCCCGCCAGGTAGCTGACGACGTTCTGGCGCCCACGCGGGGTGAAGGGCAGGACGAGCGCGAAGCGCTCGCCCTCGTCGCCCGGCAGCCGCGTGAGCAGATAGCGCGGCCGCATGACCCAGCCGTCGAGCTCGTCGCGCTCGTCGGGGTCGATCCGCGCCTCGGGATCGGGGAAGCGCAGCTCACCGGCGTCCTCGATCGGGCCGGCGATCTGCAGCGGCCGCTGCCATGCGTCCGCCCCGTTCCAGAACCCTGTGGCGTCGTCGGCGTGGTAGGTCGAGTAGACGTCGGCCTGCGCGGCGAACAGCCCGCGCGGGTAGCGAAGGTGCTCCCGCATCGAGGCGGGCATCCGCTCGGCCGGCTGGAGCAGGTCCGGGTACGCGGCGCGCCAGGCGCGCATGATCGGGTCCGTCTCGTCGGCGTAGATGCTCACCTGGCCGGAGAACGCGTCGACGGCGGCGTGCGCGGAGGCGCGCAGGTAGTTGACCTCGGCGCCGTGGAAGCGCACCGGTGCCGAGTAGGGGTAGTGGCTGCTCGACGTGTAGCCGTGGTAGAGGAACTGGAGGCGGCCGCCGATCACCGCGGTCTGGGCGTGCTGCTCCCAGCGCAGGAACGGTGCCAGCTCGCGCAGCCGGTCGAGCGCGTTGCGGTGCAGGACGATCCGCGATCGGTAGGTGGCCGTCTGACTGAGCAGGAGCTTGAGGTCACCGAAGCGGGCCGCGAAGGCCGCGCGCCGCAGCAGGTTCGAGAGCGGGATGCCACCCGGGCCGTCGTAGTGGTACGACGGCTCGCTCGAGCCCGGGACCGGCGCGTCGATCTCGCCGCGGTGGCTGTCGAGGACCAGGTACGGCGGGTGCGCCCCGCGCCGCTGCGTGAAGTAGATGCGCGGCTGGCGAAGGCCGAGCGACACGGGTCCGACGAAGCCCGAGCCGAAGTGCGGCTGCCCGTCGGCTTCGGCCTGCGGGTCCGTCACCGCGACGGCGCCGAAGCCGTGCGTGTAGGCGAAGCGGTCGTTCGTCCACGAGCGCGCGCCGGGACCAAGCGCGCGGAGGTCGAGCTCGCGCGCCGCGAGCGTCACCACGCGCTGCTCGTCGCCGACCCGGTAGCGGTCCACGGTCAACCGCGGGAAGCTGTAATAGCGTCCGATCGATTGCTGGTCGTCCAGCGCCAGGCGTAGGACGCCGGAGTCCCAGAGCGGGATGTTGTCCAGCGCGCCGCGGTTGTCCGCGAGCTCGCCGCCCGAGATCTGCCCGTCCCCGGCGACGTCGCGCACCTCGACGGCGTCGAGCGCGTAGGCGTCCCGGGTTGCCGCGATCGAGGCCGACACGTACGCGCGCTCGCGCGGGAGCACCTGCGGCTCGACCGAGTAGTGCTCGACGGTGCGCGCCACGACCTCGGGGCCGAAGAGCACGAGCACCGCGAGCGCGCCGACCGCCGCCAGCACCCGCCGCGGGACGCGCCGTACGGCGGCGTAGAGCGCGAGGACCGTGGCTCCCACGGTCAGGAGCTCGAGCAGCCTGAGCGCCGGCAGCCGGACGTGGACGTCGGTGTAGCCCGCGCCCGGCACGGCCGAGCCGTCGTGGGGCAGGGCGAGCGCGTACTGGTCGAGCCGGCAGCGCCACGCCGTCACGGCGAGGGCGAGCGCGACGAGCACGAGCAGGTGCCCGCGGGCGCCCGGCGCCGCGACGTACGGCCGCGCGGTCCGCAGCCCGCCGGTCAGCAGGTAGGCGGCGAGGGTCGCCGCGCCCGCCATGGCCAGCGTGAAGAGCAGCCAGCGAGCGACCGCCTGCTGGAGCGGGAGCGAGAACACGAAGAAGCCGACGTCGCGGTGGAAGATCGGGTCCTGCACGCCGAAGTCGCTGCGGCCGTGCCACAGCACGAGCAGCCGCCAGCCGCCGTCGCCGCGCCCCGCGAGCACGCCGGCGGCGATCGCCACGAGCGGGTACGTGAGCTGCCGCCACGGGTGCCGCGGCCGGTGCAGCGCCATGACGCGCTCGACGGCGGCGAAGTTGGCGAGCAGGAAGGCGGCGGTGCCGAGGCCCGGCACCGCGTGCCCGAGCAGCTTCCACTTGAGCGTCTCCAGGTACGCGCCCTCGTGCCCGACCTCGCGGAACCAGAGCAGCTCGGTGTACGCGTCGCACAGCAGCGTCACCGTGCCGGCGATCGCCGCCAGCACCCCGAGCAACAGCAGCGATCGAGACCGCGGCGCCCGCCAGAGCGAAATGCGGGGCGCCGACACACCTAACGCGCGCGGGCGGCGCCTTTCGACTCGTGCATCCGGCTCCCCCCAGACCCGGCGCTAAGCGGCGACGTGCAGCCGCGGCGGAACGGTCGGGCGCGGTCGGGCGGCGCGGGAGACGGCGCGCAGGAAGCCCTCGATGGAGAGCGTCTCGCGGTCGGGATGCGACAGCACGGCAGCCTCGAACGCGGGCTCGGCGCCCGCGAGATCGACGAGCCGCACGCCCGGCGCCGCGTAGCGCTCGGTGATCGACGCGGGCAGCAGCGCCGCGCCGCCGCCGGCGGCGACCGCGAGCAGGACGGCCTCGACGCGCGGATCGGCGACCTCGACGAACGTGGGCGTGATCTCCGACTGGTGGCAGAGCGAGACGATCGCGTCGTGCAGCGCCGGGTTGGCGTCACGCGGGAGCATCACGAGCCGCTCGGGCGCGAGCGCGGACAGCGAGATCTCGTCCTCGAAGCCACGGGCGTCGCCGGCCGGGAGCGCCACGATCAGCGGCTGCTGCCCGAGCGAGGTGGCGCGCAGACCGCGGGTCGGTGCTGGCAGTCCGACGACGGCGGCGTCGAGCCGCTGGTCGTGGACCGACTGGATCAGCGACAGCGTCGCGCCGGTCTCCAGCGACACCTCGACACGCGGCGCCGAGGTCGAGAGCTCCTGCAGCGCACGCGGGACGCTGGCCGGCAGTGCGTCCGGCACGTAGCCGATGCGCAGGCGCGTGGTCGCCGAGTCGCGTGCGTTACGGGCCGCGTGCTGCGCGACCTCCGCCTGGTGCAGGACGCGGCGCGCCTCGATCAGCAGCGCATTGCCCGGCTCGGTGAGCGAGACGCTGCGGTGCGTGCGATCGAAGAGCCGGACGCCCAGCTCCGCCTCGAGCTTGCGGATCTGCTCGCTCACCGCGGGCTGGGCCACGTACAGCCGCTCCGCCGCTCGGCGGAAATGGAGCTCCTCCGCCACGGCGACGAAGTACCTCAGATGGCGCAGCTCCATGGCGGTGTCCCTTTCACGCAGAAGGTCGAGGTCGGCATGCCAGTCACTGTTCCGCGGCGACGGCCGACGCGCCAGACCCCCTTTCCCGACAAACGTGTCGGGAAAGCCCTACCGGCCAGGGTGTCGGGATTTCCCTACCGCTTCGCGCTCAGGCGAGTGACACGATCCTCGTGATGGCACGCTCGGTGCTCGTCGTGGACGACGATCGCGAATTCCGCGAGCTGGCCGCTCGGATGCTCAAGGCGCTTGGCCTGGAGGTCGTCGGCGAGGCCGGCTCGGTCGCGGGCGCCCACGAGGCGGCCGCCGAGCTGCGGCCCGACGCCGCGCTCGTCGACGTGGGGCTGCCGGACGGCGACGGGCTCAAGCTCGCCGAGCACCTCGCCGCTCTGCCCTGGGGCCTGCGCGTGGTCATCACCTCGTCCGACCCCGACGCGACGAACACGGCCGACGCGCGCGAGCTCGGCGCGGTCGGCTTCGTGGCCAAGGAGAACCTGCTCGACGGGTCGCTCCGCGAGCTGCTCGGCGGCTGACTGATGAGGAGTACGGTTGACACCGTGGCCGAGCCCCTTCGGATCGTGATCGGGGAGGACGACGTCCTGCTCCGCGAAGGGCTGGCGCGGCTGCTGAGCGAGGCGGGCTTCGACGTGGTGGCGCAGACCGGAGACGCCGACGACTTCCTGCGCCGCACGCTCGCCCACCGGCCCGACGTGGCGGTGGTCGACGTGCAGATGCCGCCCCGTCGCGAGGACGACGGGCTGCGCGCCGCGATGCGGCTGCGCGACTCGCTGCCCGCCACCGGCGTGCTCGTGCTCTCGCAGTTCTACGAGGAGAGCTACGCGCTCGACCTGATCGGCGAGCGGCCCGAGGGCGTCGGCTACCTGCTCAAGGAGCGGGTCGGCGACGTCGCGGTGTTCATCGACGCCGTCGAGCGCGTGGCCGACGGCGGCAGCGCGCTCGACCCGGAGATCGTGGCGCGCATGCTCGGGCGCCGGCGGGCGGGCGAGCCGCTCGACGAGCTGACCCCGCGCGAGCGCGAGGTGCTCGGCGCGATGGCGGAGGGCAAGTCGAACCGCGGGATCGCCGAGCAGCTCGTGGTCACCGAGGCCGCGGTCGAGAAGCACGTGACGCGGATCTTCCACAAGCTCGGCCTCGAGCCGACGAGCACCGAGCACCGGCGCGTGCTCGCCGTGCTCGCGTACTTCCGCAGCTCGCGTCACTGAGCCGCGCCGGGCGATCCTGCCCGACGGTCTCGCGCGCTCCAATACCGAACGCCGCTCGTGCGAGCACCGGTCGTTGTTGCCCGCGCGCGCGGACCGGCGAACGATGGTGGGCATCCGATCAGCCCGCAAGGGGGTTTCGAGATGCACCTCAGGCACCACCGCACCCTGTCCGTCATCGCCGCCACCACCGCGGCGCTCGCTCTCGGCGCCGCCCCGGCGCTCGCCGGCGAGAACGACGACGGCGACGACGATGACGACGGCGGCGTCACCCAGACGGCTCCGTCGACGTCCGGCTCGGGCTCGAGCGCCGGCAGCAGCGTCCCGCAGGGTGGCGTCGCGACCGGGGCCGGCGGCATGGCCGAGCAGGGCCCGGACACCGTGCTGCTCGGGCTCGCCTCCGGCGCGCTGGTGCTGATGCTCACCGGCGGCCGGCTCGTCGCCACGGCGCGCCGCGACTGACGCTCGCACCGATGCCGTCGGGCGCGCCGTATGAACTGGTGCTGCCCGACGGCCTGCGGGTGCCGCTGACCGCGGAGGTGACCCTGGGCCGCGACCCGGGGTCGACGGTGGTGCTCGCCGACCCGGCCGTCTCGCGCATCCACGCGCGTCTCGTGGCCGGTCCGGAGGGCGTCTCGGTCGAGGACGTCGGTTCCTCGTACGGGACGTTCCTCGACGGAGTCCGGGTGCGCGAGCCCACGGCCCTGCACGACGGCGCACGACTGCGGCTCGGCGACTCCGAGCTGACGGTCGAGCGACGGCGCGCGGCATCCGAGGCCGGCCGCACGATCGTGGTGCCGCTCGGCGAGCGCCCATCCGCCGACGGGCGGCTGCGCGTGCGCCCCGGCTATGCGCTCAAGCGGCTCGACGCCGCGGAGGGCGACCGGCGCTGGATCCTGAAGGACCTCGAGAGCGGCAAGTACCTGCGGCTGAGCGACGCCGACGCGCGGCTCTTCGAGCTGCTCGACGGCACGCATGAGCTCGTCGCGCTGATCGGGGAGGCCGAGCGGCGGCTGGGACCTGACGGTCCGACGCGCCTGGCGCGGCTGCTCGCCGACCTCGGCGAGCGCGGCTTCCTCGAGGGCGTCGGCGACGCGCCCGCCGCGGCTGCCGGCCCCACCCCGCACGCGGCGTGGTGGCGTCGCGCGCTCGAGCCGCGCGAGAAGGCGATCCCCGGTGCGGGCGACGCGATCGAGACGCTCTACCGCGGCGGCGGCTGGGCGCTGTTCACGCCGACCGCGGTCGGCGCGATCGCCGTCCTCGCGGTGACCGGGCTCATGGCCTTCGTCTACCTGGTCGCCGCCCGCTACGGCACGCCGTTCGTCGTCGCCTCCAAGCTCGGGATCGGCGGCCTTGTGTTCATGATCGGGCGGGTCGCGGTCGTCGCCGCGCACGAGCTCGCGCACGGGCTGACGATGACCTTCTTCGGCCGCCGGGTCGAGCGGGCCGGGCTCAAGCTCCTGCTCGTCTTCCCGTACGCGTTCGTCGACACGTCGGCGGCGTGGTTCGAGCCGCGCCGCCACCGGATCGCGATCAGCGCCGCCGGCCCGGCCTCCGACGCGATCATCGGCGGCCTCTTCTCGCTCGCGTGCCTCGCGCTCGCTCCGGGCACGGTGCGCGACGTGTGCTTCCAGGTCGCGTTCGCCGCCTATGTCGGCGCGTGCTTCAACCTCAACCCGTTCCTCGACCGCGACGGCTACCAGATCCTCGTCGACGTCCTGCGCGAGCCTAACCTCCGCAAGCGGGCGCGGGAGCAGCTCGCCGGCCGCGGGACCGGGCCGCGCTCCACGGTGCTCGCGCGGTACGCGCTGCTCGGCCTGGTGTGGTCGTGCGTCGCGGTCGTGTTCGTGGTCGCCATGACGCTGCGCGTGCGGCCGACGCTCGACGCGATCGTGCCCGGCTGGCTCGTGTGGATCGCGATCGTGCCGGTCTGGCTCGTCGCCTGCCTGCCGCTGGCTATCGCGTTGTACGGCCGCGGCCGTCGGCGATGATGCGGCGCAGGATGGCGGCCGCCGCCGGGTCGCTCTGGACGTCCCAGTCGAGCCGGCCGGCGCGGTCGAGCTGCGCCTGACCGCGGCTCGTGTGCTGGAACCAGGTGACCGAGCGGATCCAGCGCGTGCGCCGGAGCATGCGCCGCAGGGAGCGCAGCCAGCGCAGCCGGCCGCGGTGCTCGGTCTTGACCTCGGTGAGGAGGACGGGCTTGCGGAACGTCCGGTGCAGAGCGCGCAGGCGCGGGAGGAAGCGGGCGACGGCGTAGCGCTTGCCGCCGCCGAAGTTGATCATCGTCGAGCCGACGGCGTCGACGTAGCGGCGGCCGGGCCAGTAGACCCGCACGCTGCGCCGCCACGCGCGACGCGGCAGGAACAGGCTCGGGTTCGGCGACCACACGAAGCGCACGTTGCCCGCGCCGGCCGTGCGGAAGAGGCGGACGATCCGGCGCCACGCCTGGCGGTAGCCGATCGGGTCGTGCGACCACGGGTACCAGGTGCCGTTCATCTCGTGCGCGTAGCGCAGGTCGACGCGGCCCTTGAAGGTGGCCAGGCTCTGCGCGAAGGCGGTGATGTAGGCGTCCTGCGCGCCGGCCGCGATCTCGGCGTTGGTGTAGCCGGGCTGGGCACGGAACTGCTCGACGATGCCGAGCTCGACCGGCACCGGCTGCCACGGCTCCCAGCTGACCAGCACGCGCTTCAGCCCTTGCCGCTCGGCCTCGCGCAGGAAGCTGTCGATCGTCGCCGCGCGCGAGAACGCCTCGAAGCGGGCGACGAAGTCGGGAGCGGCGCCGACGCGGCCGGCCCACTCGCCGACGTGCCACGGGTCGACGTAGACGCCGAAGCTGCGGGCCGCCGCGGCGGTGCCGGGCAGGAGGGCGAGTACGAGGACAGCCGAGACCAGGCACGCGGCGCGTCGCATCGCCCACACGACAGCGGGCCGCGCCGCGCGGCGCAATCGCCACAACCGACCGCACGATCGGCCGCCGCGATCGATCGGCGGGGCCGTTGAGGTGAACGGGAGTCGCTGTTGAACGCAGGGCCGGCGGAGCCGTGAATGGGCGCTCCATCCGTTCCAGGTCAGGAGCTTCGATGTCCGCCCGTCCCCCGTTGCTCGTCGCCGCATGCCTCGTCGCCGCGGCCTTCTCCGCCGGCCCGGCGTCCGCGCAGACGACCGAGACGCCCGCGCCCGGCGCACAGCCCGGCGCCTGCACCGACACCGCGCGCCCGACGTCCGGCTTCACCCGCCGTGCCGCCCGCCGCGCCGTCCGCGGCCACCGCCATGTCCTGCGCGGCACGGCGAGCGATGTCGGCTGCGGCCTCGACCGCGTCCGCATCTCGGTCGCCCGCAAGCGCGGCTCCCGCTGCCAGCACCTCACGGCCCGCGGCCGGCTGACCCACCGCACGAGCTGCGGCAACCGCCGCTGGCTGGCGGTCAAGGGCACGTCGCGCTGGTCGTTCCGCCTCCCGAACAAGCTCCGCCGCGGCAGCTACCTCGTGCGCACGCGGGCGATCGACTTCTCGGGCAACCGCCAGTTCGAGCGCGCGAAGCGCCTGCGGGTCCGCTGATGTCCGTGCCCGGCGTCACGGTCGAGACGCTCATGGAGCCCGCCCGCTACTCGTCCTCCCAGATCGAGCGGGCGTGCACGATCGCGCGCCTGCTCAACCGGGGCAAGCTCGTGCTCGCCGAGCCGCCGGGCCGGTGAGGCGCGACCCCTTCACGCGGTTCGGGCCCGCGGCGGCGCTGGCAGCGCTGCTGATCGTCGCCGCGGTCGCCTTCCAGGCGCTGACCGGCGACGACGCCGCGAGCCCGTTCCGCGAGTCGGGCCGCGCGCCCGGCTACGAGGACACGGTGGCGAGAGCGGTGCCCTCCGTGGTCCAGATCCAGAGCGGCCGGGCGCTGGGCTCCGGCGTCGTGCTCGACGACGACGGGCACATCGTCACCAACGCCCACGTGGTGGCCGGCGGGAGCAGCTTCGAGGTCACCGCCTCCGACGGCTCCAAGCACACCGCCACCCTCCGTGGCGCCTACCCCGAGGGCGACCTCGCGGTGATCCAGGTCGCCGGCGCCGACCTGCAGCCGGCGACGTTCGCGGACTCCTCCAAGGTGGAGGTCGGCGAGGTCGCGCTGGCGATCGGCAACCCGCTCGGCCTGCGCTCGAGCGTCACCCAGGGGATCGTCAGCTCGACGAGCCGCACCGTCAACGAGGGTCAGGGCGTCGTGCTGACGTCGGTGATCCAGACGAGCGCTCCGATCAACCCCGGCAACAGCGGGGGCGCGCTGGTCGACGGCAGCGGCGCCGTGATCGGGATCCCCACGCTCGCGGCGCTGAATCCCGAGATGGGCCGCTCGGCGGCGCCCGGCATCGGCTTCGCGATCGCCAGCAACACCGTGACCGAGGTCGCGGGCGCGCTCGCGAAGGGGTCAGGCGGCCTGGTCGACGGGCGGGGAGTGGACGATCAGGACGGGACGGTCGGTGTGCCGTGACACGGCCGAGGCGACGCTGCCGAGGAGCACGAGCTGGATCCCGGTCCGGCCGTGGGAGCCCATGACGACGATGCTCGCGTCGCGGTCGTCCGCGGTCTCGACGATCGAGTGCCAGACCGGGCTGCCGCGCTGCGCGAGCGCCGTCGCGTCGAACCCGACCGACTTCGCGATCTCGGCTCCCGCGCGGGCGGTCTTCGCCGCCTCCTTCTCCAGGTTCTCCTCGAGCGCGGGCGTCTCGTAGGCGGGCCCGCCGAGGGGGAGCGCGGCGAGCGGCTCGAACACGTGGAGCACGATCGCCTCGCGGCCGCGGTCCAGCTGGGCCGCGGCCTCGCGGATCGCCGCCTCCGCCTGCTCGGAGCCGTCGTAGGCGAACAGGATCGGGCCGGTTCCGTTGGTCTCTGCCATGGGGCCGAACGTAGGTGACGCGTGGTGGCCGGCCAACACCGGGCGGCGCACGCCCGATAGGCCGCCGCGATCAGGTCGGCTCGGCGAGCCGGGCCTCGACTCCCCGGAGCGCAGGCAGCCCGACGACGTCGGTGAACGCCTCGAACGGGAGCGCCCCCTCGGCGCCGGGCTCGGCGTGGACCCGCGCCTGGGCGAGCGCCTCCTGGACCGCGCGGGTGGCGGCGAGCAGCGAGGTGAGCGGGAGCAGCACGATCCGGAACCCGAGCTCGTGCAGCCGCCGGAGCTCCATCCGCGGCGTCTTGCCGCCCTCGAGGCCGTTGAAGAGGAGCGGCGTCCCGGGCAGCGCCTCGGAGATGGCGGCGATCTCGGCCTCGCTCTCCGGCGCCTCGACGAACAACACGTCGGCGCCCGCGTCGCGATAGCGCCGCGCCCGCTCGAGCGCGGCGTCCAGTCCTTCGACCGCGCGTGCGTCGGTGCGGGCGATGAGCACGAGCTGTGACGAGCGGCGCGCCTCGACGGCAGCGTGGAGCTTCTCGAGCATCTCGCCCGCGGCCACCACCTGCTTGCCATCCATGTGCCCGCAGCGCTTGGGCGCGACCTGGTCCTCCAGGTGCAGCGCGGCGACGCCGGCGGCCTCGTACTCGCGCACGGTCCGCATGACGTTGAGGGCGCCGCCGTAGCCGTTGTCGGCGTCGGCGATGACCGGCACGCCGACGGCCTGCACGATCCGGCGCGCCTGATCGGCCATCTCGGCGAACGAGAGGAGCCCGACGTCCGGGCGTCCGAGCAGCGACGCCGCGGCGCCGAAGCCCGTCATGTACACGGCGCCGAAGCCCGCCTGCTCGGCGAGGCGCGCCGACAGCGCGTCGTAGGCGCCGGGCGCGACGACCGGCTCGGGCTCGCGGAGCAATGCGCGCAGCCGGGCGGCGCCGTTGTCGAGGATGGCCATGTCGTAGGACCTACCCCGAGGGCCGCGCAGGGCTGATCGCGAGCGCATCTCAGGCGAGCCGGCGCCCGTGTTGGACACGTGCTCGCGCCCTCAGTTCATATGCGGCGCGGCGACCGCCCCGGGCGTCTCGCGCAGCGGGATGCGGGGGATGAGCGCGATCGCGCCGGCGGCGGCCACCGCCACCCCGAGGCCGACCAGGAACAGCGGGTGGAGCGCGGCGGCGACCCCGGCGGCGTCGTGCGGCTCGCTGCCGACGCGCGCGGCGAAGACGCTGCCGAGCCCGGCCACCCCGAGCGTCGCGCCGAGCGACCGGAAAAGCTGCGCGGACGCCGTCGCGATCCCCAGCTCGTCCCGCGGCGCGCTGTTCTGCACCACGAGGATGAAGTTCTGCGACGTCGCCCCCAGCCCTGCGCCGACGAACGACAGGGCGACGGCGATGTCGGTGGTGGAGGAGCCGGCATCGAGCCGGGCGAGCTGCGCCCAGCCGACCACGGTCACCACGCCGCCGGCGAGCATGAACCACTTGTAGGACCCCGTTCGCGTGATCAGGCGGCCGACGACGGTCGACGCCGCCACGAGGCCGATGGCCAGCGGCAGCAGGAGGACGCCGGATCGGGTGGCGTCGGCGCCCAGCACCCCCTGCGCGAAGAGCGGGATGAAGAACGTGGCGCCGAACAGCGTCACCGAGACGAGCAGGCCCGCGCCCGCGGCCGAGCGGAAGACGGCGTCGCGCAGGAGCCGGCCGGGCAGGACCGGATCCGCGGCGCGCCGCTGGTCGTCGGCGAACACGGCGAGCAGCCCGCCGGCGAGCACGACCAGCCCGGCGAGCACCGGCCACCCGAACGGCTCGGGCGCACCGACGAGCGAGACGGCGAGCAGCAGCGCCGTCAGCGCACCGGCCAGCGTCCCGATGCCGCGGACGTCGAGGGGCGGCCGCCGCTCCGGCGCCGGCAGCCGCAGGAACCTGACCGCCACGGCCAGCGCGGCGAGCACGACCGGCACGGTCACGAGGAAGCACCCCCGCCAGGAGACGTGGTCGGTCAGCCAGCCGCCGGCCAGCGGCCCGACCACTGCCGCGGACCCGAACGCCGAGCCCAGGTAGCCCTGGTAGCGGCCACGCTCGCGCGGCGACAGGATCTCCCCGACCACGACCTGGGACAACGCGAGCGTCCCGCCCACGCCCGCTCCCTGCAGCCCGCGCGCCGCGACCAGCGCCCAGAACGACGGCGCCAGCCCGGCGAGGCAGGAGCCGGCGGCGAACACCGCCATGCCGCCCGCGTAGACCGGCCGCGGCCCGTAGACGTCCGCGAGCTTGCCGGCCAGCGGGATACAGACCGCCGACGCGAGCAGCGTCGAGGTCGCGATCCACGAGTAGTGCGCCATCCCGCCGAGCTCGTCGACGATCCGCGGCACCGCGGGCGCCACGATCGACTGGCTGACCGACGCCGCGAAGAGCGCCAGCACGACGCTCGCGAGGATCGGACGCACGGGCACGGCGCGAGCGGACGCTAGGTCGCCGCGCGCGCGACCCCAACAGCAACCGCCGTCCGTGCGATCGGCACCGCCGATCGAGTGCCACCGACCGTGTGGCCGTCCGTCCGATCGGCACCGCCGATCGAGTGCCACCGAACGTGAGCCCCGCTGGAGTGATCGCGCGAAGCGATTGCGGCGCCCTTGCGCCGTGCCTAGCGTCGGCGACGTGCCGCCTTCACCCTCCCCGATCTCCGAGCGCCGCCTCCACGACGCCCGGCTCCAGCGCCGGCACCGGCGCGGCGACCGCCGCGCCGGTGCAGAGCTGACCGAGCGGTATCTGCCGATGGCGCGCAAGCTCGCACTGCGCTACCGCGGCACCGGGGAGCCGATCGACGACCTCGTCCAGGTCGCCTCGGTCGGGCTCGTGATGGCGCTGATGCGCTGGGACCCCGACCGCGGCGTCGCCTTCTCGACGTTCGCGGTCCCGACCATCCTCGGCGAGCTGCGGCGCTACTTCCGCGACAGCACCTGGGCGGTCAAGCCGCCGCGCGCCAAGCAGGAGCTCTCGCTGGTCGTCGCCAAGGCGCGCGAGCAGGTCGCGCACCACCGCTCCCGCACCGCGCTGGTGGACGAGCTCTCCCGCAAGGTGGGCCGCAGCCAGGCCGACGTGAGCGACGCGCTCGAGGCCGCCGCCGCCCGCCGCGCGGAGTCGCTCGACGTGCCGGTCGGCGACGGCGACGAGACGCAGACCGGGCTCGAGCTGCTCGGCTCCACCGACCCGGGCTACGCGCGGGTGGAGACCGAGGCGACGCTCGACGGGCTGACCTCGACGCTCGACGAGCGCGCCCGCGAGATCGTCCGCCTGCGCTTCCGCGAGGACCTCTACCAGCGCGAGATCGGCGAGCGCGTCGGCGTCTCGCAGATGCAGGTCTCGCGCATCCTGCGCGAGTCGCTCAGCCGGCTCCAGATCTAAGGGACAAGGAGAGACGATGGCCATCGAGGAAGCGTCAGCTGTCCGCGGACCCGCGGCGGCGCCGGTCACGCTCACGATCAACGGCCGCGAGCGCTCCGTCGAGCTCGAGCCGCGGGTGAGCCTGCTCGACGCCCTGCGCGAGCACCTCGACCTGCAGGGCTCGAAGAAGGGCTGCGACCAGGGCACGTGCGGCGCCTGCACGGTCTGGGTCGACGGCCGCCGCGTGCTGGCCTGCCTGACGCTGGCGATCACGTGCGAGGGCCGCGAGGTCACCACCATCGAGGGCCTCGCGGCCGGCGGCGAGCTGCATCCGATGCAGCGCGCGTTCATCGAGCACGACGCCTTCCAGTGCGGCTACTGCACGTCGGGCCAGATCATGTCGGCGGTCGCGCTGCTCGAGCAGGAGGGCCACGCCGCCTCCGACGCGGAGATCGCCGAGCGCATGAGCGGGAACATCTGCCGCTGCGCGGCCTACCCGAACATCCGTGCCGCGATCAAGGACGTGCGCGATGCGTCCGCTTAGCTACGCGCGCGCGGCCGCGGTCGAGGAGGCGGTCGAGACCGTCGCCGCCAACCCGGGAAGCGCGTTCCTGGCCGGCGGCACCACCGAGGTCGACCTCGTCCGCCTGGGCGTCGAGACGCCTGACCTGCTCGTCGACGTCAACGACCTCCCGCTCGCCGGGATCGAGCAGCTGCCGTCGGGCGGCGTCTGGATCGGCGCGCTGGCGCGGATGAGCGACGTCGCCGAGGCGCCGCTCGTCGCCGAGCGCTACCCGGCGGTCGCCCAGGCGCTGCTCCTGGGCGCCTCCCAGCAGCTGCGCAACATGGCGTCGATGGGCGGCAACCTGTGCCAGCGCGTGCGCTGCCCGTACTTCCGCGACGGCATCTCGCCCTGCAACAAGCGCGAGCCGGGCAGCGGCTGCTCGGCGCTCGACGGGATCAACCGCGGCCACGCGATCCTCGGCACGAGCGAGCACTGCATCGCCACCCACCCGTCGGACGTCGCCGTCGCGCTCGTCGCCTTCGACGCGGTCGTGCACACGGTCGGCCCGACCGGCTCGCGGACGATCGCGATCGACGACTTCTACCTCGTGCCCGGCGACACGCCGGACGTCGAGCACCCGCTCGAGCACGGCGAGCTGATCGTGGCGATCGAGCTGCCGCCGCTCGAGCTCGCGCGGCATTCGCATTACCTCAAGTTCCGCGACCGGCAGTCGTACGAGTTCGCGCTCGTCTCCGTGGCCGCCGCCCTCGACGTGCGCGACGGCGCGGTCGCCGGCGTGCGGCTGGGGCTCGGCGGCGTCGCCACGAAGCCGTGGCGCGCGCGCTTCGCGGAGACCCGGCTGGAGGGCGCGCCCGCGACCGCCGCGTCGTTCGCCGGCGCCGCCGCCGAGGAGCTGGCCGGCGCGGTCGTGCGCGAGCACAACGCGTTCAAGGTCCCGATGGCCGAGCGCGCGATCGTCCGCGCCCTGAAGGAGCTGATTCCATGAGCCCCGCCGTCGGCACGCCGGTCGATCGCATCGACGGCGTCGAGAAGGTCACCGGCGCGGCCCGCTACTCGGGCGAGATCATGCTCCCCGGCCTCACGTACGCGGCGGTGGTCCCGGCCACGATCGCCTCCGGGCGCGTGACCGCGGTCGAAGTCCCCGCCGCCGACGGCGTGCTCGCCGTCCTCACCCACGAGAACCTCCCGAAGATCGTCAACGCCCCGCGCCTGCTGCCGTCGCTCGTCGGCGCGGCCGCGCCGGGCGAGAGCTTCTTCCCGCTGCAGGACGACGTCGTGCACTACGCCGGCCAGCCGGTCGCGATCGTGGTCGCCGACTCGCACGAGCGCGCCCAGTACGCCGCCTCGCTGGTGCGCGTCTCGTACGAGCGCACGCCGGCGGTGACGACGATCAACGAGGGCCGCGCAGACGCCTACGAGGCCGAGCGCCTGTTCGGCGGCCTGATGCCGGGCCGCAACGAGCGGGGCAGCGCGGCCGCCGCGCTCGCCGACGCCGAGCTGCGCCTCGACGTGTCCTACCGCTTCGCGGCCAACCACCACAACGCGCTCGAGCCGCCGGTCACCACCGCGGTCTGGGACGGCGGGCGGCTGACGCTCTACGACTCGACGATGGGCATCCGCGCCACCCAGCTCACCGTCTGCCACCTGCTCGGGATGTCGCCGTCCGACGTGCGCGTGATCACCCACTTCGTGGGCGGCGGCTTCGGCTCGAAGGCGATGGTGTGGCCGCACGTGACGCTGGCCGCGCTCGCCGCTCGCGAGGTCGGGAGGCCCGTCCGGCTCGCGCTCACCCGCCCGCAGGCGTTCATCTCGTGCGGCCACCGCGAGGAGCAAGAGCAGAGCCTGTCGCTCGGCGCCACCCGCGACGGGAAGCTGACCGCGATCACCCACCACAAGCTGTCGATGACGTCGCCGTTCGACGACTGGGCCGAGCCCGCGACCGGCGCCTCGTCGCAGGTCTACGCGTGCGAGAACTACCTCGGCGTGCACCGGCTCGTGCGCGGCAACACGATGACGCCGACGTTCACGCGCGGCCCGGGCGAGGGGCTCGGCGTGTTCGTGCTCGAGACCGCGATCGACGAGCTCGCGTGCGAGCTCGGCGTCGACCCGATCGAGTTGCGCGTGCGCAACAACGCGCCGACCGACCCGCACGGCAACCCGTGGTCGAGCGACGGCCGCGAGGAGTGCCTGCGCCGCGGCGCCGAGCGCTTCGGCTGGGCCGACCGCGACGCGACGCCGCGCTCGCGCCGCGACGGCGACTGGCTGATCGGCACCGGGGTGTCCGGCGCCTCCTACCCGGTCGCGCTCTTCATGCCCGAGCAGCGCGCCCGCGCGCGCTTGTACGCCGACGGCGCCGCCGTCGTGCAGACCGGCACGCAGGAGTTCGGGACCGGCGTGCGGACCGTGATGGCGCAGGTCGGCGCCGACGGGCTGGGCGTGCCGCTGGAGGCGGTGCGCGCCGAGGCGGGCGACACCGACCTGCCCAACACCTCGGCCGCGGTCGGCTCGGCCGGGGCGGGCATGGTCAGCGCCGCCGTGCACGCGGCGGCCACGGCGCTCCGCGACCGGCTGGTGGCGATGGCGGTCGCCGACGCGGCCTCCCCGCTGGCCGGTGCCGACCCGGCCGCGATCGAGGTCCGCGACGGGCGGCTCGCGCTGCGCGACGACCCGGCGACCGGCGAGACCTACGGCGAGCTCATGCAGCGCAACCACCTGGCCGACGCCGACGCGATCGGCAGCTGGCAGCCGCCGCCGATGGACACGCCGCACGGCCTGCTCACGTTCGGCGCGCAGTTCGCCGAGGTGGCCGTCGACCCGGACGTCGGCCTCGTCCGCGTGCGCCGTCTGGTCGGCGCCTTCGCTCCCGGGCGCGTCCTCAACCCCAAGCTCGCGCGCAGCCAGCTCGTCGGGGGCATGCTCTGGGGCCTCTCCCAGGCGCTGCTCGAGGGCAACCGCATGGACACGCGCTTCGGCCGCTGGGCCGCGTCCGATCTCGGCTCCTACCTGGTGCCGGTCAACGCCGACGCGCCGGACGTCGATGTCGAGCTCGTCGAGGTCAGCGACGACGTCGTCAACCCGCTCGGCGTCAAGGGGGTCGGCGAGATCGGCCAGGTCGGCATGGCGGCCGCGATCGCCAACGCGGTCTTCAACGCCACCGGCCGGCGGATCCGCGAGCTGCCGATCGCGCCCGAGCTGGTGATGGACCCGGCGTGAGCCGGCCCGAAGCGGCGGGTCAGCCCGCGCTCGGCGTGGCCGGGCTCTGGCTGGTCGTGCCCGTGGCGGTCGTGCTCGCGGTCGGCGCCGGCGGCCCGGAGACGTCGGTGCTCGTCCTCGCGCCGCTCGTCACCTACGGCCTGCCGCTCGTGGTGATGGTCGCGTTCTGGTGGAACGGCTGGCCGGGCTCGCGGCTGCGCCCCGGCTGGTCGGGCCTGCTCGACACGGTGCTCGTCGCCGCCGGAGCGTTCCTGCTCACGCTGCTCGGGCAGGCGGCCGCGGCCGGCGGCCCGGACCCGAGCGCCGTGTTCGACCCGACGCCCGGCCCCGGGCACGTCGCCACCTTCCCGGCCATCATGGGGCTGGGCGGCATCGCGTTCATCGTGATGCTGCAGATCACGCTCGTGTCGGAGAAGTGGCCGCTGGCCGGTCTCGGCGACTTCGCCGGCGGCCTCGCGGCCGTCGCCCTCTCGTGGGTGATCGCGCTCGCCCTCGACCCGCTGGAGATCGACGGGGCGCTGCTGATCCTCATCGGCGCCTGGCAGGTGGCGGTCTACGTCGCGTGGGGCGGACGGCCGATCGCCGCCCTCGAGCCGGCCTGGCTGCGGATCGTGGCCGGGAACGCGCTCGTCCTCGGCGGCGGAGCCGTCACGTACCTCATCGCCCACGAGCTCGTCGGCGCGTCGTCCGCCGCGATCGGCGCCGTGGGCGGCTCGGCGATCGCGG
>Ga0081538_10000591_pt1 | contig 40239 bp, 38 predicted proteins | sample TabmetS5T2R1_FD_71022 | JGI IMG/M metagenome (GOLD analysis project Ga0081538, IMG submission 71022) | Tabebuia heterophylla rhizosphere microbial communities from the University of Puerto Rico - S5T2R1 | ecosystem: Host-associated > Plants > Roots > Rhizosphere ... | reverse complement strand
GCCCAGAGGATCGTATGGTCCGCTTGCACTCCCACAACGAAGTGGCCGTGTGTTTCCCGTGTCTCGATTGGCTGAACCGTCAGCGGTCGCGGAAGAGGCGGGAATTGTTCCGTGCGGCGCTCCCCGGGTGGGTTCCCGACCTGCCCGGGCTTCGCGGCGGCAATCGAGGCTGACTGTCCCAGCCCATATCTGCTGATCCGCGCCGTGTCGTTCTTCGCTGACGATCGGCAGTAGGGGGACGTTGAGACTGTCGTCTCAGGCTGTAGCGAGGGCCGGCTCCAGCTGGCCGCATCGCTGGCAGCCCAAGCGCGGTCCAGGCCATCCTGAGCGTGGCGTGATCATCCGACTCTCTCATGACCTGGGCTCTTCCGTCTCGAGCATGGCGGCGAAACGAAATGCGACCGCCGGGATGGCCATGGTGACCTCCTCTAGGCACAGGGTGACCGGGGCCCTGGTCCTGGCGACCGGGCTGAGCGTTGGTGGATGCCAGAACGCTGTCAGCGTCGGCGCCTTCAATCGGTGTGGGGTCGACCTCGAGATCCAGGCGGACACCGTGAGCGAAAGTTCGACAAGTTGGATCAGGCTGGGCTCGGGCGACCGGGACGACGTGGTCCAGGTCGGGGAGAACGCTGAGACGCTCTATGTCCGGGTGCGGGTGCCCGGCGCCGAAGAGATCCGAAGCTTCGAGACGCGGATGGCGTCGCTCGGTCGGCCGCCCGCAGATGTGGGCTACGAGGCGCAGCTCGTGCTGGTGGGCGACCGGTGTCTATGACGGTGACGCCTGGGGACTTAAGTCACGCGGGAACCCAACGACTTCCCGACCTGCACGGTCTAGGTCGGGTCAAGACACGCATCGTCCAGGTTCGGTTGCGGCTGACGCCGCCCAGATCTGCCGATCTCGCTGTGGCGTTCTGTGCCGAGGATGGGGCAGGCGAGGGGTGCGCGGTTCGGGCATTACGCGCTACCTCGCCGCGATGACGGCCGGGTCCCAGGACCGCCCCAGGGCGTAGCGTTGGTGCTGCGGTTCGTGGCGAAACGGGGGAGCAAATGGGGAAACACCCGCTACACATCGCGGCAATTGCTGTCGTCGCCGCCATCGCCGCCGCTGGGTCGCTGCTTGTCGCCGGGCCTGCGGAGGCGGCGACGATCGAGCTCTCGACGGCACAAAGCCCGATCCTTGGCGGCATCAACCAGGGTTGGTGGACAGCCACGGGTCCCGCCAACGTGAACCCCAACACCAACTACTTCGTCGGCGAGGACGACCTAGGTCGGGAGTTCCGTGATTTCTTTACATTCGATCTCCGGCTCATACCCAGCGACCTGACGGTCGTGGGCGCCACCCTGCGGGTCAACGCCGGGTCCTCCACTGGGGGCGATCTCATCGAGACCGTGGGCTTCTTCGATGTGTCGACCGATGCCGTCACGCTCAACTTCAACACTGGGACGAACGAGGCGATCTTCGCCGATCTCGGCACCGGTCGCAGCTACGGCACGTTCCCCGTGAACCGTGGGTCGTTGGGCGACCTCTTCTTCGCTCTGAACGCAGACGCAGTCGCTGACATCAACGCCGCTCGGTCCGGGTACTTCTCGCTGGGAGGAAGACTGCTGAGCTTCTCGCGGCCCGACGCGGAGTTCGTCTTCGGCGGATCCGGAGACTCGGCGGCGGGGCTCATCGTGGAGGCCTTTCCACTGCCGCGCACGCCGCTCGAGTGCAAAGGCGGTGGCTGGCAAAACCTCACCGACGACCGAGGCGAGCCCTTCGGGAACCAAGGGCAATGCATCGTGTTCGTGCATCACCATCCACAGAGGCGATCAGGTTGAGATCACCCGCAGCAGCGCGCCGCCTCGACGGTGTCGAACGGCCGACGGTGGTGATGGGTGAGAGGCCGGGCGGGTCCTCGAGGCGGAGACACGCGACCCAGCCGCCGCCGTAGCGGGTCACGGTGCCACGGGTCTTTGAGTCCCAGGTGACGGACCAGTGGCGGAGGGTGAGTTGCCGCCAGGTGAGGCCGGGGCTGGGGCCCTCATCGGTTTCGGGGTCGGATACTTGCCAGGCGTACTCGAATCCTGTCGCCAATCACACCCACGACACGAACATACGTTTGCGGTTGGTGGGTATGGAAAAGGCGTGCTGCGTCGGCACCGGCCGGCATACGCGAGGCGGCCCCCTGGGCGCACTGGGACCCCGGGGACCACCCGCGCAAGGTCGCTACCCCGATAGCCGCCTGCGCAGACAAGCGCGGTGGTCCGGCCCCCAGGCTCGGGGGAATCCGCCCGGGGGCCGGATCGGTCGGACCTGGCGGACGATGCCCGACCGGCTGACCGTGATGGTCGCGCCCCAGTATTTCGGTATCGGAACGGGTGAACGATTTCACCTGGGTGAACCGCTGCCGTTGGACCCGAGGGGAGCCGGGGATGCCCGCCACTCCCCGGCATGTCCCTGCCCCGGCTCCTCGGGACGGCTCAGCGGCGGTCTGAGCCGTACACCTAGAGATCGCGTCGGGTATGTGCTCTGTTACCCCAACGCGTTGCTGACGGTGGGTGCCCGTCCGGTGGTGAGGGTCCGTCGATCACCCGCCCTCGCATTGCGTATACGGGTGTAGGCGGAGCGACAGCCAGGACCCCGCGGCCATGAGATATGCGGGCTCGTGGACCTGCTATCGGTCGAGTGACGCGAAACGATCCCCCGACCAGAGGTCGGGGGATCGGTCATCCCACGTGTCGCTTTCCGTGACGGATGGGGTGATACCCCGACCGCACTCAGCACAAACGTTGCTGCACTCAGTGGCTGGTCAACTGGCGGTCGGGGATGCTGAGAGCTCGTGGCCGGCCTCACGGCTCGGGTTCGTCGAGCGGCCGGGCGTGGGCCCGCAGGCGGATCTCGTCGACCATCACCGACGCCATCGTGATGGCGTTGCGGCACGACCGCGCCCGCTCTGGCGCCCACTGTCCGGTCATGTGCTTGACCTCGTCGAGGAGCTCGGCCGTGCGGGCCGTGATCTCGTCGACCTTTCACAGCAGCAGGTCACGTACATTCGGGTCTGGCATCCGGGGTACCTCCGGGTGTCCGGCCCCGGGGTGTTCACGCAGCGCCGGGCACTCTTGCATTTCGCTAACGCTTAGGACACCAAGGTCCGTGGCAGAGCTAAGCAACACCTGCTCTGTAGGTGGGGTGTCGTAGCGTGACGGCGTGCCCCGGCTGCACATCGAGCTGCCCGACGACCTGCACACCCGCGCCAAGATCGCCGCAGCCGTACGACACAGCACTCTCAAGGCACTGGTGATCGAAGCGCTCGAGCGGATCGTCGGAGAAACCGGAGCCGAGGAAGTCGAGGGGAAGAAGACCCGATGACCGACGAGTACGAAGAAGTGATCGAGCGGATCCAGTGGCTGTTCGACAAGACCCTGCAGCTCAACCCTCGCCTCAGCTCGCAGGAGCTCGAGGAACTCAACGGAGCCAGGGATCGCTGGATTAGCTTCATCGAGGAAGGCCGCCGGCGAGCCGAAGAGGGCGGTACTGGGTCACGCTGACGGTCCTCAGCCAGTCCTCAACTCCCCGAAATTGCCTGTGACACGCCGTGAAGCTGGGAGACGGAATCCCTTGTCAGCGGCGGTAGGCACCGGGCAACCGCTGGTCACAGAACCCTACGCACCACTCCCGATCGCAGTGGGTGTGGGGGATGACGTGGACGGTCCGCTTCGCGCCGGGAGGTGGGGAATCGTGGTCTGTGGGTGTGGGCGCAGTCGGACCCGCGTGCCACACGTGGTGATCCGGGCGCGCGCCGTCGCAGTCCGGGTCACTCGTTTCTAAGGGGGCTTCGAGAGCCTCAGGCCGTCACCGGCATGATCCGGATCGTTCCCTCGAACCCGAGCGTCGCCGCATTCAAGAGCTGTCCTTCCTCGTGGACCTGGGCGCCCTCCAGGAACCCGTCGACCACCGTCCCGTTCATGACGACCGATCCCGTCACGTTGTTGAGGACCCCCGCTGAGGTGGGCGGTGAACGACTCCGATCCGGCATCGATCACCCAGTCGAACTCGACGTGCCAGATCGGGCCCGTGCAGGGCTTCGGCCCGTTGCAGGCGGTGAGAAATGTCGTCAGGTCACCGCTGATGTCGCCGGACACGGCCCCCTCCCAAGCCCCCTCGGCGACGGCCGCCTTCTCGAACGTCAAGTTCACAGGCGAGCTCGCCCTCGCCGGGACGGCAAGGACGAGGAGTCCCGCAGCTACGAGCGCGACGAAGGCCAATGCCCGCAGTCGCTTTGATCCGCGTTCCGCCATGACACACTCTTTCGACGGACCGATGGTGGCGGCCACTCAGGAGGAGTCGGCGGGCGTCTACGGCCTCCGGGTCGCGACTGAGTTCCGCCCGTTGTGCGGTCTCGACCGTTGCCACAACGCCTCCTGGCGGAGGCTCTGCCGTCCGCGTCGTCGCCATCCGCCCGTTGTCGCCAAGTGTGGGCCGTCGACATCAACGGTCGATTAGTACGACTACCGCACGTGGTGGCGTAGCTCGGATGCGTCGCGGATGCATCGGCCCACGGGGAGCCTCAGCGGCCGCGGGCTCAACCCGCAACGACGTCACTCGATGACGATGCCCGACAGGTCCTCCGCCGGCTCCGGGTACCGCAGGTCGAGCCCCTCGAGGACGTCGATGAGGGTCTGGCAGATCACCAGGTCGCGGTACCACTTGCGGTTGGCGGGCACCACGATCCACGGCGCGTGCTTGGCCGCGGTGCGCCGCACCATCTCCTCGTACGCGTCCTGGTAGTCGTCCCAGCGCTCCCGCTCCTCGAGGTCGCCCGTGCGGAACTTCCAGTTCTTGGTGGGGTCGGCGAGGCGGGCCCGGAGGCGCTCGGCCTGCTCGTCCCTGGAGATGTGCAGGAAGAACTTGAGGATGATCGTGCCCTCGTCCGCCAGCATCTTCTCGAAGTTGCGGATGTGGGTGTAGCGGGCCTTCCAGCGCGCCTGCGGCACCAGGTCGCGGACCCTGACGATGAGCACGTCCTCGTAGTGGCTGCGGTCGAAGATCGCGATCTGCCCGTTGGCGGGAACGTGCGGGTGGACGCGCCACAGGAAGTCGTGGGCCAGCTCCGCCTCGGTGGGCGCTTTGAACGACGCCACCTGCACACCGGCGGGATCGAGGCCCTCGAACGCCTTGCGGATGGCGCCGCCCTTGCCGGAGGTGTCGGTCCCCTGGAGCACCACCAGCAGCTTGTGGCGGCCGTCGGCGTAGAACCTCTCTTGCAGGTCGTCGAGGTGGGCGGTCAGCTCCGCGAGCCTGGCGCGTCCGTCGGCCTTACCGCCCTCGAATCCGGCGATGTCCGCAGGGTCCCACTTGGCCAGCGTGAAGTCCTTGCCATCGGTGACCCGGTAGCGCCGCATGTGGTCGGTCTAGCGCGCGCCGCCGTTCTTGTCGCCAGTGGGTCGCTCGCAGCACACCCTCACTACCCTTGGCCCGGTGCGCATCGCCTTCGGAACCGACGAGCGAACGGACCTGACCGACGGGATCAAGCGCGCGCTGTCCGAGCGGGGTCACCAGGTCGTCGTGGTGGGCGAGGGGGACCCGTGGCCCGAGGTCGGCCGGGGCGTGGGCCGAGCGGTCGTCGAGGGCCGTGCCGAGCGGGGTGTGGTGTGCTGTTGGACCGGAACCGGCGTGTCCATGGCCGCCAACAAGGTGCCCGGGGTGCGGGCGGCGCTGTGCACGGACCCGGAGACGGCGGCCGGCGCCCGGCGCTGGAACGCTGCCAACGTGCTGGCCCTCGGCCTGCGGCTCACGTCGCCGGCGCTGGCCGACGAGATGATCGACGCCTTCCTGGGCACGGAGCCGGAGGCCGACGAGGCACCCAACATTGCCAAGCTGGAGTGACGGAGGGACGGCCGTGCGGCGCCGGGAGGGTCCAGTAGTGTCGCCCGCGATGGCCTCCGCGACGGCACCGATGCTTCGCAAGGCGCTACTGGGGCGGTCGCCATCGCTGACGATCGAGCGCGAGCTGTGGGAGGCGGGCCACGAGGTCGTCGTCGGCATGGACGAGGTCGGCCGCGGCGCCTGGGCCGGTCCCCTCAGCGTCGGCGCCGCGGTGCTGCCCCGCGACCGGCGGGTCTACAAGGTCCGTGACTCCAAGCAGCTGCTGGCGCACGAGCGCGAGGCGCTGTTCGACCGGATCTGCGGCTGGTGCTCGGCGTGGGCCGTCGGTCACGCCTCGCCCGAGGAGTGCGACGAGTTGGGGATGAGCGAGGCCCAGCGGCTGGCGGCCCGGCGGGCGCTCGAGGGGCTGGGGGTGACACCGGGGCGGATCCTGCTCGACGGTAAGTGGGACTTCGTCGGTGGCGGCATCACGCGGCGGATCGTGCGCGGCGACTCGCGGTGCCTATCGATCGCCGCCGCCTCGATCCTGGCCAAGGTGACGCGCGACCGGATCATGCAGGCCGAGGCCGAGCACTATCCCTGGTGGTGGTTCGACGACAACAAGGGTTACCCCTGCCCCCGCCACAAGGCCGTTCTGCGGGGCCTGGGCCCGTCGGCGATCCACCGCCGCAGCTGGGTCTTCATGGAGGGCCTGCCCTACGGCGGCGTCATCCGGTTCGTGCGACCCGACCCTCAGGGGACGTTGTTCGACTGCGACGCCGACGCGGCGTTCGATTGAGGCGCGGCTCACCCGGGTAAGGGGCCGACATGCCCGACCCCGAGGAGATGCAGGAGCGACTCGACGAGGTGGGGAAGCACATCGACGAGGCGCGCAAGCAGGCCGACGACGATGACCTGCTCCCCGAAGACGAGGACGACGTGCCCGAGGCGGGGACGGCGACCGAAGGCACGGACGTGCAGCCGCCGGGCTGACCGTCCCCGTTGGTGGTGGGATCGCTCCCGCCCCTACCCTCGGCGCGATGCGACGCCATCGGGCCGCCGCCGCGCTCGTCGCGTGGACCTTCCTCGTATGGACCACCCGCGTCGCCAACGTCTGGCGCGATGCCGACCTCGACACCGGGGAGCGCTGGGGACGGATGCTGCTGGCCCTGAGCTTCACCGTCCTGGCGATCGCCGCCGGGGTGGCGCTGTGGCGGCGGCTGGCGCAGGCCACGGTCGTCGCCGTAGGGGCGCTGGCCGCATGGACGGTCGCGGTCTGGGTCGTGCGCGGCATCGGCATCCTCGCAGCCGACCACGATCTCGGGTTCAAGGTCGTCCACACGGTCCTGGCCGTCGTGTCGATCGCGCTCGCGGTGATGGCCTGGCGGGAGACGCGCCGGGAAGCGCGGCGCGATGCCGCGCGACGGACTACGTCGGCTCCGGTGCCGGCGGAGCGTCGGGGCTGACCCGGACGTCCAGCGCCAGCGTCAGGCAACGGCAGCCGCCGCCGGCCTTGAGGAACTCGCCGATCTGGCAGCCGACGACGGTGAAGCCCCACGCCTCGAGCTGGCGGCCCACCCGGGGCGGCACCGCCGGCATGACGATGGTGGTGCCGACCACCACCGAGTTGGCGCAGAACGACAGGGTCTCGTCGTCGCTCAGCACCAGGGGCTCGGGCACCAGGGCCTCGACCACCTTGCGGCCGTAGGCGTCCCACCCGAGCGGCGCCACGATGGCGCGTCGCGAGTCGAGCGGACAGAAGGTGAGATCCACGTGGTACAGGCGCGGATCGACGAGCTGGACGGCGCGGACCGGGCACCTCAGCAGCCTCGACAGCTCGGTGGCGGCGCCGGCGTCGGAGCGGAACGAGTACCCGGACAGCAGCACGGTCCGCCCGTTCTCGGGGGTGAACGGCAGCGCGTCGCCGGCGCCCTCGTGGTCGAGGTCGGCGGGCAGGTGGTCGACCCGCCAGCCGCGCTTGGCGAACCAGTCGGCGTTTATCGGTGTCTCCGGCCGGCGCTCGGGATGGCGGAAGTGGCTGGGCACGAACTGGCCGCCGTTGACCACGCCGGCGTTGGCGGTGAAGACCAGGTCCGGCACGTCGGCCTCGGGCTCCATCACCACCACCTCGGCGCCGGCGGCCTCGAGCGTCGCCACCAACCCCTCCCACTGGGCCAGGGCCTGGTCGGGGTCCACCGACACCTCGCGGCTCATCCACGGGTTGATCTCGTAGAGGACCCCGAAGTGCCGGGGCGGGCACATGAGGTAGCGACGTCCCCACTCCAGGCCACCGGTGGGCTCCGTCATCACCGGCTCACCGGGGCCCGAGGAGGTGGTCGACCAGCTGGCGGACGAACAGGCCCACGTCCGTCACGACCCCGAGCGCCTGGTGGCTGCCCCGGTCGGCCAGCTTGGTGACCACGGCCTGGTTGATGTCGACACAGAAAGTCTCGACACCGGCCGGCAGGCAGTTGCCGGTCGCGATGGCATGCAGGGTCGAGGCCAGCATGAGGGCGGCGGCCACGCCCGGAATGTGCTCGCGCAGAGCATCGGCGGCCGCCACGGTGTCGGAGATGACGTCGGGGAGCGGGCCGTCGTCCCGGATCGACCCGCCCAGCACGAACGGCACCCCGGCCTCGACGCACGCGTGCATCACGCCGCCGGTGACGAAGCCGGCGTCGACGGCGGCAGCGATGGAGCCGTGGCGCCGCACCTCGTTGATGACCCGGATGTGGTTGGCGTGACCGCCCTCCGTCGGCACGCCCTCCACCACGGACACGCCCAGCGACGTGCCCAGCACGTTGGCCTCGATGTCGTGGGCGGCGAAGCCGTTCCCGGCGAAGAGCACGTCGACCCAGCCCTCGGCCACGAGCCGGGCCAGGTCGGGCGCGCCACCCGTGTGCACCACGGCCGGGCCGCAGACGACCAGGATCTTCCCGCCCCGATCACGTGCGGCCCGCAGGCGGTCGGCCACCCGGGCGACGAGCAGCGCCTTGGGCTTCTCCGACGACACCTCCGAAGCCATGAACTCGAACACCTGGGCGTCGCGGGCGTGCGCCGGTGCCTGCACCCGCACGCCGTCGCTGCCCACCACCACGGGGTCTCCGGCCGCGACCCGGTGCATGGGTGCGGTGCGGGCGTGGCCGTCGCTGACCACCAACGCACAGTCCATCTCGGGGTTCTCGACCGCCAGCCAGCGTCCGTCGACCCGCACCTCGGTGGCGAGGTTGGTCGTGGAGTAGAAGCCGGCCGGCAGCACGCCGTGGACCTCCGCCGGCACCAGGCAGGCGTCCGACTGGGCCACCCGGTTGGCCCCGTGCATCTGCAGCGAGTCGAGCAGCGGGCCCAGCAGGTCGTCGTCCCCGCTGACCTCGATGCTGGCCCGGCTCGTGTCGAGGCTGGTCTTGCCGATGTGGAACTCCGCGATCTCGTAGTCGCAGCCGGCGTCCAGGATCGTGTCGAGGATCTTGGCCAGGAGCAGCGAATCGACGATGTGGCCGCTGACCTCGATGGTCTCGGTAGCCATCACACTCCTTTGTGCGAGGGGCACGGGGCGTCGGGTTTCCGGTGGCCGGGGACGGCACGGATATCATGCCGCCCGCCATGGGCCAGCCCATCAACGTCGTCGAGAAGCCGTCGCGGGTGCCCGGCATCGCCCGCTTCGAGATCAACCGCTCGCTGACCGGCATGGGACATGAGCGCTACGCGTCCGCCGAGGCCGTCGTCGACAACCGGGCCGTCGACGAGCTGGCCCGCCGCCTGTTCGCGACCGGTGGCGTCACCTGGGTCCACGTCAACAGCAGCGTCATCACCGTCGCCCTGGCCGACGGCTGGGCGGGGGACCAGCTGCTCGACGTCATCCGGGGCCTCTACATCTACTACCCGCCGGCCGACGATCCGGGTGCGGCTTCGGCCGTTTCCGGCCCGCCTGGCGAGGAAGCCACAGGTGGTGACGCCTCGCCCGCCAACGACGCCGCAGGCGGTGATCACGCCGACCGCGGTGCCTCCTCCGTCGAACCCGCCGCCGATCCGGCCACCGAACCCGCCCGCGACCCGGCCGCCCGAGCCGCCGCCGAGCCGGCCGCCGGCCCCGGCGTCACGGAACGCGACACACGGCAGTAGCGTCGACTCCGAATCATTCCGGGACGAGCCCGGAGGACGTCGGCCGCCAACGGCATCGGCCGGCGAAGGAGATCCAATGAGCCAAAGCGCCTGGGAGGCCGTGCTCGAGCGACTGGACGAGGCCGCCGAGCTGGCCAAGCTCGATGCCGACGTGCACCGCATGCTGCGCACCCCTCGGCGCACGCTCGAGGTCTCGATCCCGGTGCGCCTCGACGACGGATCGGTCGAGGTCTTCACCGGCTGGCGGGTCCACCACGACACGACCCGCGGGCCCGGCAAGGGCGGCATCCGCTTCCATCCCGACCTCGACGCCGACGAGGTCAAGGCCCTGGCGGCGATGATGACCTTCAAAACGGCGGTGCTCGACCTGCCGTTCGGCGGCGCCAAGGGCGGCGTGCGCTGCGATCCCCGGGTGCTGTCGGCCGGCGAGCTCGAGCGGCTGACCCGGCGCTTCGCGTACGAGATCAGCCCGCTGCTCGGGCCGGAGACCGACATCCCTGCGCCGGACGTCAACACCGACAGCCGGGTGATGGCCTGGCTGGTGGACACGCTGTCGATGGTCTCGGGCAAGAACCTCGCGGCGTCGGTAACCGGCAAGCCACTGTCGATCGGCGGCTCCCGAGGCCATACCGGCGCCACGTCGGCGGGGTGCGTCACTTGCGCCCGGGCGGCGTTCCGCGAGCTCGAGCGCCCGATGGTGGGCAGCCGGGCCGTGGTCCAGGGCTTCGGCAAGGTGGGTGCGCCACTGGCGTTCCTGCTCACATCCGCCGGCATGCGGGTCGTGGCGGTCAGCGACATCGGCGGCGCCGTGATCAACGAGGGCGGCCTCGACATCAACGGACTGTCCGACCACGTGGCCGAGACCGGCTCCGTGGTGGGCTTCGCCGGCGGCGAAAGCATCGCCGGCGACGCGCTGTGGGACGTCGAGTGCGAGCTCCTGGTGCCCGCGGCGCTGGGCGGTTGCATCGACACGGTCGTGGCCAAGCGGATCACGGCCGACGTGGTCGTCGAGGCCGCGAACGGGCCGACGACGATCGACGCCCAGTCCGTCCTCGACGAGCGGGGCATCGTCGTGGTGCCCGACATCCTGGCCAACGCCGGGGGGGTGACGGCCAGCTACTTCGAGTGGGCCCAGGCCCTCCAGGGCTATCCCTGGGAGGAGCAGTTGGTGGCCGAACGCCTGCGGCAGCGAATGGATGCGGCCTTCACCGCGGTCTGGGCCCGGGCCCAGACGCTGGACGTGGGCATGCGCACCGCCGCCCACGTGGTGGCGGTCGACCGGGTGGCGGCCGCCATCGCCGCCCGCGGCCTGTTCCCCTGAGTCCCGGGCGAACCGGCGCACTTGCGTCCGGACGGGTCGTCCCGGGCGAACCGGCGCACCTGCGTCCGGACGGGGCGCCCCGGCGAACCTGCGGAAAGCGCCGTGGCCCCGTGCCCGATCGGGCTCGACCCGAGGTCATAGGTTCCGCCCCCTCGAGGTCGAGGCCATGAGTTCCGGTTCCGGAACCCATGACCTCGAGCTGCGGGCGCCGGAACCCATCGCCTCGGTTAGCGGAAGCTGGTGAGCGAGCCGCACACTCACACGAGCATGCGCTTGAGGAGCTTGCCGGTGGGCAGGCGCGGCAGCTCGTCGACGAAGCGCACCGTGCGGGGGCACTTGAAGTGCGACAGCCGCTCGCGGCAGGAGCCGATCAGTTCGTCGGCGAGGGCGTCGCTCGCCGCGATGCCGGGCATCGGCTGCACGAAGGCCGTGACCTGCTCGCCCCACTCGGGGTCGGGGGTCCCGAGCACGGCCACGTCGGCGACGGCGGGATGCACGACGAGCAGGTCCTCGATCTCGCGGGGATAGATGTTGACCCCGCCCGAGATGATCATGTTCGAGGCCCGGTCGGTGAGGTACAGGTAACCGTCGCCGTCGACCCAGCCGACGTCGCCGAACGTGCTCCAGCCCCGGTCGTTCCACGCCGACGCCGTCTTCTCAGGGTCGCGGTGGTACTCGAAGCGGTGGGGCGTCTCGAACCACACCTGGCCGGTCTCGCCGACCGCCAGCTCCTCCCCGTCGTCGTCCAGGATGTGGACGCCGCCGATCAGCGACCGGCCGACCGACCCCGGGTGCGCGAGCCAGTCGTCGGGGCCGATGTAGCAGAACCCGCTGCCCTCGCTGCCCGAGTAGAACTCGTGGATGACCGGGCCGAGCCATTCGAGGGCGGCCCGCTTCACCTCGACCGGGCAAGGCGCGGCCGCGTGCACCAGCAGCTGCAGGCTGGACAGGTCGAAGCGGGTCCGATCCCGCTCGGGCAGCTTCAGCAGGCGGACGAGGTGCGTGGGTACGACCTGCGTGTGGGTGACGCGGTGGCGCTCGATCTGGGCCAGGAAACCGATCGGGTCGAACCGCTCCATCACGACCGCCGTGCCGCCCAGCCGCTGCGTCATGGTGGTCCAGCCGGCGGGCGCGGCGTGGTACAGCGGGGCTGGGCTGAGGTACACGGTCTCGCCGGTGAACCCGAAGAGCCCGGTCAGCAGCGTGGTGAACGGCGCCGGCGCCCCCAGCCGTCCCCCGATCCCCGGCGGCACGATCCCCTTGGGGCGGCCGGTGGTGCCCGACGAGTAGAACATCCACGAGCCCTCGCACTCGTCGGGCACGGCGCCGGGCTCCCGCCCCGCCACGACCTCCTCGTAGGGCTCGAAACCCTCGAGCGCGCCGCCCACCGCCAGCCGGGTGGTGACCCCGGCCAGGTCGTCGCCGAGCTCGCGAACCGTGTCCCCGAGTTGGGCGGAGGTCACCAGGGCGGTGGCGCCGCAGTCGGCCACGATGTAGCCGGCCTCGGCGGCGGTGAGGTGCCAGTTGATCGGCGTGACGTAGAGACCGGCCCGCAGTCCCGCCCAGACGGCCTCGAAGAAGGCGGGCTCGTTGTCGAGCAGCACCGCCAGGTGGTCGCCCGGCCGCAGCCCGCGATCGCGCAACACGAGGGCCAGGCGCCTCGACGCCTGGTCGAGCTCGCCGTACGTGCGGGTCTCGCCGCCGGCGGCCATCACCAGCGCCACGCGGTCCGGGTCGTCTGCGGCGTGGGCCGCGGGATGCAGCCGGGCCGGGTCGAGGCCGGAGCCGTCGCTCATGCCGCGCCCCCGCCGGCGTCCGGCGCCGGGCCGAGCGTGAGCTGCAATCCGGTGCGCGCCTCGGCCGCCAGCACCAGGTCGGTCCAGTCGCGTTCGCCGAGGCCGCGCTCCACGGCGTCGGCGAAGACGTGGCTGATCGCTCCCGCCACGGGTGCTGGGACGCCGGAGGCCGAGGCCAGGTCCTCGATCAGGCGGGCGTCCTTGGCAGCCAGCGTCAGCGAGAACTGCGGGGGGCGGCCGCGCATGTCGATCTCGTCGACCTGGCGGTCCATGAAGAAGTTGGACGCGCCCCCGGTGCGCACGACGTCGATGGCGGTGCGGAGGTCGAGGTCGGCCGCGGCCGCGAGCGACAACGCCTCCAGCGACGCCCAGATGCAGGTGAACGCGAGCAGGCTGTTGGCCAGCTTCATCGTGGTGCCGGACCCGACCGGCCCCAGGTGGAAGGTGGCGCGCCCGAGCTTGTCGAGGAGCGGCAGGCAGCGGGCCACGGGCTCGTCGTCGCCGCCGACCATGAAGACGAGCGAGCGGTTCTGGGCGCCGATCGCGCCGCCGGTCAGCGGTGCCTCCACGAAGTGGTGCCCACTGCCTCGGAGCCTGGCGGCGAGCTCACGGTTGGTCACCGGCGAGGAGGTCGAGATGTCGAGCAGGATGGCGCCGGCAGCGGCGGCGCCGACCCACTGGCAGGCGACGTCGGCGACCGCTTCGGGGGTGGGCAACGACGTGATCGTGACCTCGCTCGCGGCCGCCACCGACGCCGCATCGCCGACCGCCTCGGCGCCGGAGACGGCGCCGGCGCGGCCGGGATCCACGTCGGTCACCGTGACGTGGTGGCCGTCGGCGACCAGGTTGGCGGCGATCGCCCCGCCGATGTTGCCCAGTCCGATCACCCCGACGTGCTCCATGGGCTCTCCCCTCACCTCGAACCGAGCGGCCGGAGCGTAGCCCGATAGCCGCGCGACTTGACACGACTGTTAGGAGCAGCCTGTGGTCCGCCGACCGACCCGCAGGCCGATCGAGGACGGCTACTTCACCATCCCCGAGGAGCCCGGCGAGGCGCCGCGCCTGCTCGGAAGCCGGTGCCCGGCGTGCGGCGAGCACTTCTTTCCCCGGCGCGTCGTGTGTGCCCGGTGCCTCGCCGAGGGCTGCGTCGACGTCCGCCTCGGCCCCCGTGGCCACGTCTACACCTGGACCTACGTCCACGTGCCGCTCTTTGCCAAGCGGGACCGCCAAGTGGGGTCCTACGGGGTGGCCCAGGTCGACCTGCCCGAGGGCCCGCGGGTCCAGGGGATCCTCCTGGGCGAGAGCGACGACTTCCACATCGGCATGGAGGTCGAGCTCGACCTCGAGACCCTGGGCGAGGACGCGGACGGCAACGAGGTCGTGATCTTCCGCTTCCGCCCGGTCAGCCCGGCCGGTGACGCGGCCGGGAGGGATCGGGCGTGAGGATCGACGGCGTGGCGGTGGCGGGCGTGGGGATGATCCGCTTCGGCAAGTACCCCGATTGCAGCGGACCCGCCCTCGCCCGCGACGCCGCGCTGGCGGCCCTGCACGACGCCGGCATGTCGCTGGCCGACGTCGACGAGGCGTTCGTCGGCTACATCCAGCCGGCGTCGTTGCTGGGCATCAAGGCGGTCAAAGAGCTCGGCCTCACCGGGCTGCCGGTGACCCACGTCGAGAACGCGTCGGCCACGGGCCTGGTGGCGTTCCGGGAGGCGGCGTGGGCGGTGGCGTCGGGACGCGCCGAGGTGGCGCTGGCCCTGGCATTCGACAAGATGACCGACATGGCCCGCGGCAGCGGAACCGGGCGGGGTGCGGGGCGGGACCAGATCGACTCGACGATCCTGCCCGCGGCCTACTTCGCCCTGTGGGCTCAGCGGCGCATGCACGATCACGGCACGAGGCCCGAGCACTTCGCCGCCATCGCCGCCAAGAACTGGAACCACGGCGCGCTCTGCCCGTGGAGTGACCGCCGACCCGACCATCGCGTGACACCCGACGAGGTGCTGGGCTCGCAGATGGTGGCCGAGCCGCTGACGGCGATGATGGCCTGCCCGGCCGACGACGGTGCCGCGTGCGCGATCGTGGCCTCGGCCGACCGCGTGCGGGCCCGCGGCGACGGGCGTCGGCTGGTGCGACCCGTGGCGTCGGCGCTGCGGACCGAGACCTACGCCCCGGGGCACACCTTCCTCGGCCCGGTGGTCGGTCCGGCGACCATGACCCGTGACACCGCACGCGCCGCCTACGAGGTGGCGGGGTTCGGCCCGGGCGACATCGATTTGGCGCTGTGCCACGACGCCTTCGCCAACGAGGAGCTGGAGTACTACGAGCTGCTCGGGTTCTGCCCCGAGGGCGAGGGCGAGCGCCTGGTCGCCGAGGGCGCCACCGCCCTGGGCGGCTCGATCCCGTTCAACACCGACGGGGGCCTGATCGCCCGCGGCCACCCCGGGGGGCCGACGGGGTTGGCGATGGTCCACGAGATCGTGCAGCAGCTGCGCGGCGACGCCGGGGCGCGCCAGGTCGCGGACGCCAGGACGGCGCTGGCGCACCTGGTCGGCGGCGGCAGCGTCTGCACCGTGAGCCTGTTCCAGGCCAACTGACGCCGGCAAACACGACCGGTGGTCCTGAGTCTTTGAAGGGAAAATGGGGTATGAGCCCGGAAGATCTTCAAAGTCCCGGTGGTGGCGCGCCGGGATCGCTGAAGGACAACGTCATCGCCGACAGCGACCTGCATGTCATGGAGCCGCCGGACCTGTGGCAGCGCTACATCGACCCGGCGTACCGCCATGCCGCCCCCATCGGGTTGACGGAGATTCCCCGCGACATGCGGGTGCGGGTCAAGAACCACACGCTGCTCCGCCTGGGCCGGGTGCGGCCGGTGCGCCAGGAGGGGCGCAGGTCGGGATGGCGACCGGAGCACGACAGCGTCTACGCCGGCGCCGAGGCGCGGGGCTGGGATCCGGCGTCGCAGATCGAGGCCATGGATGCCGAGGGGCTCGACCTGGCCGTCCTGTTCCCGTCGCGGGGGCTGTTCGTGCTCGGCCTGGATTCTGTCGACATGATCGGGCCCGACGGGCTGGAGCCCGAGTACGCCAGTGCGATCGCCCGGGCCTACAACGACTGGCTGGCCGAGTTCTGCGGCCACGCCCCCGATCGCATGTACGGCGCCGCCATGGTCGCCCCCCATGACATCGACGGGGCGGTGGCCGAGGCCCGCCGGTGCGTCGAGGAGCTGGGGTTCAAGGCCATCTTCCTGGCGCCGGGCTGCGTCAATCGCCGCCCCTGGCACCACCCCGCCTACGACCCCCTGTGGGCCGAGATCGAGCGGCTCGACGTCCCGGCGGCCTTCCACGGCGGCGGCCAGACCTACCTCCGCCCCGACTTCTCCCTGGAAGTCCTCGACCGGCTGATGATGTGGCACACCTTCAACCAGCCGCTCGCCATGCAGTTCGTGACGGTGTGCATGTGCGCCGGCGGCGTGCTCGAGCGGTTTCCCGACCTGCGGGTGGCGCTCCTCGAGGGCAACTGCTCGTGGGCACCGTGGCTGTTGCACCGGCTCGACGAGCACCACGAGTGGACGGGCTGGTACGAGGCCACCGACCTCAGCCTGAAGCCGTCCGAGTACTTCCGACGCAACTGCTACGTCTCGCTGGAGGCCGACGAGGCGACGGGGATCCACTACGTCGACTGGTTCGGCGCCGACAACCTGGTCTTCTCGACCGACTACCCGCACGGCGACTCCCAGTACCCCCACGCCGTCGAGGAACTGGAGCGCCTGTCCCTGCCGCACGACGCCAAGGTCCGGATCGTGGGCGAGAACTGGGCGCGCCTGTACAAGGTGCCCCTGGCGAAGAAGGCGCACCGCTAGGCGCATCGTCGCCGTCGGCGCACCGCTAGGGGCGTCGTCGCCGTCGGCGCACTGCTAGGCGCATCGTCGCCGTCGGCGCACCGCTAGGGGCGTCGTCGCCGTCAGCCGGCGTTGGTCATCTCGGTCACGTTGATCCGGACGTGATCGATCACCCAGTCCTCCATGCAGCCCCGGAACTGCCGGCGGTTCGTTTCGTCCAGCGCCGGGACGAGCGCGGCCCGGAAATGTCCGTCGCCGAGGGACTCGATGGGACCCTCGACGTCGGACGCGACCTCGAGCCTGCACGTCTCCAGTTGGGCCTCGACCATCTCGGGCAGGGTCTGGTTCCGCTCGCCGCCCTTGGTGTCGGCCGACATGACGAGCTCGGTCTGCGCGGCGGCGACCGCTTCGTGGGTGGAGAGCGTGGCCTCCCGCAGCGCCAGGATCCCGACAACGCCGATCGCCACACCGACGGCCCCGAGAAGGAGCCGCAGCGGCGTGAGCTTCCTCATGGCGTCACGACGGGCGGCCGCCGCGACGCAGCAGCTGGCGGATCTGGTCGTCGTTGGCGCCGGGGACCTCCTGCGCCAACACCGTGATGTCGTCGAGCAGCAGCCCACCGGAGGGATAGCTGATCGGGTCGAGCTGGCGGCCGAGGCGCTCCTCGCCCGCCGGCGATGTGGACTTCGAGGCGATCTTGTCGACCATCCAGGCAATGCCCGAGAGCAGCACGCCGCCCGCGACCACGAAGGTGATGAACACGTTCAGGTCGCGGGACTGCTCGCGCAGCCAGGCGAAGCGGTCGGGCGACGGCTGGCGGGCCTCGTGCAGGATCTGGGCGACGGCCGGGTCGATCCGTGTGGCCCGGTACTCGAGGCGGGCGAGACGCCGCAGCACGAGGCCGGTGGCGAGGCCGACCTCGGCGATGAGGACGATCAACCCGAAGAAGAGGGCGCGGTTCCACTCCCAGCGGTTGAGCGACAGGACCATGTACAGGACGCCCCCGAGCATCGTCGCGATGCCGGCCAGCCAGGCGATGATCTTCACGACACCGCGTCCTTTGCTCCGCCCTCATCGCCGCTCTGCGGGTTCTCGGGCGCGTGCTCGTCGCCGGTCCGTTCCTGGATCGTCACCCGTCCGCTGTCGCCGTCGACGAGCACGACGGCACCCTCGGACAGATCCTCGGTCGCTCCGGCGTAGCCCACGACCGTGGGCACGCCGGCCTCGCGGGCCAGGATGGCGAGGTGCGACAGGACCGATCCCGTCTCGGCGACGATGCCCTTGAGCCGGGGCAGCAGCGGCCCCAGCCCCGGTGACAGGGTGGTGGTGACGAGCACCGAGCCCGTGGGGGGATCGTCGTTGTCGTAGGTGACGGGCCCGCTGCCGGATCCGCCGCCGGCACCCGTGCCGCCGCCCACCTCGAGGGCGCACTGCGCCCGGATCGGCCTACCCAGGTCGGACAGCTGGAACCACGCGGGGAGGGGCGCACCGAAGTCGTGGTCGTGGCTCGTCACCAACGCCGGGACGACGACCGCCCGCTTGGTGGCAACGGCCTCGACGTGTTCCAGCGTCATGTGGCGGATCAGCTCGGGCTCCGTCAGGTCACCGGCGGCGGCCAGCCGTTCGCCCAGCTCCCAGGCGGCACGGCCGGACACCTCCTGCACCCAGCGCACCCGCAGCCGCAGCGCCTCGCGCAGGATGCCGTTGTCGCTGCAGACCTTGCAGCCGGGCGCCACGTAGACCGCCGTCGCCTCCTCGGGCAGCTCCGCCTCCGGCGCGACCCGGGGGCCGGTGAGCGCCAGCACCGACGGGCTCCGGGCGATGATCTCCTTGTCGCTCAGGCCGTCCTGGCGGGCCTCGGCCAGCACCCGTAGTGCCACCGACGCCCCGGTCATGCGATTGCCGCCGGTGTCGGTGAGCATGCCCATGAGGATCTCGTGCGCATGGAGGGCCCGGAGGATGTCGCGGCTGCGATGCAGCAGGGCGATGAGCTGTCGGCTCGTCAGGTCCGTGAGCGGCGGCACGGCCTCCAGGTCCGCGTCCGTCCGGTCGAGGAGGTGCTCGGCGAGATGGGGCAGTGCCGCCCGCAGGCGGCCGACACGCCACGAGCCCCGCAGCTCACGGGCGGCCGGGACCGGGTTCAGCCGGTGCAGGATCGTCCGCTTGGACCTGATCTCGCCGGCCAGCCGCAGGTCGATGGCCACGTGTCCCTCGACGCAGACCACCACCTGGCTGGCCTTGACATCAGCCGGCGTGGCGGCCCCCGCCAGGAGCACTGCTTCGGCCACGGCCTCCCGCAGCGGGGGCACCCAGAGGTCGCGTTCCAGCTCGGTCAGGGGGGCCGGGAAGGTCTCCGCGACCGGACCCGGGCCGTAGATGGGCCCCCGCGGCGCACCGCGGATCTCGCTGGTGACCGGGCGAGACTGGAGCAGCCAGAGCTCCTTGCCGGTGCCGATGGCCCATTCCACATCCTGTGGGCCACCGAAGACCTTGGCGACGCTCGTCGACAGGTCGACGAGCCGCCGGAGGTCGGCGGCCGGGAGCTTGGGACCGTCGTTGGCCGCGAACTCGATGACCTTGGCGTTCCTCGGCTCGAGGACGTAGCGGGAGCCGTCGACCTCGCCGCTCACGAGCGGCTCCGGCGCGCCGTCCACGGCGCTGACGATCCGGCGGTCGGTGCGACCGGACACCGGATCGACCCCGAACATGACCCCGCCGAACCGAGGCTCGATCAGCGGCTGGACCAGCACCGCGATGGGCTGGTCGGCGGCTCCGGCGCGCTCGCGGGAGTCGAGGACCGCCGTCACCGCGGCCACGAACTCGTCGAAGCTGCTGATCCCGATCACCGACTCGAACTGGCCGGCCATCGACGACTCGGCTGTGTCCTCGACGACCGAGGAGCTGCGGGCTACGAGCGCCCGTTCGTCGCCACCGGCCCGCTCGAAGGCCTCCTTCACCGCCGCGTGCTGGGCGGCGTCGGCACCGCCGTCGACGGCATCGCAGAAGGCCGTGGTGAGGACGACGCCGGGCAGGGTGTTGAGCCCGGCGACCGCTCCCCGTGCCAGGGCGGCCGACTTGCCGCCCGTGAGGCTTGGGTCCTGCGCCACTTCGTCCGCCAGGTCGACGACGAACGGTCGTGCCGATTCCACCCTGGGTGAATCGGCGACCATTCGCTGCGTCATAGCGACGGTTACTACACCGTTTACCGGGTGTTTGCCACCCTGTATCGCGTCATTGGCTTTCGGCTGCATCGGGATCTCGTAGGGGGAGGATGACCTGGAACCTAGTGTCGCCCGGCTCGGAGTCGAGGCGGATGTCGCCGTGGTGCCTCCCGACGACGATCCGCCAGGCGATGTCGAGGCCGAGGCCGGTGCCCTTGCCCATCGGCTTGGTGGTGAAGAACGGCTCGAAGATCCGGCTGCGGACCTCGTCGGGCACCCCCGGTCCGGTGTCGCCAATCTCCACGACCAAGCGATCGTCGAGGTCGGCGCGGGTGCGCACGGTGAGCGTGCCGTGGCCTTCCATGGCATCGACGGCATTATCGATGAGGTTCGTCCACACCTGGTTCAGCTCGCCGGGGAATGCGGAGACGTGCGGGAGGGACCGGTCGTAGTCCCGGACCACCTGGATGCTGTCGCCCAGCTTGTGGCCGAGCATGGTCAGCGTGGCGTCGAGGCCCTCGTGGACGTCGAACGTCTGCAGCGGCGCCCGGTCCATCTGGGTGTACTGCTTGGCCGAGGTGAGCAGCGCTGATATGCGCCCAGCGGCGTCGGCGATCTCGTCGAGCAGGCCGTCGGACTCCAGCGAACGGACGGGGTAGGCGAGGGCCGGACCGAGGTCCGGAGGCGGTACGACGCTGGCGACCTGCTTGACCCACTCCACGTCCAAGCCGGCGGCGACCAGGGTAGGTGCGATCTCCCAGCTGTCCTCGACGCCATGGTCCTCGAGCCAGGTGGCGAGCTCGTCCTCGCGGTCGGACGCCTCCAGCGGCGACAGCCTGGTTGCATCCCTGCGGTGGTCGAGGGCCCACCCGGACAGGTCGGCGAGGGCCTCGAGCTGGCCGCCAGTGAGGTCGCTGCGGATCACCCTGCCGATCTCGCTCCGCATGCTGACCAGCCGTTCCCGCAGTGTGGCCGTGGCCCGCAGGACCGCGGCCACCGGGTTGTTCAGCTCGTGGGTCAGCCCTGCGGTCACCGAGCCGAGGGCCACGAGGCGCTCGTGCCGCTCGACGATGTTGCTGGCGTCGGCCCCCTGCGTCGCGGCGCCCTCCAGGAGGTGGGCAGCCATCGGGAACCACTTCCACACCGCCCGGCCGAAGTCTGCGGCGGGGATCTCGAACAGGCGGCACGGGGTCATGGCGCGGCCGGTGCTCAGGTACACCTTGGGCACGCCCCGGTCGGGCACGTAGGCGTCGAATGCGCCGGTGTACGCGCCGTAGTAGTCGGTGCGGAACAGCTCGAGCTCGCCGCCCTGCACGCGCTTGTACATCGCCAGCGTCCCCGAGAGCAGCACCATGAAGCATGACGCCGGGGCGCCCTCGGCGTGGATCGTCGCACCCTCCGGGTACTCGACGATGCGGCCACGCTCGGCGAGCCAGGCCAACTGGTCGTCGTTGAGCTCCTCGAACAGGAACAGGGTGCGCAGCTCATCGGGCGTCAGGCGCTCGTGGTGCGCCGCCCCGAGTCGATCGGGCTTGTCGCCCGCCAACGGCACGGGCTCGGTCATGAGCCCAGCTCCTGACCGATCGACCGAGTGACCGCCAGGGAGCCGGGCGACGATCGGGTCCGGGGACGCAGCCCCCGCGCGTATTCAGTCATGGGTCACCTCGACACGGCGTAGCGGGCTCATGAGCGCTCCAGGTAGCTGTGGACAAGCTGGATGGCCATGGCACCCTCACCGACGGCGGAGGCGACCCGCTTCACCGAGTTGGCCCGCACGTCGCCGGCCGCGAACACGCCGGGCACGCTCGCCTCGAGGAAGTAGGGGTCACGGTCGAAACCCCGAGGACGGGGTCGATGTCCGCCACCGCGCAGGTCGGGCCCGGTGAGCACGAAGCCCCGCGGGTCCCGGTCGAGCACGCCCTCGAGCCACTCGGTCCGGGGCGCGGCACCGATGAACACGAACAGGTAGCCGAGGGGAAGCGTCTCCCGCTTCCCGGTCCTGCTGTTGCAGACCGTGATCTCCTCCAGATGGTCGTCGCCATGGAGGGCGACCACCTCGGTCGTGACCCGGACCTCGATGTTGGGGATCTCGTCGATCTGGCGGATGAGATAGTGGGACATCGACTTGTCGAGGCTGTCCGCCCGCACCAGCAGGGTGACCTGGCGGGCATGGCGCGACAGGAACACCGCCGCCTGCCCGGCCGAGTTGGCACCGCCGACGATGAAGATGTCGTCGCCGGCGCACGCCGAGGCCTCCGTCACCGCCGAGCCGTAGAACAACCCCCGTCCGGTCAGGGCTTCCGCCCCGGGCACGTCGAGCCGGCGGTACGCGATGCCGGTGGCCAGCAGCACGGCGTGGGCCACCACCTTGCCGCCGTCGGCGAACCGGACCGCACGCGAGGACGCCCGCACGTCGAGGCCCACGACGTCGCGCGTGGTCAGGATCTCGGCGCCGAACTTGTGGGCCTGCCGCCGGGCCCGGTCGGTGAGCTGGCTGCCCGTCACCCCGTCCGGGAATCCCAAGTAGTTCTCGATCCGGGAGCTCTGGCCCGCCTGGCCGCCCGTGGCCTGGCGCTCGACCAGCACGGTCCGTAGCCCCTCCGACGCGGCATAGACGGCCGCCCCCAGGCCGGCGGGCCCCCCGCCGACGATGACGACGTCGTAGAAGTCGGTCGACGGCGTGGTCGAGAGCCCCACCTTGGCCGCCAGCTCGCCGACGCTCGGGTCGACCAGGTAGTCGCTGTCGGGCGTCACCACCAGCGGGATCTTGGTGACGTCGACCCCGGCCGCCGCGAGCAGGGTTTGACCCTCCGGCTCCTCGCTGGTGAGCCAGCGATAGGGCACCGAGTTGCGGGCCAGGAAGTCCCGGACCTCGAAGGATCGAGCCGACCACCGGTGCCCGACCACCTGCGTCTGCGTGGCCGGCTGCTCGTCGCTGTCCAGCCACATCTCGATGAGGCTGTCGACGACCGGGTAGAGCTTCTCCTCCGGCGGGTCCCACGGCTTGAGGAGGTAGTGGTCGAGGTCGACGACGTTGATCGCCTGGATGGCGGCATCGGTGTCGGCGTACGCCGTCAGGAGCGCCCGCCGGGCGTGCGGGAACAGGTCCATCGCCTGCTCGAGGAACTCCAGGCCACTCATCTCGGGCATGCGATGGTCGGCCAGCAGCACCGCAACCAGGTCGCCACGCAGCTTGAGCTCTCGCAGCGTCTCCAGGGCCTGGGGACCGGACTCGGTCCGCACCACGCGGTAGTCCTCGCCATACTGGCGCCGGAGGTCCCGAGCGACCGCGCGGGACACGCCCGGATCGTCGTCGACGGTCAGCAGGATGGGCTTGCGATCGGCCTCGGTCGCCATGCAGGTATGGACGCTAACCGGCACCGAATCTGATCGCGCCCGGGCGGGGCCCCGATTTCGGCAATCATGAGGTCGAGCGCGACACCGAAGGAGGGGCGTGATGCCCATGGTTGAGCTGGGGCCGGCCGCGACGCGGATGGCCGACCTGATCGAGGGCGTGCCCGACGAGTTGCTCGGCGCGCCGACGCCGTGTCTCGACTACACCCTCGGTGACCTGGTCGATCACGTCCGCCGGTTCACGCTGGCGTTCACCGCCGCCGCTAAGAAGGACACCGCCGGCATGACGTCCGGCAGGGCGCCCGGCGACGCGTCGAGCCTCGGCGACGACTGGCGAACCCGGATTCCGCGTGACCTGGCGGCCCTGGCGGAAGCCTGGCGCGACCCGGCGGCGTGGACGGGCATGACCATGGCCGGTGGCATCGATCTGCCCGGGGAGCTCGCCGGGCTCATCGCCCTCGACGAGCTCGTGGTGCACGGCTGGGACGTGGCCCGGGCCAGCGGCCAGGACTTCGACCAGGACCGGGAGTCCCTCGAGGCGGTGCACGCGTTCGTGAAGCAGTTCTCGGGCCCGGGGCAGGAGAAGGCTCGGGAGGGCATGTTCGGGCCCGAGGTGGCCGTGTCCGAGGACGCCCCGCTGCTGGACCGCCTCATCGGGCTCACCGGCCGAGACCCCAACTGGTCGCCCAACTGATCACCCCACTGACAGCGGCACCATCCCGACCCACGAGGAGCGCAGCATGGACTGGAAGCTCGAGCTGGTGGCGGTCCCCGTCTCCGACGTCGATCGAGCGAAGGACTTCTACACCAACAAGGCAGGCTTCAACGTCGATCACGACCACACCGTCAGCGACGAGGTCCGCTTCGTGCAGATGACCCCTCCCGGCTCGGCGTGCTCCATCGCGTTCGGCAAGGGGATCACGCAGACGGCGCCGGGCTCCGCGCAGGGCCTGCAGATGGTCGTCGAGGACATCGAGGCCGCCCGCATCGAGCTCAACGAGCGGGGCGTGGAGACCGGCGAGGTCCAGGACTTCCCCTGGGGCCGCTTCGTGTTCTTCAGCGACCCGGACGGCAACGGCTGGGCCGTCCAGCAGCTGCCACCTCGGGGCTGATCCGGCAACCCGGGTTCGGGCCCCGTCGGGGCGCGCCCATGGCAAGATCCCGGTCGGGCCGTGGATCCGACCGAGGGGAACGCGCCATGGGAGTGTCGCTGGGGCGGCCGCCGGTACGCCGGGCGGCCGAGCGCGGGCGCCGCCGGGCGCTGGCCGCGAGCCTCACGGCACTGGCGGCGTTGACGCTGAGCGGCTGCCTGTGGCCGTCGTTCGGCCACGACCTCGCCAACACCCGACACCAGGACCTGGAACGGCGGATCGGCCGCAAGTCCGTGGACCAGCTCAGCGAGGCGTGGCGGGTCGACGGCCTCGCCGGTGTGACCGGCACGCCCGCCATCTGGGGAGGCATCGCCTACGTCGGCACGTGGAACGGCACGGCCATGGCGATCGACCTCGCCGACGGCGGGACCGTGTGGGAGCGCCAGCTCACCGACGGGGGTGGGGCGGGAATGATCGACGATTCGCCGCTGGTGACCGCCGATCGGGTCTACCTCGGTGACGCACGGGGGCGGCTGCACGCGCTCGATCGCGCCACCGGTGCGGTCGTGTGGAGCCGGCGACTGGATGCCCACCCGCTGACGCGCATCTTCTCCTCGCCCGTGCTGGTGGACGGCCTGCTGGTGGTCGGCGTGGCCTCGGTCGAGCTGGCGCTGCCGACCTCCGACTTCGCCTTCCGGGGATCGGTCGTCGGGCTGGAAGCCGTCACAGGCGCCGAGCGCTGGCGCCTGCCGACGAGCGCGGGGACCGACGGCGCGGGTGTGTCGGTCTGGTCGAGCGCGGCGATAGACCGTGAGCGGGGGCTCGCCTACATCGGCACGGGGCAGGCGTACGAAGAGCCCGCCGGCCCGCGCTCGGACTCGCTGCTCGCCATCCGTTACCAGACCGGGGAGCTCGCGTGGTCCCGCCAGTTCACCGCCGACGACGTCTTCACCTTCTTCTCGCCGCCCCCGCGGGGGCCCGACGCCGACATCGGCGCGGCGCCGAACCTGTTCCGGGCCCGCGGGCGCGACCTCGTCGGCGTCGGCGACAAGGGCGGCGTCTACGCTGCGTTCGACCGGACCACCGGGGAGACCGTGTGGGCCCGCCGGCTCGCCGACGGCAGCGCGCTCGGGGGTGTGATGGTGACGGCCGCGCACGGCAGGGGCGTCGTCTACGTCACCTGCAACGTGATGGCCGGCGAACATCCGGCCAACCCCACGGACCCGCGTCACCGGTCGGTGACCTACGCACTCGATGCCGCCACCGGCCGCATCCGCTGGCAGCGCGACATGCCGGCCGCCAGCTTCGGTGCCCTCACGCTGGCCAACGGCGTCCTGTTCCAGCCCACCGTTCCCGGCACGCTCTATGCCCTCGACGCCCGAAAGGGCGACGTTCTCTGGAGCGCGGATCCCGGTGGCGACCTGGGCGGGGGCGTCAGCGTCGCCAACGGGCGGGTCGTGACCGGCCACGGCTTCTGGTTCCTGACCCAGCCGCCCAACCCGCAGGGAGGCGTCGTCGCCTACGAGGTGCCGTAGGGCCTGGCCAGGCCGGGCTGATGCGCCGCCGGGTACGCTCGTGGACGGGCTGCGTCGTCGATGCCGTGCCCGCCAGACGTAGGCAAGTAGCCAGCGAGGCCTGGGGGGATCGGAGGATGGCGCGGCGGTGCGTGACGAGGCGCAGCCCCGGCGGTGGACGTGGTTCCGTCCCATCCTGGTACTGGCCGTCATCGCGACCGTCGTCGTCGGCGCCGGCACCGCGGTCGGCGCCCGAGCGTGGTTCGACACCCGCGACGAGATCGACCGCACGACGGCTGCCGTGCGGGACACCCGGAGCGAGCTCGCGGGCGCCCGCCAGGCCCTGGCCGGCGCGATCGCGGACCTCCGGGCGCGGCGCTCGGCGCTGCACGCGGGCCTGGCGACACTCGACACCCGGGAGGGTGAGCGCGAGGCGGCGAAGGGGGCACTGGCCGCCGCCGAGAACCGGCTGGCCGAGCTGCGCGCCGAGCTCGCCGCGGCGACCGCCGACCTCGCGGAGCGCGAGGACCTGCTGGCGGGCCTCGACCGCTGCGTGCGCGGCGTCGTCGAGGGCCTGAACCAGGCGGCCGTCGGTGACATCGCCGGCCTCGACGCCACGCTGGTCGTCGTCGAGGACACGTGCGCGTCGGCAGGGGCAATCCTGTGACGGTCATCGAGGACACGTGCGCGTCGGCAGGGGCGGTCCGGTGATGGCCATCGAGGACACGTGCGCGTCGGCAGGGCCGATCCGGTGACGGCGATCGAGGCAGTCGCGGCCCGGCGCCATCCGTCGCGCTCGCGGGTCCTGGTCCTGGCCGTGTCCGTCATCGCTGTGGCGTTCGCCGGCACCTTCGCCGTCCGCTACGGGCAGGCGCGGGCGAAGCTCGACCACGAGCGGGCCCGGCTAGCGGCGGCGACGGCACGGCTGGCGGACACCCGGGCCGAGCTCGAGCGCACCCGGCGCCGGACCGCGCTCACGCAAGCCGGCGTCGATCTGGTGGGCGCCGAGATCGAGCTGGCCGTCGCCACCCGCACCTGGGTCGAGGGCGCCACCCGCAACACGCAGCAGGAGATCACGGGGGTGGAGGCGGACCGCACGGCGACCGACACGGCACGATTCCTGGTCGCCGCGCACGCCAACGAGGTGCGGCGCTGTCTCGACGGCGTCTCCATCGCGGTCGGTGCCAGTCGGGACGGCGACGTCCGGTCATCGGTGAGCGCGCTGCGTGGTGCGGCGGGCCCGTGCACGCGGACGCTGGCCTATGCGAGCGGGGCGAGGTTCCCCTACGACTTCGCCGACCCGTTCGTCGTCCGCGCCGGGGACGCGTACTACGCCTACTCCACCAACGCCGGCGCCGGTGACATCCAGGTGATCCGCTCGCCCGACCTCGTCGACTGGGAGCTGGTCGGCAACGGGCTGGCCGACGTGCCCCGCTGGGCGGCCGCGAACGCCACCTGGGCGCCGGCCGTGCTGGCGCGGGGCAGTGGGTACGTCGCCTACTACACGGTGCGCCAAGCGGCGTCGCAGCGGCAGTGCATCTCGCGGGCCGTTTCCGCCAGTCCCGCCGGACCGTTCATCGACGACTCGGCCGGACCCTTGGTCTGCCAGGCCGCAGATGGCGGATCGATCGATCCGAGCCCGTTCGTCGACGGCGACGGCCGGGCGTACCTGCTCTGGAAGTCCGAGGGCCGCGGCGCTGCGCCGCCGACCATCTGGTCGCAGGAGCTCAGCGCCGACGGGCTGGCGCTGACGGGCGCCGCGGGTCCGCTCCTGACCGCCGACCGGGCCTTCGAGTGGGGCGTGGTCGAGGCGCCGACTCTCGTCCACGAAGGGGGCGGCTACTACCTGTTGTACGCGGCCGCCGACTGGGACTCCCGTGCCTACGCCGTTGCCTATGCGGGCTGCGCCGGACCCACCGGGCCGTGCCTCAAGCCCGCCGACGGGCGGGTGCTTGTGTCCGGGCGCCGGCTGGTGGGACCCGGTGGGGCGGAGGTGTTCCGCGACGCCGGCGGCAGCCCGTGGGTGGCGTTCCACGCCTTCTCGGAGCCCGACGTCGGATACCCCAGCAGCCGCTACCTCCACATCGCCCGGCTGCGGGTCGTCGACGGTCGGATCGTCCTCGACGCCACCACGTAGTTGGGCGGGCTGGTTGTCCCATCGATGCCCGATGCCCGTTCGTTCCGAGGCAATGGGTTCCGGCCCGGTGAGGCAGAGGTCATGGGTTCCGCAATCGGAACCTATTGCCTCGTGGTCGGGTCCAGGTCGGGTCCGGGTCCCGGTTGGGTCCCGGTTGGTCTACGTCGGCTCGGCCCGCAGCCGCTCGACCTCGACGCGGGTGCTGCCGTAGGCGACGCCGCCGCCCCAATCCGTGAGGGTGTCGTTGGTGAGCGAGTTCGCCGTCCCGTGGTCGCCGTGCTGGGAAGACCACCACCCGAAGGGCACGGCGACGACCCCGGGTCGCAGCCGCGCGCTCACCCGGGCGGTGAGGGCGAGCGATCCCCGCTCGTTCCACACCCGCACGGTGTCGCCGTCGGCGATCCCGCGGGCGGCGGCGTCGGCCGGGTCGAGCTCCGCGAACGGGCCACCCTCGGCGGGGCCGTGCTTGGGGAGGTGGGAGTACGACGTGTTGAGGAACCGGGTGTGGTTCTTGGGGGTCATCAGCACCAGGGGATAGCGCTCGTTCAGCCCCGCCTCGCCGCCGACGCCTTCTCCCGGCCACCGGAAGGCGGGGAGCGGGTCGTGGCCCTGGGCGGCGAGCCCGTCGCTGTACAGCTCGGCCCGGCCGGTGGCGGTGGGGAAGCCGCCCTCGGCGTAGGGCCGCAGGTCCTCGGGCAGCGACAGCCGGACGAAGCCCCGCTGTCGCAGCGCGCCGACGTCGACGTCGCGGAGCGCGCTCCGCAACAGCGACTCGTCGTCCTCGAACAGCTCGGGCTCGGTGAAGCCCATGGCCCGGGCCAGGCGGCGCCACAGCTCGGTGTTGGGCACGGCCTCCCCGAGCGGCGGGATGGCCGCCTCGTTCCAACCCAGGTACAGGTGGCCCCAGGACGCCACCACGTCGGTCTGCTCGATCTGCGTGGCGGCCGGGAAGATCACGTCGGCGTAGCGCGCCGTGTCGGTCATGAACTGTTCGCTGGCCACGGTGAACAGGTCGTCGCGGGCCAGTCCCCGCCGCGTCAGCTCGGCGTTGGGGACCGACACCAGGGGATTGCCGTTCCACACGAACAGCGCCATCACCCGGGGGTCCATCGTCGGATCGGTCAGGGCCCGGCCCAGGTGATTCATGTTGACGGCCCGCCGCGCCGTCGGCGGTGCAGATGGAGGCCCATCGAACACCGACTCGTCGATGTTGGCCTCGGCCCACGCGCCGACGCTGCGCGCGAGCCCGCCGCCACGCCGGCGCCAGGCCCCGGTCAGCGCCGGCAGGCACGCCAGCGTCCGGAAGAACATGGCGCCGTGCTCCTGGTGCTCGGCGCCGATGAGCGTGCGGATGAACGCGGGCGTGGTGGTGCCGTACGCGCACCCCAGCCGCTCGACCTCGTCGGTGGCGAGGCCGCACACGTGCGCCGCCCGCTCCGGGGACCACTCCTGGACCATTCCGGCGAGCCGGTCGAAGCCCACGGTGTGCCGCTCGATGTAGTCGTGGTCGATCAGGTCGTCGCGGACGAGGACGTGCATCATCCCGAGCATCAGCGCCACGTCGGTTCCGGGGAGCGGCTGCACGAACCAGTCGGCGGACTCGGCCGTCATCGTGCGCAGCGGGTCGATCACGACGATCGTGGCGCCGTTGGCCCGGGCCTCCTCGACGAACGGCCACAGGTGCCGGTTGGTCAGGCGGGTGTTCGTCCCCCACAGCAGGACCAGCCGCGCGAAGCGGACGTCGGTGGGGTCGGCGGCCCGGCCCGAGCCGTTGGTCGAGGCGGTGCCGGCGCCGGCGACGGCGCCGCACAGCGACCCGGTGAGGCGGGACGCGCCCAGCTTGGCGAAGAACCTCCGGTCGAGCGACGACTGCTGGATCAGACCCTGGGTGCCGGCGCTCCACCACGGCAGCACGGCCTCGCCGCCGTGCCGGTCCACGATCTCGCCGAGCCGGTCGGCGACCAGCGCCAGTGCGTCGTCCCACGATGCGGGTGCGAAGTCACCCCGACCCTTGGCGCCGCGCTGCACGAGTGGGCGCAGGATGCGCTCCGGGCTGTACACCCGGTCGAGGAACCGGTTGACCTTGGGGCAGAGCTCGCCCCGCGAGTAGGGGTGCTCGGGATTGCCCCGCATGCGCACGGCCGTCGGACCGCTCGAGCCGCCCTTTGGCCGGTCCTCGACGGTCACCACCCAACCGCACGAGTCCGGGCAGTCGTGGTGACAGGTGCCGAGAACGGTACGGCGCTGCGTGGACCGCGCCCCGGCCGTCGCCACGTCGGTCGCCGGGTCGGCCGCCACGTCGGTCGCCATGTCAGGTGTGGGAGGGAGCCGGCGGCGCGCCGGGGACGTCGAAGGACGACTGGTCGATGTAGCACCACCACCAGTTCTCCCCCGGCTCGAACGACCGCACGAGTGGGTGGTCGGCATGCTCCCGGAAGTGCGCGGTGGCGTGGCGGTTGGGCGAGTTGTCGCAGCAACCGGTGTGCCCGCAGGTCTGGCAGACGCGCAGGTGGACCCAGGTGCCGCCGATCCGGAGGCAGTCCTCGCAGCCGTCGGCCGACGGCGTCACCTCCCGCGCGGTGTCCAGGTGGCTGCAGCTTGCGACTTCTGCCATGGGGGACTCCTCCGGCCGGTGGGGGGTGCGGTCCTGCGACTCGTCCCGAGGATGTCAGGTTGGCGCCTCGACGTTGAACAGGGCCAGGTCGCCGGCGGTTCCCGCCTCGACCCGCTCGACCGTCGCCCGGCGCAGGACCTCCTTGGTCCGAGCGTAGGCGCCGGCGCGGTAGGCGCTCAGTCGGTTTGCCTCCGCGATGGCGGCCACCTCCACCTGGTCGGCGGGGACGACCCGGTCGAGGTACCCAACCTCCACGGCGCCGGCGGGGTCGTAGATCTCGGCGGCGAGCGTGGCCCGCGTGAGCGCCTCGGGCGTCAGCCGATCCCGCGCCAGCTCGGCGGCGAACTGTGGCAGGGGCATCCCGATCGAGGTTTCGTTGAGCCCGATCTTGGCGGGCACGTCGGCGCCGATGCGGACGTCGCACGCCAGGGCCAGGAGGGCCCCGGCCGCCACGGCGTGCCCGGTGACCGCCACGACCACCGGCTGGGGGTGCAAGTAGATCCGCATGAGCAGCTCGGCGCCGCGGGACACGAGTTGGCGCATCCCGTCGGGCTCTCCGGTCATGACGGCCAGGTCGAAGCCCGCGCAGAGCCTGCCCTCGCGTCCGACGATGCACACGGCCCCCGCCTCCTCGGTGGCCCGGTCGAGCGCCGCCTCGAAGGCGTCGATCGTGGCGTGGGACAGGACGTTGGCCTTGCCGTCGTCAAAGCGCAGGACGGCGACGCCGTCCTCGATGGTCGTGGTCAGCGGACCGGTGTCTTCGGCCGGGGTGGAGGTGGAGCCGGGCACCGCGCGGACCCTAGTGGGCGAGCGGCCACGAGGTGCCGTCCCGTCACCCACACCGGAGCGCGGCGAGCACGCCGGCATGGTCCGCCGGCCACCACATGCCGTTGAGCGGTTCGGCGCGCGGCTCGGCGGCGAACCCCTCGGCATCGATGGCGAGCTCGCACTCGGCCGCAGGACGCACCATCACGTAGTCGATGCGCTCGTCGTACCCGGGGCCCTCAGGGGTGTTCATGCCGACGAAGGGATCGGGCTGGCCCCCGCCGCCCGTGCACCCGGCGTGCGTGGCCGGGTCGCATTCGCCATTGCCCGCCTCCAGCCAGGCGTCGACGAATCCGGCATCGAGGAGGGTGGCGACCGTGGGGCTGTCAGGGACCGCGTTCAGGTCGCCCGACGCGATCGATAGGACGGCGCCCGGCCGCTGCCGTTCGAAGAAGTCGACGACCTCGATGGCGTGGCACTCGTTGGTGCTCGTGCCTGCCGGGCAGATCGATGGGCACAGGTCGGGCGCACAGGGCGGGTTGTTGGAGCTGCTGGCGAAGTGGGTGGTCAGGAAGTCGACGGGACCCTGGGGGCTCTCGGCCCGCACCCAGTAGGCCTCCCAGGGGAAGTTCGCGATGTCGAGGTGGCCCTGATCGATGATCGGCAGGCGGGTGAGCACCATCTCGCGGTCGATCGCCGGCTCGCCCCCCTTCCAGGCGATCGTGTACCCGCCGTCGCACAGCCTTGCGACCGCCGGTGGCAGCAGTTCCTCGAGGCGGGCCCCGATCTCCTGCAGCCCGATGAGGTCGGGACAGTCGGCGGCCTCGACCAGCTCGGTGAAGATCCCCACCCGGTCGGGCGCCTGGCACGCGTCGGTCTCCGGGGGGCAGAAGAACCCGTGGAGCAGGTTCAGGGTGACGACGCGGACCGGGGCCGCGGCCGGTTCCTCGGCGGTGGAGTCGGCACCATCGGGCCCGCCGGACGAGTCCTCGGCGTCCGACGGGCCGGAGTCGCCGGACGAGCACGCCGCCACCAGCGTCAGCGCCGCCAACCCCGCGACCAACGCCTTCCAAACCCGGCGATGCGGCAGCGTCGTCATTCCCGTCGCCCTCCCCCCAGTGGACCCGACGAGCCTACGCTGCCGGACATGGAGTGGCCCTCAGACCTGGAGACGGTGTCCGAGATCGACGTCGAGACCCGCAGCAGCGACGGTGACGTACACCGCACGACCGTCTGGCCCGTGGTCGACGGCGGGGACGTCTACGTCCGCTCGCTGCGCGGGAGCGCCGGGCGCTGGTACCAGGAGCTCATGGCCGGGCCCGACACGGTCATCCACGTCGCCGGAGAGGCGGTGCCCGTCCACGCCGTGCCCGCCCCGGACGTCGAGTCGATCGGCCGCGCCAACGCCGGCTACCAGCGCAAGTACGCCGACTCGCCGTACCTGGGGACGATGACGCGCGAGGAGATCCTGGGGACCACCCTCCGGCTCGAGCCCCGGTCGTGAACGGGAAGGACTGGGCTGCCGTGCACGACATCGTGATCAGGGGCGGCACGATCGTCGACGGGACCGGCGCGCCTCGCTACACCGGCGACGTGGCGATCGACGGCGGCGCGCTGACGCAGGTCGGCGGCACGGTCGATGGCAAGGGCCGGCGTGAGCTGGACGGCGATGGTCTGGTCGTCGCGCCCGGCTGGGTCGACATCCACACCCACTACGACGGGCAGGTCACGTGGGACCCGGCGCTGACCCCGTCGGGCTGGCACGGCGTCACCACCGTCGTGATGGGCAACTGCGGCGTCGGATTCGCACCGGTGCGGCCCGGCGACGAGGCGTTCCTCATCGAGCTGATGGAGGGCGTCGAGGACATCCCCGGCTCCGCGCTCCACGAGGGCATCGACTGGCAGTGGGAGAGCTTCGGCGAGTACCTCGACGCGCTCGACCGCACCGACCGCGTGCTCGATGTCGCCGCGCAGGTGCCGCACGCAGCCGTGCGCGCGTACGTGATGCGTGAGCGCGCGCATGAGGACGCGACGGCCGAAGAGGTGCTCGCGATGGCCGAGCTGGTCGAGGACGCGCTGCGCGTCGGCGCGGTCGGATTCACGACGTCGCGGACGAGGCTGCACCGCTCGAAGCACGGGCTCGTGCCCGGCACGTACGCGCCGGCCACCGAGCTGCTCGCCATCGGCGATGCGATGGGGCGCGTCGGTCGACGCGCCTTCGAGGTCGTGTCCGACCACATCGGCACCGCCCCAGAGATCGAGATGCTCGTCGAGCTCGCCTCGCGCAGTGGCGCGATGCTCACTTACGCGCTCGCGCAGTCACCGTTCGATCCAGACATGCATCGGCGGGCCCTCGACGAGGCGGCGCGGTACGTCGCTGACGGAGTGCTCATCGTCCCGCAGGTCTCCTCGCGGCCCACCGGCCTGCTGTTCGGACTGCAGTCGTCGCTGCACCCGTTCATCACCCACCCCACCTACCTGGCGCTGCGTGACGTACCGCTCGAGGGGCGCGTTGCCCGTCTGCGCGATCCGGAGATTCGCGCCAAGCTCGTCGGCGAATCGCCGTCGACCGGCAATCCCGTCGCCGCCGCGCTCATGACCCGCTTCGGCCAGATCTTCCCGATCGGGGACCCGCCCGACTACGAGCCCGCACCGTCGACATCGATCGCCGCGGTCGCGGAGCGCGAGGGCCGCGATCCTCGGGAGGTCGCGCTCGACTGGCTGCTCGAACGCGACGGCAAGGCGCTGCTGTTCGCTCCGCTGGTCAGCTACGGCGACTACAACCACGACGCGATCCGGGAGATGATCACGCACCCGGCATCGGTGGTGGGACTCTCCGACGGCGGCGCGCATTGCGGTCTCATCTGTGACGCTTCCATGCCGACGACACTGCTCACTCACTGGGTACGCGACCGCACGCGGGGAGAGCGCATCGAGCTCGAGCACGCGGTGCGGCTCCAGACGTCCCGCACGGCCGAGGTCTACGGCTTCGTCGACCGCGGCACGCTCAGGCCCGGGCTTCGCGCCGACGTGAACCTCATCGACCTGGACCGCCTCACCCTGCACGAGCCGGAGATGGTCTTCGACCTCCCCGCGAGTGGGCGACGGCTCGTCCAGCACGTCGACGGCTACGAGGCCACGATCTGCGCCGGCGAAGTCACGTTCGTCGGAGGCGAGCCGACCGGCGCCCGTCCCGGCCGGCTCGTCCGAGCGGCACGGCGAGCGGCGGCGGCGTCCTGACGGTCGGCGTAGCGCGGTTTGCCGGCGGGCGCTCCGCGCCGCGGCGCCCCGGGCCGGGCCATCCGCTTCGCTGTCATACCCCCTCGCTAACGTCGCTCGGCATGGACACCGGCGACGCGAGAGCCCCCACGACCGGCTCGCCCGCGCCCGCTTCGCCGGTCGTCGGGCGGGTCATCGGCACCGAGCCGGCAACGCCGCTGGAGTTCTGGGTGGGGGTCGGCGAGGGCGCCTACCTGCAGCTCGACGACGTCGTGGTGGTCGACCGCCTGCTGCCCGACGGCCAACGCCTCAGCATCTCCGGCGTCGTGTCGCAGGTGCGCGCCCGCCACGAGGGCGCCCGCATGGACAGCGACGTCTTCCTGGTGGCAGACGGGGTCCTGCCGGCCGAGGTCAGCGAGGCGGCGCAGGTCCTCGCCACCCGGTTCGAGCCCGAGGTGTTCGTTCCGCCGCTCCCTGGCGAAGAGGTGCGCAAGGCGGTGGGTGCCGAGCGTGAGGCAGCGCTGCTGTTCTCGCAGATGCCCACCCGCCTGCCGGCCGGCCTGTCCCGCGACGACGAGCCCTTCTACCTCGACCTCGAGTTCGTCGACGGCAGCCGGGGCGCCCACGTCAACATCAGCGGTGTCTCGGGGGTGGCCACCAAGACCAGCTACGCCACGTTCCTGCTCTACAGCCTGTTCCACTCCGGGGTGCTGGGCGCGGAGGCCGCCAACACCAAGGCGCTCATCTTCAATGTCAAGGGCGAGGACCTGCTGTTCCTCGACCACGCCAACGTCCGGCTCGCCGACGATCAGCCGGCCCGCTACGCCCGGCTCGGCTTGCCGGCCGGGCCGTTCGGTTCCGTTGCCTGCTTCGCCCCGCCGGTGCGCGACGACCCCAACGCCAGCCCCGACGTCGCCGCCCGCCAGCGCGACGTCACGTCGTTCTTCTGGACCGTCGAGCAGTTCTGCTGCGACGAGCTGCTCCCGTTCCTGTTCGCCGACGCCGAGGACGACCGCCAGCAGTACACGATGGTGGTCCACAACGTGACCGCCCGGCTTCGCCACGTCGAGCCGGTCGGCGACGGCGGGGTCAACGTCGACGGCCAGGTCGTGCGCAGCTTCGACGATCTCGTCGAGCTCATCGAGCTCAAGGTCGACCCCGACGGCCCCGACCTGTGGGGCGGGCGGGCGATCGGCGCCGGCACCGTCAACGCCTTCCTGCGGCGGTTGCACGCCGCCCGACCCCACCTGCGCCACCTCGTGCGGGGCGACGTTCCCCGGCCCGAGCGTCATCGTGTCGACTTCGACCGCGCTCAGGTCACGGTGGTCGACCTCCACAACCTCAACGACCGCGCCAAGCGGTTCGTGGTGGGCGTGGTGCTCCGGCGGGCGTTCGAGCGCAAGGAGCGGTCCGGGCACGCCCGGCCGCTGCAGTTCGTCGTGCTCGACGAGCTCAACAAGTACGCCCCCCGCGAGGGGTCGAGCCCGATCAAGGAGATCCTCCTCGATGTGGCCGAGCGCGGGCGCTCGCTGGGGATGATCCTCATCGGCGCCCAGCAGACGGCCAGCGAGGTCGAACGGCGGATCGTGGCCAACTCGGCGGTGCGGGTGGTGGGCCGCCTGGACGCGGCCGAGGCCGCCCGTGGCGAGTACGGCTTCCTGCCACCCGTGCAGCGCCAGCGGGCGACCATCGTCAAGCCGGGCACCATGCTCGTGGCCCAGCCGGAGCTCCCGGTTCCCTTGGTGGTGCAGTTCCCCTTCCCGGCCTGGGCGACCCGCGCCGCCGAGGCGTCGTCCGAGCGAGGCGTGGCGGCGAACGGCAGGCGTGATCGTGCCGGCCCCGACGAGGCGCGCTCGCTGGCCGTCGCCACGGCGGTCGCCGATCCCTTCGCCGGGTTCCCCCCGGGGTAGCGCCGCAGGCATAACGATGCGGGTCCTGCACACGTCCGACTGGCATGTCGGCAAGGCGTTGCGCGGGCGCTCGCGGGCGACGGAGCACGAGGCGGTGCTGGGCGAGATCGCCGGCATCGCCCGGCGCGACGCGGTCGACCTCGTGATCGTGGCCGGCGACCTGTTCGACAGCGCCACGCCGAGCCCCGACGCCGAGCGCATCGTCTACCGCGGGCTGCTCGACCTCGCCGAGGGCGGCCGCCCGGTGATCGTGTTGGCAGGCAACCACGACTCGGCGCAGCGGCTGGGGGCGGTGGCGCCGCTGTCCGAGGCGAGCGGCATCCACGTCGCCGCGGCCGTGCGCCCGCCGGGCGATGGGGGTGTGATCGAGGTCGAAGCCGGTGGGGAGCGGGCGCAGGTGGCGCTCCTGCCGTTCCCGTCCCAGCGCTATGTCGTCACCGCCGACCTGCTGCTCTCGGGCGATGCCGCCGATGCCCACGCCGCCTACGCCGATCGCGTGGTGCGGATCCTCCGGGCCCTCACGGCGCGGTTCCGGGCCGACACCATCAACCTCGTCGCCGCCCATCTGATGGTCATGGGCGGCACGATGGGCGGCGGAGAGCGCGGCGCCCACACGGTCTTCGACTACTGGGTGCCGGCCACCGCGTTTCCGGCGTCCGCCCAGTACGTGGCGCTCGGGCACCTCCACCGGTGCCAACAGCTGGCAGGCCCCGCGCCGCTCCACTACTGCGGATCGCCGTTGCAGCTCAACTTCGGCGAGACCGCCAACGACCCGGCGGTCAACCTGGTCGACGTGGGCCCGGGCCTGCCGGCCGACGTCCGCACGGTCGTGCTGACGGCCGGGCGTAGGTTGCGCACCCTGCGGGGAACGCTTTCCGAGGTCATCGCCGGTGGCGGCGACGCCGGCAACGACCACCTGCGGGTCGTGCTCGACGAGCCGGCTCGGGCGGGCCTGGCCGACGAGGTGCGCTCCCGGTTGCCCAACACCGTGGAGGTGGTGCTGGCGTCGTCGCGCGACGCGGAGTCTCCGCCCACGGCCGATCCCGATCGCCTCCGGCGCACGCCCCACGACCTGCTCACCGAGTACCTCAGCGAGCACGATGCCCACGACGAGCGGGTCGTCGACCTGTTCGACGAGTTGGCCGACGACCTGATCGCCGGCGTCAGCGAGGCCGCACGGTGAGGCCGCGACGGCTGGAGCTCGAGGGGTTCACCGCGTTCCGGGGTCCGACCGTGGTCGACTTCGCCGGCGCCGACCTGTTCGCGCTCGTCGGGCCCACCGGCGCCGGCAAGACCAGCATCATCGACGCGCTCACGTTCGCCCTGTACGGCAGCGTGCCCCGCCTCGACGACCGGCGCGCCGTGGCGCCGGTGATCAGCCAGAACCTCACCGAGGCTCGGGTCCGACTCGACTTCAGCGTCGGCGGCCAGGACTACACGGCGGTGCGCGTGGTGCGGGCCACCAAGGCGGGCGCCACCACCCGGGAGGCACGCCTCGAGCGTGGCGCCGAGGTGCTCGCCGGCGAGGCCAAGGAGGTCACGGCCGCAGTCGAGGCGGTTGTCGGTCTCGGTTTCGACCACTTCACCAAGTGCGTGTCCTTGCCCCAGGGCCAGTTCGCCCAGTTCCTCCATGCCGAGCCCGGCAAGCGGCAGGACCTCCTCGTGCGCCTGCTCGACCTGGGCCTGTACGAGCGCGTGGCCGGCGCGGCCCGGCAGCGGGCGGCGCTGGCTCGCAACCGCGCCGACGTCGTCACGGGTCAGATCGAGCGCCTGGCGGGGGCGACCGAGGAGGCGCGGGCGACGGCCGCGGCCCGCGTCGACGAGCTGGCGGAGCTCGGCCGACGGCTCAGCGCCGAACGGCCACGCCTCGACGAGCTGTTGGGGCGGGCCGCCGAGGAGCAGAGCCGGGCCGACGAGGCCGCGGCGCACGTCCGGTTGCTCGACGGCGTGCGGGCACCCGCGGGGGTCGACGAGCTGGCCGACGAGTTGGCCACCGTCAACGACGCGCGACAACGCTGCGCCGAGCTCGAGGACGACGCCACCGAGGCGGTGGCGGAGGTGGAGGCCCACTTGGCCACGCTGCCCGCCCGCGGGTCGCTGGAGGCGCTGCGGGCCGACCACGGCCGCCGCACCGAGCTGGAGTCGGCGCTCGAGCGCGCCGCAGTGGCCGAGTCGGAGGCCGCCGCCAACCTGGCGACGTCACGGGCCGCCGAGGAGCGGGCCCGTGGCGACCGGCAGGCGCACGCCGCCGAGCTCGACCGGCTGCGCATCGAATCGCACGCCCAGGCGCTGACGTCCGAGCTGGCGGTGGGATCCCCCTGCCCCGTGTGTGGGCAACCGGTCCACACCCTCCCGGAGGGCCGGGGCGCGCCGAAGCTCGACCGGGCGGAACGGCGGCTGGCCGAGGCGGACCGGTCCCTCGAGGAGGCGACGGCGGCCGTCCAGCAGGCGGTCGCCCAGCAGGCGCGGGTGGACGAGAAGCTGGGGCGACTCCGTGACGACCTCACCGAGGTGGAGGCGCGACTCTCCGGGGCGGGCGAACCCGAGGCCCTCGACGATCAGCTGGCGGTGGTGGCCGCCGCCGAGGCCGATCTCGCCAAGGCCGCCCAGGGGGCGCGTGACGCCCGCGCTGCGGGCCGCGAGGTCGGGCGCCGGCACGACGAGCTCCTGGCCCGCGAGCGCGAGGCCCGCCGCGCCTTCGACGCGGCCCGGGACGCGGTGGCGGTCCTCGATCCTCCCATCGCCCAGCGCCGCGACCTGGCCGCAGATTGGGCGGCACTCGTGGCCTGGGCCGACGGGCGGAGGCCGGCGACCGCCGAACGCGCCGAGGATCACCGGCGGCTCGCCGAGGCCGCCCGGGCGGAGGCGGCATCACTCCTCGACCAGCTCGCCCAGCTCTGCTGCGACGCCGGGGTCGAGGTGGCGGCAGGGGGCCCGCCCCGCGACCGGCGGCGGGTGCGGCACGGTGAACGCGACACCTGGCCGGGCGAGGCGGTGGCCGCGGCCCATGCCCGGGCCGAGGCCGAGCTCCGCCGCATCGAGGCCGACATGGCCGAGGTCGAAAAGCTCCGTGCCGACCGTCGGGGAGTGGTCGAGCAGCAGCAGGTCGCCGAGGCGCTCGCCGGTCACCTGGCCGCCAACCGGTTCGAGAAGTGGCTGCTCGACGAGGCGGTCCAGCAGCTCGTGCACGGCGCGTCCCAGCTCCTGGGCGAGCTCACCGGCGGTGCGTACGCGCTGGCGGCCGATGCCCGCACGGGCGGGTTCCTGGTGGTCGACCACACCAACGCCTCCCAGACCCGGCCCGCACGCACGCTGTCCGGGGGCGAGACGTTCCTCGCCTCCCTGGCGCTGGCACTCGCACTGGCCGACCACCTGGGGGCGACCCTCGCTGCCACCGGGCCCGCCCGCCTCGACGCCCTGTTCCTAGACGAGGGGTTCGGCACCCTCGACCCCGACACGCTGGACGTCGTGGCCGCCGCCCTCGACGAGCTCGGCGCCCGGGGCCGGATGGGGGGGGTGGTCACCCACGTGCGGGAACTGGCC
>Ga0081538_10000590_pt1 | contig 40274 bp, 42 predicted proteins | sample TabmetS5T2R1_FD_71022 | JGI IMG/M metagenome (GOLD analysis project Ga0081538, IMG submission 71022) | Tabebuia heterophylla rhizosphere microbial communities from the University of Puerto Rico - S5T2R1 | ecosystem: Host-associated > Plants > Roots > Rhizosphere ... | reverse complement strand
TTGAGGCAGCGGTCCTCGACGTAGGTGAGGCCGCCTTCCTCGGCGATGGCGCGGGCCTCGTCGTTGCGGATGCCGAGCTGGAGCCAGAGGGCGCCGGCGCCGACGGCGACGGCGGCTCTGGCCACGTCCGGGGTGTACTCGGGGCGGCGGAAGACGTCGACGATGTCGATCGGCTCGGGGACCTCGTCAAGGGAGGCCAGCATGGGCACGCCGCCGAAGAGCTCCTGCTCGGGGCAGGCCGGGTTGACCCCGAACAGGCGGTAGCCCTGGTGGTGGAGGTACCAGGCGACCTGGTTGGAGGCACGGTCCGGGTTGGCCGAGAGGCCGACGACGGCGACCACCTTGGTGTCGAGCAGAAGCTGGCGGATCTCTTCATCGGTCACGGGAACGTCCCCTGCATGCGGCGGCTGACCCGGCCATCGTAGGCGCGCAGTCCGCTCTACCGCCGATCATCCTCACCCAGGCCGGCGGCCCGTCTCGACTGCTCGTACAGCGGCTCGGACTGCGGCTTCAACGACTCGCGGGCGTCCGCGGCACCCTCGCGACGGCCGAAGGACTCGTCCAGCCACTTCGCGTACTCCTCCTCCGTCTCGATGCCCTCATGCTGCAGGTTGCGCTTCATGGAGCGGAGCTGCCGGCGACGTGCGCGTCGCGCCTTGGTGGAGCTGACGGAGGCGACGAGTAGCAGCGCGACGACAAAGCCGAGCGCCGCCGCCGCCAACAGCAACCAGCCCTGGGGGTAGCTGACTGCTGTGCGGCCAAACACCGTGACCTCGCCGGCGGTGGTGTTCTCCCATACCAGATCACCGATCAGGGCACTGCCGAGGATCGCCAGAAGAAGAAAGAACGCGGCCATGTCGCAGCCTCCGGGTTGTCGCCGCGGGGCCGGTACTGCCAGTGGGGGGTGCAGCACCGGTCGTGATGGACGGAGCGTCGCGGTCGCTGTCTCTGCTAACAGCGCTCCAGCAGCGACGAGCGTTACGGCCGGGTCCGGCCCCTGCTGTAACGGGATGGGCCCGGGAGGCGCTTCTCGTGCCGACGCCCCCCGCGTGCCTACCTCCCTTGTACCTGTCTCCGGTCCATGCCCCCGCCCACCCCCACTTCCTGGAGGGCAGCCATGCCCAGCAAGTTCCTCCGCGCCAGGTCGGCGACTGTGGCCGGACTGGTTCTGCTCTCGATCGGCGGCGTCGCCGCCGCGGCCAGCGGCCTGACACCGGCAGCCGCCGATCGTGCACTCACACAGGCGCGGAGCGTGCCTGACGCGCCGGGCAAGGGCGCCCATGCCAATGGCGAGGCGGTGACGGCGACACTACCCGACGGCCCAGGGGCCGCGGCCTCCCCCAGGGCCTCGAGTTCCGGCAAGCCCGCCGACCACGCTGGCGGACCCGACGCGTCCGGGCCCGCCAGGCGCGGGCTGTGCCAGGCCTGGCTCGCCGGCCAGGGGGACGTCCAGGGCCGGCGGGCGGATGCGCCGGCGTTCCAGGCCCTGGCGGCGGTGGCGGGGGGCGCCGACCAGGTCGCCGCCTACTGCGAGGCCGATTCCGACGCATCGGCCAAGCGGGAGCGGCGGCCGGTCGCGCCGCCTACCACAGCCGGGCAGCGCGAGGACCCCGGCCAGGGACACGGCAAGGGAGGCCCGCCGACGACCAGCTGACCGGACCGTGCAGCAGGGGCCAGGCTCGGGAGACCTGGCGGCGCCACGAGGCCATGGGGATGCGCACGTGGCGCGACCTCGCCTACGGGTGATGGGAACCCTGCTCACCTGCGAGGACCTCCGCCTGGGGAGAGGCGGAGGTCCTCGCCTTCGGAGCCCGCGCTTAGGGGTGCGCTGGCCACATGGCGCTCCGGGCGGTAGCGTCTGCGCTGGTCAGGACGCGAGCGTCTGGAGAGTCAACCGATGGCGATGCCGGAGAAGTACGTGTTCGTCTGCCTCAACCAGCGCCCCGAGGGCCACCCCAAGGGGTCGTGCCTGGACCGGGGGGCCGCCGACGTCTTCAACGCCCTCCGCGAGGAGCAGGGGCGCCGGCTGCTGACGAACGTCAAGGTGGTCGCCACCGGCTGCATGGAGGCCTGCCTGGCCGGGCCGGCCATGCTGGTCACCCCCGACAACGTCTGGTACGGCGGGGTCACCGAGGTGGATGTTCCGGAGCTGGTCGAGCGCCACCTGGTCGGGGGAGAACCGGTCGAGATGCTGCGGATCGGGCCGGAGGATTTCTGCGCCTAGAAGGCCCTGCACACCCCTGCGGACTTTGTCGACTGTGGCCTAGCGAGAGCGCCAGTCCAACCGGCCCAACCTATACCGGTGACCTGCACTAACAGGTGACGGGACCGGTCGTTGACCGCCCAAATGGCTCCGGGCGTTCTACGCCGAATCAAGGTTCGGTGCAGACGAACTCGTCGCGAACGAGCACCAGCCGGCCGTTCGCGTACTGGACCAGGATGAACTCCTCGCAGCGAATGATCACTCCGCCACCACAGTCAGCCTCACTTACCTGCATGCGGAGCGTGTGGCTCTGCTGGAGGCCCTCGACGGACACGAGTTCATGCTCGACTCTACGGAAGTCGCTCGTCGAGCCGGCGCACACGCCGTCCACGAAGACCTGGTGGATGTCGCTGATCAAGGTGAGCGAAACCATCCCTGATGGAGTCTCCGTCGCGTTGATGACGTGGCGGCCCTCGAAGCAGATCGTCGTCCCGAGCGGGGTCACTTCACATCCGAGGACATCATGCACTTCAGCCCCTTGGCTGCTCTGCGCGGCGGCGCCGCTCGGCAGGGCGAGGAGGCAACAGAGCGTCACGACGGCGATTACGGTCCGCTGAACGGTGCGCATGGCGGTCCTCCGTTGGGGGAGATGGCCGTTGCTGGCGGCTGTGCTGGCCGGGCTCCAGAGCGCCCGAGGTAGCTCGAACATACCTCCACGAGACGCGCTATCCGGCGACGTCGGGGGTGGCCACGACCTCGCTCATGACGGTATGGGTCTCCACCAGCACCTGTCTTGGTCCTCGGACGGCCCAGACCTCATACGTCACGGCCGCCTGGGCGGTGTTCCCGCTAGGCAACTGACCAGGCTGGACGTTGCGGGTGGCGTCGCGGACGTAGGCGGCGGGCCCGCAGGAGCACGGACGGGCGTCGGCTTGGACGCCGTTGACGTAGATGTATGACCTGGCGATGCGGACCAGCACCTTCTCGGTCGGGACCCGCTGCCCGTCGACGAGCTTGTACGCGCTGGCCTCGGTTAGCCCGACGATGTAGCTGTAGTCCGGGTAGGCCCAGACGGCGGCACACCCTTCGGTGTACAGGCCACGACGAAATGCCGTGGACTCACAGCGAAGCCCTTGGCCGTCGAGTTCCGAGGCGCCAGCGCTGGCGCCACTGAGCGTGCCGGTCGCTGCGACGGTGATGAGCACAAGGACCAGCAGCAGGCGGGACTTGACCATTGCAGCCTCCTCGGAGCGGCGAGAGGCCGGAGCTCTCTTGAAGAAGCGCCCTGGTCGCGGACGCGTTACGGCCACCGGGACCAGGGCCGCCTGCCAGGGTGGCCGGCTGGTCGATGACCGCGAGGACCTGAGAGGTTGCCGAAGCGCGGGCGGAGCATGCCCACCCTGGCGGCGAGCTTTGGCACCAGGCGATGGGGATGGTCAGTCGCCTCCCCAAGCCTGGTCGGGAACGGGCGGCTCCCATTCCCGGCGGTTTTCAGAATATAGTGCGGGGGTAGTTCCGCGGCGTCGCCGCAGGACCCCCCTCCCGCGGCCCTAGATCCAGGAGCGACCTGGTGCCTGCGCCTGTGGAGTCGCTGTCGTCGGTGGTGGAGCGCTTCGGCGACCTCAAGTTGCTGGTGGTCGGTGACGCCATCCTCGATGTCTGGATGTCGGGGCGGGCCAGCCGGCTCTGCCGGGAGGCACCCGTGCCGGTGGTCACCCTCGACAACCGCCAGGAGCTGCCGGGCGGGGCCGCCAACGCCGCCCTGAACGCGGCCAGCCTCGGCGCCCAGGTCACGCTGCTGTCGGTGGTCGGCGGCGACCAGGCCGGCACAACGCTGCGGGAGCGTCTAGGCGCCGCCGGCGTCGATGTCGGCCGGCTGGTCGTCCAGCCCACCCGGGCCACGCCGCTGAAGCGACGGGTGGTGGCCGACGGCCAGCTCCTGGTCCGCCTGGATGAGGGCGACGAGACACCGCTGCGAGGCCGCGCCGCGCGGCGCCTGAGCGACCACCTCGCCGAATCGTTCCCCGCCCACGACGCCGTGCTGGTCTCCGACTACGCCGCCGGAATGATCGGGTCCAGCCTGATCGCCGTCCTGGCCCGCCTCCAGGCCACCGCGCCCCGGGTCCTGGTCGTCGATGCCAAGGACCTGGCCGCCTACCGAGGCGTGGGCGCGACCGCGGTCAAACCGAACTACCAGGAGGCAGCCCACCTGCTCGGGCTCCACCAGGCAGCCAGCACCAGCCACCGGGTCGACCAGCTCAAGCGGGACGGGCAGCGGATCCTGTCCCTCCTGCACGCTCACCTGGCCGCGGTCACCCTCGACAGCGAGGGAGCCCTGCTGTTCGAACAGGGCACTCCGCCGTATCGGACCTACGCCCACCCGGCGCCGACGTCCAAGGCCACCGGCGCCGGGGACACCTTCGCCGCCGTGCTCACCCTGGCCCTAGCCGCCGGCTGTGACGCGCCCGCCGCCGGCGAACTCGCCTCGGCCGCCGCCACCATCGCGGTCGACCAGACAGCCACCGCCACCGCGTCCTGCTCCCGACCGGCGCTGCAACTGGCCGTCGCCGGCGACCGGCGGCGGGTCACCGACCCGGAGCAGCTGCGTGCCACGGTTGCCCGGTACCGGCAGGAGCGACGCCGCATCGTGTTCACCAACGGCTGCTTCGACCTGCTCCACCGTGGCCATGTCGCCTACCTGAACCAGGCCAAGACGCTCGGGGACGTGCTGATCGTGGCCGTCAACGCCGACGCCAGCGTGCGCCGCCTCAAGGGCCCCGGCCGCCCCCTCAACACCCTCGAAGACCGGATGGCCGTGCTGGCCGCCCTGTCCTGCATCGACCACCTGGTCGCCTTCGAGGACGACAGCCCCGCCGAGCTGCTTCGGATCATCCGCCCAGACCTCCTGGTCAAGGGCGGCGACTACCGGCGCGACGGCGTGCCTGAGGGGCCGCTGGTGGAGGCGCTCGGCGGACGGGTGGAGATCCTGCCCTATCTCCCCAACCAGTCGACGACCGCCATGATCCAACGGATCCGGACCGGATGAACCAACCACCCGGGTACGCAGACCCACCCCGGGACGCCCCTCTGAGCGGGGCCCTGGTGCCGGGCGTCGGCAAGCTGGCCGTGCTGCGGGCCAACGCGCTCGGCGACCTGATCGTCACCCTGCCGGCACTGGAGGCGCTGCGGGCCGCCTACCCGACAGCCGAGCTGGTCCTGCTTGGCAGCGGCTGGCATCCCGGATTCCTGACCGGCCGGCCCGGCCCCATCGACCGCTGCCTGGCCATCCCCCCAACCACGGGGATCCGCGACGACGTGGCGCCGGCGCCACCCGAACGCCTCGAGGCATTCTTCGCCGCCATGCACCGCGAACGCTTCGACCTGGCCGTCCAGCTGCAGGGCGGCGGCCGCCACTCCAACCCGTTCCTGCGCCGGCTGGGCGCCCACATGACAGCCGGATCACAGGCCGCCGACGCCCCGGCCCTTGACCGCAACGTCTGCTACACCCTCTACCAGCCCGAGGTGCTACGGTTCCTGGAGGTCGTGAGGCTGGTCGGCGCAACCCCGGTGACCCTGGAGCCGCGGCTGCAGGTGACCGCCGCCGACCGTGCCGAGGCCAGCCGCGTCCTGCCCGAGGACAGCCGCCCACTGGTGGTGCTGCATCCAGGTGCCATCGACCCGCGCCGCCGCTGGCCGATCTCCCGGTTGGCCACCGTCGGGGCCGAGCTGGCCCGCAAGGGCGCCCGCCTCGCGGTGGTCGGCACCGCCGCCGACGCCCCCCTGACCACCCATCTCGTCGAGTTGCTGGAGGGTGACGCCGCCGACCTGACCGGCCGGCTCTCCCTCGGTGGTCTGGCCGGCCTGCTGGAGCGGGCCACCCTGCTGGTCGGCAACGACTCTGGACCTCGCCACCTCGCCGCGGCCGTCGGCACCGCCACCGTCGCCGTCTACTGGGCCCCCAACCTGCTCAACGTCGGCCCGCTCACCCGGAACCGCCACCGGGCACCGACCTCCTGGCGGATGAACTGCCCGGCCTGCGGCGCCGACGCGCTCGGCGGCGGCTGCGGCCACGACGCCTCCCTAGTCGCCGACGTCGACCTGGACCAGGTCCTGGCCGAGGCACTGGACGTCCTGACCAACGAGCTGGCCAGCTAACCATGGCCCGAGCCGTATTGTGCTGAACAAGCAACCAGCACCACCGCAGGCACGCGCTTCAAGTTCCAACAGCGCCTCCTCGGCCCCGCCGGATCGGCCCTGGACGCTGAACTCACCACTGCAGCTCCGGCAAGCTGGATCCTGTTGCGCCCAGGATGTCCAAGACGAGGAGGCCCAGTGACCCCGGACCAGGCTCCCGAGTTCGTGGCCAGCAACCACCGGGCGGTACTGATCACTCGCAGGTCCACCGGCGGGCTGCAGACCTCACCGGTCCTCGTCGGCATCGACAGCGACGGCAAGGTGGTCATCAGCAGCCGGGAGACCGCCTACAAGGTCCGCAACCTCCGCCGCCACCCCACCGCCACCCTGTGCGTCTTCAGCGACACCTTCTTCGGCCCCTGGATCCAGATCGACGGCACTGCCGAGATCGTGGCCCTGCCGCAAGCCATGGACGCGCTGATCGACTACTACCGCCGCATCTCCGGCGAGCACCCCGACTGGGACGACTACCGGCGCGCCATGGTCGAGGAGCGACGGGTCCTCATCCGGCTGGCCATCGACCACGTCGGCCCCACCCACGCCGGCTAGTGCCGCGTCAGGCAACGTTGCCCTCTTGACGATTTGCCGAGGCGACGATCGCGGTGTTGCGGTTCCGCCAGGCGATGCAGCGGTGGATCATGCTTGCCTGCTCGGCGTGTCGCTGCCCTCACGACCACAGTGCAAGCAAGGCGGCGACCAAGTACAGCGCGATAGCTGGCACGTCGCCGGCGTCGATGCCATGTTTATGGGTCAGTGCCAACAGGGTTGCGCCGTGCGGGAACGGCTCAATGATCACCATGCCAGTCGCTATCACGACCAGCACGAGGCCGACGGCAAGGCGCGTTCTGCGTTGGGTTGGTCGCTTGCTCACGTCGGCAGGCTACTCCAGCGGTCTCCTCGGGAATCAGGCGGTTCGACACCAGGCGGCTCCCGTTGCCAGTCGCGGTGACCAGTCATTTCAACCTGCCCGGGCAAACATTGCCGGACGCGGCACTAGTGCTGGTTATCGCCATCGCCGACGCTGCCCTGACACCTCGACGTGCGGCCCCCTGCGTCCCAGCCTCGCGGCCGGGCTCGAGCAGGCCGCCATCCCATCGCGGATGATTGAGAGCTTTGGGGCCACATCGGGAGCCGGCGCGACCGCCCCTCCACCGGGAAACCGATGGGAGAGACCGATGGGACGGTCTGCTGGGAGACCATCCCGGGCATCGGCCCGCGGAACCGCCGCGCCCAGCCACGGGTCGCCCGCGCACGACAGCTTGCTGCCAGTCCGTCGCTCGGTGAAGGCGATCCGGGATGGCCCGCAGCCCAGAGTGCCACAGCCGCTGACTGGTGGAAAAACAGGGAACTTGAACCCCTGACCCCTTGCATGCCATTGACGAGCCCGCCGCTCGCACCTCAACACGCATCCACGCGTTACCTCATAACAGTGCTGTTCAGCACACAGATCGCAATGAAGCGATACGGTGCAGTCTGAGGCGACGTGAGGCTTGGTTGCTGGCAGATTGCTGGCAGTTCTGGACACAGACGCCTCAGCGTCATCGCCCGGTCGGCGTCGCGATGTGGCACGCGCACCTAGCAAGGTGGCCGGGTCTATCTGCACCTCGGCGCCCGCCGCGACGACTCGCCGCAAGGCTAGCCGGCCGAGTCCCTGACCTCGAGCGGTGCAGGCCGGCGCCAGACGGCCACGGCGGCGTGCTCGGCCCTCTCCACACAGCCGATGGCGACCCCCGGCGGCGACGAACCAGGGGGCCAGGTCAGGACGCTGGCTGGCTGCTCCGATGCCGCGAACTCCGGGCGTGAGCCAGCGTGCTTCGGTCGGTGTCGTGGGATCGGTCAAGGCGGTGCGCTAGATCCTGATCAGGTTGGCGACGGTGGGCGGCGTGATGGGATGCCGGCCGGTGTCCCGGTTGCCGAGCGTTCAGCGGGACACCGGCCGAGCTGCAGCGCTGTTCAGCTGGCGGCGCGATCCGCGGTGACGATCAGGCGGGTCACGGCGCCAGGCCGGGAGATCATCGACAAATGCGAGGCCTTGACCTTGACGATCCGGGCACCGGCCCGCTCGGCCATGAACAGCTGGGTCGCCGGCAGGATCACGCGGTCAACGGTGCCGACACCGGTTGCTGTGAGATGCGGCCTAGCGACTCTCTGGCGCAGGCCATATCGCCGTTACGGTCTGGCCGCGAACAGTTGCCAGCTGCCATCGATGCCCTTCAGCGGGCGTGTCCCGAGGTTGTCCATGGCGATGTCAGAGCCGACGACCAGATCATGGACCGTCCGGGAGGCAAGGATCTCCCCCGGCCCGGCCGCGGCCATCACCCGGGCCGCGATGTGCACGGCGATGCCACCGACATCGCCGTCGCGCAGCTCGATCTCGCCGGTGTGGAGCCCCGCCCGGATCTGCACGCCGATGCCAGCCAGCTCGTCCCTGAGCGCAGCCGCGCAGCGGATCGCTCGGCCAGGGCCATCGAAGGTGGCCAAGATGCCGTCGCCGGTTGTCTTGACCAGCTGACCGCCGAACTGCTCGACCAGCCCGCCAGCGAGCTCGTCGTGCACCTCTAGCAGCCCTCGCCAGCGCCGATCTCCGAGCCGGGTGGCCCGCTCGGTGGAGCCGACGATGTCGGTGAACAGCACCGTGGCCAACACCCGATCGGTTCGATGGTGCGCCGCAGGCCGGTGAGGAACTCCTGGATGGCGTCGAGGGCCAGCTCCGGTGTCTCCCAGCTGAGGTCCACGTCCGACCCCGGGAGCTCGACCAGCCTCGTCCCTTTGATGGTGTCGGCCAGGTAGCGGCCGTGGGCGATGGGCACCAGGCCGAACTCACGCCGGTGCAGGATCAGGGCCGGTGCCTGCACCAGCGGCAGCGCGGGCCGCACGTCGATCTCGGCCATGGCCCGCAGGACAGCTGGGCGACCTTGGGGGCTGGCGCCGGCGCGCTGCCACTTGGCGAACCAGCGGAGAAAGCGCGGGTCGCCGGCGCGGCTAGGCGCCAGCATGGCGGCCAGCTCCTCGCTGCCCCATAACCGGTCGAACTGGGCCACCATTGGCTCGATGTCATCCGGGGCAGTCCCGATCGGGTAGTTGCTCCCGGCCACGAACCTCGCCGAGGTGTGGGCCATGACCAGCGCGCTGGTGCGTTCCGGCTTGGTCGCGGCGAACAACAACGCGGTCGGGCCCGCGTCCAGCTCGGCCATGATGGCCGCCCGTTCGCAGGCGACCTCGTTCAGGACTGCCTCCAGCTCCTCGGCATACGACTCCCATGGGGGCAGGGGGCCGAGCGGAAGGGGGTCGGAGGGGCACGATGAGGAGCAATCCCGCCGCCTAACGTAGCCAAAGCGTCAGGGCAGCCGGCCAACCCTTATGAGCCGGCCCGTGGGGATCTATCGGTCAGCCGGTCCTCGTCATAGACCTCGTCGGGCGAGCCAACGATGCGGGGGTCGGGGGTGCCGACCACGTCCTGGTCCTTGTCGTCATAGTTGAAGCGGTCCAGGACATAGCGCATGGCCTCGACCCGCCCACGCTTTTTGTCGTTGCTCTTGACCACCGCCCAGGGGGCCTCGCTGATGTCGGTGTGCTGGAACATGTGCTCCTTGGCCCGGGTGTAGTCGTCCCATTTGTCGAGCAATGAGAGATCGGTGGGCGACAGCTTCCACTGCCGGACCGGGTCGACCTGACGGATGATGAACCGGGTGCGCTGCTCGGCCCGCGACACCGAGAACCACAACTTGACCAGCTGGATCCCGTCCTGGACCAGCAGGCGCTCCACGTGTGGGACCTGTTCCATGAACCGCTGGTACTCGGCTGGGGTGCAAAAGCCCATGACCCGCTCGACCCCGGCGCGGGTGTACCAGCTGCGGTCGAACAGGACCATCTCTCCGGCGGCGGGCAGGTGGGCGAGGTAGCGCTGGAAGTACCATTGGGTGCGCTCGCGCTCGCTCGGCTTGTCCAGGGCCACGACCCTGGCCCCGCGCGGGTTGAGGTGCTCGGTGAACCGCTTGATGGTGCCGCCCTTGCCGGCAGCGTCGCGGCCCTCGAACAAGATGATCAGCCGCTCACCGGTGGCCTTGATCCAGTACTGGAGCTTGAGTAGCTCGATCTGCAGCAGCCGCTTGGTCCGCTCATATTCCTCGCGCCCCATCCGCTCGGGGTAGGGATAGCGCTCCCGCCAGGTATCCACCGGCCGACCGTCGGCGCGCACCAGCACCGGTTCGTCGTCATCGCTGTTGTCCACGCGCAGGTCGGGCAGCTCATCCAGCAGGTCGCTGGACTCGACCGCGGTGCGGACATCGATAACCTGGTCAGCGCTCACCTCGACAGTTTCGACCGGACAGGGGTGCGCTAACCCTCTGGAACGAAGCAGAAGGCCGATCGGCGAGTGTTCACGAGGCCGTCGCCAGGAGACCGCCGGTGTCGTGGCGTCCGACACCGGCGAGCCTCGAGGCCGTTTCCAACCGGCCTCGACTGCAAGCCTGTGGCTCCACTAGCCTGTGGTCGGACGGGCCGGCTCCTCGGGCTCGCCTGCCTCCAGGCGGTAGTGGAGCGCACCGGTCGCGCAGCGGCGAACCACCTCCGCGACGCCTCCGCATCGGCCAGCTCGGCCCGGATCCAGGGCCGGTGCTTGACGTCGAACACCTCCGGCAGCCCCCCCGGACGCCCTCGGCATAGTGGCGGCAGCGACCCCGGTCATAGGAGACGGTGACCGACGGGCCGGGTAGGCCTTACCGAGGTTGCCCGCCTGGCACGGCCTGGCCATGGTCACTCTGGGACAGCCGGGCCGCGGGCCACCAGGTCCGCGTACTCGCGGTGATGACGCAGATAGGGCGCGGACGAACGGACACAAGGCGACGAGGGTGAGGCCCCTGTCGCGGAGGTCGTCCAGGGCGCCGGCAACAAGGCGAGCCCCAGCCCCTGCCCCTCGAAGGCGGGCTCGACCTCAGTGTGGACAAGCAGGATGGTGCCCGGGTCCGACCGCTACTGGATGAAGCTGGCACGTGTCGCTCCGAGCCAGAGCTCATAGCGCAGCTCCTCGGGGTTGTCGATGACACGAAGGTCCATCTCCGCCATCACCCAGGTTTGTTGGACAACGACGATGCTTCCTTCAGCGCCACCGCGCCAAGCAGGCGCCTGTTCCGTCCGGTCGCAACGCCGCCGCCTGCTGGAACATTCCACCCCGGCCGCCTTCGGCATGGCTAGCTGGCGAGTGACGTACGAGCGAGTGGGCCGATGGACTTGCTACAGGCTGGGCTGTAGGTCGAGTTCGGCGGTCAGGTAGCGCTGCACGGTTGGGGCGACCGCAGCGACGACCTCCTCGACCGAGGCGGAGGCAAGCGGCTCCACCTTGATGATGTAGCGCAGCATGAACAGCCCGATCAGCTGGGAGGCGACCAGGGTCGGCCGAAGCCGGGCGTTGGGTGGGTCGAGCTGAACGGCCATCCAGCCGATGCCTGCCTCAGCGGCGAACTGGCGCAGGAGGGCGGCGGCGGGCTCGCTGGTGGCCGCCGAGCGCAGCAGTCCGATGACGACGTCGCGGTCGCCTCGGTTGTCACCGATCCCCAGGTAGAAGCGGATCAGCCGCTCACCGACCGTCCCGGGGTCGCCGTCGGGCAGCTGGCCGATGACCTCGGCCGGCTGGAGCGGCAACTGCACCGCGGCCACGAACAGCTGCTGTTTGGTGCCGAAGTAGTGGTGCACCAGCGCGGGGTCGACCCTGGCCCGACCGGCGATGGCGCGAATGCTGGCACGGTCGTAGCCGTGCTCGCAGAACGCCTCCCGGGCGGCCTCCAGGATCGCCTGCCTGGCCCCGCTGTGGCCCGGCCGCCGGCCCGTGCGCGCCATTAGCTCACGGCCGTGGTCGAAGAGGAGCCTCCAGCAGGGCGTCGAGGCCGGCGAGATAGTCGGCGCGGTTGACGTCGCCGACCAGGATGAGCTGCAGAAAATACCCTGGGACCAGGCCGAACAGTACCGATCCGACCTGTTCAGGATCCGTGTGTTGGGGCAGCTGGCCCTCGTCGCGGGCCCGGGCGGCCAGCCGGACGAACGCCGCCCGGATCGTTGGGTACACGCGGGCCAGCAGGTCGCTAAGGCGTGGGTTGCGCAGCGCCTCGCCCCAGACCTGGATGGCCATGCGGACCACCCCGTCGGGGCCGGTCTGGGCCTCCACCACCGCCAGGACGCCGTCCAGCACCTGGATCAGCGGCGGCAGCGGGCGGGCGTCGATCAGGTGGTCGATCTGGCCGACGAGCATGCCCACCACCTCCTCGGCGATGGCCTGGATCAGGTCGTCCTTGCTCTTGAAGTACCGGTAGACCGCGCCCATAGACAGGCCCGACTCAACCACCACGTCCTGCATGGAGGTGGCATGGAAGCCGTTGCGGGCAAAGCAGGCGCGGGCGGCGTCCAGGATCTGGCGCCGACGGGCGGCGAGGTGTGCCTCGGAGACTCGTGGCATGGAACCTTTATAAAACGAGCGCTCACTCTTGACAAGTCACACCTAAAGGAAGAGGCTTGATATAAGTGAGCGAGCGCTCATTTTAGGAGGTTGCCATGTCGAGCACCCTCGGCCCCGAGGTCGACGATGGACACGCCGCTAGCCAGCCAAGTACTGGCGTGCAGCCGGACGCCGACGGGCGCGCCCACCGCAGCTTCGGGCGTGCCACCGCGATCGCCGTCCTCGTCGTCACCGTCCAGGCGTTGCTGATCGCGCTGTTCGCCTGGCCGGCCATCAACACCGCGCCGCGTGAGCTGCCGGTCGTCGTCGCCGCCCCGCCCCCGGCGGCCGCCGCCCTCAGCCAGCGGCTCCAGACCGCCCGGCCCGGCGCCTTCGCCATCACGACCGTCGCCGACCAGGCCGCCGCCGACTCCGCGCTCCGCGACCGCCACGCCTACGCCGCCTTCATCCTCGGGCCCGACGGGCCCACGCTGCATGTCGCCTCGGCCGCCGCCCCCGCTGTCGCCCAGCTGCTCACCCAGCAGGCCCAGGCGCTCGGCGACGGTGCGCCGCTCCCAGTGGTCGACGTCGTCCCCACCGACGCCGACGACCCCCGCGGTGCCGGCTTCGCCGCCGGGTTCCTGCCCCTGGTCCTGACTAGCATGGCGGCTGGCATCCTGCTGGCTGCAGCGGTCGCCTCCCGCTGGGCCCGGCTGGCCGGGATGGGCGTCTTCGCTGCCCTGGCCGGGCTGGTCGGCGGGGCCGTCCTCCAGTATTGGCTGGACGTGCTGCCCGGCCCCTACCTGGCCAACGCGGCGGTGATCGGGCTGCTCGCGCTGGCAGTGTGCGCCACGGTAACCGGCCTTGGCGCCCTGCTCGGCGGTGCCGGCATCGGGCTCGGAGTGGTCCTGGTCTTCATCCTGGGCAACCCCCTGTCCGCGGTGGCAGCCGCACCCGAGCTGCTGCCCCAGCCCTGGGGACAGCTCGGCCAACTCCTGCCACCGGGGGCGGGCGCGACGCTGCTGCGGTCCACCACCTATTTCGACGGCGCCGGCGCGACCGCTGCGGCCTGGACCCTGACCGCCTGGGCGGTCACGGGCCTGGCTCTCCTGCTGGCCGGCCGCCGACACATCGCCACGCACTGAACGCCGTCACTCCATGGACGCCAGAGTGAACCCCCAAGACCCAGGCCCGGGTCGGCCACCCGTGGACCCAGAGTGCCTCCCTTACGGCGGACAGAGGCGACACGGCGTTGTGTGCGGCCTCGCGAGGCAGCGTTTCTGGCAGATCTCTGGCAAGCCATTGCCGTCGCCCATGGCACGGACGCCGGCGCCGCCATCATCCCGGAGCCCTGCCCACAACCGACCAGCACCTCAGGTGCAGTGCTCTCCTCGGACGAATGTCGGGTCGAGCGTAGAGCGAACGGCGAAGCTTCCTCCGTTATGAAGCACCATCGCTTGCTTCCTGAACTCAGGCTGGGGACCTGATGGCACCAGCCGGCGAACTGTGGCGCTGAACACGAACCTCACTCCAGCCCTCACAGGGTCCTCAATGGGGGGCGCGATGCCGCTTGCGGCAACACCTGCTGGTGCTGAACAACCGAGGCGCCGACGTGCAGATTGTCTGCCTCATCGCCAAGGATGGGGCCGGCCCCATCCACCAGCGCTGGTGGTCGAGGGCCGCCGCGGCACCCAGGCCATGGGCCGGTCCTGGGAGCTGGTCGGCGGCCACTGGTGGCACGCCTTCGGCGCCCTGGTCGTGGCCGGCCTGCTCACCGGGGTCGTCAACGCCATCATCACCACCCCGTTCAACAACACCGGCTGGTTGGTCCAGGCGGTCGCCGCCGCCATCGCCACCGTGATCACGCTGCCCTATGGGGTGCTGGTCGGGGTGCTGCTGTATCTGGATCTGCGGGCCCGCAAGGAGAACCGGGCGCGGGCTGCATCCCGTGTACCCCACGTCATCTCCGGCGTCCACCGTCGCGGAGACTGGGTGAGGAGATCGCGCAACTGCCCGCGTTTGCGCCTCCGTGCCTGGCCCGTCGGCTCGGCTCGGGGTCGCCGACGTGACTGCCCCATATGATCTGGGAGAAGCCCCGGGAACAACGCCAAGAGCCCCACCCAGAACAAGATTCGGCCACAGCACCAGCACCCCGAGTCCGAGCAGGGCCAGCCCGACCGCCAGCCACACCACCCATACCAGCGCATCAGGGGCGGCAGTCTACCCCGGCGGCCGGCCTTCGCCTTCAGCTTGGCCAGCCCGGCCCGCTTGCGGCTGCGGCCGTCCACGTCATCGGTGACGACCTCGGCCAGGTCGTTGTTTAGCTCAACCTGGCCGCCCTTGACTTCGTTGGCTTCCACGATCTCGCCGTCGCGGACATGGATCGGTGGGTGCGCGTCAAGGCCGAGCCGCTTCGCGGTGGCCTGCGGCCAGCTTGACGGTCAGACGGTGGTCCACTCAGGGGCCTGGAGGCCCCGAGCGATCCGGGGCTGGCCATGCCTGGAGGGAACCTCCCCGGCGCTCCAAGACACCCCCGACCCGAGGAGGCTCGCCGTCGCGTAGTTCCTGGACGGCCTGGGCGAGCTCGTCCAAGGCGTTGATGAGTGCCAGGTCGAGCAACCGGGCACCGCTGCTCATGCTGACCAGCTGGCGTAACTCGTCGAGCTGTTCACGAAAGTACAGCTGTTCACGAACGGGCATCAGGCGACCTCCACACAGAACAGGCAGGACCGGCGGACCGCCTTGCGCTCGACCCGGTCCTGGTGCCATCCCTCGGCAATAGTGCATGGCAGATCGGGCAGCTGGCGATCCAGCGTCCGTCAATCAGGTGACGAGCTGGCGGCGGGATGGGGGTCCCCCACCCCGAAGCGGGGCACGGTCGACCGATGCCTAGGCATGGTCGGGCACGGCCGGCAGGACGATGTAGCTCGGAGCCTGGCGGTAGCGGCCATCAGCTGGCCCGGAGGGTGAGGCCCCGAGGCGAGTCCAGCGTGCTCAGCAGGACCGCGGCGGGTGACCGCCAGCGAGGGCATCATGTGACCGGTGAGTTGTCAGCTTGGTGACTGCCATGCGGCACGGGGCGTGCGACAGTCGCAGCACAGAGGAGGTGCGTCATGCTGAACAGAATCAAGGCCGCGCTTGGGCGGCGTTGGCGTCCGCGTCGTCGCACTGGCAAGCACGGGTTCCACGATCAGGGTGAGGCTCGCCGGTATCGCGCCCAGCAGATCGGCGAGGCGGCCAGGGGGCAGAGCTACCAGCCTCCGCCCGGTCCAACGCCCATGTGAGACCGGGACGATCTTCTCCTCCGGCGGCCTGGCTTCGTACCGCCGGGAGTGGAGGGTGAGGCCGGTGCCCCGGTGATCGCCGTGGTCGTTGCCGGGCCGCAGGGCCGGCCTTGACCGAGAGCCCGCCGTCAGCACCGAGTGGCACCAATCGGGCAATCCAACAGCAACAAGAAGCGCCACCGAGAGAAGCGCAGGCCGGTGACCTGCTGTGATGTGGTCCTGGAGCTGAGGGGATTTGAACCCTGGAGCTGCGGGCCCGGGATGTGCCCGACCTGGACCTGTGGGCCACCGAACGCAACGGCGACCTGTCCGAGCTGGAGTTCGGCCGCCACATCGAACCAGTCGCTGTCGACGTCGCCTAGCCGGAAGCGGCGGGACCGCGCCGTCGCCAGGAATCATGCTCAAGCACGTCTGACCACGAGAATCCCAAGCCACAGAAAGGGAGATGAGGTCAGGCCGTATGGTTGCGGTGTCCGGGTGTGTCGAACCGGTAGCCGAACCCGCGGATGGTGATGATGTACTCCGGGTTCGCCGGATCTCGCTCGATCCGATGCCGGAGCCGTTTCATGTGGGTGTGCAGGTTCTGCCTGCCGGCGGCGAAATCGGTCGCCCAGACCAGCTCGATCATCCGCTTGCGAGAGATGGCCTGTCCGGCGTGACTAAGCAGGACGCGCAGCAACTCGAACTCCTTGCCGGGTAGCTTGATCGGTTCGCCGCGGACCCGCACCGCATGGGCCCGCTCGTCAAGGACCACGTCGCCGACCGCCAGAACCTCTGAGCCGAGTCCGCTCGTCGGGTCGGCCTGGGTGATGAGGGTGGTGAGCGCATCCACCAGCTCTGAGAAGCGAATTGGTCGGCGCAGGACCAGCACATCATGGGCCGGCCCATCGGTCAGCTCTGCAGCCAATCGCTCGTCGCCGCCAGCCAGCAAGACCACCGGTGCCTTGGTGACGGCCCGGAACTTGGCGTAGGCGTCGACGGCCGTCAGACCGCCCAAGGGGCAATGCAGCACCATCGCATCTGGGTTTACGGTGGCCAACGTCTGCAGCCCTTCATGGACATCCTTGGCCGCGATGACGCTGAGGCCGGTTTGCGACAGCCCAATCGTGAGTGCCTCCACTAGGCCGTCGGCCGGGTGCACGAACAGCACGATTGGCTGGTCGAGGCTGAACGGGTGTCGTTCGGATGGCTGTCGGGTGGGGGCGAGCTCGGCATCGTCGCGCCCGGCAAGGCTCCTGCGCCCGTGGGTCATAGCTGATGAGCCGATCAGGCGGACGAGTGCGTTGGCGTCCTCGCGGAGCTGGTGAAAGATCCTGGCCGCATGCTCCGGATCATCGGCCGCGGCCAAAACCTCGACCAATAGCCCAAGCGGCTCGACACGCTCCAGGAGCGTGGTCCCGACCGCGGCCAGCAGGTCGCGGTAGGCGTGCTGGAGTCGACGTGCCAACAACACGTCCTCCAACTCGAGGAGGGCGCCGCCCTCCATGGGAGCTGCCCGAACCCGCAGCGCCGTCTGGCCGACCATCAATTCCTGCTCGCAGGGGATGCCGGTGCGCTTGGCCTCCCCGGCGAGCGCCAGGACCTGCTCTGGAGCTCCAGAGCCGTCTACTTGGCAGCCGAGTAACCGCTGGGCGGCTGCATTGGCCCGCAGCGGTCGGCCTCGGCTGTCGGTGACCAGCACGCCGACCTGGAGAACGTCCAGCAGCTCCGACGCCGTCGGGTTCCGCCGGTTCACCCCCTACCTCCGCTCTAGCCGAAGCGGCCGGTGATGTAGTCCTCGGTCCGCTTGTCGGCCGGCTGGGTGAAGATCGCGTCGGTCCGATCGAACTCCACCAGCAGGCCGGTGCGGTCGCCGGTGCCCTCGGCGGTCTCGGCGTTGAAGAACGCCGTACGGTCCGAGATCCGCGCCGCCTGCTGCATGTTGTGAGTCACGATCACGATCGTGTAATCCCGCTTGAGCTGCTCCATCAGGTCCTCGATGCGGCCGGTGGAGATGGGATCAAGAGCCGAGGCCGGCTCGTCCATCAAGATCACGTCCGGGGAGACGGCGATGGCGCGGGCGATGCACAGCCGCTGCTGCTGCCCTCCCGAGAGGGCGAGGGCGTTCTGCTTGAGCTTGTCCTTGACCTCGTCCCACAACGCCGCCCGACGCAACGACTCCTCCACAAGCCCGTCCATGCTGGGCGGCTTCATGCCGATGGCCTTGGGGCCATAGGCGACGTTGTCGTAGATCGACTTGGGGAACGGGTTGGGCTTCTGGAAGACCATGCCGATGCGCCGCCGGACCTCGACCGGGTCGACGTCGTCGTCATAGAGATCTTGGCCGTGGTAGTGGATCTTGCCCTCGACCCTGGCCCCTGGGATCAGGTCGTTCATGCGGTTGAGGCAGCGGATGAGGGTGCTCTTGCCGCAGCCGGAGGGGCCGATGAAGGCGGTGATCTGGTTTTCGGGGATGTCCAGGGTGACACCACGCAGGGCCAGGAAGCTGCCGTAGTAGACGTGGACGTCGTCGAGCCGAAACACAGTCTCGTTGGCTGTGTCGGCCTGCCCACGCGTCTTCACTTCGGTCGCGATGCGTGGACCGTCAGTGCTCGCCGGTGGATCTTCGCGATCGTCCTGGGTCACGGGGGACCATCCTTGCGTCATGTCATCACCGACTCTGTGATCGTATTCCGGACCGCTTGGCGGTGGCGGTGCCTGAACGGTGGGTCACCATGGGCGACGGTAATAGCGGTTGCGCAGCCAGATCGCGACCGAGTTCATGGCCAGCAAGACCACCAGAAGCACCACGATGGCGGCTGCGGCCAGCACCTTGAACTCTTCCTGGGGTCGCGAGATCCAGTTGAAGATCTGGACGGGGAGGGCGGTGAACTGGCTGGTGAGCCCGTCGGGGTTAAAGGTGACGAAGGTCAGGGCGCCCAGCAGGATGAGCGGAGCGGTCTCCCCGATGGCGCGGGAGAGTCCGAGGATGGTGCCGGTGGCCATCCCGGGGATGGCCGCCGGGAGAACCTGGCGGCTGACGGTCTGCCATTTGGTCGCCCCCAATGCCAGCGATGCCTGGCGAATCGAGTTGGGGACGGCGCGGATGGCCTCGCGGCCGGCGATGATGACGATCGGCAGCACCAGCAGGGTCAGGGTCAGTCCGCCGGCCAGCAGGGTTCGGCCGAGGCCGAAGGGGCCGCGGGCCAGGAATGCCAGGCCGAGGATGCCGTAGACGATGGAGGGGACCGCGGCCAGGTTCTGGATGTTGAGCTCGATCAGGCGGTTGTACCAGCGCTTGGGGTCGGCGTACTCCTCCAGGTAGATGGCGGCGCCGAACCCCAGGGGGACGGCGGTCGCCATCACGATGCCCATCAGCCAGATGGTCCCGAAGATGGCCGACTGGGCGCCTGATCTGGCGGGGCGGCGCGAGGGGAAGTTGGTCAGCAGGTCCATGCTCAGCCGCGGCCAGCCCTCCACGACCACCTGGATCAGCAGCACGGCCAAGGTCAGGATGCCGATGGCCAGGCTGAAGAACATCAGGCCCTGGAAGATGCGGGCCTTGCGGCGGTCGCCAGCACGCTCGCCTCCGCGACCCTGCTTGGTGACGGCGTAGCGGGGGGCGGCGGCGCTCACTCGTACACCTCCCGGAACCGGCGCACCAGGCGGATCGCGATCAGATTGATCACCAAGGTCATCGCAAACAGGCTGGCCCCGACCGCAAAGATGGTCAGATAGCCTGTCGTGCCTTGAGGCACGTCGCCGATGCCGGTGGCGCCGATAAAGGCGGTCATGGTCTGGACGCCCTCTCTGGGGTCCAGGGTGAAGTTGGGATTGTTCCCAGCTGCAATCAGCATGATCATCGTCTCGCCGACCGCCCGGGACACGGCCAGCACGAATGAGGCGACGATGCCCGAGATCGCGGCTGGCACGACCACTCGGGTGCTGACCTGGAGCTTGGTGCTGCCCAGGGCGTAGGCGCCGGCGCGCAGCCCTTGGGGCACCGCCGACATGGCGTCCTCGGACAGCGACGCCACCGTGGGCAGGATCATGATCCCCATGACGAGGCCAGGACCCAGGGCGTTGAACAGATCGGGCTTCTTGTCGCTGAAGAACCAGACGTCCTGCAGCAGCGGCGACACAAAGGTCAGGGCGAAGAAGCCGTAGACGACGGTGGGGATGCCGGCCAGGATCTCAAGGATCGGCTTCAGGGTCTTTCGGACGCGAGGGGTGGCGTACTCGCTCAGGTAGATGGCCGATCCGAGGCCGAAGGGGATGCAGATCAGCAGCGCCCACATCGTGGTGGTAAAGGTGGCCAGCAGGAGAGGCTGCACCCCAAACGACGGGGGGTTGAACAGCGGCGCCCAGTCTCGCCCGCCGAAGAACTCACCCAGGCTGACCTCGGAGAAGAAGTCGAGCACCGGTCGGAGCAGCGAGAGCACGATGGCGAGAGTGGTGGCGATCGACAGCAGCCCGCACAGGAAGAGCGAGGCGACAATCGCCCGCTCCCCCCAGCGTGGGCGGGCGATCCCCAGGGGCCGGACAGACTCCCTGGGGATCGCGCGGGACGGTGCTGCTTGCAACGTCGTATCCTCTCCGCCCGGTAGGCCTAGCCGGTGGCCAGCTGGGCGATCTTCTGCTTGGCCTCAGCCGCCTGCGCCTCGGTCAGGGGCACGAACAGGGCCTCCTCGGCGATCTTCTGGTAGTTGTTCACGTAGAAGTCGAGGAAGGCCTTGACCTCTGGGCGCTCCAGCGCAGCGTCGCTGGGGTAGATAAACAGCGGCCGTGACAGCGGCGTGTAGCTGCCGTTCTGGACCGTCTCGGTGCTGGGGGCGACACAGCCGCTGCCCCCGTCGACCTGGATGCCCTTGATCTTGCCCTCGTTCTCTAGCAGATAGGACAGGCCGAAGTAGCCCAGACCACCCTTGGTCCCTGAGACGCCGGTCACGGTGACGTTGTCGTCCTCGGTGGCCGAGTAGTCGGAGCGGCTGCGGCCCTCGTCACCGTTGATCGCCGCGGTGAAGTAGTCGAAGGTCCCCGAGTCGGTCCCGGCGCCGAACAGCTTCAGCGGCTCGTTGGGGAAGCTGGGGTCGACCTGGTTCCAGTTGTTGACCTTGCTGCCCTTGTCCCAGATCTTCTTGAGCTGGGCAGTGGTCAGGCAGTTGGCCCAGGTGTTTTGGTTGTTGACCACGACCGACAGGCCGTCGTTGGCGACCTGGACTTCCTCGTACTTGATGCCCTTGCTCTCGCAGGCCTGCTTCTCGTCGGCCTCGATCGCCCGGGACGCATCCGAGATGTCGGTCTCGCCGGCGCAGAACTTCTCGAAGCCACCACCGGTGCCCGAGGTCCCCACGGTCACCCGCACCTGCGGATTCTGCTCCTGGAACAGCTCAGCCGCGGCCTCGCTCAGCGGCGCCACCGTGCTCGAGCCGTCGATATTGATCGTCCCCGACAGCTGGCTACCACCGCCGGCGGATCCACCTTCATCGCCTCCGCCGCCACAGGCGGCAGCCAGCAGCCCGATGGCGAGCAGTAGTGCACCATAGCGCCAGCGCGCCACTAGTCGTCCGGTCATACGGATAGTCCTCCCTCACGCTCGGAGAGCATGGCCCCCTGTCCTTTACAGAGTCGCTCCATACCGAGCGCACGATAGCCACGGTCCTTGACGTTGCTCTCGACATCACATGAACAACCGGTGAACAGAGAGCAACAGTCAGGCGCGGCCAACCTTGCGGCTCGCTAGACTTGCTCGCTCAGCCCGGCTTCTGGCCCCGCTAGGCAGCTCACCAGGCGATACGGATGACCAAGTCGCCTGCTCTCGGAAGTTGGCCCGGGTCCGGCGGGTTGGGGAAGGACCTAGCGGGCAAGCCTTGCTACATCGAAGGGCTGCAGGACGAAGCCATAGCCCGGGAGGTTGGCTGATGCCCGAGGTTCGACAGCGCTTTTCGGAAGAGTTACGAACCCTCGAAGACGAGGTCCAGCGCACAGCCACCCAGGCCCAACTACTGCTGGAACAGGCATTGCAGGCCCTCCTGGGCAGCGACCCGGCGGTCTGTGACCAGGTGGTCAGGGGCGACGACGAAGTGGACGCGCTCTACCTGGACGTCGAGCGACGCATCCTGCACCTGTTCGCACTCCAGACGCCGGTCGCGACCGACCTACGGCTCCTGACAGCGCTGCTCCACATCAACCTGCATCTGGAGCGCGTTGGCGACCAGGCCGTGAACCTGGCCAAGATCGCCAAGCTTGTCGACGGCCTGCCCCAGATCCCAGAGGTCCTTCGGGATCTTGAAGAGATGGGCAAGATCGCGCTCAGCATGGTCGGCACGGCGATGGACGCGTTGGCGCGCCGTGATGTCGACCTCGCCGAGACGCTGCCTCAACTTGACGACCCCATTGACCAACTGAACCGCGGGATGATGCCGAAGGTGCTTGAGGCCGCTGGCGACAGGCGGATGCTGGAGTGGGGAATCCGAATGTATCTCGTATCGCGTCAGATCGAGCGGATCGGTGACAACGCCGTAGATATTGGCGAACAGGTCGCGTTCCTTGTCACAGGCCAGTTCCGCGAGTTCACCGATGCATCACATCCGGAGATCGAACACCCAGAGCTCCTGGAGTCGGACCCGACCACTGTCTTGGAGAACCACTAATCACCCATGAGTGAGTGTCGCGATTCCGCCTGCTCAAGCAAGGACACCGGTCGACTCTCCCGCGTCACCTCGAGCCCTCCAGCCTGCAATCCAGTTCATACCCGGAGGCATGAGCCTCGCTCGGGAGCCAACGGCCTGGCGAGGCCCCGCGCATCAGCCGCGTCCGGATGCCCCGGCGAGCACCTGCTCGGGCTGCCCTGGGACGTCGGCGTCCTCCACGCGCACGTGGGGCAGCCGGCGGTCGAGCCAGCGGGGCAGCCACCAGTTCGCGCGGCCCAGCAGGGCCATGGTCGCCGGCACCACCACCATCCGGACGATGGTCGCGTCGAGCACGATCGCGGTTGACAGCCCCAGGCCCAGCATCCTGGCCAGCGGCGAGGGGTTGGTCACGAAGCTCGCGAACACCACCGTCATGATCAGCGCAGCCGAGGTGATCACGCGGCCCGTGGCCGCCGTGCCGCGGGCCACCGACTCGGCGTTGTCTCCCCTAGTTTGGTACTCCTCGCGGATCCGCGAGAGCAGGAACACCTCGTAGTCCATGGATAGCCCGAACAGCACCGCGAAGAAGATGATCGGCAGCGGCGAGGGGATCAGGTAGGTCCTGTCCAGGCCGAGCAGGTCCCCCAGCCACCCCCACTGGAACACGGCCACCACGACGCCGTAGGCCCCGCCGATCGACAGCAGGTTCATCACGACGGCCTTCAGCGGCACCGCGACGGAGCGGAACACCACCATCAGCAGCAGGAACGACGCGGCCAGGATCGCGGCGATGAAGATGGGCAGAGTGTCGGCGAGCTGCCTGGCGAGGTCGTCGGTCATGGCCGTCAGGCCGGACACGGCGACGTTGGCGGGGACCAGGTCGCGGACCCGGTCGAGCGTTTCGGATGTGGCGGCGTCCGCGGGTGCGGTGGTGGGGATCGTGGGCAGCACGACCGTGTCCCCGGCAGGGGAGATCTGCGGCTGGCCGACCATGGCGATGCCGGGTCGGCGGCGACGCGCTCGGCCAACGCACCGATGGCCCGGGCGTCCACGCCGGGGCGGCCAGGGCGAGCAGCACCACCGAGGCGACGGCCAGGTACGGCCACGGACGGCCCGACACGCGGTGGGCGAAGCGCCACCAGGCCGTGCCCTCGGCGGGCCGGATGGGGCGCCGGCGGCGTAGGAGCCGCCCGGCGTCGACGCGGTCGCCGAGCAGCGACAGCAGGGCCGGCAGCAGCGTGAGGGCGGTGGCCACGGCGACGAGCACGACCGGCGAGGTGCTGAGCCCGATCGAGGCCAGGAAGCCCAGGCCGGCGCCCACCGCCACCAGGGCGAGTGCGAGCGGGACCAGCGCGGCCACGATCGTCCCGAACGCGACGACCAGCACGACCAGCGCGGTCAGCAGGCCGGCCGCCTCGGTGCCCGACGTCGCCGTCGGGGCGTTGATGAACGCCGCGTCGCCGCCGAACTCGGCCGCGATGCCGGCCGCCCGTGCGGGCGTCAGCGCGTCGGCGACCGCGGCGGGCGGCTCCGGGCCGAGCTCGGTCGAGGGCCGGTCGAAGGTGATCAGGGCGAAGCCGATGCGCCCGTCGGGCGACACCGTGCCGGCGGTGAACGGATCGGTCACCGTGGTGACGCCCTCCACGGCGGTGATGCGGGCGATCGCGGCCTCGATGGCGGGCCGCTAGCGCTCCAGCCGCTCCCCCGCCGGGGCTGCGAACACCACCATCGCAATGCAACTTTCGCGCGTGGCGTGAGCGGCGACGGCGGCAACGACGTGATCAGCGCGGGGGAGGTGATGATGCTCCGATCATCGGAGATCACAATGCCCACTCCGGCATTCCCCGCGGCGTCGGCGGAAACGACACGCTCTTCGGCGACGCCGGCAACGATGACCTGCACGGTGACAGCTTCAACGACGCGGGCATCGATAGCGGCGACGGCACCGACACCTGTTACGGTGGGGCAGGAATCGACACCGCAGCGAACTGCGAGACGCTCACCGGGGTTCCGTAGGGTCGCCCAGAACTTCCGCGGCGCTATGGCACGGAGATGGCACGCCGGCGCTAGAGCACATCCCTGCCAACACAGCAGGCCGGGTGCTGGACCCGGCCTGGCCTGCTGGTTTGGGGTGGAGCCCCCGCCGGAATCGAACCGAGCAGCACCTCGTGTCCCCACACAACCGCGCAGGTGAGAGGTGGTGCCGAGTGCTGGTCGTGGGGCGGCGCGAGGTCGCGCGTAGTGCTAGACAGTGCGGCTGCGCGGATCTGGCCGACCACGCGCCGAGCCATCGGTTGGTCAGCGTGAGGCTCGGCCACCGAGCCTGAGAAAGGCTCGTTCGGCATCGGTCGGCGCCATGGCGGCGGCGCGCTGGTAGGCGGCCTCGGCTTCGCGGTGTCGGCCCAGCCGGCGAAGCAGATCGGCTCTGGTGGCGTGGAAGGGGTGGTAGTTGTCCAGGTCCAATTCGTCTACCAGCGCCAGGGCGGCGGCGGGGCCTTGGAGCTCGCCGATGGCGATGGCGCGGTTGAGAGCCACCACCGGGGTGGGGGCGACCCCAAGCAGTTGGTCGTACAGGATGACGATCTGCGGCCAGTCGGTCTGCTCGACCGTCAGGGCGTCCGCATGCACGGCATTGATGGCCGCCTGGAGCTGATAGGCACCGGGTTGGTTGCGGCGAAGGCAGCGGCGGAGGATCGCCTGGCCTTCCTCGATCAAGGCCCGATCCCAGTGGGTGCGGTCCTGTTCGCCGAGCAGCACCAGGGAACCGTCGGGCCGGGTTCGTGAGGCGCGACGGGACTCGCTCAGCAGCAGCAGCGCCAGCAGGCCGCCCACCTCCGGCTCGTCGGGCATCAGCGCCGCCAGGATTCGCGCCAGCCGGATCGCCTCGGCGCAGAGGTCCGGTTTGGCCGAGCCGGTCAGGCCGGCATTGTAGACGAGGTACACGACGGCCAGCACGGGACGAAGGCGGTCGGGCAGCTCGTGGGCCTCGGGCACGCGGTAGGGGATCCTGGCCGCCTTGATCTTGTGCTTGGCGCGCACGAGACGTCGCGCCATCGTCGTCTCGGTCACCAGGAACGAGCTGGCGACCTGCTTGGTCGACAAGCCACCGAGCAGTCGCAGGGTCAGTGCCATCTGCGCTTGGGTGGACAGTGCCGGGTGGCAGCAGGTGAAGATGAGACGAAGCCGGTCGTCCTGCACGGGCCCCACCTCCGGGGGCTTACCGGGATCGTCGCTGCCGGGCGAGAGCACCGCCGCCTCGCTGAGGAGTTCCCGCCCGCGTGACTCGCGGCGCAGGCGGTCGATGGCATGGTTGCGGGCGGTCGTGGTGATCCAGCCGCCCGGGTTGGGCGGCACACCCTTGCGCGGCCACCTGCCTAGGGCGACGGCGAACGCCTCCTGCACCGCATCCTCGGCCAGATCGATGTCGCCGAAGATGTGGATCAGGGCAGCCACCGACCGCCCGGACTCCTCGCGGAAGATCCGGCCGACCTCCCCCTCGTCGAGCCTGATGGCGGTGTCGCCGTCGCCCACGCCCTCAGGCCTCGAATCCCGCGAACGGACGGACCTCGATCGGCACCTTGATGGCACCGGTGACCCTCGACGCCCAGGCGAGCGCGCCATCGAGGTCCTCGGCCTGGATGACGTAGAAGCCGCCGAGGTACTCCTTGGACTCCACGAAGGGGCCGTCGGTGGTCACCACCTCGCCGCCCGCCATACGTACGACGGTGGCCGTGGCGGATTCGTGCAGGCGGCCGGAGACGACCCAGGCGCCAGCCGACTTCATCTCCTGCTCGAGGACGGCGAGCTGCTCGTGGGACTGCGCCATCTCCTCGTCGGTCATGGGCTCGCGGGCCTCGCCCTCGACTCTGTGGACCGACAACAGGTAGTGCGTCATGGTGTCCTCCCGTTGGTGGGCGGGCCCTTCCCGCCGCTCACCCAACTACGAACAGGCCCCGCCAAGATTGACACACGGACCCCAAGAAACCCGTTCGGCGGCGAAGGCGCCGGCCTTGAGCACCAGCTCGTCGGTGCCTCTATCGGGTCGGAGATGCCCGATTGCCGGTACTGCCCTGTTCGTATGGTCACGATGCAGGACCGCCGCTCCAGCGACGGGCGGAGTGACGTGACGCAGTCGCCGTACCAGCGCCGCGGGAAGATCCTGCCACTGCGTGTCCGTGATCCGCCCAGCTCCGACCGGCAGCTACTCGGGCAACTTCGCCGCCAGGACGTCGACTGGCTCGATGACCGGTGGCTGCTCCAGCAGCTCAGGCGCTTGAGCCATTAGAGCGGCCGCCACCTGGCCCCCAAGGTGAGCTCGGCGACCCGCGTCGTCGGGAAAGACGTCGAAGATGCCGAACTCCGATGGGCCAAGGCGGACCGCGAACCAGGCGACGGTCGCCGGTTCCTCCTCCACCAGGGCCAAGCCGCCCTCAAGGAAGGCGGTCACCTCGGCCTCCTTGCCGGCTTTGGCCACCAGGCGAACAAGCAGCCCCACAGTAACCATCGCCGCCCTCCTTTCGTCGGAGCCACCGTCACCACAAGCACAAACCACACTTGGAGATCCTACTGCGGGTGGCTCACTCGCTCTGCAGGGAGACGCTGCCCCACGACGACAACGGCACCATCGACACAGCCGACGATCACCGCTCGGCACACACAGTTTGCGCGCGCCTTGGCGCTCGGCTCGCTCTGGATCTGTGGCCTGGTGCTCCATCGCCTGGCGCGGAAGGTTCGCCCATCAGGGCGATCGGCTGTCGATTTCGGCCAGGCCCGTTCGTCGGTCAGGTATCAGCGCCACTTCGAGGCCGAGGAGGGCCACATGGCGAAGTACCTGATCCTCATCTACGGGCCGGAATCCGACACCCCGGCGACGCCCGACCAGTGGGACTGGATGATGCAGGCCCACGGGCAGTTCGCCCAGGCGGTCGACCAGCAGGGCGGCAAGATCCTCGGCGGTGAGGCCCTGCAGCCCACAGCGACGGCCACCTCGATCCGCAACGACGGTCAGGCCGTGACCGACGGACCGTTCGTGGAGACCAAAGAGGCCCTGGGTGGCTTCTACCTGATCGAGGCCGCCGACCTCGACCAGGCCCTGGCCTTCGCCAGGCTGTGCCCTGCCCCCGGCGGCGGGGTCGAGCTGCGGCCGATCATGGACACCTCCGGAGCTCCGCCGAGCGTGTGAGCGACCGCCAGGCGTCGGCCGAGGTCCGGGGGGCACTGGCCGAGGCGCACCGTCGCCAGTGGGCGTTCGTGCTCGCCGCGACGGTGCGCCTGGCCGGTGACCTCGACGGGACCGAGGAGTGCGTCTCCGGCAGCTGCCCCGCCCGGGCCAGCTCGATCATGAGAGGATCGCGCCATGGCATACGACGAGGGCCTGGCCACCAGGGTCCGGGAGGTGCTCGGCGACCGGCCTGGGCTGGCCGAGAAGCAGATGTTCGGCGGGCTCGCCTTCCTGCTGGACGGCAACATGGCCTGCGGTGTGCGCGGCGACGACCTGATCGTGCGGGTGGCCGCCGACGTGGCCGACGCGGTACAGGGAGAGCGGGGTGTCCGGGCGTTCGACCTGACCGGGCGGCCGATGAAGGGCTGGCTCCTGGTTGACGCCGACGGGCACGCCGAGGACGACGACTTGCGCCGCTGGGTCGACCGGGGCCTGGCCTACGCCAGCTCGCTGCCGCCCAAATAACCACGCCAGCCCCTGTCCCATCTGTGTCGCGGCCCTGAGGCCTCGGTCGAATGTCCTGGAGCCTCTCGAGCCCCGCCGGAGCGGCGATGTGTAGCCGCTGTGCTGGACTTGGCCGCCTTCTACGTCCAGCACCCAGGCGGAACTCTTCTCGGCCAGGCCAGCTGGCCGCCGCTGTCGAGCCCGGCCGACCAGACGCTCCAACACCGTCCCGAACAGCTCTCCATGGCTGCACCCCAGCGCCTCGCCCGCCGCCGGGTCGACGGTGTGCTGGCCTCGCCGACGGCGTGCGCGTCGAAGCCGACGTGCATCAGGCGCATCGCGGCGATCTGCGCGACCGGTCCGAGCGGCCCTGTCCGGACCTGTCCCATAGGAAGGACGGATAGACCCCGAAGGTCCAAGTTCGAGGTCGACCTGAGCTTCGCCGCCCTCAACCAGGTCCTGTACCCGCTGTTGGGGAGACTGGAGGAGTTGAATCCGCTGGACGGGAAGGCGCTGCGCGTTGCCTGGGGCTGAGCGACGGGTCGCCCGCGGACCAGTTGGTGATGTCCAACGCGGCCCTGGCCCTGGTGCTCCAGGCGACCGCTGGCCCGGACGGCCTACGCGCCTCCTTGACTGAGATCGCGACGGCAATGCCGTGCGATCAGGCCCTGTCGCCGCCACGGCCCCTATCGTCCCCGCCAATGCTGGGGCGCCACAGTCGCCATCTCTACCGTGGCCGTGTCGGCAGCTCGCCAAGGCTCCAACCGCGTGGTTGGCCGATGTCTGATCAGCTGTCAGCGATAGATGATGTACTACCGCGGCAACGACGACCAGGAGCGCGGCCATGCCGATCACCGAGAAGCTGGTGTTGCCTCAGGAGTACGGGCAGACAACCAAGACACTGGCCTGGGAGCAGGTGCGGGCCCAGCTTGAGCAGGCCAAGCAGTACTGGCTGGCCACCAACCGGGGGGACGGGAGCCCGCACGTGGTGCCGGTCGACGGCTTGTGGGTCGACGACCTCTGGTACTACGGCGGCAGCCCCGAAACCATCCACGTGCAGCGGGTGCGGGCGAATCCGCACGTCACCATGCACCTGCCGGACCCGTGGAAGGTCGTGGTGGTGCAGGGAGAGGTTCGGGTGTCGAAGCCGTCGCCGGAGCTGGCTCAGCGGCTCGCCGATCTCGCCAACAGCAAGTACGCCGAGTACGGCATCACGTTCGAGGCGAGCTCCTACTCTGCGCCAGGGGCGCTGCACCCGCGGCGGGTGATCGCCTGGTCGTCGTTCCCCAAGGATGCGACCAGGTTCACCTTTCCCGAATGAAATGGCCGTCGCAGTCACCTCTGCCGCGGGCCAGACGAACCACCAGTTCACCCGTCGGGATCAGCTCGGACGATGGGCGAGGCCCGTCCGGGACGACACGAGCGTTGTTGGCGAGCGCCAGGAGGGCGCGGTAGTCGGAGCCTCGTTGAGGCCGGTGCCGAGCCCCGTAACGGTCTCGGGACGGTGCCGGCCTACGCTGGCGCACATGCTTGATCGGGACGGGGAGGCGAGGACGCGAAGACACGGACCGTCGGCCCGGGTCGGCGAAGCAGCGCTCCTCCCCAAGAACTGACCACCACACCGCCGAGCCCCTATTCACTCCTCCGCACCGAGTGCCACGAGGCGAGGAGCAGACAGCGCCACTGCCCGAGGCTGGCAAGGTTTGCGAAGGATCGTCACAGGGGAAGGCTGTATTCGCTACTGCTGATGCTGCCCGTCCACCCAGCCCTCGTGGACGACTAGTCCAACGAGGTGTTGGGTGTCTACTGCGATCTCACTGCCACCTGACCATGCGCTTCTCGACGTCCGCCCCGGCGACCAGGAGGCTGCCACCCAGGTCGAGGCGTGGCTACAGGCCTACGCCGCCAGCCACGATCCCCAGCTGCGGGAGCGGATCATCCTGGCCTACCTGGGTCTGGCCGACCGGCTGGCCAGCCGGTTTCGCCGCAGCCGCGGGACCAGCCACGAGGACCTCATCCAGACCGCCCGGGCGGGGCTGATCGCCGCCGTCGACCGCTATGACCCCGGCTACCGCACGCCATTCGTCCCCTACGCCGTGGCCTGTGTGGTCGGCGAGCTCAAACGCCATCTGCGGGACACCAGCTGGCGGCTCCAGGTGCCCCGCCCGCGCAAGGAACAGGCCCTGCGGCTGGTCCGGGCGGCCGACGAGCTGCACCAGCGCTGGGGCCGCTCCCCCACCGCCCTTGAGCTGGCCGAGCAGCTTGAGCTGGCCGAGGAGGAGGTTCTGGAGGCGTTGACGGCGGTGACCAGCCGTTGGGAGGTCTCGCTGGACCAGCCAACCGGCGAGGATGCCGACCTTCGCCTTGGAGATCTGGTGGCCGCGCCGGGAGCTGGGGAGGAGCCAGAGGACCTGCTGGCCCTGCCCGGCCTGGTGGCCAGGCTGCCGGGGCTTGAGCGCGAGGTCATTGTCCTGCGGTTCTTCCAGGACCTGGACCAGTACGAGATCGCGGCCCGGGTGGGCTTCTCCCAGATGCATGTCTCCCGGCTGCAGCGCCGGGCCCTGGCCCGCATGCGCGCCCAGCTCATCGAACCCTGACCAGCTCCTTGCTTGCTACACTACTCATGTGCATACTATAGTTTGCATAGCAGCTGATGCTGTTCGACTGAGAGGAAGCAGTTTTATGCCAACCACCACCCAGCGGAACAACGATCGCCAGAGCTCGTACCTGAGCGCCGTCCGCGAGAGCCAGGCCGCCATCATCGACATGCTCCGTGTCTGGACCGACATCGGCCAGCAACTGACCCGCGACCTCCGGCCACCCATCGCCCGCATCGACCTCAACGACGCCATCGACCGCGCCTTCGACCTGGCCGAGCAGACCCTTGCCGCCCAGCACCAGCTCGCCCGCACCCTGACAGGCCTCGCCATCCGCCAGGCCGACATTACGGTCGGCACGGTGGTGGAGACCATCGACACCACCGTCGAGACCGCAGACATCACGGTGGAGACCATCGAGGGCACGGTGCGTGAGAGCGCCTACCAGGTCGAGGGCGCGTTGCAGGAGAGCCGGGAGCGCGTCGAGCAGCCGCAGGCCTCCACCGAAGCCACGCCCACAGCGAAGGCTGCGTCGCCCAAGCAGGACCGCCGGCCCGACGGGCGCACCTACGAGGAGCGTAGCGTCGACGAGCTGCGGGAGCGGGCGGGTGAGTTACAGATCGAGGGCCGCTCGGCGATGACCAAGGACGAGCTGATCGCCGCCCTCCGCAACCACCGCAAGTCACGATCGGCCAAGAGCGAGCCGCCCAAGCAGGACCGCCCGGTGGACCGGCGGAGCTACGAGGAGCGCAGCATCGAAGAGCTCCGCGAGCGGGCTCGGGAGCTGGACATCGAGGGCCGCTCGGCGATGACCAAGGACGAGCTGATCGCCGCCCTCCGCAACCAGACGAGGTAACTCTGGTTCGACCGCCGGCCGCGGCGGCCCAGCTCCGCGCCATCACACGCGGGGTCGGGCCGCTTCGGCCTCCCCGCTGACCAGGACGCCAAGCCACAGGGATCTAGATGACGACGCCTCTCCGGACCGGCCGCCTCCGGACGGTGCTCCGGCAAGCTAGCCGCACGATCGCCCGCGCCATCCCCTGGCGCAGGGCGGCGGCTTCCGGCGTGCCCCCAACCCGATTCGCCCGCAACGGCCCGGTGCGCATCGCCTACGACGTCCGGGGTCACGGCAGGCCGCTTGTGCTGGTCCAAGGCGTCGGAGTCGGGCGCTGGGGATGGCAACCGGTGGCCGACCGGCTGGCCCGCCGCTTCCAGGTCATCACCATCGACAACCGCGGCATCGGCGCCTCCGACAGCCCACCGGGACCCCTCAGCACCCGCTCGATGGCCCAGGACGTCCTGGCGGTCCTGGACCATGCCGGCATCCAGCGGGCCAGCGTCCTGGGGACCAGCCTCGGCGGCATGATCGCCCAGGAACTGGCCCTCGCCCACCCCGAGCGGGTGGACCGGCTGGTGCTGGTGGCCACCCTCCCCGGCGGGCCGCGCAGCCGCCCCATGCCCCTGGGCACCACCTACCTGTTCGCCGTCGCGCCGTTCCTGACCGACAAGGCCAGACTGCGGCAGTTCGTCAACAACGCGCTCGGGCCATCCACCCTGCGCCGCCGGCCCGAGATCGCCCGGCGCCTGGCGGCCGCCAAGTTCGCCCATCCCCAGTCCGAGCCGGCCTGGCGGGCCCAGGTGGCCGCCGGGATGCTCTTCAACCCCCTCGGCCGGCAACGCCACATCACCCAGCCGACCCTGGTCGTGCAGGGCTCCGCCGACCAGGTCGTGGACCCCAGCAACGCCGACGTGCTGGCCGACCTGCTCCCAGATGCCAGGGTGGAGCTGTTCGACGGAGCCGGGCATCTGCTCTACTGGGAGCAGCCCAGGCTGTTCGCGCGCATGGTCGCCGGCTTCCTCACCGAGCCGGCAACCTCCCCCCGCCGGTCGACCTGGCCGCTTCGTCGGGCCAGCTAGTGGAGCTCGACCAGCAGCGAGCGAGGACGCTGACCGGGGTTCCTCGTGTCCTGCTTGCCGGCCGTGACCGGTATCGGCTGGCGACCAGCGCCCCCGAACCGCCTGGGGTTCCAGAGCCGCTGGCGGACGGTCCGAGGCGTCGCGACCCATGACCGCTGCTCGCTCGCCCGTCCCAACCACACCACGGCGGTGGTCCTGCTCCACGGGCTCTGGGATCCTCCATCGACGGGTGCAAACCCATGGCGGCCAGGTCAGCTGACAGACAGCAGCGCCGGCAGGGCCATGGTCCACTGGCCCTGCCGGACGTCCCAAGCGCCGGTTCCCCGCGCGATCACTGACATGCGTCGCTGCCGCTGGCTCACGGGAGCCCTCCAGACGGCCCTGGCCATTCCAGGAAGACCATGGTGGCGTCGTCACGTGGGCTTGTGCCCTGGTGGGCCAGGATGGCGTGGGCGAGCCGGCGCATCGTCTCGGCGGCGGGCTGACCGGCCAGAGTCTCGCGGACCAGCAGGTCGGCCAGGCGGGCTTCCCCGAACGATTCCCCGGCCAGGTTGCGGCCCTCGACGACCCCGTCGGTGTAGAACAGCACCCGGTCGGCCGGCTCAAGGGCGGCGGTGGCGATCTCCGGCTGGCCAACGCCGAGGCCCAGCGGCGGGGCCGGGTGACAGGCCAGGGTGTCGACCACCTTGGCTCCTCGCACCAGCAGCGGCAGGGGATGGCCGGCGTTGAGCCATCGGAGCCGGCCGGTCCCACAGTGAAGTTGGGCCAGTTGGCCGGTGACGAAGCGCTCGCCGCCGAACTGGGCAGCGATGGTCTGGTCCATGGCCGCGTAGGTGGGGGCCAGGTCGAGGCCGACACGACGGCTGTGCCGGTAGCTGCCCACGGTGACCGCGGCCAGGACACTTGCGGTCAGGTCGTGGCCAACCGGGTCGATGACGGCCAGGTGGGCGATGTCGCCGTTGAGGGCATAGTCGAAGGCGTCCCCGGCCACCTCGTAGGCCGGTTCCAGCAACCCGGCGATCACCACTCGTGGGGTCACGAAGGTCAGTGGCGGGAGCAGCTGCCATTGCATCTCGGCGGCCGGGCTCATGGGTTGTCGACGGCGGGTCGAGGAGTAGCCGTCGGTGTACTGGTCCTTGCTCATGAGCAACTCGGCGACCAGGGTGGCCAGCCAGCGGCACCGCTTCCGCAGCGGGTCGTCGATGCGTGGGAGGATGAGGCCGAGGACGCCCAGCCGCTCGGCGCCGTCCAGCAGCGGCAGCCACAGCCGCCGTCCCGCTCCCGCGTCAGCCTCCTGCACGGCGATGGCGGCAAAGGCCCGGCCGGCCAGGGTGGTGTCAATTGCAAGCGGTGTCCGGTTGGTGCCGTCGGGCAGCGGAACCAGGACGGTCTGCTCGTAGTCGACCAGGTAGATGGCAACATCCTCGGCGTCCACGGCCCGTCCGGCCCGCGTGACCGCAGCGACGAGCTCGTCAGGAGCGAGGTCGTGGGAGGCTTCCAGCAACTGGCCAAGCAGGCGCAGACCCGGGTCGTCCATCCCTTCTACCTCCGGATCGCTGGGCAGCGAGGACCGCCCGGAGGCCTGCGCATCTGCACGAGCCGACACACCCGGCGCCGAGCGCACACAAGTCTGCGTTCGAGCGGTGGGGTCGTCCAGCCTTCCAGCGACCGGCGGTGCTCAACCCTGCCGGATCGTCGCGTAGCCAGCTCCCGTGGCGTGGGCTGGTGTCACGAACCGCTCCTGCTCGGTGCCGGCCGTCCAGAGGAACGGGTGGCCCGGAGCATGAGCAGCCCAACCAGGAGGACGACGACGGCGAGGCCGATGAACCCCAGATCGTAGGGGAAGTTGTTGGGCGCCCCTGCCCGCACCTGGTGAAGCCCGAGGAGCTTGTGCTGGACGATGCCGTCGTACAGGTTGAAGGCGCCCGCCCCGACGAGGACACCCCCCCACCGCCTGTCGCCGCTGTTCGCGCCCGCCCTGCCACCGGCCCACCAGCAACACCAGTCCACCGGCCAGCGCGGCGGTCGAGCAGAGATGGAAGATGCCGTCGGCGATCAACCCGGCCGCCGCGCTACCCCGGTCATAGAAGTGGTGCCAGCGGAGCAGCTGGTGCAGGACGACCTCGTCCAGAGTGCCGGCCACGCCGGCGCCGACAAGGATCGCCGGCCACAGCAACGACCGGTCGGGCTCCCTGCTGGTCACGACACCTCCATCGTCAGAGACGCCAAGGTTGCCACGCAGTGCCCGATGCAAACCGGCCCGTCATCTCGCGGTGACGGCGCGGTTGAGCAGCGTACTCGTTGGCTCGGTCTTGTCGTGGGTTGGGCTGGGCGGTTTGTGATGTCAAGGCCTGGCTACCCGGCGGCTCCTGCCGGTTCGCTAGCCGGCCAACGTTGGGGAGTTGCGGCTCTGGGCCGCCGCGACGGCCGTCCGACCGTCCGGCTGGATCAACCTGCTCCGCGACACCGCCTACCGGGCAAGCGAGCGCGCCCGGCCACACGCCGGTCGCCCCTCACCCGCCCGTTGACGTCCTCCAGGCCGGTGCCGGCTCCGGGGCCGGCAGCTTGGCCGTCTCCAGGAGGTTGCGCGTCGGTGGGCAGCAAGCTCACGGGCCTTGGCTCGCCCAGCGCTTTCTCTTGCTCGCCTCAGCTGGTCCGGTTCGTCCACCACCGTGCCTACCCATTCCAGTAGTCGGATGTCCAGTCTGCGGGAGCGGCCCAACCTAAACAGGACAAGCCTTGCGGCGGCCTAGGTGGCGATCTGGTTGTCTTTGGCCTGTTCGGCCCGGGGCTTGGCCAGCCTGCGCCGGTCGGTGGGCAGGGGTTGGCCGTCGGTCACCTCCTTGGCCACATCGGCCAGCCGCCGGGTCGAGGACCGGGCCGCGGCCCGCAGCCGCTCAAAGGCCGCCTGGGCATCCACCCGCTCCCGGCCCATCAGCACCCCCTTGGCCTGCTCGATCAGCCACCGATGCTCCAGGGCGGCCTCCAGCTGCTCGGCCAGCCGCCCCTTGACCTGCGCGGTGGTCGCCGCCGAGAGCAGGCTGGCCACCACCCCGGCATAGGCCTGCAGGGCCGCGACCTCGCTGGGATCCCAGTCCCGCGGCCCATGGCTGTAGATGTCCAGGGTCCCGATCACCCCCCCGTCCAGCTCCACCGGCACACTCAAGGCCGCACAGATCCCCTCGCCCAGCAGGACCTGGCTGAACTCGGCCCAGTCGGGCTCGGTGTGCAGGTTGCGGATGGCGGCCGGGAGCCGCTGGCTGAACGCCACCGCGCAGGGGCCCTGGGCCAGGCGCTCCTGGCCGTCCTCGAGGGTCTGGGCGGTCTGGTCCGAGGCGCTGGCCCAGCGCAGCTGGCCCTCGGCATCGACCAGCATGAGCCCGGCCCCATCGGCCCCGAACAGCTGCTTGGCCGCGTCGGTGAGCTGTTGCAGGGTCATGGCCAGGCCCCGGTTGGGGTCCAGCACGCCGAGGCCGCCGATGCTCTTGGCCAGATCGGTCGGATCAATCGGCATCGAGCCGCCTGCCTTTCCGGAACTGGCCTGGCCAACCGCTCAGCGGCCAGCGCGTGAACGCCGAGGGTGCCGAACGGGGCGATGGGCCGTCAGTGCAGGGACGGGGCCGGGCCGGACAGGGGCTGGGCCCGGCAGGCGGCCACCGTTTCCGATGGCGCCGAGGCGACAGGACTATGCGGATCACTGTACGCCGGGGCCGCTCCAACCGGCGAGCCCTAGCCCGCCAGATTGGCGACGGGGGTCGGAGGCTACCCGACGCTGGCAGCCTCGGGCTGGCCACCCCTAGTGGCGGACGCGCCACCAGCGGGCAGGTCGGCCAAGACCCCGCTGGCCTGCACGGGCAGCCCGAGGCTGCTTGATGCCAGCACCTCGGGCAGCTGAGCTGAGTGCTGTCTGTGCAACTAGCCCCACGAACCGTCGTCGTGGACGAGGACGCAATGCGTCGCGGGGAGGTGCCCGTCCGGCGGTGAGCCTGACTCCCGCCTCCACACGGTCTGATCGCTGACCCTCACGACCCAGGGCGCGAACGTGTCCCAGTCGAAATCGCTCGGCATCGTGAGGGGACGTTCCGCTTTCTGATCATCGGGCTGGCCGTCGCAAGCCTAGTCGCCAGCACACCCGCTACCGCCCGACCGATCGACCGTCTTCACCGCCAACAGCAGGGACCGCACGATCGTCGATAACGGCGACGGCACCATCACCGTCTTCGCCTCCGGCGGCTCCCGCTCTTATGACACCAACGGCAAGCTCGTGCTCAAGGACCCCCGGCCAGTCCCGGTTCGCCTTCGACATCGACTGCAACGGCACTCCCGGTGACCCCAGCGACGACGTCGAGGTCCCCGAGTCGTTCCGGGTCGTGCGCGGAACCACCGGGAACATCGACTTGTCGGACCGCGGCTTCTATGCGGACCTGGTGGAGTTCACCAGCTAGGGCGAAACCAACCCACCGCCCGCCACGGCTGGGCCAACGCGGTCGACCGACTTCATTGTCCCCAGCTTCCGCGCGGCGCCGGGCTCCCGGTCAAGCTCGTGCTCACGCCCGATCCAATCTGCACCGGCTGGTCAGTCTGAGAACTTGTGCGAATACCTTGGGTTGCTGGGGTCACCAGGTGAAGGCCCGTAGCCAGACCAGGGCCTGGACGCCGTCGCGCAGCAGCTCAGCACGTGGACGCTGGTCGACCTGGGCAAGCCAGGTGACAAGGTAGCTGTCGCGGTCAGGCCGGATACCGCCGCGGACCCGTTCGATGGCCTCCTGCTCGGCGTTGCTGAGCTGATACTCATCGGCGGCCAGGCCGACCACCAGCCGTACCCAGCGGGCAACTGATGGGGCAAGGTCCTGGTCGGCGTGGGCGACGAGGTAGTCCACCCAGGTCTGGCCAAAGCCGGCGTCGTTATCGTCGGGGATCAGGTCGCAGACCACCTCGTACAGCAGGTAGTCCAGGGCGGCGCTAGGCGGATGGCGCTGCTCGAAATCGTCGAACGCCGCCTGCTCCATGCGGGCCACGGCCGCGACCAGCGCCCGCTGGTCGCCGGCGCTGGCGGCCGTGGCGGCCTGTTCGACCAGCCCAACTGCATGGTCGAAGCGGGCCTGGCTGGCTTGCTGGCGGCGGCGCTGGGCCGGCGTGGCCGGCGGACCGAGCAGCGCCTCCAAGTGGTCATGGTCGATGCCGGACATGGGCGTAGCATGCCATGCCCACGATCGGCCCGTCGCGCCACGACCCGACAAGGACGCCGATGCCCGCCGCCTCCGCCCTGTGCCCACCGCGTCGGTTCCCAACCGATCTGACCGACGCCCAATGGCGTCTGCTCCGCCCGGCCACCAGCCGACGCGCTGACCGACGCGATCTTGTACCTACTGTGGACCGGCTGCCCGTGGCGGGCCCTGCCCGACTGCTACCCCCACTGCCAACGCCAACGCCCAGCCTGGCCGCATGACCCTATTCGCACAAGTTCTCAGTGTGGAGCCCCGCCGGAATCGAACCGGCGACCCCATCCTTACCATCGATGCGCGGGCACTTGACACCGCCGCGCCGCACCTCTCGTGACCGCACAACCGTGCAGGTGAACGGCGCTGTTGAGGGTGGAGTCGTGAGGCGGCGCGAGGTTGCATGTAGCGCAGTTCCTGGCAAGTCTCTGGCACGGCCTGTCGTCTCTGGCCCCGAACGCCTCAGCACCGTTGTCCTGGCTGCCCCACGACCGGAGCGAATGGCACCGCAGGGGCGGCCCCTCGGTATGGCCCACATGGCGCGGTACTGCTGGTTGGCTGCCTAGCACTGTGCTGGTCGTGCCACATCCACCGCTGTGCGGCGCCCTGTCCGGCCACGGGCGATCTTCGGCTAGGCTGACGTCTCGACAGCGTCCAGGACCCGAGCGCTTGGCGGGCTGGTCATCCTGACAGGGCTGCAGGAGGTTGCCATGAGGCCCGACGACGAACTCCTCGGGGTCGTGGTCCACAGCGGCCTGGTTCTTGGCCGAAGCAAGGATGTCGTCGCCGCCCTTCGACGGATCACGGCCTTCCCCACCGGGCTGGCCCTGGACACTGTCGTCCTGGCCCGCGGTATCCACGCCCAAGCCGCCGGCCGACGCGCACAGGCGGCAACCGCCCACCGACGGGCCGCGGCCGCGGCCCAGCGGGAGGACGAGACCGCCGCCCGGCACGACAGCGAGGCCGCGGCCCAGCGGGAAGGCACCGCGGCGGCGGAACGGCACCACGCGCTGCAGCAGGCCAGGATCGAACGTCGCTATCTTCCCAGCTTCGACGAGGGCGACGTCCTGCGCCTCGGGATTGCCATCCCGGCTGGTGAGACACGATGGTTGGACGCCTACGGGTCGACGAGCTCCGCAAGCGAGGATCACTACCTGCTGGAGGCCACCTACTGGCTGACGCCGCTCCCCGTCGACGGCTTGCTGACCCTAATCTGTGCCTGGCCGGAGATCGGCCTGCCGGAAGTCCAGAATGACATCATCCTTCCGGACCTGGCCGTCCGCGCCGCTGAGACCTTCTCGCTGTGGGACGCCGCCGAGGACGCCGAAGCGTAGTCCCCTGAGAACGCTCGTACCCTGTCGTCTACTCGGCCCGCCGCGGGCCGTAGTCGTGCGCCGACGGCGTGGAGGTGGCGGACGGCCTCGGCGTAGCTGCCGACCAGGCTGGCCTCGGTATAGGGCAGCCCGTGGTCCTGGCAGAAGGCTCGGATGAGTGGTTGGGGGCGAACGCACAGCCCAGGTGCAGGTCGAGCGGCCGGCTCTTGTTCTAGGCGCATTCAGGCTCCTGCTTGTCGGGTCGCTGCGGGGTGCCAGAAGTCCCCAGAACCATTCGGGTAGCGATCGGGCGTGGTCAGGCGGCGCTTCCTGGTCGGAGCCGGCCGAGCAGCCCGCCGCTGACCTGGGCGGGACGCTGCTGCTCGCCCATGCGGGCGTTGAGGACCAGCACCGCCCCGGTCAGGGCCGGGATCACCCACTGCAGCACCTTGAGCTGCCGCTGGGCCTTGGCCACGTCCTTCGGGGTGTCGCCGCTGGGCTCGGTGCCGCCCTCGACCGGGACCTCGCCGGCCTCATCAAGCCTGGCCCCCAGGGCCCGGGACCAGGCGGTGGCGGCCAGGGCGGCCCCGGTCAGGGCGGTCTTGACCAGGGTGGCCTGACCAACGCCCTGCTGGCTGGCTATCCGGCCCTTGTTGGCGCCAAGGAGGATCAGCCCCCCGGCCACATGGGCGGTGATGCCGGCCAGGTTGACCGGGGTCCAGCGGTTCCAGCCCGAGTTGACCACCCGGAGCCGCTGCTTGGGCTCCTCCACCTGGGCCGCGGCTCCGTTGAGGCCGACCGCCCCCATCAGCGAGCCGCCGAACCAGGTGGCCAGACCGAGGTC
>Ga0081538_10000589_pt1 | contig 40317 bp, 41 predicted proteins | sample TabmetS5T2R1_FD_71022 | JGI IMG/M metagenome (GOLD analysis project Ga0081538, IMG submission 71022) | Tabebuia heterophylla rhizosphere microbial communities from the University of Puerto Rico - S5T2R1 | ecosystem: Host-associated > Plants > Roots > Rhizosphere ... | reverse complement strand
ACGGCGGCTGCGGCTCCGCGTCGGCAGCGCCGCGAGCGTCGCGGCCGTCGTCGTGCTGGTCTGGGCGCTGCCCGGCATCGACAAGCCGTGGATCGTCTGGCCCCTGCTCGGACTCGGCCTGGTGGCGGCCCTCGACGCCTGGCTCATCCTCGGCGGGCGACCGCTGCGCGAGTCGGAGGTGGCGGCCGTGGGCGGTGATCGCACGGAGGCCATCCGCTCACTGCGCCGGCGCCGGCGCATCCGCATCGACGCGGGTGCGCTCGTCGTGCTCAACCTGTTCCTGATCGGCATCTGGATCGCCTCGGGCTCCAGCTACTTCTGGCCGGTCTGGCCGATCCTCGGCAGCGCCATCGCGCTCGGGCTCAAGTCGCTGCGCTGGACGGACATCGCGCGCGAGCGGCTCGTAGGAGACCCCTCCGCCCGCTGAGTGCGGCCGGTCGTGTTTGCAATCGGGCGCGCGGGCTGAATCATGCGCGACGAGATGTCGCGCTCCGTCCCGCCGATCGTCGGCGTCAGCACCTCCCACACGGCATTCGTGGGTCGCTTCACCCGCGGCCCGATCGGTAGACCGTGAAGGTCACAAGTGCGATGCAGTTCGAGCGAGTCTTCGGGCCCGACAGCCGCAGCGAGGCGGCGGCTCAGGTGACCTCCTACTTCGCAAATGGTGGGGTGGTGCGGCTCGGGAGGGGAACCGCCTGGAAGCGCTGCATCAGAGCGCTTAGCCGGGCGCCGGCGTTCTGCCGCCGGCCGGGTCAGGCTGGGGAGGGGTGGGGAGAGGGTGCCAAGGGAACCTCGTCGAATGATCGTCGGCCATCTATTGATTCACCCGAATTTTCATCGGCGCCGCTGCGCGCAGGAAGCCAGAATGACCGCCACCTTGCTGTCCTGACCGCCGATACGGTGGTCAATCCAGCAAGGTGCACCGATGCGCCGGCGAGCGACCGAACAATCTTCGATCCGGACCAGGTCGCAGGGGACCCCTCCCTTCCCCAGCCTGTGGTTCGTGAGCGCTTCGACAACCGCGCACGCACGAACGGAACACCTCCATTTCGAGCCCTAGTGGTCGTTCTCGCCGAGCTCCACGATACGGGCCCGGATGCAATCCGCGAGCTCGCGCGGATCCACCTCGAAGAGGCTGTGCGGGTCGCCCGCGGCGGCCCAGACGCGCTGGTGATGGAGCAGGGTCTCGTCGAACAGCACCGGCAGGTCGTGTCCGAACGGCGGCACCCCGCCGATGGCATAGCCGGTGGCGGCGCGCACCTCGTCCGCCTTCGCCTGGCGGACCTCGGCGACGTCCAGGAGGTCGGCCAGCTTCTCGGTGTCGATCCGGTGCCGGCCCGAGGCCACGCACACGACCGGGTCGCCGTCCGCGACGAAGACGATCGATTTCGCGATTTCAGACTCGTCGCAGCCCACCGCCGCGGCGGCGTCCTTGACCGTGCGCGTCGAGTCGTTCAGGCGCCGAGGGCGGAGCTCGATGCCGAGGTCGCGCGCGCACTCGACGAGCCGGTCCCTCACGTTCGGACGGCCTCCTCGCCCGCGGTGAGCTCCACGCCGGCCGTAGCGGCGAGCTCGTCGAGCGACTCGCGCAGGTCGTCCGCGAACGCGTCGAGGTCCCACATCAGGTCCCAGTCGCCGACGAGCCCGAAGTTGATCTTGCCCGCGTAGGACAGCAGGGCGATTCCGAGCGCCTGGTTCTTGGCGAGCGGGACCATCGGGAAGGGGTCCAACATCCGCCTGCCCGCCAGGTAGAGCGGGAACTGCGGCCCCGGCACGTTCGTGACCACCAGGTTGAACATGCGCTGGCGCGACACGAGCCGAGCCGCCTGACCCATCACCGTCGGCGGCGCGAATCCGGTCAGCTCGGTGAGCACCTGCGCGCCCACGGCCTGGCCGCTCGACTTGAGGCCCTTGAGCTCCTCGCGCACGATGTCGAGGCGCGCGACCGGGTCCTGGCACCAGACCGGCAGCGGGGCCATCATCGCGGCCACGCGGTTCCCGAGCGCGCCACGCTCGACGTCCGCGCGCACGCTCACCGGAATCATCGCCTTCAGCTCGAGCCCGTCGGTGTTCTGCCCGCGCCGGCGTAGGTGCTTGCCGAGCGCACCGGCGACCGTTGAGAGCACGACGTCGTTGACGGTCCCGCCGAGCTCGTTCTTGATTGCCTTGATCTCGCTGAGGTCGGCGCGCACCCAGGTGAAGCGCCGGTGCGGCCCGATCGACCGGTTGTACGGGCTCGTGGGCGCGGGGTTGAGGCCCGCCCATGCCATAGCGCCCACGCCGACCGCGGCGTCGCGCGCTCGCGCGACGATGCGGCGCGGCCCGCGGAAGACGGCGCGCACTGAGCGAGCGACCTCCGCGGGAATCGTGGTCCGCTCGAGCAGCGCCTCGCCGAGCAGCTGCGCCTGCGTCGGAAGCGGACGTGGGAGCCAGCGGTCGCCCGGGTCGGCAGGGGCGGCCGGCTCAGGGGATGTGTCGAAGAGCACGGAGATGATGTCGACGCCCGAGATGCCGTCGACGAGCGAGTGGTGGGTCTTGGAGAGCACCGCGAAGCGGTCGCCCTCGAGCCCGTCGACGAGCCAGACCTCCCACAGCGGCTTGTCGCGGTCGAGCTGCTGCGCGAACACGCGACCGGCCAGCTCCTTGAGCTGATCCTCGTCGCCGGGAGCCGGGAGCGCGGTGGCCCGCACGTGGTAGCGGAGATTCAGGCGCGGATCGTCGACCCACTTCGGGCGTCCCTGCCCGAGCGGCACGAACGCGAGCCGCTGGCGGTAGCGCGGCACGAGATGCAGCCGCCGTTCGATCGTGTCGAGCAGCTCGTCATAGGGGGGAGGGGACCCCTCGAACAGCATCACCGACGCTACGTGCATGTGCGATGCGGCGTCCTCGAGATGCAGGAAGGAGGTGTCGAGCGCGGTCAGGCGGTCGGAGGCCATGCGCCCAAACTAGCGCAGGCGCCGCACTCAGAGCGACAGGCTCATCTGACCGGCGGGCACCGGCGCCCGGACGGGTTCACGCTCGTCGAGACCCGCCACGCGCACGCCCAGCAGCCGCACCGGCCGGCGCGGTTCGAGCCGGCGCAGCAGCTCGAGCGCCACGCCGCACACGGTCGCCGTGTCGTTGACCGCGCTGTCGAGCGTCCGTGCCCGCGTGAGCGTCGTGAAATCGGCGTAACGCAGCTTGATCCCGATCGTGCGGCCGCGCCGCTCCTCGCGGTCGAGCGTCTCGCAGAGCTGCGCCGTCAGGCGCTCCAGCACGGGCTCGAGCTCGGCCAGGCCGCGCAGGTCGTAGTCGAAGGTCGTCTCGCGAGATTCCGACTTAGCGACGCGCACCGTCTCGATGCTGCGGTCGTCCTCGAAGCGGGCGAGCGCACCGAGATGCGGCCCGAGCCGCCTGCCGAACCACTCGATCAGCCTGGCGTCGGGGGTCGTCCCGAGTGCCCCGAGCGTGGTCACGCCGAGCCGTTCCAGGCGTGCCACCGTCTTCGGGCCGATGCCCGGCACGAGCCCCGGGGAGGAGTCGGCGAAGCGCTCGCGCGCCTGCTCGGCGCTCAGCTCGACGAATCCGTCTGGCTTCTCCGCGTCGGAGGCGACCTTCGCCACGAGCTTGTTCGGCCCGATCCCGACCGAACAGACGAGCCCGGTTTCGGAACGGATCGCTTCCTTCACCCGTCTGGCCGCGGAGCGCGGCCGCTCGAGGCCGCTGAGGTCGAGATAGGCCTCGTCGAGGCCGACAGATTCGACGAGCTCGACGTGGGTTTTGAGCACGCTGTGGACTTCGCGCGAGCGCGCGCGGTAGTGCTCGAAGTCGGGCGGCAGGAAGGTCGCCTCGGGACAGAGCCTGCGGGCGCGCTCGGCCGGAGTGGCCGAGAAGATTCCGTACTTGCGCGCCTCGTAGCTCGCCGTCGTGACCACCGCGCGCGGGCCGCTGCCGGCCACGACAACCGGCAGGCCGAGCAGCTCGGGCCGGCGCTGCAGCTCGACGCTCACATAGAAGGCGTCCATGTCGACGTGGGCGAAGACCTTTTCCGAGCTCACGGCATGTCCGAGACTACGCCGCGGGCGGGACGGCTCAGGTCGATTGGTGAATCGGCCGGACCAGGATCTCGTTCACGTCCACGCGCGGCGGCTGTGTGAGCGCGAACATCACGGCGCGTGCGATGTCGTCGGCCTCGAGTGCGTTCGACACCGGGTTGTCGAAGAAAGGCGTATCGACCGCGCCGGGCTCGATCAGCGTGACCTTGATGTCGGTCTCGGTCACCTCGGCTCGGAGCGCCTCGCCCATCGCCGTCACGGCGTGCTTGGTCGCCGAATAGAGCGAGCCCGGCAGCGTGCGCCTGCCCGCGATCGAGCTGGTGAGCAGCAGATGGCCGCTGTTCTGCTTGCGGAAGTGTCCGAGCGAGGCCCTGATCGAGAGCGCAGCGCCGAGGACGTTCGTGTCGATCATCGACTTCCAGTGCTCGACCGATTCCTCGAGGAAGCCGCGCTTGGCACCGAAGCCGGCGTTGGCGAAGTAGGCGTCCATGCGTCCGAACTCCTCGAGTGTGCGCGCGACGAGCGCCTGCTGGTCGTTCCAGCTCGCAACGTCGCAGCCGAGCGCGAGCGCCCTGTCGTGCCCGCCGAGCTCCTCGCTCAGCGCCTGCAGCTTGTCGACCGAGCGGGCCGCGAGCGTGACCCGGTAGCCGAACTCAACGGCGCGCCTGGCGGTGGCGGCGCCGATACCGCTGCTGGCGCCGGTGATGACGAGAACGGGGTCTTCGGACATGGGGCGGTTCTAGCATGGCGCCCCGTGACGGCGGTCGATCCCATCGCGGCGCGCTTCGTCGACGTGCCCGAGAAGGCCGGGCACTACGAGAGCTTCTACCTCAAGCTCTGCCATCCCTCGCAGCCGCTCGGAGCGTGGATCCGCTACACGGTCCATAAGCGCCCGAAGGCGCCTCCGACCGGCTCGCTGTGGTTCACCCTCTTCGATCCGGAGGGGCCGCGTGCCGCGAAGCTGACCGTCCCCGCCCCGGATGCGCGGGGCGAGGACTGGATCAACGTGGGGGAGGCGCGCATCGGCGCCGGCGACGCGGTCGGCTCGATCGGCGCCGAGGTCGCCTGGGCGCTCCGTTTCGAGGGCGGCGAGGAGCCGCTCTTTCACCTTCCGAAGGAATGGATGTACGGGGGCCGGCTGCCGCGCACGAAGCTGCTCTCGCCGCTGCCGGCCGCGAGCTTCGACGGCCTGCTGACGGTTGACGGCCGCGATCTGCCCGTCGAGGGCTGGCGCGGCATGATCGGCCACAACTGGGGGCGGGAGCACGCCGAGCGCTGGATCTGGCTGCACGGGATCACCGAGGACGGGGACTGGCTCGACGCCGCCGTCGGCCGCGTCAAGCTGGGACCGCTCACCACCCCCTGGATCGCGAACGGCGTGCTGAGCTTGGCCGGCGAGCGACACCGGCTCGGCGGCCCCGGTCACCGCAGCGAGGTCGACGAGGCGCCCGACAGCTGCGCGTTCCAGCTCACGGGGAAGGGGCTACGCGTGCGCGGCTCGGTCTCGGCCCCGCGCGAGCGCTTCGTCGGCTGGCTGTACGCCGACCCGGACGGCGACGAGCACAACACCGTCAACTGCTCGATCGCCGACATGCGGCTGGTGGTCGAGCGCCCCGCCGACGGGCGCCGCTGGGAGCTCACCATCCCGGGCGGCGCCGCCTACGAGCTCGGTATGCGCGAGCGCGACCACGGCATTGAGATCCAGCCCTATCCGGACGGGTGAAGGCCGCGGCCGAGATCGTCGTGGACCGGCCGCTCGACGTGGTGTGGCGCTGGGCGGCGGACCCGCGCAACTGGGAGAACTGGCAGGAGGGCGTGCGTGACGTGCGCGTGGAGGGACGGCTCGTCGAGGGCGGGCGCATCTCGAGCCGATACGAGTACGGCGGCAGGCTGCACGACTTCAGGTACGAGCTCGTCCTGCGCGACCCACCCCGTCGCCAGCTCGTGCGCTCGCTGGAAGGCCCGTTCCGCTTCGAGTCGGAGCTGCTGCTGAGCGAGCATGCGCGCGGCACACTCGTCCGCCAGGTGGTCGACGCCGGGCCGGATGGCCGCTTCACGGCCTTCCTGTACGCCGCAGGAGCCCCCTTCCTGCGCGGCGGCCTGCGGCGCCGGATCAAGGCTCAGCTACGGCGCCTCAAGGAGGCGATCGAGCTCACCGGCGTGCGTTGACGCTCAGGGGCCGAGCCGCTCGCTCTTCCAGCCGCCGCGCCCGTCGGGCTCGAAGCGGAAGCGGTCGTGGAGCCGGTCGGGGCGGTGCTGCCAGAACTCCCAGGCGGCCGGCAGAAGCCGGTAGCCGCCCCAGTCGTCGCGCACCGGCACCTCGACGCCCTCGTGCTCCGCCGTCAGCTCCGCGACGCGCCGCTCGAGCCATGCGCGGTCGGGCACTGGACGGCTCTGCGGCGAAGCGAGCGCGCTCAGCTGACTCGCCCGCGAGCGGCTGCGGGCGTACGCGACCGACTCGGCGCGGCCGACCTCCTCGACCTCGCCCTCGATGCGCACCTGCCGGCCCAGCTCGGGCCAGTGGAAGAGCAGCGCAGCGCGCGGATTCTCGTCCAGCTCGGCCGCCTTGCGGCTGCCGTAGTTCGTGAAGAACGTCAGCCCGCTGTCGTCGTAGCACTTCAACAGCACCATGCGCGCGGACGGGATGCCGTCGGCCGTCGCGGTTGCCAGTGCCACGGCGTTCGGCTCGAAGGCACCCTCGGCGGTCGCCTCCTGGAACCAGCGCCCAAACAGCACCAACGGGTCGGGATCGAGGTCGTCCTCGTCGAAGGGTCGGTCGCGCAGCGCCGGCATAGCGCTGCGGACGCTACCGCGCTCAGCGGCCGCCACACACGCGCGGCACCGTCACGGCCTGGCGCGCCTGCAGGCTGCCCTCGCCGGGACGGCCCGCGACCCGGCAGAGCGCGTAACGGCCGCTCTCGAAGTCGATCCGCACGCGGTAGGGGTGGCCGATCACGCCGGCCTCGCTCTGCGCGTAGGCGGCCTGGTCGCCGCCACCCTCGGAGCCCGAGAAGCGGGCTGTGACGGCGAGGCAGGAGTAGTTCCCCGCGGACTCAGATAGGTCCTGGTCGGCGCCTCGGCCCGAAACGGTGCGCGGATACGCCTCGCAGGTGACGTCGCGGATCGGGCCGTCGAACTCACCGGCCGCGGCGCGCTTGCGCGCGTCCGCGAGCACGGAGGCGCCGGCCGCCTCTACGAGCCGCTCCCGGCCGGGAACGCTGTCGGGCGCCGGGGCCGCGCTTGCGAAGCGCGGCTGTTGCTGCTCGCGCAAGCGAGCCTCGCGGGCGGCCTGTTCGCGTCCGATGCGCTCCTCCTCGGAGCGAGCGCGCTCCTGCTTGGAGTCCTGGATGCCGGGCCTCAGAGCGAGGCCTACGCCGATCAGGACGAAGGGAAGCAGGATGACGGCGACCTTGCCGGGCCCGTTCAGGCGGCGCCAGATCCAGGCGGGCAGGTCGACGATGCCGGGTAGCGGCTCGTAGCGGTCGGCGGGGGAGGGTCCAGCCACCCGCTGTACGATACATGCATGAGTCATGCATACGTCGAGGCGCCGCGTGAGGCGAACCTGCTTGGCGCGATCTCACTCGCCGTCGCCGAGCGGGTCGACGAGGCGGTCCGGCTCGCCGCGGCGCACGGCGGAGCCGCGCCGGCTGCGGTCGCAGCGCTGGCGACGTTCCTGGACGGCTCGTCGCTCGACGTGATGCGGCGACCGCTCGGCTTGAGCCACTCGGCCGCGGTGCGCCTCGCGGACCGGCTCGTGCGCGCCGGCCTCGTGCGACGCGAGCCCGGCGCCGACGGGCGCTCCGTTTCGATCAGGCTGACCGCCGAGGGCGCTGCACTCGCCAAGGAGATCCGCGACGCGCGTGAGGACGCGCTCGAGGCGGTGCTGGCGCCGCTGTCGGCGGAGGAGCGAGCCGAGCTGACTGCGCTGCACGAGAAGCTCCTCGCGGGCATCACCGGTGGCCGGGCGGATGCAGGGCACATCTGCCGCCTCTGCGACGCCGACGCCTGCGGCCACGAGCTCGGGCGCTGCCCGGTCACGATCGCGGCCGACCGCGCCGAGGCGGTGGCCGCAGCCGCGCTCGCCTGAGCGCCGCCGCGCTGCCGTATCGGCGATCCTTTCGGTTCAACAGCGAACAGGGAGGACGTCATGCCGAAGAGGATCGCCAGCGCCGTCTGGGAGGGGTCGCTGACCGAGGGCAACGGCACGATGCGGATGGCGAGCGGCGCCTACGAGGGGCCGTACTCGTTCCAGTCGCGCTTCCAGGAGGGTGACGGCACGAATCCGGAGGAGCTGATCGCGGCGGCGCACGCGGGTTGCTTCTCGATGGCGCTCTCGGCTGAGCTGGGCAAGGCGGGCCACGACCCGGAGAGCGTGGAGACCGACGCGACCGTCCACCTCGACAAGGAGGGCGAGGGGTTCACGATCAAGCGCATCGAGCTTCGCACCCGTGCGCGGGTGCCGGGCATCTCCGACGAGGAGTTCCAGGCGGTCGCTGAGGGCGCCAAGAAGGGCTGCCCGGTGTCGAGGGCGCTGGCGGGCGTCGAGTCGATCGAGCTCGACGCTCAGCTCGCCGGATAGACGAGGCTAGGCGGCGGCCGCGGAGCCAGCTCGGCGGGCAACCTCCTCGCGGACAAGCGGGGCCACGCGCGTGCCGAACAGCTCCATCGAGCGCAGTACGTCGGTGTGCTCGACCGCGCCGACGCTCATCTGCCCGATGTAGCGGCTGTTCCCGAACAGCTCGTGCTCGAGCAGGATCTTCTCGGCGACCTGTTCGGGAGTCCCGACCGCGAGCGCGCCATGCTGGGAGCGCAGGCCCTCGTACTCGCGCCGGCCCGAGGGCGGCCAGCCGCGCTCGCGGCCGATGCGGTTCATCATCCGGAGGTACGGCGCTGCGAAGGCCTGGTCGGCCTCCTGGACAGTCTCACCGACGAAGGCGTGCGTGTTTATGGCAACCGCGAGCTGCTCCGGGTCATGCCCTGCCTCGCGCGCGGCCTGGCGGTAGAGGTTCACGAGCGGGACGAAGCGGTCGAAGGTGCCGCCGATGATCGCGATCGTCAGCGGCAGCCCGAGTGTGCCAGCCCGGATCACGGAGGAGGGCGTGCCGCCGACGGCGACCCAGACGGGCAGCGGGTCCTGCACGGGCCGCGGCCAGACGACTGCCTCGTCGAGCGGCGCGCGATGGCGCCCGGACCAGCTGACGACGGGGTTGTCGCGGATCTTCAAGAGCAGCTCGAGCTTCTCGGCGAACAGTTCGTCGTAGTCGTCGAGCTCGTAGCCGAAGAGCGGGAACGACTCGATGAAGGAGCCGCGGCCGGCCATGATCTCCGCGCGTCCGCCCGAGATCAGGTCGAGCTCGGCGAACTCCTGGAAGACGCGCACGGGGTCGTCCGAGCTCAGCACGGTGACCGCGCTCGACAGCCGAACGCGTTCGGTGCGCGCCGCCACTGCGGCTAGCGCGACGGCCGGCGCCGAGATCAGGAAATCCGGGCGATGGTGCTCGCCGATCGCGAACACGTCGAGGCCGAGCTGATCCGCAAGCTCGGCCTCCTCGAGCAGCTGGCGCATGCGCTCCTGGGCCGAGACGCCCGAGGACAGGTCCGCGAAGGTGGCGACTCCGAGCTCCATGGGCGTCAGATTAGCAGGGTGGTTGCATGTGCAAGTTGTTTCCTGGGCAGCCGGCGCGGGGGCCGATCGTTCTCACCGTCCTGACTTATGGGCCTATAGCGCCCTCAAGTCAGGACGGCGGCTGTTTCATCGAGTGGCGCCGCGGGCGGCGAGGACCGGGACCGCTCGAAGCACGGCGCGGGAGGCTAGCGCCACTCCATCGCAGGCGATCTCTAGGCTCAGGTTTACGTAATCCCCGTTATCGAGCATTCGCTGCACGGATGCCCCCGGGATGCTCGGTCGCCCGACGCGAGGGGCATACTCCACGACATGGCGGATTCGGATACCGGCGATCTAGACGTCCAGCAAGCCCCGGAGGAGCAGCGTTTCCATCGCAACGCGGCGGAGCGCATCAGGGAGCACTCGTTCCCGCTAGCGGTGCGCGGCTATGACAGGCAGGCTGTCGACGACTTCGTCGAGCAGGTCGCAGACCTCGTGGCCGAGCTCGAGGGCCGCCAGACGCGCGAGACGGTCGTTCAGCGGGCGCTCGACCAGGTCGGCGAGGAGACGGCCGGCATCCTGCAGCGTGCGCACCAGGCGGCGGACGAGCTGGCGGCGCGCTCGCGCTCGCAGGCCGAGGGACGGCTCCAGCGAGCCGACCGGGAGGCCGAGCTGCTGCGGCGCCAGGCCGACGAGCACGCGGAGAAGGTCATCGTCGACACGCAGCTGCTCTGGGAAGAGCGCCAGCGGCTGCTCGACGACCTGCGCCAGCTGGCCGACGAGGTCCTCGCGACCGCCGACGACGCCGCCGAGCGCGTGACCCTTCCGGAACAGCTCGGGCCGCCCGAGGCCGAGCCGACCGTGCTGACGGACCAGCCGACCACCGAGGTCGAGCTGGACGTGCTGCCCGGCGGGGCGGGCATAGACGATCCGATCGAGCCGGGGCTCGTGGATGAACCGATTCCTCCGCCCGCGCTCTATCAACAGCCGCTCGAGGAGCCCGCAGCCCCGGGCGAGGACGACACGGTCGAGCACGACGCGGTGGTCGAGGAGCCGGCGGAACTGCCGACCGATCTGCCCGACGAGGAGCCCGGCGGCGAGCCCCGCCCGCGCGCCGGGAACGACGAGTAGGGAGCCCGGCCAGGGCGCTCAGGGGCTCAGAGCGGCATCTTGCTGCGGCCCCTGCGACCCGTCTCGGCGCTCTTGTTGGTCGCGCGCCGGGACATGCCGAACGACTTCGAGAAAAGCCGCCCGATCGGCCCGGGGGCCTTGCCACCGGCCCGCTGGCCGACGCCGAGCGTGCGGTCGACCCCACGCTGGGGGTGGCGTGACAGACGCGGCAGCAGGAAGGCCAGGATCAGCAGGATGATGCACACAGCGATGATGATCGCGATGGTCATGCAGCCCCTGGTACCCCTCTAGGGTCGTTAGGCAAACCGGTCTGCGAGACTCAGCGCCGGTGCCAAAGCAGAAGCAGATCAAGATGCAGATGCAGGTCGGTGCGCTGGCCGCGATCCCGCAGCTCGAGTCGCGCACCGACGAGCAGCTCGTGAGCGAGTCCAAGCACCGCGTAGCCGCCCGGGCGATCCTCGGTGCGCGGGCCGCCGAGCGCTACGACGTCAAGGCCGCGCGCGCCTACTTCAACGAGGCTCTTGCCGGCGCCCACCCGCAGGAGCGGCCCGCCCTGCGCCAGATGATGAAGGCGTCGATGGCGCTCGCGGAACGCAAGCCGGATGAGCTGAAGGAAGCGATGGAGAAGCTCGGCCAGGAGGCCCCGTCGGGCCGCCAGCTCTTCCTGCTGCGCATGATGGGCCTGCTGATTCCGCCGCAGAGCGCGGGCATCGTCGCGCGGATCCGCGGCATCCTGCTCCTGATCGCGCTCGTGATCGTGCTGCTGGCGGTCGGCTTCGGGATCGTGAAGCTGGTCTCGCTGCCGTTCGGCGGCCTCGGCACCGGCAGCGCCGTCTTCTTCGGCTTCCTGCTCGTCGTGATCGTGATCGGCGTGCTCGTCTTCTTCGGACGCCGCCGACAGGCCAGAGCCAGAGCCGCGCGCGGGATCTGAGCGGGCCGGCTCCTACGACGGCTTAGTTCAGCGCCGCCGACAGGCGCCGGCGGTACTCACGCGCCAGCGGGTGCTCGGGCCCGAGCTCGGTGAAGATCGCCACCATCACGCGCCGGACGAGGTCGCGACGCTCCGGGTCGGCCAGGGCGGCCTCGAGCCGCGCCAGCGCCGTCTCCGTGTCGCCCGCGTCCCAGGCCTCGAACGCGACCTGCAGCTCCGGGTCGCCCTGGAGCTGTGTGCGCGCCAGCAGCCCGTTGGCCACGAAGTCCCCCGGAAGGCCCTCGAGCAGCTCGACTGCCTCGTGGGTCTCCCCGCGCTGGAGCAGCAGCTTGCCGAGCTCGCGGCGGGCGCTCGCGTGATTGGGGTCGACCTCGAGCGCGCGCCGCAGCGACTGCTCGTCGCCGCTCGCGGCAAGCTCATCCGCCTCCGACGGGACGAGCGCGTCAAAGAAGCGCTCCACCTCCGCGGGCGGCAGCGCCCCGGTGAACTCCGAGGCGACCCGGCCGTCGCGGAACGCCTTGACCGCCGGGATTCCCTGGATGCGGAAGGCCGCCTGCAGCTGCGGGTTCCGGTCCACGTCGACCTTGGCCAGCTCGACCTTGCCTTCGCGCGCCGCCACGGCACGCTCCAGCACCGGTGTGAGCTGCTTGCAGGGCCCGCACCAGTCGGCCCAGAAGTCGACCACCACCGGCAGCTCCGACGAGCGCGCGAGCACGCGCTCCTCGAAGCCCGCCTCGTCGACGTCGTAAACGGCGCTGGTCTGCTGCTCAGGACTCATTCAGCGTTGCCTTCTCCAGTAGGACGGTTTGGAGCGGTGTCCCGGCGCCGCCGCTCGCGGGATCGCCCAGCTGGTCGATCGCGAGCGCCACGTCGAGGCCCTTCACGACCTCGCCGAGCACCGCGTAATCCGGTGGCAGGCCCGCGTCCGGGGCCGTGACGATGTAGAACTGGCTACCCGAGGTCCCCGGGGGCTCCACCTGGGTCTTGGCCATTGCGACGACGCCCTGCGAGTAGACCGTGTCAGCCGGCGGCTTGTCGCGCACCGAGTAGCCGGGGCCTCCCGAGCCCTGGCCCGTCGGATCGCCGCCCTGGATTACGAAGCCCGGCACGATGCGGTGGAAGACGGTGCCGTCGTAGAAGCCCTGCCTGACGAGCGATGCGAACGACGCCGCCGTCTTCGGGGACGTCTTCTGGTCGAGCTGCACGGTGATGTCGCCGCAGCTCGTCTTCAGCACGGCGCGGTAGGTCTTGCCGGGAGCGAGCCTGCCGGTCGGCTTCTTTGCGCCACCGTCGGGCTTGGGGTTCGGCATCGGGACCTCGCGGCAGGGCGCCTCCTGCTGCCCGGCCTGCCCCTCACCTTCGGTCTGCGCCGCCGCCTCGCCGCCGGACTGGCCGTTGCCGCCGTCGTCGTCATCGTCTCCGCACGCTGCGACGAGCAGCACCGCGAAGCACAGCAACAGCACGAGCGGGCGGGCCACGGAGCCGTAGGCTAGCGATGTGGCCCTCTCCCCCCTGGCACTGCGCTACGACCAGTTCATCCTCGATCTCGACGGCTCTGTCTGGATCGGCGACGAGCCCACGCCAGGGGTCCTGGACGCTCTGGAGCAGCTGCGCCAGGCCGGCAAGCGCATCGCCTACGCGACCAACGATCCGCGCAGCGCGACCGAGGACTACGTCACGCGGCTGTGGCGGATCGGCATCAGGGCGTCGCTGCGCGACGTCGTGACGGTCGGCGGGGCCACGCAGCACCTACTCGCCGAGACCCGCAGCGGCCGGACGGCCTTCGTGATCGGCACCGAGTCGCTGCGCAAGCACGTCGCCGACGCCGGCTGCCGCCTGCTGAACGGCACCGATCTGGCCTCGCGTGCCGAGGTCGTGGTGGTCGGTGGCACCGAGCAGCTCGTCTACGACGACCTCCGCAACGCCGCGCTTGCGGCGCGGCGCGGCGCGGACTTCCTGGCGACCGCCCGCGACGCGACCTACCCGCAGCCGGACGGCCTATGGCCCGGGACGGGAGCGATCCTGGCCGCCGTCGAGGTCGCCAGCGACCGCAAGGCCACGATCATCGGCAAGCCGGAGCCACAGCTGCTGCTCACGGCGCTCGACCGGCTCGGCGAGGGCCGGACTCTCGTAGTCGGTGACAGGATCGACACGGACCTTGGCGCGGCCGCGGCCGCCGGGCTCGACTCGGCCCTCGTCCTCTCCGGCGGCGCCAGGCGGGAGGACGTCGACGGCCTAGAGCCGGCGCCCGTCGCGGTCGAGGACACGCTCGCGCAGCTCTTGGTGAGCTGAGCGCAGCCGGCGCGCCGATCCGCTACGCCGCCACGCGCAGCATCGCGTCCACCTCCTCCAGCTCGACCCCAACGAGCGCGCAGGCGTCTGCGGTGACGGTCAGACCCGCCCGCGAGGCCTGGGCCAGCCCCTCGGCCACCGGCACGTCGCGCAGCTCGTGCAGATGGGCTGCGCAGACCGCCGAGACGAAATCCGTCCAGCGGTTCCCGTGCACGGCGACCGCGCCAGGACGGCGCGTCTCGTCGCGCAGCAGCGCAACCAGCTCGTCGAGCGCCGCCGCCCCCTCCGCGGTCGTCGCGACGGGTACGTGGTGCCACGCCAGCCCGGCCTCCTCGTAGGCCTCGAGGTTGTGGCGGGTCGGGCTCGTCGAGACGAGCAGCCGCACCCGTCGTGCCTGCAGGTAGGCGATCTCCGCGTCACGCCGTTCGGCGCGGTGGCTGCGCCCGCCTCCGCCGGGTCGCTCGAGGCCGCATAGCTTGCGCGGCCGCGCCCACCAGATCCGTTTCGGCTCCTGCTCGATGGCGTCCATGTGAGGCTAAGTGCGCATGCCGGAGAACTCATCCCCCCGATAACCTCCGGGCGGTCATGTGCCGCGTGTTCGGCTGCGTCGCAGCGGAGCCGGTGTCGATCCGGCACGAGCTCCTCCAGGCGGAGAACCCGCTGATCCGCCAGTCCGAGGATCACGACTCGGGCTGGGGGATGGCCGTCTACGAGCGCGCCGACGGGGGCGAGCCGCGGCTCGTCCGCTTCCCCGAGGCCGCCTACGCCGACGGCGAGTTTCTCAGGGCGACGTCGCTTCGCGGGCGCATCTTCAACGTCCACGTCCGGCGCGCCACGATGGGTGACCTCTGCCATGAGAACACGCATCCGTTCGCGCTCTCGAGCTACACGCTCGGCCACAACGGCACGATCCTGCAGTACCCGCGCCTGCTCGGGCCGGGAATGCGCCCGCCCTCCGGGGACACCGACTCGGAGCACCTGTTCAACCTGCTGATGTCCGACTACGATCCTGCGGCGCCCGCGGCGAGCCTGCGCAAGGCGGTGAGGAAGACGGTCGAGCGCTCGGCGTTCTCCGGCGTGAACGTGCTGTTCTCGGACGGCGAGCGCCTCTACGCGTACCGGCTCGGCCTCTTCGACCTGCACTGGCTGGCGCGGCCAGGCCAGCTGCTCGTCGCCTCCGAGATGGTGACCGACGAGCCCTGGCACAGCGTGCAGCAGGACGTGCTGCTCACGCTTGACCCCGATGACCTCGAGGAGCCCCACGCCGAGCGCCTGCTCGGCGACGAGCTGGTCGCCCGGGCGGAAATGCGCAAGGTCGACCATGCGCCACACCTGCGCGGGGCCGAGCGCGGCGCGGTCGCGGCGCAGCGGGCACGGACGGCAGCGGCGGCAGCCGAGTGAGCCGGCGCTTCGCGCTGCTGGTCAATCCGGCCTCCGCCGGCGGGAAGGCGCTCGACGCGCTGCCCGCGGTGCACGAGACGCTCGACGCGCTCGGCGCGTCACATCGCACGGTGCTGACGCGCAGCATCGAGCACGCCCATGAGCAGGCCGTGGCCGCGGCCGGCGACGGGGAGACCGTTGTAGCGGTGAGCGGGGACGGCCTGCTGCGCCCGATCGCGGCGGCGCTGAAGAACAGCGAGTCGGCCGTGGCGCTGATCCCATGCGGGCGCGGCAACGACTTCGCGCGCGTCCTGGGGGTGCCGTCGGAGCCCGCCGCGGCGGCGCGTCTGGCTGTCGAGGGCCCCGAGCGCCTGGTCGACGTGGCAAGCGTCGACGGGACGCCCTTCGTCGGCATCGCGAGCTTCGGGTTCGACTCCGACGCCAACCGGATCGCCAACGACACGAAGCGGATCAAGGGCAACGCCGTCTACCTCTACGCCGCCCTGCGCGCGCTCGCGGCCTGGAAGCCCGCGGCGTTCAGCGTGACCGTCGACGGCAGCCTGCACCAGGCGACCGGCTTCTCGGTCGTCGTAGGCAACTCGAAGGCGTACGGCGGCGGCATGTACGTCCTCCCCCAGGCCGAGCTCGATGACGGCCGCCTCGACGTGCTGATCGCCAAGCAGACCTCCAAGCTCACCTTCCTGCGCGAGCTCCCGAAGACGTTCAACGGCAAGCACCTGGACTCGCCGCACGCCGAGTTCATGCGCGGCGAGGTGATCGAGGTCGCCACCGACCGCCCCTTCGTCATCTACGCCGACGGCGACCCGATCGGCGCCACCCCCGCGACGCTGCGAGTCGAGCCGCGCTGCCTGCGCGTGATCGCGCCGGCCTGATGTACCGCGCCGCGCGCAGCCTCGCCCGCCTGCTGCGGGCCGCGAGCCGTCGCCTCGGGCGAACGGGAGGCACGACCGCTCCCGGACGGCTGCTGCTGCGCCTGTCCCCGGACGCGCTCGGGCGCATGTCAGGGGAGCTCGACGAGGGCTCGGTGCTCGTCTCTGCGACGAACGGAAAGACCACCACGGCTGCCATGGTTGCCGCCGGTCTCGAGCGCAGCGGCCGCCAGGTCGTGCACAACCGGGCCGGCTCGAACATGGCCTGGGGCGTTGCGACCGCCCTGCTCGACGCCGGCAGGAGCCCTGGCCAGCTCGGGCTGTTCGAGGTCGACGAAGCGTGGCTCGGCTCCGTGGCGACCGACCTCGAGCCGCGCCTCATCCTGCTGGCCAACCTGTTCCGCGACCAGCTCGACCGCTACGGCGAGCTCGAGCTGCTCGCGGACCGCTGGGCGGAGATCGTCGCCAGCTTCGACGGCCGCGCCGGCTTTGTCCTGAACGCCGACGACCCGCTCGTCGCCGACCTCGGGCGCGGTCGTGAGGGCGTGACCTACTTCGGGCTCGCCGACGACTCCCAAACCCTGCCGGCGATGCAGCACGCCGCCGACTCGAAGCACTGCCGCAACTGCGGCCACCCGTACGAGTACGACGCGATCTACCTCGGCCACCTGGGCCGCTACCACTGCCCGAACTGCGGCCGCCGCCGCCCCGAGCCGGACGTGGTTGCGACACGCGTCGAGCTCGAGGGCATGGGCGGCTCGCGCCTGCGGCTCGAGACGCCCGATGGGACGCTCGAGCTCCACCTCCCCCTCCCCGGGCTCTACAACGTCTACAACGCGATCGCCGCCGCGGCCACCCTGCTGCGGCTCGGAGTCCCGCTCGCTCAGACGGGAGCGGCGCTCGAGGAGTTCGGCGGCGCGTTCGGCCGCGTCGAGACGATCCCAGTGGGCGGCCGCCGGGTGTCGATCCTGCTGATCAAGAACCCGGCCGGCGCCAACGAGGTCCTGCGCACGCTGACGCTCGAGGAGGGCGAGCTCGACCTGTGGTTCGCCCTCAACGACCGCATCGCAGACGGGCGCGACATCTCTTGGATCTGGGACGCCGACTTCGAGGTGCTGGCCGGGCGCGTGCGGCGAGCCACCTGCTCGGGCACGCGGGCTGAGGAGATGGCGCTGCGGCTGAAGTACGCGGGCATCGACGCGCCGATCGAGGTCGAACGCGACCTGGGCGCGTCGGTTGACCGTGCGGTCGCGACAGCGGCGGGCGAGCGGTTGTTCGCGCTGCCCACCTACACGGCTCTGCTCGAGCTGCGCGACCTGCTGGCGCGCCGCGGACTCGCGAAGCGGTGGTCCGAGTGACGCAGCGCGACGTGATCTGGCATGACGTCGAGAACGGCTCCTACGCGGCCGACCTCGGCCTGTGGCGCGAGCTCGCCGCGCAGGCCGACGGCCCGATCCTCGACCTCGGAGCGGGCACCGGTCGCGTCGCGCGCGACCTGCACGCCGCGGGGCACGAGGTCCGCGCGCTCGACTCTGACCCGGAGCTGCTCGCGGCACTGCGCGAGCGCGCACCCGGCGTGAGCACGCTCAGCGCCGATGCGCGCAGCTTCTCGGCGACCGAGCGCTTCGCGCTCATCCTCGCCCCCATGCAGCTCGTGCAGATCCTGGGCGGGCCGGATGCGCGGCGTGCCATGCTCGAGCGCGTGCACGAGCACCTGCTTCCGGGCGGCCGGTTCGCGGCGGCCATCGCCAACCCGTATGACGCCCTTGCTGAGGAGGACCGCTCGCCGCCGTATCCCGACATGATCGAGCACGACGGCTGGGTCTACTCGAGCCAGCCGATCATGGTCAGGGAGCAGGGCGACCAACTGATTATCGAGCGCCGCCGCCACGCGGTAGCACCTGACGGGACACTCGACGAGCAGACGGCGCCGTTCGCGCTGGACGTGATCGACCCCGGCGAGCTCGAGGCGGAGGCACGCGCCGCGGGGCTCGTGCCGGTGGCCCGCCACCAGATCCCGGAAACCGACGACCACATCGGAAGCGTGGTGATCGAGTGCCGGCGCTGAGGGTCTGCTCGCTCTATCCGGACCTGATGAACATCTACGCCGACCGGGGCAACATCGCGGTTCTGCGGGCGCGCTGCGAGTGGCGCGGCCTGGGCTTCGAGCACGGCGCGGCCGGCACCGGCGACAGGCTCGACCCGGACGCCCACGACCTCTTCTACATCGGCGGCGGGCAGGACCGCGACCAGGTGGCGATCGCGCCGGACATGGCCGAGACCAAGCGCGCCGGGTTGCACGAGGCGGCCGGGCGCGGCGCCGTAGTGCTGGCCGTGTGCGGCGGCTACCAGCTGCTCGGCCACTCCTACGAGGTCGGCGGCGAGGAGCTGCCGGGCGTCGGCCTCGTCGACCTCAAGACGGTGCGCGAGCCCGGCCCGCGGCTGATCGGCAACTGCGCGATCGAGGCCGATCTGGGCGGCGGGCCGCGCGTGATCGCCGGCTTCGAGAACCACGGCGGTCGCACCTATCTCGGCAGCGGCGAACGGCCGCTCGGCCGGGTGCTGAAGGGGCATGGCAACAACGGTCGCGACGGCTTCGAGGGAGTCCACTCGCGCAACGTGATCGGCACCTACCTGCACGGCCCGTTGCTGCCCAAGAACATCTGGCTCGCGGACCGGCTGATCGAGCTGGCGCTTGGAATCGAGCTCGACCCGCTGGCCGACGACGAGCTCGAGGGCGCCGCGCACGCGTCGGCGCGGCGGGCGGCGGGCGTCTAGACGAGACCGACGACGCGCAGGACCTCTGCAACCGAGGTGATCCCGGCCCGGATCTTCTCCAGCCCGTCCTCGCGCAGGGTGCGCATCCCCTCGGCCTGCGCGGCGTCGCGCAGCTCTTCGGCGGGACGCTTCTCGAGGATCAGCATGCGCAGCTCGTCGCTCATCGGCATCACCTCGTAGAGCCCGATACGGCCGCGGTAGCCCGTCTGCGCACAGCGCACGCAGCCGCCCGGCTCGAAGCCGCCGAAGCCGCGCTCGACGGCGAAGCCGTTCTCCGTCAGCACGGCCTTGGAGAGCTTGACCGGTTGCTTGCAATCGCACAGCCGCCGGACCAGCCGCTGCGCCACGACGCACTCGATGCCGGCGGCAACGAGGAACGGCTCGATGCCCATGTCGATCAGACGCGCGGGCGCGAGTGGCGCGTCGTTCGTGTGGAGCGTGGTCAGGACGAGGTGCCCGGTGAGCGCGGCCTCGACCGCAAGGCCAGCCGTCTCGGCGTCGCGGACCTCGCCGACCATGATCACGTCCGGGTCCGCTCGCACCAGCGAGCGCAGCCCCGACGCGAACGTGAGGCCGCTCTTCTGGTGCACCTGAACCTGCTTGACCCCGTCGAGCTCGTACTCGACCGGATCCTCCACGGTGATGAGAGTCTTGTCCGGCGAGTTGACCTCGTTCATTGCCGCGTACAGCGTGGTCGTCTTCCCCGAGCCGGTCGGGCCGGTCACGAGCACGGCGCCGTTCGTGGCCCCGATCGCCTTCAGGAAACGCTCGCGTCCGGGCTCCTCCATACCGAGCCGGTCGAGCTCGACCACGACCTGCGTCTTGTCGAGGATCCGCATCACCACACACTCGCCACGCACCACCGGCAGGGTCGCAACGCGCAGGTCCACGTAGTGGCCTTCGATCGACAGCCCGATGCGGCCGTCCTGCGGCAACCGTTTCTCGGCGATGTCGAGCGCGGCCATGATCTTGATGCGCGAGACGAGGCCCGAGACGAGGGAACGCGGCACGGTCGTCGAGTCGAACACGACGCCGTCCACGCGGTAGCGCACGCGCATGTCCCCGGCGCGCGGCTCGAAGTGGACGTCGGATGCGCCGCGGCCCACGGCGTCGGCGATGATCGAGTGGACGAGCTTGACGACGGGCGCCTCATCCGCCGACTCGCGCAGCTCGATCACCTGCGCCGTAGTCTCGTCCTCGGCCTCCTCGTGGATCTCCTGCACCGACTGCTCGAGCGTCGAGAGCCCAGTGATCAGCGCCTCGATGTCCTCGGGCGACGCGACCGCGCGCCGGACGTCGTAACCGGTCGCCATCGTGATGTCGTCCAGGGCGAGCAGGTTGGCGGGGTCGGCCGTGGCGACGAGCAGCCCGCCGTCGCCGAGGAAGGCGATCGGGATCGTCTTGTAGCGCTTCGCCTTGGCGGCGTCGATCAGCGCCGCGGCGCCCTTGTCGACGTCGAACACGTTCAGGTCGACGTAGTGGAGCCCATTCCGCTCGGCCAGCGCCTGCGCGAGCTGTCTGGAATCGACGAGGCCGGCCTCGATCAGGCTCTGGCCGAGCGTCACGCCGCGCGCCCTGCCCTCGTCGACGACGCGTTCGACCACGCCGCGCTCCGCGAAGCCGAGCTGCACGATCACGTCCCCAATTCGCCTCATCGCACCCGACCGCGTGGTGGGCGGGATCAGTCCGGGCACCGGGAACGGCCCTGCCGAGGCAGCCTGGGCTTCCATACCTCCCAAATATCGGCATTAGCCGTGCGGGGTTGAGATGGCAATCCGGCTCGGGGGGTAGCTTCTGTTGTGATGAACCTCTCCGACTACCAGCAGCGCTCGCGCGCGACCGCCGTCTATCCCGACGCCGGCGCGAATCTCACCTATCCCGCCCTCGGGCTCTGCGGAGAGGCCGGTGAGGCAGCTGAGAAGGTGAAGAAGGCGATTCGCGACGACGGCGGGCTGCTCACCGACGAGCGGCGCGAAGCCCTGGCAGCGGAGCTCGGAGACGTGCTCTGGTACGTCGCGCAGCTCGCCACCGAGGCGGGCCTCGACCTGGACGAGATCGCCGAGAGCAACCTCGAGAAGCTGCTCTCGCGTCGCGAGCGCGCCATGCTGCACGGCAGCGGCGACTTCCGCTGAGGGCTCGGCGCAGCGATTAGTCAGGCGCCTTCCCGGCGTCTCTATGCAGTGATGATCGTGCTGTTCGACAAGGTCGGCGATGCCGGAGTCGCGCTCGGAGGCGAAGGCGGGCGTGCCCCCGTGCCGGTGACCGACATCGACCGGGCCAAATCCTTCTATGTCGACGAGCTCGGCTTCGAGGAGGAGGCCGACCTACGCCCGGGCCAGGGCGTACGCCTCGTACGACTGAACCCGCCGGGATCGAGTCGCTCACTGCTGCTTGCGGCCCGAGCGCCGCGCGAGCGCGGCTAGGGCTGCGCCAGCGAGCCGTTGCTCGACTGAAAGCGCTCGAACCGCGAGGCAACCGCCACCGGCACGCGCGCGCGAACGCGAACACCCTCGGCCGTATCCTCGCGCTCTAGCTCACCGGCGACGTCGTGCAGCTCGGAGAGGCTCGTGCCCTCGTCGTAGGGCAGGAGCAGCTCCATCGGCCGCAGCGAGGCGAGGAAGCGCGCCTCGATCGCATCGCGCAGCTCGGCGAGCCCACCGCCGTCGGCGGCGGAGACCTGGACCGCCTGCGGGAACCGGAAGGAAAGCTCGCGGCGCCGCTCGGCCGTGCGCGAGGGCGCGGGCTGGCCCGAGCCCGAGCGATCGCCTTCAAGCAGGTCGACCTTGTTGAGCGCCAGCAGACGCGGGCGCTCACCGGCGCCGGTCTCCGCCAGCACCTCGTCGACGGCAGCCAGCATCTCGTGCAGCTCGTCCTCCGGCACGGACGCATCGGCGACGTGCACGATCAGGTCGGCGCCGAGGGCCTCCTCGAGCGTCGCCGAGAAGGCGTCCACGAGCGCGTGCGGAAGCTTGCGAATGAAGCCGACGGTGTCGGTGACCAGGTAGGTGCGGCCGCTGATCTCCAACGAGCGCGTGGTCGGGTCGAGCGTGTGGAAGAGCCGGTCGCGCACGCTCACCTCGGCGCCCGTGAGCGCGTTCAGGAGCGTCGACTTGCCGGCGTTCGTGTAGCCGGCAAGCGCGACGGTCGGCAGGCCCGCGCGTTCGCGCTCGGCGCGCATGGTCGAGCGCGTCGCCTTCGTGTGCTTCAGGCGCCGGCGTAGCGCCGCGATGCGGTCGCGCGCGAGCCGTCGGTCGGTCTCGATCTGCGTCTCGCCCGGGCCCCTGGTGCCGATGCCGCCGTCCATACGGCCGGCTCCGAGTCGCTCGAGGTGGGTCCAGAGCCCACGCATGCGCGCGAGGTTGTACTCGAGCTGCGCGAGCTCGACCTGAAGCTTGCCCTCAGCCGAGTGCGCGTGGTCGGCGAAGATGTCGAGGATGATCGCCGTCCGGTCGATGACCGGCACACCGAGCGCCTCCTCGAGGTTGCGCTCCTGGCGTGGCAGCAGCTCGTCGTCGCACGCGACCAGGTTCGCGTCCGCGTCCTTGATGGCGCGCTTCAGCTCCTCGAGCTTGCCGCGCCCGAAGTAGCGATCGGGGTCCGGCTGGTCGCGCCGTTGGACGAGCTCGGCCACGGCTGCGACGCCGGCGGTGCGAAGCAGCTCGCGCAGCTCCGCGAGATCCGGCTCGTACGGACTGACCCCGATGCAGAGCGCGCGCTGTCGCGCTCTCGGCTGCTGGGTCAGGTCTTGCACTCGATCAACGTTAGCGCCGAGGAACCGCCTCAGGGCAGCTGCAGGCGTTCGACGGGCGGCATCACGCCCCGCGTCTCGAACTCGGCGGGGATCGAGCTGCCGGGCAGCACCACCACCGCCTCGCCCGGCTCGCCGAGCCAGGACGCGTGACCGACCGCGTAGCGGTGCGCGGCCAGCGCGCAGGCGGCAGCGTCGATCTCCTCGATGCGCCGGTGCCAGAGGTCGCCGCCCTCGTCGAGCACGTGATCGCCGCTCAGCTCCTCGATGCGCATCTGGATGCCAAACGGGTGGCGCTTGGCCGGCAGCCGGCGACGCTGGAGCGCGCAGAAGACGGCGTCCGCGTTCGTCTCGAAGAGCGGGAACTCGTTGTAGGAGCCCTCGGCGACCGGGCCGTCGTGGTCGTCCACGTCGTCGTGCGGCGCGTAGCGTGGCATGTCTCGCAGCTGGTCCGCCAGCTCACTCGACACCGGGTCGCGCGGCTGCGGGACCACGCCGAGCTTGCGCAGGAACTCGTCGACGCTGCGAGCGTCACGGCCCTGACGCGGTGAGCTGAGCGGTGCGCCGAGCGCGAACACGACGTCGCCGAGCGAGCGCAGCTCGGCAGCCACCTGCTCGGCTGAGCCCGGCTCGAAGAAGATCGCGCTGAGGCGGATCGGCGGCTCGGGCGCGCGCACCTCTTCCAGCATCGCCAGCTGGAGCCTGCCCTGCATCGGGACCGCGCCGCAGTAATGCATCAGCCGCCGAGGCTACCCCTCAGACGCTCGACGGCCTCACTCAGGCGCGCGTCGTCGATGGTCAGGGAGATGCGGAAGAAGCCCTCGCCGTTGGGCCCGTAGGCACCGCCCGGCGACACGACCACGCCCGACTCCTCGAGCACGAGCTGGCAGTACGAGGCCGACGTGTGGCCGTCGGGAACGGGCGCCCACACGTAGATCGTCCCCTTCGGCGGCGTCACGTCGACGCCGATCTCGCGCAGGGCGACGCAGACCAGGTCGCGGCGGCGCTGATAGATGGCGGGCATCTCGGCGGGGGGCCCGTCCTCGAGCGCTCGCACCGTCGCCAGCTGCACCGCCTCGAACTGACCGGAGTCGATGTTCGTCTTGAGCTTCCAGTAGGTGCTCACCGCGTCGGCGTTGCCGACGATCGCGGCGGTGCGCCAGCCGGTCATGTTCCAGCCCTTCGAGAGCGAGAAGACCTCGACGCCGACATCCTTGGCACCGGGGGTCTCGAGGAAGCTCGGCGCGACGTAGCCGTCGTAGGTCGTCTCCGTGTAGGAGGCGTCGTGCACGATCAGCACGTCGTGCTCGCGGCCGAACTCGACCGCGCGCTCGAACAGACCCTCGGGCACAACGGCCCCGGTGGGGTTGTTCGGATAGTTGATGTAGAGCAGCCGGGCGCGCGCGGCGACGTCGCCGTCGATCGCGTCGAGATCAGGTGCAAAGCCGAGCTCCGGCACGAGCGGCATCAGCACCGCCTCGGACCCCGCCAACAGCGGTCCGCCCGTGTACACCGGGTAGCCGGGGTCGGCCGCGAGCGCGACCGAGTCCGGGTCGAGGAACGCCAGATTGAGGTTGAAAACGCATTCCTTGGCGCCGAGCGCCGGGATGATCTCCGTGTCCGGATCGAGCTCGACGCCGAAGCGGCGCGCGTAGAAGCCGGCGAAGGCCGCGCGCAGCTCCGGCCGGCCGCGGTTGGACGGGTACCGGTGCGTGCCAGGATCGGCCGCCGCGAGCGCGAGCGCCTCGATCACGGGCGCCGGGGTGGGCGTGTCGGGGTCGCCGATGCCCAGGCTGATCACGTCGACCCCCGCGGCCTTCTTCTCGGCGATCTTGCGCTCGAGCTCGGCGAACAGGTACGGCGGCAGGCGGTCGAGGCGGCTACTGGGTTTCATGCAACTCCTTGATGAATTCATCACTCAGGACACCGGCGTAGACCGGGCGGGCCCAGCCGGTCAAGTCGACGTGCATGTCCTCCCCGACGTCGACGACCAGCTCGCCCCCGTCGAGCTCGACCGTCACGGGACTGTCGACCCCACGCAGCACCGCGGTGACGGCCGCGCCGGTCGCGCCGGTGCCCGACGACATCGTCTCCCCCACGCCCCGCTCGAAGATGCGTGCGCGGATCGACGCGTCGCCGCTCCGGCGCCAAAAGGACACGTTGGTGCGGCGCGGGAACAGCTCGTGGCGCTCGATGCCAGGCCCGTAGCGTGCAAGGTCGAGCTCCTCGAGGCCCTCTTCGATCTCGATCGAACACTGCGGATTGCCGACGTGCACGAACTGAAACGCGAACTCGCGATCGTCCGAGCTCAGCGTGCCGCTGCCGTCCTCTCCCCCGCTCGGAAAGTCCTCCGGCGCCCGCAGGCGCACGCGGCCGATGTCGAGCGTGCAAAGGTCGCCTTCGATCCGCGGCCTGACCTCGCCCGCGACGGTGCGCACCGAGAACGTGTCCTGGTCGGTCCAGCCGCTGCGGCGCAGGTACATCACGGCCTCGCGGACGCCGTTGCCGGACAGCTCGGCCTCGGAGCCGTCGGGGTTGTAGATGCGGATCTCGGCGACGAAGCCGCGCTCGTCCGTCTCGCGCACGAGCAGGATCCCGTCCGAGCCGACGCCGGTGTGGGGAGCGCAGAAGCGGCGGATGCGCTCAGGCGTCAGCTCGAACGGGAGCTCCCTCTCCTCCAAGATCGCGTAGTCGTTGCCGAGGGCCTGCCACTTCTCGAAGCGCACGCGGAGAGGCTATCTGTGGCCTCCGAACTCCATCAGCTGCTGGAAGGTCGGCCGATTCGTCCAGCGCATCGTCTGGCCGAGCACCCCGGGCGGGAACGTGATCCGCTCCTCGTTCGCATCCGAGCGCCACGCGGCCGGGTCCGGGCCCTGCGCCGCCGCGAGCGCGTCGGCGCCCTGCTGGATCACGGCCCAGAGCGAGGCCCGGCACGCCGCCAGGTCGCCGCCACCGCAGTAGACGCGGCTGTAGCGGCCGCGCACCGGCTTACCGAGCAGCGTCCGCAGGTCCTTGTCGACATAGCCGTACCAGCCGCCGCCATAAGCACTGCCGTTGGCGGTGCGCGGGCTGTTGTCACGGCCGACCAGCTGTCCGAGCAGGCCCCCGCGCGCGGCCAGGTCGCCGAGCACCGGGCTCAGTACTGCCTCGGACAGCCCGTCCCACGTCTGGTCGAGCACGGCCGCACCGGGGTCGTCGATCTTGCCGTCGAGATCGCGGTCGAGCCGGCTCGCGCCGTTGCGTCGCCAGGCGTCGACAAGCGCGGCCGCCTGCTCACTGCGGGCATCCGGCGCCGGACCGCTCGAGAGGACCTCGCGGATCAGCGGCCACACGTCGAGCACGCGCAGGTCCTGGGTCGCGGCCCGGTTCACCACGCTCAGCACGTCGTTGAGCTTGCTCCTGCGCTTGAAGCCCTTGAACAGCTCGTTGCGGTGGACGGACTGGTAGGTCCAGTTGTTGTCCGCGGCCCCGAAGCCGGCGGCGGGCTTGTTGTTCCAGTTGTGGATGATCCCGCTCTTCGGGTTTATGGCCTGCGGGTGATCCTTCCTCCTCAGGAAGCCGCGCCACTCGTACTGCCCCGTTCCGAGCGTCGGGAGGCTCGGGTTAGTGCCGGGCGCGCGGATCGGCAGCCGGCCCGTCGAGAAGAACGCGATGTCCTTGTGGTCGACATAGAAGAAGTTGAAGGTGAACCCGAGGCTGCTGACAACCCTCGCCAGATCCTTCGCCGAGCGGACCGCGCCCGCCGTGAGGTCGGCGACGGAGTGAACTCCTGTGACTTCCCGGCCGCGGGTGGAGCGCTTCGTCGACACCGCGTATGGGCGACCGCCGACGGTGACCGTTCCGCTCACCGGTCCGTGGACCGTCTCTCGGAAAGTCACCTGCTCGTCCGGCTGGCCGCCGGCGCCCCTGAGCACGCCCGCGTTGAACGTCTTCATCGGCCGGCAGCGGCCCTTGAAGCGGTAGTGAGTCGACTCCCGCGTCGCGGGGCTGCCGTCGGGATTGCAGAGCTGCTCGAGGTACTGGTCGGTGTTGTCGTTCGACGCGGAGGTCGCGCTCCAGGCGTAGTCGCGCGTGCGCCCGATCAGCACGTAGGGCACGCCGGGTAGCACACCGCCGCGCGCGTGGATGCCGCCCCCGTGCACGTCGACCTCCATGAACAGCTCGGGGTAGAAGTACCCGAGCTGCGGCCCCATCACGGCGAGTGGGTGGCCGGTCGCCGAGCGCTTGCGACCCACCAGCACGGCGTTGGAAGCGCGAGCGCGCGCGCCCATCGCCACCTTCGCCGCGTTCGCCGCCGCCGGACTCAACGAGCCAGGGTCGATCACGAGCGAGCCCGGCGTGCGACCAGCGCGCTCGGTCACGTAAGGGAACCGCCGCGTCGTCGTGACCGAGGTCTCGGGATCCTGCGACGAGCGCAGGTCGCTCCAGACGTCCGTCCCGGCCGGACCGAGCCGGCCGCGCAGCGTGGCCAGCAGCTCGGAGCTGCGCACCTCGTCACCGCCGCCGGCGCCGAAGACCTGCCCGAGCAGACCCCCGACGGCGGTCACGTCCACGTACGTCCAGGGCTTGACGCCGTTGTCCTGCGCGCGGTTGTAGGCGTTGATGCCCGCCACGTATGCCTGCACGTCCTTCAGGATCCGGCGCCCACGACGCCCTTCGCGCGCGAGCAGCCTTCGCTGGCCGGCGATGAAGCGCTCGGTCTGCCGGCTCGGGACGAACTGGCGCAGGCTGGTGGCGAGGCTGAGCGCGTCCTTGCCGGGCGCGTCCAGGATCGAGAAGCGCGCCGGGTAGCGGATCGTCTCCATGAAGAGGCCGCGGTCCTGGGCGGTGGCCCAGCCGATCGCCCAGTAGACGTCGGAGCGCGTGCGGCCCTCGATGTGCGGCACGCCCCACTTGCTGTCGCGGCGGATCTTGACGCCGCGCTTCGGGCGCGTGACCGAGCCGCCCTTGGGCATGAAGAAACGCGCCGACTTGAAGTAGCGCGGGATCGTGCTCGGCTTGATGTTGCCGCCGAGTGGCGTGAGCGCGTCGTAGATCCGGAGCTGGTCGACGCTGTGCTCGTCGGGCGGCAGCGCCCCGGACTGCCCCGAGGGCAGCACGTTCCAGGTCTGCTTGCCGAAGTCAAGCCTGGCGGCACTCGCCGCCGGAACCAGCATCACGAAAACAGCCAGGGACAGCACCACGACGCGCTTCAAGGGCTCCTCCTCCTCGCTAAGGGCGCGAGAAGACTAGCTGGCCGGCCAACTCGGCGGGCGAAAACCTGCTCGCGTCGAGGATTTGCACGCCCTCGAGCCGGCGCATCCAGGTGAGCTGGCGGCGCGCGTAGTTGCGGGTGCGGCGCTTCATCGCGTCCACGTCCCCGCGCAGCAGCTCGTCGAACCCGAGTGCCTTGCGCGCGGTCGCCGAGGCGCCCCTCGCGTCGGCGCGCCGCACCTCGTCGATGGCGCCGGCCTCGACCATCGCATCCACGCGCGCGTCTATTCGGCGGTAGAGCTCGGCGCGCTCCATCACGAGCCCGCACAGCAACGTCGGGTGACGCAGGTCGGCGGTCCAGAGTCGCGACTCCGCCCCGGCTGGGACCGGCGTCTCCCCCATCTCGAGCAGCTCGAGCGCGCGGATAATGCGAGTGCGGTCGCCCGGATCGATCGCCGCCGCCGCGGCGGGCTCACGGCTTGCCAGCTCGGCGTGCATCGCCGGCGCACCGCGCGCGTCGAGCTCGGCGGCTAGCCGGGCTCGCAGCTCGGGCGCCGGCGGCGGGCGCAGCTCGAGGTCGGTGAGGGCCGCCTGCAGGTAGAGGCCCGTGCCACCCACCACGAGCGGCCGGCGGCCGCCGGCGAGGGCGCTGTCGATCTCGCTGCGTGCCAGCTCGGCGAAGCGGCCGGCCGAGAACGTCTCGGTGACCGGTATGAACGACAGCAGCCGGTGCTCCAGCGCCCCGCGTTCTTCAGCCGACGCAGCACCGGTCAGGATCTCGAGCCCTTCGTACACCTGCAGCGCGTCCGCCGAGATCGCGACCGGGTCCTCACGTTGCGCGCGCAGCCGCTCCGCCAGGGCGATCGCGACGGCGGTCTTGCCGATCCCGGTCGGTCCGAACAGCGCGATCACGTGGTGATCGACGGGCACGATCGCTAGTAATACCTGGCGTGCCGGGACGAATGACGCTGTCTGCCGCGGCCTGCCTCGCGGCGGCCACGCTCGCCGTTGGCTGTCAAGAGTCGGGCTTCGACGAGTCCAGGGAGACCGCCCGGCCGCTGAAGGTGCAGCACATCGACGCCGACCTGGCGGGGACGAAGGTCCCCGGCCAGGCCGAGCGCCCGGCCACGCTCACGCCAGATGCGCTGAGCGACACGCTGGCGCTCGGCGTGCGGCCGGTAGCCGCCGCTCTGCCCGGCGCTCGCGTGCCCGCCTACATGCGCGAAGAGGCCGCCGGCATCGAGGTCCTTCCGGCAGTTACGCGACAGGATCTGGGTCCGCTGCGAGCGGCCAAGCCGGACGTGATCCTCGGCAGCCATGAGCTGCAGGGCCCGCTCTACCCCGCGCTCAACGAGATCGCCCCGACCGTGATGAGCGACGGCGGCGGTGCCTCTTGGGAGCTGTCGGTGCGCCTGCACGGCGAGGCGCTCGGTCGCACGAACGACGCCGAGCGCTTGCTGATCGACTGGGATCACCGCGCCGCAAGGCTGCGCGCGCGGATCGGCGACGACGCGCCCGACACGGCCGTCTCGGTCGTGCTCGTCGGCCGCGATGGGATCCTGATGGCGGGCGCGGACTCGTTCCCGGGCCGCGTGCTCAGCGACGTCGGGCTTGGCCGTCCGCCGTCGCAGGACGGGCCGCGCGAGTACGAGACGGTTGCGCCCGATCAGATCCCGGCGCTCGACGGCCGCGTCATCCTCCTGTCGGTTGCTCCGGGTGCCGAGCAGCGACTCGGCGAGCTGGAGCGCAACCCGCGCTGGAAGCGCCTGCGTGCGGTCCGCTCCGGAGCAGTCGAGCGCGTCGACGCGGGCACCTGGTGGTCGGGCGGCGGCATCCTCGCGGCGCGCGCCGCCCTCGCGGATCTCGACCGCGTCCTCGTCGGCAGCTGACACAGGGCTACTGAAGCCCCCTCCATCTGCCGATCAGGAGGGAAGGATGACCCTCGAACCGCTCGACGCCCTGTCGCGGCTGGCTGCCCGACGCTTCGCAAGCTTCGCCGACGCGGCGAACGCCGTGCTCGACCTGCTCGCCGGTGCCGTGCCCGGAGGCTGCGTGCTGCTCGGACAGGTCGACTGGGAGGCCGGCGAGTGCAGGGTGCTCGACGCCCGCGGGGGCGCCGTCGAGCGGGGCTCAGCACTGCCGCTCTCCGGGACGGGTGACGGCCCGGGCCTGATAGGTCCGGACGCGCTCGCCGAGGTCTGTGCGGGCGCCTGGGTCACTGCGCCCCTCGACGCCGCCGACGGCAGCGTCGTCGCTCTGCTTATCGCGAGCCCGGGCGCGGAGGTGGCACCGCCGCGCTACCTCGCGCAGCTGCTGCTCGTGGCGGCGCGCATCCTCTCCTACGAGTGGGAGAGCATCTCGACGCGGGCGGAGCTGCACCGGCTCGCCGAGGCCGTCCGCGACCGCGAGCACACGGAGGCGGTGACCGGTCTCCCCAATCGCGAGGCGCTGCTCGAGGCGCTCGAGCGCGAGTGGGAGCTGAGCAGACGCGGCAGCGTCGAGACGTATGTGGTCGTCGCGCACCTCCACGACCACGACGCGGTGGCCGAGCAGCACGGGGACGCGCTCGCCAACCTGATCCTGAAGGACGTGGCCGAGGTCTTCAGCGGGGCCGTTCGGCGCGCCGACCATCTCGCCCAAGTCGCAACCGACGCCCTCGCGATCGTGCTCGTGGGATGCAAGGGCGACGAGGGGGCGCGCGCCTTCGTCGGCCGGGTCGAGCGCTCGCTCCAGCGCGTCGCGGCTGCGCGCCCGGCACCCGCGCGCCTCGCCTACGGGATCGAGGCGCTTGGCGGGGCGGGCTCCGCAGCCGAAGCCGTGGACCTGGCAGAGATCGCGGCACGTGCCGCACAGCCGTCGTCGGCGGAGTCGCCCGAGGGGGTCGCGTGAGCGTCGAACCCGCTCCGGCCGGCCCCGTGGTCGCCGCGGGAGGCCTGACCGGCCCCGGTGTGAGCCCGCCCTCACTCAAGGGGGCCGGCCGCCGCTTCCTCAGCGACATCCTGGTCGAGCTCGGCTTCGTTGACGAGGCGACGGCCGAGCACGCCGTCCAGGCCGCACGGCGTCCGGGGATGACCCCCGAGAAGGTGTTGCTCGAGAACGACACGATCAGCTCGGATCAGCTGGCGCGGGCCCTCGCCGAGCGCTATGGGCTCGACCACATCGATCTCGACGCGTACGCGGTCGACCGTGCCGCCGCCGGGGTCCTGCGGGAGACGGCCGCGCGCCGCTACATGGCCGCTCCGATCGGCTTCACCGATGACGGGGCGCTCGTCGTCGCGATCGCTGACCCCACCGACTCGCTCGGCCTGAGCGACATCGCGGTCATGACGAAGCTCGCCGTTCGCCCGGCCGTCGCCGCGCGGGCGCAGATCGAGAGCCTCCTCGAGCAGCTCGACTTCATGGATGAGCCCGAGCCGTCGCTTAGTCAGGCCGGCGGAACGCTGATCCAGCCGCCCGAGGACGACGACGCCGCCGGTCCCGTGGCTGTGGTCGACGCCTCCTCGGGCCGTGTCGACGAGCTCGAAGGTGAGCTGGCGAGCCGCGAGAAGGCGCACGCGGCGGAGCTCGCCGAGCTGCGCGAGGCGGCTGAGAAGGACGTGGCCGCAGCAAGGGTCGAGCGCGAGAAAGCACTCGCGACGGCGCAGGCCGAGCTCGAGAAGGCGCTCGCGATCGCCGCCGCGGAGCGCGAGAAGGCGCTCGCCGAGGCCGAGGCCGAGCAGGAGCGGCTGCTACGCGCAGAGCGGGCGGCGCTCGCCAAGCTGGAGCAGCAGCTCGAGGCGGAGCGCAGCAAGGCAACGAAGGCCGTCAAGGACGCGCGCGACGCGGAAGCCGCGAAGGGCGCGAAGGCGCTCGAGGAAGCCCTCGGCGCCGAGCGCGCAGCGGCCGCACAGGCGCAGGAGCGCGCCATCGAGAAGGCGCTCGACGAGGAGCGCAGCCAGGCCGCCGAGAACCTACGAAGGGCGCTCGAGGCGGAGCGGGCCACGGCCTCCGAGGCGCTCGACCGCGAGCGCGCCGAGGCGGAAGAGGCCGCCTCCGAGAGGGAGCGGGCGAAGACCGCCGAGGCCGTCTCCGCCGGCGAGAAGGCCCTGGCGCGCGAGCGCGCCAAGAGCGCCGAGGCGCTGGCGAGCGCTCAGGCGGCGCTTGAGGCCGAGCAGGCCCGGGCAGCGGAGGCGCTCGAGGCAGCCGAGCAGGCCCTTCAGGAGGAGCGTGACAAGGCCGAGGTCGGCGCGGCAGCAGCCGCCGACGCTCTCGAGGCGCTGCGCTCGAAGCTGGAGCGGGAGCTCGAGGCGGAGCGAGCGCGCCGGGCGGAGGAGCTCGATGCGGAGCGCGCTCGCACGGGCAGCGCGATCGACGCCGAGCGCAGCCGCCATCAGAAGGAGCTTGACGCTCACCTGGCCCGCTCCGAGGAGGCGGTCGAGGCCGAGCGCGCGGGTGCCGCCGAGGCACTCGAGCGCGAACGCGAGCGCCTCGACGAGGTCCTGGCGGCCGAGCGGGCACGCAGCGAGGCCAAGCTCAGGATCCAGGTCGAGCGTCAGGAGAGCGAGCTCGAGGCCGTCCACGCGAAGCACGCCGCGGAGATCGAGGCGGAGCGCGCGCGCCACGAGCTGCAGCTGGCCGCGGAGCGGACCCAGCACTTGCAGGAGCTCGAGGAGGCGCGCGCGGCGGGCGTCGGCGCCACCAGGCTCGCCGAGATCGAGCGGCAGCATGCGGACCGGCTCGAGGACGAGCGGAGCCGACACCGGCAGGAGGCCGACGCGCTGCGCGCCGAGCTCGATACCCAGCGCGACCAGAGCGAGGAGTCATTCGCCGAGGCCGCCGCGCGCCACCGGGACGAGCTCGAGGAGGAGCGTCGCTCCCACTCGGAGCGGCTCGCCGAGGTGCGCGATCAGCTTGCGGCGGAGCAGGCCCGGCGGGAGGAGCTCGAGGTGGGTGCGAGCGGCTCGGAGAAGGATCGCCAGCAGCTCGAGAAGCTCGAGAAGCGGCTGCAGAAGGTCCAGGCGAAGCTCGAGGAGGAGCGCGCCGCGGCAGAGTCCGAGATCGACCGCCTGCGTGAGCAGATCGAGCTGCTCGCCGAGGCCGACCGGCGCGCCGAGCAGGCGCGCATGGAGTGCGCCCACCTGCGCGGCGAGAACGAGCGCCAGGCCGAGATCCACGCGGTGACCGAGCGCGACCTGCAGGGCGAGCTTGCGCAGGCGCGCGAGGAGTCCGAGGAGCTGCGCAGCAAGCTCGACGATCTGCAGCTCAAGGTGGCGGACGCCGCCCGGGCCTTCGAGGCGATGGGCTCAGCCGAGCGGCGGCTCAGCGAGATCGCGGCTGCAGAGCCGGCCGACGAAGCCGCCTAGGCGATCCGCGCGAGCAGAGCCTCCTCGCCCGCGAGCGTGGTGCTAGTGGCGGAGGCGATCTCGACGTCGGTCAGCTCACCCGGAGCGGCGACGCCACTGAAGTTGACCGTCTTGTTGTGCCGAATGCGTCCGCGCAGCCTGGAGGGATCGGTGCGCGACGGGCCCTCCACGAGCACATCCATGGTCCGCCCCACGAAGCGCTGGGCCCGCTCCGTAGCGTGCTGCTGGACGAGCTCGACGAGCCTCCCCATCCGCGCGCTCGCCAGCTCGTGCGGGATCTGGTCGGGGAGCTCCGCCGCCTCGGTCTCGCGCCGGGGGGAGTAGATGAATGTGAACGCCGAGTCGTAGCCGACGGCGTCGACCACCTCCAGCGTCTCCTCGAAGTCCGCCTCGGTCTCACCCGGGAAGCCCACGATGATGTCCGTGGTCAGCGCGCAGTCGGGCACGAGCTCGCGGATCATCGCCACACGGTCGAGATAGCGCTCGCGGTTGTAGGTCCGCCGCATCGCCTTCAGGATGCGGCTCGAGCCCGACTGGAGCGGCAGGTGGATGTGCTCGCAGACGCTCGGCAGCTCGGCGTGCGCTGCGATCACGTCGGCGCGGATGTCCTTCGGATGCGGGCTCGTGTAGCGGATGCGCTCGACGCCGTCGACGGCGTCGACCCTGGCGAGCAGCTCGGCGAAGGTCGACTTCGCGCCCTTGGGCAGGTCGCGCCCGTAGGAGCAGACGTTCTGGCCGAGCAGCGTGATCTCGCGCACCCCGTCGGCGGCAAGCCGCTCAACCTCGCGCACGATCTCGTCCGCCGGCCGCGACACCTCGCGCCCGCGCGTCGACGGCACGATGCAGTACGAGCAGGCGCAGTTGCAGCCGACTGAGATCTGCACCCAGGCCTGGAACTCGCGTGCCCGCTTCATCGGCAGATGGCCCGTGAAGCCCTCGAACTCGAAGAAACCCTGCGCGGTGATGCTGTCGCTCGTCAAGAACTCGGCAAGCTTGTGCACCTGGCCGGGGCCGAACGCGACGTCGACGAACGGGAACAGCTCGAACACGCGCTCCTTCATCGACTGCGACCAGCAGCCGCCGATCCCGATCACGCGCTCCGGGTCGCCCGCCTTGAGGCGCTTGGCCTCGCCGAGGTGCCCCACGAGCCGGTTGTCCGCCTTCTCGCGGATCGAGCAGGTGTTGAAGAGGATCAGGTCCGCCTGCTCGCGGCTCTCCACCTCGCTGTAGCCGAGCGACTCGAGCATGCCCTTCATGCGCTCGGAGTCGTGCTCGTTCATCTGGCAGCCGAAGGTTGTGAGGTGGTACGACTTCACGCCGGGCCGAGGATAGCCTTGGGCGCGTGGCGACGGTGCGCGAGCGGCTCACGAAGCTTTGCACCAGCCTGCCGGAGGTCGAGGTCGAGCCGGGCGGCGAGCGCCACCTCGGCTTCACCGTGCGCAAGCGCCGCTTCGCCTGGTTCCTCGACGATCACCACGGCGACGGCCGGCTGGCGCTGAACTGCAAGGGCGCGCCGGGCGAGTCCGCGCGCCTCGCCGATGAGCACCCCGAGCGCTTCTTCGTGCCCGCCTACCTCGGCGCGCGCGGCTGGATCGGGCTCTGGCTCGACAACCCCGAGCCGGACTGGGAGGAGGTCGAGCGGCTCGTCGTCGAGGCCTACCGGCTCGTCGCCCCGAAGCGTCTCGTCGCCGAGCTCGGCTGACTCACTTCGCGTAGTCGGTTGCGCGACTCTCGCGGATCACCGTGACCTTGATCTGTCCGGGGTACTCGAGCTCCTTCTCGACGTCGCGCGCTATCTGATGTGAGAGCATCGCGGCGGCGTCGTCGTCGATCTCGTCCGGGTGGACGATCACGCGCACCTCGCGTCCCGCGTGCATGGCGTAGACCTTGTCGACGCCCGGATGACGGGTCGCGATCGCCTCGAGCTCGTGCAGGCGCTTGACGTACTGCTCGAGCGACTCGCCGCGCGCCCCCGGCCGCGCCCCCGAGAGCGCGTCGACGATCTGGACGATCACCGCCTCCACCGTCTGTAGCTCGACCTCGTTGTGGTGGGCCTCCATCGCATGCGCCACGGCCTCGGACTCCTTGTAGCGCCGCGCCAACTCTCCGCCCACGAGCGCGTGCGGCCCCTCGGTCTCGTGCGACACGCTCTTGCCGATGTCGTGCAGGAGGGCTGCCCGCGCGGCCACGCGCGGGTCGGCGCCGAGCTCGTCCGCGAGCATCGAGGCGAGGCGCGCGCACTCGATCGAATGGTGCAGCACGTTCTGGCCGTAGCTCGTGCGAAAGCGGAGCTTGCCGAGCAGCTTCACGAGCTCCGGGTGGACCGAGCCGACGTTCGCCTCGAACACGGCCTGCTCCCCCACCTCGACGATGTGCTGGTCGATCTCGGACTTGGCCTGGTGGTAGGACTCCTCGATCCGGGCCGGATGGATGCGGCCGTCCTGGAGCAGCCGCTCGAGCGTCAGCCGCGCGATCTCGCGGCGCACGCCGTCGAAGCCGGACAGGAGCACGGCTCCCGGCGTGTCGTCGATGATGAAGTCGATGCCGGTGAGCGTCTCGAGGGTGCGGATGTTGCGGCCCTCGCGCCCGATGATGCGGCCCTTGAGCTCGTCCGACTTGAGCTCCACGACCGACACCGTGGTCTCGACCGCGTGCCCCGACGCCACACGCTGCATCACCGCCGCGAGGATGCTGCGGGCGCGCCGGTCCGCGTCGCGGCGCGTCTCGTCCTCGACCTGGCGGATCAGCCGCGCGCTCTCGTGGCGCAGGTCGTCCTCGAGCTCGCGCATCATCAGCTGCTTCGCCTGGCCTGCACTGAGGCCGGCCACGCGCTCGAGCTCGCGCAGCTGACGACCCTTCGCGTCCTTCAGCTCCTCGCGCGCGTGGTCGATGTTGCGGGCCCGATCCTCGAGCGAGCGCTCGCGCTCAACGAGCTGCTGCGCCTTGACGTCGAGCGAGCTCTCCTTTGCGTGCAGCCGCTCCTCGAGGCGCGCGAGCTCGCTGCGGCGCGCGACCAGCTCCTCCTCGAGCCCGTCGCTGCGCGCCCGTGCGGCTGGGTCGGCCACGGTTCCACGCTCGGGCGCGGCAACAGCTCCGGCCCCGGCTTGCGCCGCGCGCGGCCGCAGCACCAGCAGGACGACCGCCACCGCGACCGCCACCGCGACCCCCGCCGCGACCAGTGCCGCCAACACGATCTCCATTCCGGTCTCCTCATCCCGGCGCAGAACGCCGGTCTCATCCAAATTGGGTGAGCGGCGCGGCTCGGGGCCGCAAGACACCAGACATCGCCGGAGGAGCGAAGCACGCGCCTCCCTCGGGCGCGCGCTGACTGCGACTAGGGACCCTCTCGTACGCTCCTTCCGAGGGGCTCACGTGCATTTGTCCGTACCACGATCAAAGAAGAATCAGGCGATTTGCTCGTCTTTTGTCTCACGGCGGCCTTGCCGGCCGCGTTCACAGGAGGGTAACCCTCCGGGGGGTCGCTCGCAACCAGCGAACCAAGGCCGTCAGCGGCAGGGGGACGCGCAAGCGCGCAGCTCAGGCCGCCCGCGGCCGGCGGCCGAGCGCCCGGACGGCCTCATAGGCGAGCTCCGGCGCATAGCCCCGCCGGACCAGCAGCCGCCAGGCGCGGTCGCGCTCGCGGTCGTCCGCCGGCGGCGAAGGGAAGCGCTGTTCCAGCAGGATCAGCGCCGTGCCGAGCTCGGCCTGTTCACTGCGATCGCAGAGCGCCGCCTCGATCAGCTCCGTTGCGACGCCGCGCCGGGTCAGCTCGCGGGCGATGCGCTCCGAGCCCCACTGGGCGAGCTCGCGCTTGTCCTCGGCGAACCGAACGGCGTAGCGCGCGTCGTCGAGGAAGCCGGACGCACTGAGCTCCTCCACCGCCGCCTCGATCGCGTCGGGCTCGACGCGCCTGCGCTCTAGCGCGGTTCGAAGCTCCGCGACGGTCCGCTCGCGCCGGGCCACCGCCTTGTAGGCGAGGTCGATCGCCCGCTCCGTCTCGGAGCGGCGCGGCGCGACGGGCTCGTCCGGGTTCAGGCTCAGGCCGCCTCGCGATCCGCGGCGGCCGGGGCCACCGCCTCCTCATCCTCGGCCCTGCCGTCCGCGTCCTGGTCGACCGCCGCGAGCGGCGCTGTGGCCGGCTCGACCCCGAGCGCGTCGTAGATCTTGCGCTCGATCTCGCTCGCAACGGCGGGGTTCTCGCGCAGATAGCCCTTCACGTTGTTGCGGCCCTGGCCGAGCCGCTCGTCGCCATAGGAGAAGAACGAGCCCGACTTCTGAACGATCCCGTGCTCGATCCCGAGGTCGAGGATGCAGCCCTCCGAGCTGATCCCCTGGCCGTACTCGATGTCGAACTCGGCCTGGCGGAAGGGCGCCGCGACCTTGTTCTTGACCACCTTGACCCGCACGCGGTTGCCGATCGCCTCGGTGCCCTCCTTGAGGGTCTCGATCCGCCGGATGTCGAGGCGCTGCGAGGAGTAGAACTTGAGCGCGCGGCCGCCTGGCTGCGTCTCCGGCGAGCCGAACATCACGCCGACCTTCTCGCGGATCTGGTTTGTGAAGACGCAGAGCGTGTTGGCGCGGTTCAGGTTGCCGGCGAGCTTGCGCATCGCCTGGGACATCATGCGCGCCTGCAGACCGACCGTCTGATCGCCCATCTGTCCCTCGAGCTCTGCCTTCGGCGTGAGCGCCGCCACCGAGTCGATCGCCACGATGTCGACGGCGCCCGAGCGGATCAGGAGGTCCGCGATCTCGAGCGCCTGCTCACCGTGGTCAGGCTGCGAGACGAGCAGCTCGTCGACGTCGACGCCGATGCGCTTGGCGTAGGCCGGGTCCATCGCGTGCTCGGCGTCGATGAACGCGCAGATCCCGCCCATCTTCTGGGCGTTCGCGAGCACGTGGTAGAGCAGCGTCGTCTTACCGGAGGACTCGGGGCCGAACACCTCCACGATCCGCCCGCGCGGCAGCCCGCCGACGCCGAGCGCCAAATCGAGCGACAGCGCGCCCGTCGGGACCGCCGCCACCCGCACCTGGGCGGCGTCGTCCCCCATCTTCATGATCGATCCCTGGCCGAACTGGCGCTCGATCTGCGTAAGGGCGCCCTTCAGCGCAGCCTCACGCGCCTGCGCGGCCTTCTGCTGCTCCTTGTCCATGCTGTGTTCTCCTCGAAGCTCTTGAGGTCCACAACGTAGGAGGACTGTCGGACGGCAAGTTCGCCCCGGCCGGAGCCTTATCCGAGCACCGCGTCGAGCCGCTCGCGCACCTCCGGGCGGCGCTCCGCCACGAACACCGTCCAGACGGCCGGCTGAAGGGTTCGGGCCCCCACGAATGGCGCCAGCTCCGGTCGTCCGGGAGCGGCGCGTCTGCTTGCCCAGCTTTCGCGGCGACCCGTCTAGCTCTGGGCGGCTGCGAACACCACGCAGGCCACGATGAGTAGACCCGCGATCAGCCACACCAGCCGGGTCATCTGGACGTGTCGCACCAGGTGCCCCTGCTCAGACCATGTCGAAGCGCTCGGTGTGGACCCGCTCCGCCGGGACGCCTAAATGAGATAGCGACCTCTCTACCGCGTCCATCATCGGCCCGGGCCCGCAGATGAAGAACTGAAAGCGGCGGTACCCGTCAGGGAGGTGGCGTGAGAGCAGCTCGGCAGTCACGTAGCCCGATTCGCCCGCCCAGTTCGCGGGCGGGCGCTCGAGCACATGAGTGACGGTCAGGTTCATGCTCGCTTCGAGGCGCTCGAGCTCCTCCCGAAAGGCCACGCCCTCCCAGTCGCCGTTCGCATAGACGAGGACCGCTGGTCGCACGTCGCCGCGGTCGGCCATCGTTCGCAGCATGCTGAGCAGACCAGTCACGCCCACCCCGCCGGCGATGAAGCCGAAGCCCGGTCCCTCGTCCTGATCCATCGAGAAGACGCCGTGCGGGCCGTCCACATAGACCATCGTGCCGGGCTTGAGCTCGTGCACCCCGGACGTAAAGTCGCCGAGCGCCTTGACAGCGATCTCGACCTCATCCCGCTCCGCGCTGGACGAGAACGAGAACGGGTGACTGGTCAGCGAGAACGGCGAGCGGCCGAACGTGAACCACGCGAACTGGCCCGGATCGAATCGAAACTCGACGCCCTCGGGCGGGCTTAGAGCCAGCGTCGTGGTCTGACCGCGCTCGGTGCCGACCCGCCCAAGGAGCCACGGCCGCTTGAGCAGGCCGCGCGGCTTGCCGACGCGCACCCACGCCAGCAGCGCAACAAACGCCGCCGACATCAGCCCCCACAGGATCTGCTTCCAGATCGAGCTCACGTATTCGTCGACGAAGTAGACATGCGCGAGCGCTCCACCAACCACAACGACGGCCAGCGCGGTGTGGGCAGCGTGCCACCACTCGTAGGGGAGCCGCAGCTGCTGCCGCCAAGCCGACGTGACCACTAGCGCAATGACAGAGAGCGCGGCCGCCATCCCGAACCACACCAACGCCGGCGCAGTGATTGCCTTTTCGAACGTCAGCGACTCCCACCTCGCCGAGATCGCGACATGAACGAGCACAAAAGCCAGGCCGACGTAGCCGATCTGCCGGTGGAACTGGAGCAGCGCGTCTTGGCCGAAGGGCGAGGCCACCGGTTTGAAGCGCGCCACCAGCACGAACTCGAGTCCCATCATCGCCAGCCCGACAAACCCGAGCGCGACCGAGAAGTTCGTCCAGAACCCATGGTCGGGGTCGCTCGCGCCGATCGCCGCAAACACCAGCGGCGCCACGACCACGCCCAGGTACGCCATGACCCAGAACACCGCCCGTACCGCGAGCGTCATGAGCGCTGGTCTCCACCGCGGCCGCGCGGGTCCATGTGGAGCCATCCTCCCACGAAGGCCGCGTGATGTGACACACGGCTTGTGCTCGCTGCTGCTTCGACGCGAAAGCGCTAGCAAGGGAGAGGCCACCGCCTCAGACTGCAGCCATAGCGCTCCAGCCAACGCCGCGGTGTCTCAGAGCAATAACGTTGGT
>Ga0081538_10000588_pt1 | contig 40395 bp, 38 predicted proteins | sample TabmetS5T2R1_FD_71022 | JGI IMG/M metagenome (GOLD analysis project Ga0081538, IMG submission 71022) | Tabebuia heterophylla rhizosphere microbial communities from the University of Puerto Rico - S5T2R1 | ecosystem: Host-associated > Plants > Roots > Rhizosphere ... | reverse complement strand
CCGGCGCGGGGGGCCCCCCCGCCGCTCGGGCGGCAAGGCGCGCGCCCGCGGCTTCCCGCGGGCGGCTTAGCCGCTGCGCTCAGTGCGGAGCGTGCTGCTCGAGCCGGTCTGCGCCCGACGACGGCTGGTAAGCGGGTTCCGGGCAGGGGTGTTCGACGAGTTTCGCTCGCTATGCGATCGAAACTCGTCGAGCACCGGGCCTAGGCTCGGTTGGCCGCCGCGTTCCCGTCCTGGGTGCGGGCCGTGCCCCCCAGGAACTCCCTCAGCATCGGGGCCAGGGGCTTTGCCTTGACCATATGTGTCTGCCCCTCGAGGCTGCGCAGCTCTGCGTCTCGAAGCAGAGCGGCGAGCGCGCTCATGCCGTTCTGCATCCATCCCGGGCTCTTCCCGCCGACGATCACGAGCGTTGGTGCCGTGACGGCGCTCCAGCGCTCCGCCGGCAACGGGCGGCCGGACTGGGTGTCGCCCATCACGGCGGCGTCGTAGCGGAGGGTCGGGGCCACGGACTTGAGCTTCGACCAGGCGGGCATGAAGCGCATCAGGGCCACGAGCACCTTCGGCATCCCCACCTGACCCATGAACAGCCTCAGTGCGTCGCCGCGGCGATCGGCCGACATCAGCCGGTCGAGCCGACTCGCGTAATCGTCCGGAAGCGGGGCGCGGCTGTCGTCGACTATGAACGGCGGCTCGTACAGAGCCAGCTTCTCGACGCCGAGCCCCCGATTCGCCGCGTCGAGCGCGAGCACGGCACCGGACGAGAAGCCGCACAGGCTCGCCGACCCGCCGGCCGCCTCGATCAGCGCGCCGAGGTCCTCGATCTCGCGCTCCACGGCATACGGGGCGGTGTCACCGCTCTCGCCGCGGCCGCGCCGGTCGTAGGTGAAGACGGTGAAGTCCGCGGAGAGCTCCGCCGCAACCGACTTGCTCGGCCCGGCACCGCGGTAGCAGAGCGCGCCGTCGACGAGGATCAGCGCTGGTCCCTGGCCGGAGCTTTCGAACGCGATCGCCGTGCCGTCCTTCGATTCAACTCTGTTCATGGGAGTTGATACCGGCCGACGGGCCGAAATTCATCGGTCGGGCACGACGACGGCGGCGCCGCGCAGCTCGCCTGAGCGCAGCCGGGAGAGCGCCTCGTTGGTTTGCTCGAGCGCGAAGCTCTCGACCTCCGTCCGCACCGGCACCCGCGGCGCGAGCGCCAGGAACTCCTCACCGTCCGCCCTCGTCAGGTTGGCGACCGAGCGCAGCGTGCGCTCGCCCCAGAGCAGCTCGTAGGGGAAGGCCGGGATGTCGCTCATGTGGATGCCTCCGCAGACGACGCTGCCGCCCTTCGCCACCGCCCGCAGCGCCGCCGGCACGAGCGCCCCCACCGGCGCGAAGATGAGCGCGGCGTCGAGCTCCTCGGGCGGCGGACCGTGTGAGTCGCCCGCCCACTCGGCGCCGACCTCGAGCGCGAACTCCTGCGCCGCTCGATCCCCGCCGCGAGTGAACGCGAACACGCGCCGGCCCTCGTGGCGAGCGACCTGGGTGATGATGTGCGCCGCGGCGCCAAAGCCGTAGATGCCGACCCGCTCGGCGTCGCCCGCGAGGCGCAGCGTGCGGAAGCCGATCAGGCCGGCGCACAGGAGCGGCGCTGCCTGGAGGTCCGGGTAGCCCTCGGGGATCGGAAAGCAGAAGCGCTCGTCGGCCACCGCGAGCTGCGCGAACCCTCCGTCGCGGCCGTAGCCGGTGAACACGGCGCGGTCGCAGAGGTTCTCGCGGCCGGAGCGGCAGAAGCGGCACTCGCCACAGGTCCAGCCGAGCCAGGGGACGCCAACTCGATCACCGGCGGCATGGCGCTCCCCACCCTCGAGCACGCGCGCCACGATCTGGTGCCCCTGGACGAGCGGGAGCTTCGGCTCGGCGAGCTCGCCGTCGAGGATGTGCAGGTCCGTGCGGCAGACGCCGCAGGCGGCGACCTCGAGCAGCAGCTCGCCGGGTCCGGGCTCGGGTGCGTCCAGGTCGGCGGCCCGCAGCGGTCCGCCGGCGGCGTCCAGAACCATCGCGCGCATGGGCAAAAGCCTATGACGGGCGAGCGTACGCTTTCGGCATGGGCTCCGACGACTTCCGGCGCGCGAGCCTCGAGATCTGGGAGGAGATGGCGCGCGGCTGGGACGACCGGCGTGACGCGGTCTGGGACGCCTCGAGCGGAATCGGCGCGTGGCTCGTGGCCGCCCTCGATCCACAACCCGGGGAGACGGTGCTGGAGCTCGCGGCCGGGCTCGGCGACACGGGTTTCGCCGCGGCGACACGTCTCGGCGAGCGAGCACGGCTGATCTGCACCGACTTCTCGGCGCCGATGGTGGACGCTGCCCGCCGGCACGCCCCCGAGCGCGGCGTGACGAACGCGGAGTTCCGGACCATGGACGCCGAGCGGATCGACCTCGGCGACGACAGCGTGGACGGCGTGCTCTGCCGCTGGGGCTACATGCTGATGGCCGACCCGGGGAAGGCGCTGCGTGAGACGCGGCGCGTCCTGCGCAACGACGGCCGGCTGGCCCTCTCGGTCTGGGGCGCGCCCGAGCGAAACCCATGGGCCGCCGTCCCCGCCCGCGCGCTGCTCGAACAGACGGGTGAGCCGCCGCCAGACCCGCTCGCGCCCGGGATCTTCGCGATGGCGCGCGAGGCCCGAACCCGCGAGCTCCTCGAGGGCGCCGGATTCGATGCGGAGCGGGTGGAGGAGGTCGCCATGACCTGGCGCTTCGAGTCCCTGGACGACTACTGGCGCTTCGTCCTCGACGTGGCGGGGGCGCTCGCGATGGTGATCCGGTCCCTGCCGGAGGACGGTCAGGCAGCGGTGCGGCAGCGCGTCGAGGGGGACCTGGAGCCGTTCGAGACCGCGAACGGCTATGAACTTGGCGGCGTGTGCCTGAACGTCCTCGCGCGCGGGCTGCCGCTGGCGCGCCAGCAGTAGGCCCGCTCGACCGCCAGTCGCATCAGCGGGCCTGGCGGCGTCCGCTCCGCGTACGGCGCGTATTTGGCAGCCAGCGCTTCCAGCCCCTCCGAGCCGCCCTCGATCGGCAGCCACTCCACCGTGCCGAGCAGCTGCACCCAGGCGAGGGCGTCCCAGTCGTCGGAGTAGACGTCCACGCACAGCGCGGCCTCCGGCCGGCGGCGAAGCATCCGCACCCGAGCCGGCTCGGGCGTGCGCTTGGGCTTGTCGTCGATCGCGCTCCAGATCGCGCCGCCCGCGAGGGCGAACGTCACGGGCAGCACCCGCGGCAGGTCGTTCTCGTCGACGAACCCGAGCCGCGCCACGCGCTCGCCCGCGAGCAGGTCGAGGGCCCAGCCGGGTAGCTGCTCTAGCGTCACGGTCCGAGACTACGAAAGGGAGCGGCATGGAGATCGGCATCGGACTGCCAACCACGATTCCCGGAGTCCAGGGTCATGAGGTGATCGACTGGGCAAGGCGCGCGGACAGCGCCGGGTTCTCGACCCTGGGAACCCTCGACCGGGTCACTTACCCGAATTACGAACCCCTCGTCGCGCTTGCCGCATCCGCGTCCGTAACCGAGCGGATCAGGCTGACGACGTCGATCCTGATCGTCCCGTACCGGGAGAGCGCGGCGATCCTGGCCAAGCAGACGGCGACGCTCCAGCACCTCTCCGGGGGGCGGCTCGTGCTCGGCGTCGCCGTCGGCGGCCGGCCCGACGACTACGAGCCGTTCGGCGTCCCGATGGCCCGCCGCGGAGCGCGCTTCGAGGAGATGCTCGAGGAGATCAAGCGACTCTGGGCCGGCGAGGAGCGCGGGGTCGCCGGCGGCGTCGGGCCGGACGTGAGCGGGAATCCGCCGCAGCTCATCGTGGGCGGCCAGGTGGACGCTGCCTTCCGCCGCGCGGCGCAGTACGGGGACGGCTGGATCATGGGCGCGGCGCCGCCGGAGATGCTCCCGGCCGCGGTCGACAAGCTCGAGGCCGCCTGGCGCGAGCAGGGCCGCGAAGGAGCCCCGCGCAAGATGTCGCTGACGTACTACGCGCTCGGCGACGATCCGGAGGGGGCCACCCGCGCCTCGATCGGCCACTACTACGAGTTTGCGGGCGAGTACCAGGACCACGTGGTGGCTGGGACCGCCAAGGGCGCCGACGAGATCCGCGAGCGGGTTCGCGCGTTCGAAGAGGCGGGACTAGACGAGCTCATCATGCTCCCGGCGTCGACCGATCCGCGCCAGGTGGACGAGCTGGCCGCGCTGGTGCTATGAGCGCATGACGAAAGTCACGTCCAAATGAGGACGCGCGGCACTGGTGGCGCGGCCCCCGGCTGCCTAGCGTCACGGCCATGACTTCGACGACCGAGACAACATCCAGGCGCGCCCCCCTGTGGGCCTGGGCCGGAGCGATCTTCGGATTGCTGTGGCTCGGCGTGCCGCTGGCCGAGTTCGCAGGTTCCGATCCATCGGGCGTCCAGATCGCGCTCGTTGCCGCCGGGCTGCCGGCCTTCGCCTACCTCTTCCTCACCGGCGTGATGGGGCCGCCGGGGCGGCTGCTGCCGCGACTGGCCGGGATGGTGGCGATCGCAGTCGTGCTCACGCTGGCGGCGCTCGACGGCTGGGCGCTCATGTTCGTCTGGGCGGCCTCCGCCGCTGCGGCGCAGCTGAGCGGGCGCGCGAACGTGCTGGCGCTGCTCGGGATCACCGCCATCGCCGCGGGGACACTGGCCCTGACGGACCCGGACAGCGCGGTGTTCTGGGCGATCACGGGCACCGTGTTCGGGACCGGCACGCTCTGGCTCTTGCTCGGAGGCCTGCTGCGCACGAACCGCGAGCTGCGCGAGGCGCGCGCCGAGCTGGCCGAGATGGCAGTGGCCGAGGAACGGCTGCGCTTCGCGCGCGACCTCCACGACCTGCTCGGCCACGACCTGTCGCTGATCGCCCTGAAGGCGGAGCTCGCGGGCAAGCTGCTGCCGGAGCGGGTCGACGACGCTGCCACCGAGGTGAGCCAGATCAAGGACCTCACGCGGGGCGCCCTCGGCCAGGTTCGCGAGGCGGTCGACGGCTACCGGCGGCCCACGCTCGCCGGCGAGCTGGCCGGCGCCCGCACCGCCCTGGAGGCCGCCGGCATCGAGCTGAGCGTGGACCAGCCTGCCCTCTCGCTTGACCCCGACAGCGAGTCGGTCCTGGCCTGGACGGTGCGCGAGGGCGCCACCAATGTTCTCCGCCACAGCAGCGCACGCCACGTGGCGATCGCGCTGCGCTCGAGCGCTGCCGGAACCGAGGTCGAGATCAGCGACGACGGTCGCGGAGAGGCTCCGGCCACCGATGCCGGACACGGCCTGGAGGGCCTGCGCGAGCGCGCGCTGGCGATCGGCGGCGAGGTCGAGGTTGGCGCAGCCACCACGGGCGGCTTCCGCCTGCGGGTGAGCGTGCCGGACGGGAGGCTCGAGACCCCCAGATGATCCGCGTCCTGCTCGCGGAGGACCAGGCGATGGTGCGCGGCGCCCTCGCCAGCCTGCTGTCGCTCGAGGAGGACATCGAGGTCGTGGCCGAGGTCGAGCGCGGCAACGAGGTGCTCGACGCCGCCCGCGCAGCCGAGCCCGAGGTGGCGCTGCTGGACATCGGGTTGCCGGGGGCGAGCGGACTGGAGGTCGCGCAGTTGCTCCAGGAGAAGCTCCCCGACGTCCGCGTGGTGATGCTGACCACCTTCAACCGGCCGGGCTACCTGCGCCGGGCCATGGAGGCGGGCGCCTCCGGGTTCCTGCTCAAGGACGCCCCGGCCAGCGAGCTGGCCGCCGCCGTGCGCGCGGCCGCCCGTGGCGAGCGAGTCGTCGACCCCGGTCTCGCGGCCGCCGCGCTCAGCCTCGGCGAGAACCCGCTGACCGCGCGCGAACAGGAGGTGCTCGAGGCGGCCCGCAGCCACGGAACGGTCGGCGAGCTCGCCGCGGTCCTGCACCTCTCCCCCGGCACGACGCGCAACCACCTGTCGGCGATCATGCGCAAGCTCGACGCCGGCAGCCGTATCGAGGCGATCCGGGTGGCCGAGGAGCGCGGCTGGCTGTAGGGTGGCGCGGCGCTTTCCGTCTGCCGCGCGCGCTTTCCGTCCACCCCGCCCGCCAGCATGAGAGTGAGGATGGCCCGGTCCAAGCTCCTGTCCGGCGCGGCCTCACTGGGCGTGCGCGTGGCGCGCTCGCTGTACGGTCGCTGGCGCCTCATGCCGGACCCAGACCGGGCGCGCATTGCCGGCTACGCCGAGGACGCCAAGGAGAAGGCACTCGCCGTGCGCGGCACGCCGGCCGGCGAACGGGCCGCGGCCGAGGCGGACCTGCGGGCGGCCAACGAGTCACTCGCCGCGGCGATAGTCGAGAGCGCCGAGGCGGACCCCGAGGTGGCCGCGGAGGAGGTAGAGGAGCTGCGCGAGGACCTGCGGCGAGAGTTGGAGCGGCTCGCCTCCGCGGAGGTCAAAGCCTCCCGCGGGCCCGGCCGGGAGGGCCCTTCCGATCCGGCGCGCGAGGTTAAGGATTCGCGAACCCGGCGCGGATCGAGTACCCCACCCGGGTAGGGCAAGGGGCGGCACCGAGGCCGTCCGCGCTCGCTGGTCAGGCCAGGACCTCCACGGCCGCCTGGACGACGCGCGCCGCCGCCGCGGCGTCCTCGAGGTCCAGGTCCTCGCCCGGGGCGTGGCTCACCCCGCCTTCGTTGCGGACCAGGACCATGCCTGCCGGCCGGCGCTCCGCGATGACCCCGGCGTCATGGCCGGCGAAGCAGACGAGCTCATGCGCCCCAAGCCCGGCCCGTTGGGCGGCCTGCGCCAGGGCCCGCCGCACCTCCGAGTCGAAGCTGGTGCCATGGTTGATCGACACCACGGCCGTCCGGAGCTCGACGCCTGAGCTCGTCGTCAGCCCGCGTGCCGTCGCCTGGACGCCCTCCCACCAGGCACCCAGCTCCTCGGGGCGGGGCGCGCGGGCATCGAGCCACAGCCGCACGCGCGCCGGCACCGTCGTGGGGGCGTTTGGCCAGGCCAGGATGCGCCCCGTCGTCGCCACCATCCGCTCCCCCGCCAGCTCGTCGGCGCGGAGGATCAGTCGCGCTGCGGCGAGCAGCGCGTCGCGCCGCAGCGCACGCCGCGTCGTCCCGGCGTGGTCCGCCTCGCCGCGCAGCTCCACCTCCACGCGCATCCGGGCGGCCAGGCCGCGCACCAGCGCTGCGGCTGCGCCGAGCTCGGCGACATCCCGGCTCTGGTCGATGTGCAGCTCGAGCAGCCCGCGCAGCCGACCGAGCCAACCGGGCGCCTCACCCAACGCGTCCGGGTCCAGGCCAGCCGCCCGCATTGCCTCTCCCAGTGTCACACCGTCCTCGTCCACGCGGGCCAGGACGTCGCCGGCGTCGAGCCTTCCCGCCAGCGCGCGGCTCCCGAACGTCGGCGTGTTGAAGCGCGCGCCCTCCTCGTCGGCGAAGGCGATCACCGCCAACGGCACCCGGCTGCGCGCGGCCATCGCGAAGCCAGCGACCACGCCCAAGGCCCCGTCGTAGCGGCCACCCTCCCGGACGCTGTCGAGATGCGAGCCGACCGCCCACCAGGGCCCTGGCGCCTCCGGGCAGGCCCACAAGTTGCCGGCCGGGTCGCGCTCCGTCCGCAGGCCCATCCCCGCCGCCGTCCGCGCGAACCAGGCCGCGGCGGCCTCATGCTCGGGGGTCCAGGCGAGGCGGGTCGTCCCGCGCTCAGAGCGCCCGATGGGCTCCAGTCCGGAGAGCAGCCCGGCGAGGTCCCGGGCGGCGATCGTCACGCTGCGACGGCACGGTAGCCGCCGGGCGTCCTCCGAGCGCAGCACACCCTGTCAGGCGAGCGCATAGTCGGCGAGCGGCTTGCCGAGCATGTCCTCGACCTCGGGATAGACCGAGGCCTCTCTTACCCCGGCGCCCAGCGGAACGTGCGACTTGTCCACGGCCAGAACGGCGACCTCCTCTCCCTCGCGGATGTCCGCGATCGATACCGGCCGTCCGCCGCGGGCCGACAACGTGGTGATCACATCGGGGAACGTCGCCAGCCGCTGCCCCGCCGCCTCAGCGGTCATGTACTCGTTGACGAAGGCGAGCTCGAGCTCCCCGACCTGAAGCCCGCCCACGTCGAATCCGCCCTCGGTCCGGAGCCGCTTGCGACGGACATTGCCGCGACCGAGGATCCGCCCGCTCAGGGTTGAGGTGATTGCATCGATCACGGCCTCCGCGTCCCGGGGGTCCGCCCCGAGCAGGGCCTCGCCCAGCCGCAGTGCGAACGAGATCGCGCCTACCGCGCCGTGCTCGCGTACATAGGCCGCGGGCAGAGGATTGCGGGCCGCGGCGATGAAGCCTCCGGATCCGACCGCGGCGGTGCGCAGAACGTTCGCGGTGTGCCGGACGGTTCCTCGCGTAACCACCTCGAGGTAACGGTCCTGGGCGCGGTTACCTCCCGCCGCCGCCTGCACGGTCCGGTAATCCGGATCGGCTGCCAGTCCCAGCGACCCCATCTTCCCGGTGGGGTGCGCCCTGCCGTCGCCCGCCGCATCGATCACGAGCGTCCCGAGCACCGCCGACTGGATCCAGCCGTTGCAGGTGGTGCTCGAGCCGTTCTGAGCCGTGATCGTCCCCACCACCGGCTCCTCGAGCGCCTCCGTTAGGAGCCGGAGCGCCCGCACGTAGTCGCCGGGGCGCATCTCCCAGTCGCTGGCGGCGGGGGCGCCGATCGCGGTCACCGTGGCAATCGTGGCGTCGCCTGCGATCTCGTCGAGCGTGGCGAGCCGGGGCGTTCCGTAGCTCACAGCCGTGCGGCCCACCAGATACCCGTGCTCGACCCAGCCGCCCCCGCCGGCGGCGAGGACCGACCCGCCCGCGACGGCGGCCTCTACCGCCTGGTGGTCAAGGGCCCGCATCGTCCTCCACCGGCAGCCCGAGCCCGAACTCGCGCGCGCAGCTGACCGCCTCCCCGTAGCCGGCGTCGGCGTGCCGCAGGACCCCAAGGGCAGTGTCTGCCCCGAGCGCCCGCTCGAGACGCTCCGCCGCGGCCTCGCTTCCGTCGGCGACCACGGTGACGCCCGCGCTCGTCGAGTAACCGGCGTAGCCGCCTCCCCCGGAGTGCAGGGCGACGAGGTCCGCCCCCGAGGCCGCCATGAGCAGGGCGTCGAGCAGTGGCCAGTCGGCGACCGCGTCGGACCCGTCGCGCATCCCCTCGGTGATGATGTACGGGTGGGTCATCGCACCGGCGTCCATGTGGTCGCGGGTGAATGCCACGGGGCCCCGCAGCCGGCCCTCGCGCACGGCCGCATTAGCGGCCTGGGCGAAGCGGGTGCGTTCGCCGTGGCCGAGCCAGGTGATTCGCGCCGGGAGTCCCTGGATCGGGACGTGACGGCGGGCCAACGCGATCCAATCGGTGATCCGCGAAACGCCGTCGAACGTCTCCTCGGATAGATCGTCGAGCGCTGCCTGATCCTCGGAGGCGCCGGAGGCGCAGATCCAGCGGAATGGGCCGATCCCGCGACAGAAGAGGGGGCGAAGGTAGCGCTCGGTGAACACGTCGAGCTCGAGTGCCTCCGGGCAGCCGGCCTCGGCCGCCTGCGGGCGGATGTTGTTTCCGTAGTCGAAGACCACTGCGCCCCGGCGCCGGAGCTCGAGCATGGCCCGCATGTGCCGCACGACCGCCGCGCGGCCGAGCTCCTCGAGGCGCTCAGGGCTCTCACGCCGGAGCGCCTTGGCCTCGGCCACGGAGCGTCCGGCCGGCACGTACCCGTAGCGCAGGTCGTGGGCGGCGGTGAGATCCGTCACGACGTCCGGGGTCGCTCCGTCCCTGACGAGCCACTCGAGCAGGTCCACCACGTTGGCCGCAAGGCCGACCGAAAGTGCGACGCGCTCCGCTGCCGCGGCCCGAGTCCACATGAGCGCCTCTTCCACGTCCGCCGTAGTCCGATCCACGAACCCATCGCGCCGCCGGCGTTCGAGCGTGTCGGGGTCGACCTCGGCGCAGAGCATCGCGCCGCCGAGCATCGCCGAGACCGCAAGCGGCTGGGCGGAGCCCATCCCTCCGAGCCCCGCGCTCACGACCCAGCGGCCGCGGAGATCGCCGTCGAAGTGCTCGCGCGCGACCGCCGCGAACGTCTCGTACGTGCCTTGGATCACGCCCTGCGCGCCGATGTACTGCCAGGACCCCGCGGTGAGCCCGCCCCAGACGAGGAGCCCCGCGCGCTCGAGCTCGTAGAACCTCTCGGGCGTCGCGAAGCGGCCCACCAGGTTGCCGTTGGCCATCACGACCGCCGGCGAGCGGCCGCCGGTCGGGAAGACGCCCACGGGCTTGCCCGATTGGACCACCAAGGTCTCTTCGTCGCTCAGGGTTCTGAGCGCGCGCACGATCCGCTCGTAGCTGTCCCAATCGCGCGCAGCCTTGGCGTGGGCGGCGTAGACGACGAGGTCACGGGGACGCTCGGCGAGCTCCAGGTTGTTCTCGAGCAGCCGCAGGATCACCTCCTGGCGCCAGCCCTTACAGCGCAGCTCCGGACCGCGGGCGGCACGGGCCGCCGGGCGGGCGGCGGCCTCAGGCATGGGCCGGCTCCGGGACGGGCCTGGGCGTGACCAATGCTCCCCGTCCCGGGGCCGCGCGGACGCCCCCGGCCTCGAAGACCTCCTCTCCGCGAGCGATCACCCGCTGCACACGGCCGCGCAGGCGGCGGCCGGCGTACGGGCTCCAGCCAGCAGGGCTCACGAGCGCGGCCGGCTCGACCACCCAGGTCTCGTCGGGGTCGAAAACCACGACATCCGCGTCGGCCCCCGGGACGAGCCCGCCCTTGCGCGGCCAGAGGCCGAAGCGTCGCGCCGGTGCCTCAGAGAGGAGCTGCGGGAGCAGCGCCAGCGGCAGCCCGCGCTCGGTTATCGCATCGTGCATGAGCGGGAGCATGAGCTCGATGGCTGGGGCGCCCGCCGCCAGAGAGAAGACGTCGTCGCCATGCTTGCGGGCGGCCGGCCACCCCACGTGGTCGGAGCTCACCAGGTCGATCTCACCTGCCGCCAGCCGGCGCCAGAGGCCCTCGACATCGTGGCGCGGCCGGAGCGGCGGATTGATCTTGGCCTCCCCGCCACGGCGCGCAAGCTCGCGTTCGTCGAGGATCAGATAATGGGGACAGGTCTCGACGCTGACGTCGACGCCGTCGGCCCGCGCCCGCCTGGCAAGCTCCACTCCCCGCTCAAGCGTGACGTGGCAGAGGTGAAGACGCACCCCGCTGGCGCGGGCGAGCTCGAGGCAGCGAGCGATCGCCTCCGTCTCCGCCACCGGCGGGCGAGACTCCGCGTGGGCAGGCGCGTCGCGGCGGCCGGCGGCGCGTAGCTCCGCAATGCGAGCTCGCACGATCTCGTCGTTCTCGGCGTGCACGCCCGCCAACCCGCCGGCACTGGCGATAGCGCCGAAGGCGGCGAGCAGCTGATCGTCGGGCACGCGCGGGAAGCGCGACGGGTGCGTCTCGAAGGTCGAGAGCTTGAACGCGCAGGCCCCCGCGTCCACCAGCTCCGCTACGTGATCGAGCGGTCCCTGCGGCGGCACGGTCGCCCACAGCCCCACGTCGACCGCGGCCGCGCGCTCGACCTCGGCCGCCTTCGCGGCGAACGCGTCGGGGTCCGCCACCAGGCGGTCGTGGTCGTAGGGCATGTCGATCACAGTTGTCATGCCGCCGGCCGCCGCTGCGCGGGTGCACGCCGCGATTCCCTCGTCGGCGGCGCTGCTCGTGTGGACGTGGGCGTCTACCCCGCCGGGCAGGACGAGGGCATCCCCGCAGTCGAGCACACGTGCCGCGGGCAGCGCCGCCTCGGGAGCGGCCACGGTGGCGATCCGTCCGCCGGCGACAGCCACTTGTCCCGCCGCCGGCTCGCACCCCGCAAGCGCGATCCGTCCGCGCACGACAAGCTCGAAGGAGTCGCGGCATTCTTTCTCATTGTCCGAGACGATTGCGATAAGGTCTCCTTTCAGGATGCAATCTACCATCGATGCCCTCTCGACACGCGAGAATCCGGTCGAGCTGACCGGCTCGGTTCTCACGGTCGAGGACGTCGTCGCCGTGGCCCGTCGGGGCGCCCGCGTCCGCGTCTCCGAGGAGGCGCTCCAGCGCATACGCCAGGCGCGCACCGTCGTCGAGCGCGTGCTCGCCCGCGGCACGCCGGTGTACGGCATGAACACCGGCCTCGGCTCGCTCTCACGCCATCACGTCCCGCTGGAGGAGCTGGAGCGCTTCTCGTTCGCAACGGTCGCCGACCAGACCGGGTCCTACGGCCAGCCGCTCGACACCGACATCGTGCGCGCGATCATGGCCGCGCGCGCCAACGGCATGGCCAAGGCGGGTGTCGGGGTGCGCCGCGAGGTGGTAGTCCAGCTCGTTGAGTTGCTGAACACGGGGGTCCATCCGGTGGTCCGCCGGCTGGGATCCGTGGGCCAGGGAGACCTCTCCGAGATGTCCGACATCGGCAAGGTGATGATCGGGCGCGGCTTCGCCGAGTTCGGCGGGCGGGTTCTGCGGGGCGGAGAGGCGCTGGCCGCGGCCGGCCTGGAGCCGATCAGTCCGGCCCCGAAGGAAGCACTCGCCCTGGTGAGCGCCAACGGAGTGACCCTCGGCCACGGATCACTCGTGCTCGTGGACGCCGCCGACCTGACGGAGTCCTTCCAGATCGCTGCGGCGCTGTCCCTGGAGGGATTTGCCGGCAATCTCTCACCGATTCACCCAGCGGCGGCGAGGATGCGCCCGCACGCGGGGGAGATCAAGGCCGCCGGACGCCTGCGTGAGCTACTGGAGGGCTCCTACCTGTGGCGGCCGGGCGCGGCGCGGAATCTTCAGGACCCGCTCTCTTTCCGCTGCGTCCCCCAAACGCATGGGGCGCTCAACGACGCGCTGTCCTTCGTGCGCGGCGAGATGGAGGTGGAGCTCAACTCGGCGAGCGATAACCCGCTGGTGGTGGTAGAGGACGAGGCCATCATCTCGGTCGGCAATTTCGACGTGCTCGGGCTGGCAATTGCCTTCGACCTCCTACGTCTCGGTCTGGCGAGCGCTCTCAAGGTCGCCGATGAGCGCCTGCAGAAGCTGCTCTGGAACGCCTTCAGCGGTCTCCCCACAGGCCTCGCGCCCGAAGACGGCCCGACCGGTGGCCTGCGCCCCTTGGGGCGCTGGTCCGCCGCCCTGGCGGCGGAGGCCCGCCAGCTCGCAAACCCCGTCTCGCTCGACTACGCGGCCCAGCTCGCCGAGGGGGTCGAGGACCATGCCAGCATGGCCCCGCTGTCGGTACGCAAGACATCCGAGCTGGTTTCACTGGGGCATCGGATGGTCGCCCACGAGCTGATCTGCGCGGCGCAGGCCGTCGACCTCCGCGGGGGCGGCTCGCTGGGGCAGGGGACGCGTATTGCCTACGAATGCGTGCGCGAGTGCATCCCGCGCCTTGTGGATGAGACCGAATGGGAGCCGGACATCGCCCGACTCGTCGATTTGATCGCCGGCGGGGAGCTCGGGGCCCGAGTCGCCGCCGACGCCGGCGAGCGGGAACGGCTCGAGGCACACGAAGGTCCACGCGTGGCGGACACTGACGACCTTGGCGGGACCGAGCAGCAATGAGCGTGCCACCCGCCTCTCGGCAAGCGGACGAGAACGAGCGGCCAGAGCCAGGGCCGGCGCGCGGCACGCGCGTACTCGAGCGCTCGCTGGCGGTGCTCTTCGAGCTCGCCGACACGGATCACCCACTTCCAACCGCCGAGCTCGCGCGGCGTGTGCATCTCCCGGCGAGCACGACCTATCGTCTCGTCGACGAGCTGGACGGCCACGGCCTAGTGGAGCGCAGGGGCGACGGCGGAGTCTCCCTCGGACTACGCCTACTGGAGCTGGCGCGGCGCGTCGAGGATGGCCTGGCCCCCTCCCTGTTGGAGCCGGCCCGCGGGATCATGCGCGCGCTTGCGCATGAGTACGGGGAGACAGTGCTGCTCACCGCCCCGGCCGGCAGGTTCGCAATCGGGCTCGACTCGATCGAACCCCCGCGACCCGTCCGGCTCTCCTTCGGCCGCTGGCGGGTTGCCCCCATGCACCTCGGCGCCTCCGGCAAGGTCCTGCTGGCCTTCCTGCCGGAACGGGCGGCCGAGCGGGTGCTAGCCGCCGTGGATCACACCATCACCGCCTCGGGCCAGCACGTCGATGTCGAGCGGCTGCGCCGCGAGCTGGTGGAGGCCCGCGAGCGTGGGGTCGTCGTGACTCACGGTGAGCTGGATCGCGGTGTCAGCGGGGTGGCCGCACCCCTGCTCGGGCCTCGGCGGCGCCTGGTGGCGGGAGTGACCCTGGCCGGCCCCACCGAGCGCCTCGCCCCGCGCGCCGCGCATCTGGCCGCGGCGGTGCGCGAGGCGGCAGAGGCGATCGAGCTGGCGGTGAACGACGGCTGATGGACGTGGTCTCCGCCCACTCCGCGAAGGTTCAGAAGTTCAGACTCAGATACTGGACGTCCAGGTATTCCTCGAGCCCCTGGCGCCCGCCTTCGCGCCCATCGCCCGATCCCTTTATCCCCCCGAAGGGTGCCTGCACCCAACCGAGCGCGCCATCGTTGACCGCGACCATGCCGTAGTCGAGCGCCTCGCCGACCCGATGGGCGCGGCCGAGGTCACGCGTGAACAGGTAGGCGGCGAGCCCGTACTCGGAGGCATTCGCGAGCGCGACCGCCTCCTCGTCGGAGTCGAACGGGATCAGCGGAGCGACCGGACCGAACGTTTCCTCGGTCGCGACACGGGCGTCAGCCGGAACGTCCGCGAGCACCGTGGGGGCGAAGAAGCGCTCGGGGTCAAGCCCGGAGGGGGCCTCACCGCCGCAGAGGAGGCGCGCATCGCGTCCAATCGCGTCCGCCACGTGGTCGCGCACCTTCGCCAGCGCGCGGCCGTCGATCAGCGGGCCTACGGTCACGCCGGGCTCGAGGCCGTCGCCGACGCGCAAGGTGGCGGCAAGGCCCGAGAGCAGCCGGCCGAGCTCGTCGGCGATCCCGCGCTCGACCAGCACACGGTTCGCCGCGATGCACGTCTGGCCGGCGTTCTGGAACTTCGAGAACGCGAGCTTCGCGGCGGCGAGGTCGAGGTCCGCGTCGCTGAAGACCACGAACGGGGCGTGGCCGCCGAGCTCGAGCGTGACCTTCTTCACGCCCTCGGCGGCGCGGCGGAGCAGCAACTTGCCCACCTCGACCGAGCCGGTGAAGCTGATCTGCCGCACCTGGGGGGCGCCGGTCAGCACCTCCCCGATCGGCTCAGGGTCCCCACAGACGAGGTTGACCACTCCCGGCGGAAAGGCGGCCTCGTCGAAGATCTCGAACAGGAGCACCGCGGACAGCGGCGTTTGCTCGGCCGGCTTGAGGACGACCGTGTTCCCCCCGGCGACCGCGGGGGCCACCTTCCTCGTCACCAGCGAGCTTGGGAAGTTCCAGGGCGTGATGCAGGCCAGCACCCCGCGGGGGCGACGGTGAACGTAGAGCCGCTGGTTAGGGCCATTGCCGGCGAGGATCTCGCCCCAGGGTCGCCGCGCCTCCTCTGCGTACCAGAGCAGGAACTCGGCCCCCCAGAGCACCTCGTCCTTGGCCTCGTCGAAGGGCTTGCCTCCCTCGAGGGTGAGCGCGCGGGCGAGGTCGTCGGCGCGTTCGAGCACGAGCGCGTGGGCGCGTCGCAGGGGGGCCCCGCGCTCGTCGGGCGACAGCGCCGCCCATCCTGGAAAGGCGCGCTGCGCGGCCTCCACCGCCATCCGCACGTCGCCGGGCGTTGCGGCGATTACGCGGCCGACCTCGCTCCCGGTCGAGGGATCGCGGACCGCCATCCAAGCGGCTCCGGCGGGCTCGCGCCACGTTCCGTCCACGTACTGGCCGCTCGCGCTGCGGACGGTTCGGCCCAGGGTCGGAGAACTCTTTCCCATGGAGGAGGCAGATTGACACACGGACTCCGTGGCGCCTTCCACGGGGGAGGCGGATCATAGGAGCGCCATGGCGGTGCCGACCACTGACAGCGTTACCCTCGACGGGCGCAGCCTCACACCCGCGGAGGTCAGCGCGGTAGCTCGCGAAGGGATGGCTGTGCGACTTGGAGAGGAGGCCCGGGCTCGCAACACTGCCGCGGCCGAGGCGACCGCCACTCTCCTTCAGCGGGGCACGCGCATCTACGGGTTGACCACCGGGGTCGGTGTGCTCCGCTCACGCGACGTGCCACCGAGCGAGCGTGCGGATCACCAGCTGCGCCTCTTGCGCAGCCACGCGGCCGGCGCGGGTCGGCCGCTTTCACCCCCCCTTGTGCGCGCGGCGATGGCGGTCCGCGCGAACCAGCTGGGCGCCGGTGGCGCCGGCGTCTCGGACGAGCTGCTCGGTGCCCTGGTCGGGGCCCTCAACTCAGGGGTCGTGCCGTTTGCTCGTGAACTCGGCTCACTGGGCACGGGGGATCTGACCGTGCTGGCTGAGATCGCGCTGGCGCTGATCGGCGAAGGCCGGGTGTGGCGGGGCGCGGAGCTTCTGGCAGCGGAGGAAGCCCTGGCCGAGGCCGGGCTGGCGGCCGCGCACCTCGGGCCGCGAGACGGGATCGCGTTCATGTCCAGCAGCGCGGCGAGCGCCGGCCACGCCGCACTGTTGGCCGTCGACGCAGACCGGCTGCTCACGACGTCTTTGGCCGTGTCCGCGCTCTCGTTCATCGCCGCGGGTGCCGACCCGGTGGTGTTCGACGCGCGCGTGCACGCCGCGCGGCCACATCCCGGTCAGGTCGCGGTCGCTGCGCGAATGCGGGAGCTCCTCGGCGCCGAGGCAGCGGCCGCAGGGCGTAACGCCTCGCGTGCCCCAGTCCACGATCCGTATCCGTTCCGCGCCCTTGCACAAGTGGAGGGACCTACGCTTGACGCCTTGAGCGACCTCGAGTCGGTGCTGGCGGTCGAGCTCAATGCCGCCACCGAGAACGCGCTCATCGATGCCCGGTCGCTCGAAGTCCTCCCCAACGCGAACTTCCATGCCGCTCCCATCGCGCTTGGCCTCGACCGCCTGCGAACCGCGCTGGCGCAGTCATCCTCGCTTGTGGCGGTCCGGGTGAGCGCTCTGCTCGATCCCGGCGTCGGGGCCCTGCCGACGGTTCTCTCCGCGCGACCGGGCCCGGAATCCGGGGCGATGATGCTCGAGTACACCGCGCACGCGGCCGCAGCGGACGTCCTCTCACTGGCAGCTCCCGTGGCGACGCATCCGACCACGGTCGGAGGCGGTATCGAGTCGCACGCGTCCTTCGCCCCGCTCGCCGCCCGGCGGGCGCAGCAGGCACTCGACTCGGCCGCCGTGGCCGTGGCCGTGGAGCTCGTGGTCGCGGTCCGGGCGCTCCGGATGCGCGGCCTGGCGCCCGCCGGGACCGGGGCCGGTGACCTCTTCGAGGCCGCGACCCATCGCCTCGACGCCGACCTGAGGGACCGGGCGCTTGGCGACGATGTCGAGGCCGCCAGAACGCTCCTGTTCGACGAACGCGCTGCGGCGGCGCGGTGGCGGCCGCAGTCGGAGTAGCTTCAGCGCTAATGATGAAGGAGGATGAAGTGCCTGAGCTGCTGGAGCGGTTGGAGCAGGGCCCGGTGATATGCGCGGAGGGCTATCTATTCGAGCTCGAGCGCCGCGGCTACCTGCAGGCCGGCGGCTTCGTGCCGGAGGTCGTGCTCGACCACCCGGAGAAGGTCGCGGAGCTGCACCGCGAGTTCGTCCACGCGGGCTCGGATGTAGTCGAGGCTTTCACCTACTACGCCCATCGCGAGAAGCTGCGACTGATCGGCAAGGAGGAGCTGCTCGAGCGAATCAACCGCCAGGCGCTGCAGATCGCCGCGGAGGTTGCGTCCGAGAGCGGTGCGCTGCTGGCCGGCAATATCTGCAATACGAACGTGTACAGCGGGGTGGAGTCCGACGCCACCGTGCGGGCCATGTTCGAGGAGCAGGTCGCCTGGGCGGCTGAGGCGGGCGTCGACTTCGTGATCGCCGAGACGCTTTCGTGGCTGGGCGAGGCGCTGGTGGCAACCGAGGTCATCAAGGCGACCGGCCTGCCCGCGGTGGTCACGCTCACTCCACACAAGGATCCGGATATGCGGGAGGGTGTGCCGCCCGCGGAGGCGTGCAAGCGGCTCGAGGCAGCGGGCGCCGATGTCGTCGGCCTCAACTGCAGCCGCGGGCCCAGGACGATGCTGCCGCTGCTCGCGGAGATCAGGACGGCGGTGTCGGTCCCTGTCGCGGCGCTCCCCGTTCCCTACCGCACGACCGAGGCGCAGCCGAGCTTCCAGTCCCTGGAGGACCCAGAGTGGGAGGGCCTACCCGAGGGCCGGCCGTTCCCCACCGCGCTCGACCCCTTCACCTGCAATCGCTACGAGATCGCAGAGTTCGCGCGCGCGGCGCTCGGGCTGGGCGTGAACTATCTCGGCGTCTGTTGCGGAGCCGCGCCACACCACATTCGCGCCATGGCCGAGGCGCTCGGGCGAACGCCGCCGGCCAGCCGCTACACGGCCGACATGTCCAAGCACGCCTACCTCGGCACCGACCCCACGCTCAGGGCAGAGAACATGGATTACGCCGACAGGCTCTAACGGCGCTCAGGCTCAGCTCACGGGCCTGCCGGCAAGGGCCGGCACGGGATCGGTCGTGACGCCGGCCTCACGGAAAGGGAGGCCCGGAAGGCTGGCCTCGAGCGCCGCGCCGGCGACCGGACGCCCGCTCTGAATCACGAGCCAGATGCGAGCGCCGTCGAGCAGGAGCTCGGGGTCGGCGAGGGGGTCGCCGTCGACGACGACCAGGTCCGCGACCTGGCCGGGAGCGACGCGGCCGACGTGTGCGGCGATTCCACACGCCATCGCGCCGGTGGTGGTGGCGGCGACGATGCTCGCCATGGGCGTCAGCCCGGCGCGGCACAGGCGGACCAGCTCGAGCGCGTTCTTGCCGTGGGGTTGGGAGTCGAAGCCCATCGCCAACGGAACGCCCGCCCGGCGGGCGGCCTCGACGGTGCGGTGGGCCTCCTCACGCTGGCGCACCGCAAGCCCCACTAGCCCAGGTGCCCAGGCAGCGTCGCGGTTCTCCGAGACGTCGAAGAAGCAGGACAGGGTCGGAACCAGGATGCGCTCGGAGCGCGCGAGCTCGTCGAGCAGCTCCGGGGCGCGGTGCAGCTCCAAGCCGTGCTCGATCGTGTCCACCCCCTCCTCGATCGCCAAGCGGGTGCCGTCCAAGCCCTCGCAGTGGGCGGCCACGCGGTAGCCCATGCGGTGCGCCTCCTCGACCACGGTCGCTATCTCCGCGCGCGTCATCTGCGCGGGCGAACTGTTCTCGAGCTCACACGACCGAGCGCCGGTGGTCATGATCTTGATGAAGTCCGCGCCGCGCCGGAACTGCTCCCGCGTTGCCTTGCGCATCTCATCCGGCCCATCGGCCTCGCGGTACATCCCGGCAAAGTGCCGGCCGCCGGCAGAGGTCGCCGCGATGATCCTCCCGCAGACGAGGATCCGTGGGCCAGGTATGGCGCCGAGGCGCACCGCTCGCCGGGCGTATAAGAGATCGTCGCCGAACGCGCCGACGTCCCGGACCGTCGTGATCCCCATCCGCAGCATCCGCCGCAGCCCCGCCGCGATGAAGTGGTGCTTGACCTCGGGCGCGATCGCCTCCTGTCCCTTCATGACGCTCGGCATGTCGAACGCGGTCACGTGGACGTGCGCGTCCACCAGACCGGGCATGAGCGTTCTGCCGGCGAGATCGATATGGGCGAAGCCCGCGGGCGTGCTCTCGCCACTCGTGTCTATGCCGGTAACGCGTTCTTGTTCGATGACGACCGTGGCACGTTCGAGCGGAGGCCCGCCCGTACCGTCGATCAGTCGAGCGCCGGTCAGGTAGAGGCGGTTCGCCATGGGCGGGGATGATCGAGGCTGACGACCAGCTCGTGCTCGTCCGTTCGCACCATGTACCGTCGAACGCGAAGGCGTGGGTGCACTGCGCAGCGGCCCGTCGCGATCTCGAAATCCCACTTGTGCCAAGGGCAACGGACGAGCGCGTTCGCGGGACCCGTGGTCAGCTCGCCGTTCCGCACCTCGATCCCCGTGACGACCTCGCCCCGCGAGCACAGCGGGGCGCCGCGGTGGGGGCAGCGGTCCGCGAGGGCAAAGAACCGGCCTTCGACGCAAAAGACGGCTACGCGCCGCGTGCCGACCTCGACGATCCGGACAGCTCCGGGCGCCGGGGCCTGGGCGAGCGGGATCCGAGCTTCGCTCCGCCGGGCCGCGCTCATGCCGAGACCGGCGCCGGGAGGCCGTAGAACCTGCTCGCGTTCCCGTGGGCCACGGCGTCGCGCCACTCCGCCGGCAGCCTGCGGAGCGTCTGGGCGGGCTCGTCGAAGTCCCAGTGCGGGTAGTCGCTCGAGTAACAGAGCGTCTCCCAGGGTCGAAGGCCCTCGATCGCGGGAACGAGCAGCCGCTCGTCGCTCGGCTCCTCGAGGGGCTGGGTCGTGAAGCGCACGTGATCGAACACGTATTCCGACGGCGGGCGCCGGCAGTATGGGATCTCGCTCCGGCACGCGCGCCAGTTTGCCTCGAGACGCCACAGCAGGCCGACGAAGGGTACGAGGCCGCCCTCCATCAGCATCAGCTGGGCGCCGGGGTAGCGCTCGAAGATTCCGTGACAGAGGATCGACGCGAAGTGACCCCACATGCCCGACCCGCAGAGGGTGTGGTACTCGACGTAGTGGTCCGGGTATCCGGCGGCGGTTACCGGTCCGGCGATGCCGACCCCCTCGAAGTGGCTGTGGACGGCGACGGGCAACGCGAGCTCCGCACAGGCCCGCCATATCGGCTCGTAGACCGGATTCCCGTAGGGGATGCGCGCGCCGCCTGGCAGGAACACGCCTACGAACTCGTCCCGAGCCCCCAATCTGCGGATCTCGCCCGCCGCCGCCTCTGGATGTTGGGCGGGAACGACGAGGAGGCCGCGCAGCCGCGGCTCCTCTTCCAGCCACCGCTCGAGGAGCCAATCGTTGTACGCCGGGCACAGCCGCGCCGCGAGCTCGGCGTTGGGGAGGATCGAGAAGGCGGCCGCCTCGTCGGGGGTCAGGATGCCGTATGTAACGTCGTAGGCGTCGAGCAGCTTCTCGCGGACCCGTTCGAGGTCCTGGCCGACGAGCTGCGCGCCCACCTTCGTCGCCTCGCGGTCGTACGCGTCCCCGCGCAGCCACCCCGTCGGGTGATACCAGGGATAGCTGGGCATTCCCAGCCCGTTGGTGCCCGAGTGGACGACCAACTCGCGGGTGGGTGCGTCGAGGTAGTCGAGTAGATCGAGGAGCGTCTCGTACCCGACGTGGATGTCGCTGTCGACGAGCATCGATCTCCTCCATAAATCGCTATACGATCGTTCGCGACCGTATCATGATCTAACGCGATCTCGCCCCAAGCATCTCATGAGCCACGCCCCAAGCCTGCCGCGGACCCAATCACTGACCCGAGCGATCACACTTCTGCGGGCCGCCGCCGCCAACCACGGCGGAGCCTCGACCGCTGCCCTCGCCCGCGCCGCCGGCCTGCCTGTCGCGACCGCTGCGCGGCTCCTCGCCACGCTCTCCGATGCCGGTTTCGTCGAGCGGACGGCCACCGACGAGGGATGGGTCCTGGGAGGCGACCTCGTTCGGCTCGCGAGGGACGCCGACCCCCACATCACGCTGGTTAACCGCGCCCGCCCGCTCATGGAGCGACTGGCGGAGACGGCCGGTGAGTCGGCGATGCTCGCGGTCCCGCGAGTACCCGTCGGGGTCGAGGTGCTCCTCCAGGTCGACGCGCCACGGCTACTGGGAGCTACGAACTGGGTGGGGCGGACCTTTCCCCTGCATGCCTCCGCTTCGGGCAAGGTCGCGCTGGCGGAGCTCTCCGACGCCGAGCTCGCTGCGTGGATCTCTCGTGAGGGTCTCGAGCGCTACACGGATCGCACGATCACCAAGCCCGGCGACCTGTGCGCCGAACTCGCCACCGTGCGCCGGCGGAGGTATGCGGAGCTCGCCGACGAGCTCGAGGAGGGGCTCGCCGCGATCGCCGCCGCCGTGCGGACGCCTGGCGGGGCGCTCGCCGCGATGATCGGGGTAAGCGGTCCGTCCTTCCGGCTCACACGCCGCCGCCGAGCCGAGCTCGTCCCCCACATCCTGGACGCAGCTTCCGCGCTTGGTGCCGATCAGCCGACGCGATAGGCCTCGAGCTCTTCGAGATCGGGCGTGACGCCGAGGCCGGGGCCGGGCGGCGGGGCGATCGTGCCGTCGGCGGCGATCTCGAGCGGTGCGGGAAGAAGCCAGTCCCGGCGCTCCGGCGTCCACGCCGGCGGGTCGAGCGGCACTTCCACGTACGGGCAGGTCGACACGGCCAGCGCGAGGTGGAGGTTCGCCACGAATCCCAGGCCATTCGACCACGTGTGCGGTGTGAAGGCGCGGCCGCAGAGATCGGCCAGCGCGGCGATCCGCCGGCAGCCGCCAAGACCGCCGGCAAGGACGGCATCCGGCTGGACCACGTCGACGCCGCCACGCAGGATCAGGTCACGCGCCTCGAAGGCTCCGCGCACCATCTCGCCCGCCGCGATTCGGAGCGAGGTGCGCCGACGCAGCGTCGCGTAGCCGCCCACATCGTCCGTGCGCAACGGCTCCTCGAGCCAGTAGACCGAGAGCGGCTCGAGCGCCCGCGCACATTGGCTCGCCGTAGCGACGTCCCAGCGCGCCTCGCGATCGCCCGCCACCCGCCAGCCCTGGTTCGCGTCGACCATCAGCTCGACGTCCGAGCCCACGGCCTCGCGCACTCGCTCAGCCACCTCGACGTCGCGGCGCCAGTCCGGCTCGTGGAAGCGGAGCTTGACGGCCTTCACGCCGCGGTCGCGCAGCGCAGTGACGCGCCGCACGCGCTCCTCAGGGTCAGTCAGCTCGCCGCTCGAGGCGTACGCGAGCAGGCGCTCCGAACGCCCGCCGAGCAAGTGCCAGAGGGGCTGTCCGAGCGAGCGCGCGGCGAGATCCCAGACCGCGACCTCGGCCATCCACGGGCGACCACCATGGAGGTCGACGGTCTCGCAGATCTCCCGGACCACCTCCACCCGCAGGGGGTCGAGCCCGACGAGCAGGCGTTCGAGCACACGGGCGTCTGGCAGGTTGTCACCGCTCGCATAGCCGGCCAGCCCGTCGTCCGAGCGCACGACTACAACGCTCGCCTCCTGGGCCCTACGCGGAGCGGGGTCCCACGCCGCCTTGAAGGGCGGGTCGAGCGGGAAGGCGTAGCGGCGGACCTCGATTCCCGCGATGCGCACCGGTCAGTCGCCCGTGTAGTAGGCGTTTTTCGCCTTGTCGCGCTGCGCGGCGAGCGCCCGCACCGCCTCCGGCGCGGGGGGCTCGAGCGCGTCGGCGATCGCCGCGCGGGTCGCCTCCCTGTTGGCGGTGCGTACCGCCGTCTCGTCGTTCGCGTCCGGATCCACCCAGACCGCGACGAGAAGAAGAACATCGGCGGCCTCCTCGGCGTCGAGGCGGCCTTCGGCCACGGCGTCGAGGACCCCCTGGGCGATCCCGAGCTGAGCCGCCCCCCAGGTCATCCGCGCGAGCTCGTCGCCCTCGATGGTCACCTTGTTGACCACGATCGTCGCGGGTCGGACCGGCGTTCCGGCGCCCTGGAGGCAGGCGAGGATCGGTATGTGACCCGGGCGCGGGCTGGCCAGGACGGCGGCCGCCGCCGCCGCGGTGGGCGAGCCGCGCCGGGCGAGCACCAGATTGATGTGGCTGCCGTTCGGCACCTCCCCCGACCAGGCCTCGCCGATGCGACCGTCGAGCCGATCGGTCAAGCGCTCGACCCGTCGAGGTCGAGAACCACGCGCAGCCCGCTGGCTGCCCGGAGCGCCCCGAAGCCCTGCTCGATCGCATCGAGCGGGAGGCGGGCCGAGATGAGCCGGTCGAGCGGTAGCCGCTCACGGCGGTAGAGGTCGAGCAGCGCGGGAAAGTCGCGCTCGGGGCGCGCGGAGCCGTACGCCGAACCGAGCACGCGCCGCTCCTTGCGGGGAATCTGCCCCGCCGGCAGAGAGAGCACGGCGTCCGCGCGCGGGATTCCGATCAACACCGCGGCGCCGCGCGGCCGGGTCGAGAGGAACGCTGTCAGCCCCGCCTCCGTCCGGCCGGTCGCCTCGATCGCATAGTCGACCCCGCCGCCACTCGCCGACACGACGAGCTCGGCGGTTTCCTCGGCGTTACCCGTCCACCGGACGGCGTCCGTGGCCCCGAGCGACAGCGCCAGCTCGAGCTTCTCGTCCGCCACGTCCACCGCCACGATCGGCGCGGCTCCCACGGCGACGGCTCCGAGCACTGCGCTCATCCCCACTCCGCCGCAGCCGATCACGCATACGCGCTCGCCGGGCCGGACGCCGGCCGTCCGCCACACCGCCCCCGTACCGGTGGTGACCGCACAGCCGACCAGGGCGGCGACCTCGAACGGCACACCCGGTGGGATGGCCACGCAACAGCGCGATGGCACGACAGCGCGCTCGGCGAACGAAGACAGGAAGCAGTAGTGGAAGATCGGCTCGCCATCACGCGAGAGCCGCGGCGTTCCGTCCAGCAGCCCGCCGGTGGTCATGGCAGACCAGGCCGGCGCGCAGAGGTGCGGCAGCCCACGCCGGCATTCCGTGCACTCCCCACACGCCGGCAACCACGACAGCACCACGGGCGTGCCGGGCGCGAGCGCCACGCCGGGTCCGACGGCCTCGACGACGCCTGCGCCCTCGTGGCCGAGCACGGCCGGGCAGGGCGTCTCGGCGGTTCCGTCGATGGCGTTCAGGTCCGAGTGGCAGAGTCCGCTCGCGCGCAGCCGGACGAGCACCTCGTCCGCCGCGGGTGGCGCAAGGTCGAGCTCCGTCACTGCGAGCGGCGCACCCACGCGCTCGAGTACGGCGGCGCGGACCTTCAGCGCTCGTCCTCCGGCGCCGGAGCGCCCGCTGGACGCTCGGGCGGCGCCGTTTTCTGCAGCTCGCGCAACTCCTCCACCGAGTAGTGGCAGCGCCAGAAGTGGCCGGGCTCGACCTCCTTGAGCTCGGGCTCCTGCTCGTGGCAGATGTCGCCGATGTAGCGCGGGCAGCGGGTGTGGAACACGCAGCCCGACGGCGGGTTGGCGTGGCTGGGGATCTCACCTTGGAGGCGGATGCGCTCGCGCGCTTCGCCGTCGGCCTGCGGGACCGAGGACAGCAGCGCCTCCGTGTACGGATGATGCGGGGCGCTGAACACGGTCTCGGCGTCACCCAGCTCCATCAGCCGCCCGAGGTAGAGCACCGCGATGCGGTCGGAGAGGTAGCGCACGACCCCGAGGTCGTGGGAGATGAACAGGTAGGTGACGCCCTTGTCGGCCTGCAGCTCCGCCAGCAGGTTGAGGATCGCCGCCTGCACCGAGACGTCCAGCGCCGAGGTCGGCTCGTCGCAGACCACCACGCGCGGCTCTCCGGCGAACGCGCGGGCGATGGCCACGCGCTGCTTGAGGCCGCCCGACAGTTGCGCCGGGCGAGAGTGGATCAGCCGCGTGTCGAAGCGGACGGAGTGCGCGAGCTCGCGCAGGTGCTCCTCGCGCTCACGGCCGGAGTCGCCGCGCAGCTTCTCGAGGGCGCGATTCAGGATGCGCCGTACGGAGAACCGGCGGTTGAGAGCGGAATCTGGGTTCTGGAAGACGATCTGAAGGGCGCGCACGTCGTCGCGCCCGCGGTTGGTGATCGCCTTCTCGAGCGGGCGCCCGTCGAGCTCGATGATCGACCCCTCGTCGGGGGAGGTGAGTCCGAGCAGCGTCCGCGCGAGCGTCGTCTTGCCGCTGCCGGACTCGCCCACGAGCCCCAGGGTCTCGCCCGGCCGCAGGACGAAGTTGACGTCGTCAACCGCGCGGATTGCGTGGCCCTCCTGGCGGAACGTCTTTCGCAGGCTCTCAGCGCGGATGACTGGCTGCGCGCTCTGGTCGACCGGGTTGAACGCGGCGGAGGCGGGCGTCGCCCGCGGCAGCTCGTGCGCCTGCTCCCAGAAGTGGCAGCGGCTGTGGCGCCCTGCGCCGGCGTCATGAAACGACGGCTCCTCCTTCGAGCAGATCTCCTGCGCGAGCCCGCAACGATCGACATAGACGCATGCCGGCAACTCCGCGCCGAGCTGGGGCAGAAAGCCGGGAATCGTGTCGAGCCGCTGCTTGTCCTTACGCACGCCGCCGCTCGGCAGGCAGCGCAGCAGGCCGACCGAATAGGGGTGCCGGGGATCGTTGAAGACGTCGTCGGCCCGGCCCTCCTCGACGAGCCGCCCCGCATAGAGCACGCCCACGCGGTCGCACATCTTGACGATCACTTCGAGGTTGTGGCTGATGAAGAGAACGCTTGTGTGGAACTCCTCCCGCAACAGCGACACGAGGTCGAGGACCTCCGCCTCCACGGTGGCGTCGAGTCCCGTGGTCGGCTCGTCGAGGATGAGCAGCTCCGGGTCCTTCGCCAGCGCCATCGCGATGACCACACGCTGCTGCATGCCACCGGAGAGCTGGTGCGCGTAGCGCCGCATGACGCTCTCGGGGTCGGAGATCTGCACCTTGGTCAGCATCTCGGTGGCCCGCTCGCGCGCCAGCTTCGGGTTGATCCCCGCGATCACGAACACCTCGGCCACCTGGTCGCCGATCCTGATCGTGGGATTGAGCGCCCCGCCGGGATTCTGGTAGACCATCGAGACCTTGGACGCACGCATCTCGCGCACCTGTGCATCGCCCATGCCCGCCAGGTCCTCTCCGGCCACCTTCACGGAGCCGCCCGAGATGCGTCCGTTGCGCGCCAGGTAGCGCAGGACCGCGTACGCCACGGTCGACTTGCCGCAGCCGGACTCGCCGACCAAGCCATAGGACTCCCCCGCGGCGATCGTGAAGGAAACGCCGCGCAGGACGGGGCGCCAGATGCCGCGCACGCGGTAGGCGACTTCGAGGTCGGCCAGCTCGAGGGCGGGGGGCGCCGCGACGGTGCTGTCCGGAGCAGCCGGTGTCATCGCTCGAAAGCCGAGGCCACGCCGTCGGCGATCAGGTTCACGCCGATCACCAGCGTGGCGATCGCCAGGCTCGGGAACAGCACGGGCCACCAGAAACCGCCGGAGATGAGGCCGTAGTGCTCTGCAACCTGCAGGCCCCAATCCGGCGCGGGCGGCGCGATGCCGAAGCCGAGAAAGGAGAGTCCCGCGGCGACGAAGATCGCATAGCCGAGCCGGACGGTGAACTCCACGACGATCGGCCCCGTGACGTTGGGCAGGATCTCGCCGAACAGGATGTACGGCGTGCGCTCGTTGCGCAGCCGGGCCGCGGACACGTACTCGAGCTCGCGCTCCGTGAGCACGGCGGCGCGGACCGTGCGCGAGATGATGGGCGCGAAGAGAATGCCGATCGTGAGGATGAGGGTGGTATTCGAGCGGCCGAGCGAAACGGTGACCAGGAGGCCCATGATGATCACCGGAAGCGCCAGGAAGGCCTCGATGATCCTGCTCAGGACGTCGTCCACGGCCCCGCGGAAGTAGCCCGTCACCAGCCCGAGCGCGGTACCCACGACGGTGGCCAAGATCGTCGCCAGCAGCGCGGCGATGAGGATGTCGCGCGCGCCGGTGATGACGCGCGAGAAGACGTCCCGGCCCAGCCGGTCGGTGCCGAACCAGTGGTCTGCCGACGGAGTCATCAGGTCGTTGATCGGATCGGTGGCGAGCGGGTCCTCCGGCACCACCAGCTCGCCGAAGATCGCGCACAGCACCCAGAAGCCGACAATGATGCTTCCCGCGATGAACGACTTCGAGCGCCGCAGCAACGCCAGGCGCTCCTTCAAGGCCAGACGGGCCTCGTCGCCGCGAGCACCCACCGCCGCGGGGCTCGCGGTGCCGATCTCGGTGGCGCCGGCAGGAGCGGGCTTAGGAGGAACGCTCACTCTGCGGCCGCCTCCAACCGGACCCGCGGGTTGAGCACCGAGTAGAGGATGTCGGCGATGAGCGTGGCCACGAGGTAGACGATCCCGATGATCAGCACTCCGCTCTGGAGCACCGGGATGTCCTTCTGCGTGGCGGCCCGGGCAAGCGTCAGGCCGATCCCCTGGTAGTTGAAGATCGTCTCGATGATCACCAGGCCGCCCATCAGGTAGCCGGCCTGCGTGGCCACCACGGCGATCGTGGGCAGCAGCGAGTTGCGCAGCACGTGGCGGCGGATCACCGTGCGCTGGGGTAGGCCCTTGAGGATCGCCGTGCGCGTGTAGTCGGCCTCCAGCGCCTCGATCGTCCCTGCCCGCGCCATGCGCGCGATGTAGCCGAACAGGACGCAGACCAGGCACAGCGAGGGCAGCAGGAGGTACTCGATCTGGGTGAAGAGTCCCGCGCCGTCAGGCGGCTGGGCGGTGGTGGGAAACCAGCCGAGCCAGAGCGCAAAGATCAGGAGGAACAACACGGCCCACACGAACTCGGGGATCGCTGTGGCCGACAGGCCGCCGACCGAGATCAGGCGGTCACGGCCGGTTCCCTCGTGCAGTGCCGCCAGCACCCCGCCGGCGATGGAAAGCGGGACGACGATGATGAAGGCAAGCAGCGCGAGCTTTGCGGAGGCGACGAGCGGGTCGAGCAGGACATCGGACACCGGCCGGCCGGTGACGGCCGACTCGCCGAGATCGCCGGTGACGAAGCTCGAGATCCAGTCCCAGTACTGAGCGAGGAGCGACTGGTCGGTGCCCAGCTCCTTGCTCAGTTCGTCCACCGCCCGCTGATCGGCGAACGGCCCCAGGATGCGCCGCGCCACGTCGCCGGGCAGCACCTGGGCGGCCAGGAAGATGATCACGCTCAGCAGCAGGAGCGTGATCAGCCCGAGCGCCAGGCGCTTGGCCAGAAAGCGGGCGATGGCGGGCTCTCCTCCCGGCGAGCGTCGTGCCTGCGCTCAGGCCTTCTCGCCCGACTGGACGACGTCGACGTGGCCCATGGCCGACACCTGCACCCCTGCCACGTTCGGCTTGGTCGCGGTGAGGTAGTAGTAGAAGTAGGCGAAGACGATCGGCACCTCGTCGAGCAGGAGCTCCTGGATCTGCTTCGCCGCCGTGCGCTGGGACTGAAGGTCGAGCGCCGCGACGTAATCGGTGACGAGCTTGTCGTACTCCTTGTTCTTGAAGTGCGCGGAGTTCCAGGTGCCGTCGCTCTTGAGCGGCGCGCCCAAGAAGACGTTCGGCACTCCGCGGTGCCCGTACTCGGTGATCCCGAATGTGGAGTCGAGCCAGGGCGACTTGCCGAACACGGCGTCGCCGTAGTAGGTGCCGGCGTCCGTGATATCGAGCGTCACGGTGATGCCCGCTTCCTTGAGGTCGCTCTGGATGAGCTCGCTGTACGGGGGGATCTCGAAGCCATTCCAGGTGCGCAGCTCCACGCTGAAGTTGCCCTTGCCGGCATCAGACAGCAGCTGCTTCGCCTTCTCGACGTCCTGTTTGCGTTGGGCGACGGACTTGTCGGTCGACGGGTACACGGGGGCGAACGGGCTGTCGTTGCCCGGATCCGACTTTCCCTCGAGCAGCCCCTCGATGAGGTTCTCCCGATCGATGAGGAGCGCCACCGCCTGCCGGACACGCTTGTCGTTGAACGGCTCCTTGTCGGTGCGCATGTGGAGCTGGCGGTGCACCGAGGAGCGCAGCTCGATCACCTGGATGTTCGGATCGGTGAGGAGCGGCTCGCCGCCGACGGGGGAGAAGTGCGCGAGGACGTCGACCTCGCCGCCCTGGACGCCCAGGATGCCGGCCTCCTCCTTCTCGTAGAACTTGATCTCGCTGCCGGCGCCGAGCGGCTGGCGCGCCGTGTCCCAGTAGTCCGGGTTCTTCGTGTAGGTCACGCCGACGTTGGGCGTGTACTTCTCGAGCTTCCACGGGCCCGTGCCCAGGAACGTCTTCGGCCACGTCTTGGTGTCGAAGCCCTTCGGCAGGATGATCATGTTGTAGTTGTCCGACGACGTCGAGTAGGGGAAGTTGCCGTTCGGAGCATCGAGCTCGAACATCACCGTCGACTTGTCGATCGCCTGGGCGCCTCCCGGGCTCAGGACGCCGGTGAACGCCGAGAGCGCGTTCGAGCCGCTGTCGGGGTCGGCGTGCAGGTTGAACGTGGCCGCGACGTCCTCGGCCGTCATCGGCTTGCCGTCGTGGTATTTCACGCCTTGACGGATCTTGAACTCCCACTGCGAGCCGTCGCGGTTGGGCTTCCAGCTCTCGGCCAGCCGCGGGACCGCCTTCAGCGTGCTGTCGGAGAAGACGAGGTACTCGCCGGACTGGCCAAGGATCGCGAGGGCGCCCTCGTTGTTGACCACGATCGGGTCGAGATCGCTGGCCGGGGCCAGGATGCCCGTCTTGAGGACCCCGCCTTTCTTGATGTCAGACGTGTCGACCTCGGTGCCGGTGGTCTGCCCCTGCCCGTCGTCATCATCGTCGCCACACGCGCTCGCGAGGAAGCCGACCAGCGGCAGCGACATGCCGATGACCGTGCCTCGGCGTATGAACTCCCGCCGGCCGATGTACCCGGCGCGATACTCGTCGATGATGTGGTTTTCGAGCTCGCTCCGCTCCGCTCGCACGGCATCGACCTGTCGCTGAATCTCGTCTCGGCGCACAGCCAGTTACCCCCCTTGGCAGGTCTGGGCGTTATCGCACCACAGCGGGGAGATGTCAATGTGCCGGCCGTTCGTGGCGCATGCCGCCCACACCCCCCGCGAGGCTGCGGTCGGATCTCCCAACGCCTCACTGCCAAGCATCGGCAAGAGCGCCACAGCGCGTCCTACCGCCACCGCCGGCTGCCCTCCATTTCCGCGATCGTAACAAGCGACCAGCCTGCCCGCAAGGTGAGTATCGCGGATTGCGCAATCGTGATTGCGAACACCGCAGCGATCGAGTTCAGCGGCTGATCAACCGCGACGGCGTGTCACGCAGCGCCTTTGTGAGATCGGTCTCGGCGACGCCCCGCTCATGCAGCGCCTGCGCGAAGGAGCGCAGCGCCTCGGGCGGCGGGGGATTGTGAGGTTGGCCCGCGTCGCTCGAGACAGCGACGGCATCGCCACCGAGGCGGGAAAGCGTTTCGGCCGCTTCCTCGACTGTCGACGTTTGCGATAGCGGTGAGACGCTGAGGTAGGTCAGCTCGACGACGGCGCCCTGCCGGACAAGCGGGTCGAGCTCGTCCGCGCCGAGGCCCGGCACCGCGAAGAATGGGTGCTGGACCAGAAAGCGCTGCACTCCGGCCTTGCGAGCGGCAGCGAGCAGAGCCACGATCTCGCTCCCTTCGAGATGGCCGGTCGCCACGAGGGCGTCGTGTTCGGCGGCGAGAGCGAGTACCTCTTGCGCCTCATCCACGAGCTTGCCTCCACTGTCGAGCAGGCGGATCCCCGTCTGGGACTCGATCCCGCCACGCTGGTAGGGAAAGATGCCGGTGCTGCCGAAAGTCCGCGCGTGTGCGTCGGCGTCGATCGTCGGGAACCAGATGCAGCGTCCGCCAAGCCGCAGCGCCGCCTCCGCCGCCGCCGGGTTGACCCCGCCGACGTAGCGGTTGAGGGCCACCCCTCCCAGCACATCGAGCGATGGGCAGAGCCGGTCCAGAACTGCCGCTGCCTCGACCGTGGAGCCTTCATGGGCCTTCAGCAGGACCCCGGCCATGCCGGCCTGCTCGCAGGAGCGTGCGACATCAAGCCCGTCGCCCCAGCGGGGGAAGAAGCTGGGTGCACAGTGGACGTGCAAGTCGATCGCCCCCTCGAGCCAGGCGTAACCGGCTTCAGACTGATCCGCCCGGCTCATACACCGGTCAGCCGGCCCTCATGAGCGACCGTTGCAAGAACCCAGTGATAAGCCCGATCAGCTGCTGAAAGGTCTGGTGGTCGTCATGCATCCATTCACTGTGGCCGGCGCCTTCCAAGAGGTGCAACTCGCGCGGTTCGCCGGCAAGTTGATAGAGGCGCTGTGCCTCCTCGGGCGAATAGAGATCGTTCTCGGCTCCATGGGCAAGGAAGAGCGGGCGCGGAGCGATCCGCCCAACTAGATTCTCAACCGAGAAGCGAAGCAGATGCTCGCACGCATGGCAGGTGACCGGGAACCCAAAGGCGGAGTCCTTGTATAGCTCTGACTCGACGTAGTCCAGAGTCGGACTTCGGAGACGGACAACCTCAAAGGCGTCGATCAGCGCCGAGTGACCGTAACGGACTCGTTCGACGCGGTCTCGCTCAAGGCGCTCCATCAGCCGCGCCCACGAGGCGTCGTCGTGTAGTGCACGGGTCGTGCGGTAGCCATCTGCGAGCGCGTTAAGGGCCACAACCGCCGCTACGCGGGAGTCGTGCGCAGCCTCGGCGATCACCAGCGCCCCACCCAGCCCCCATCCGAGCAAGACGAGTGGAGGCCCGGCGATGTCTTCTCTACTGCACAGATAATCGATGGCCGCCCGAATATCCTCGACCTGCTCGCCGGGGAAAAGCCGCCCCGGCTGACCGGCGCTGAAGCCATAGCCGCGATAGTCGAAACAGAAACAGGCATAGCCGTGAGGGAGGAGCGCTCGCGCGAAACGCGCGGGGTGCAAACCCTTTAGTCCCAGATAGCCCGAGCAGGGAATCACGAGCGCAGCGCAATCAGAGGAAGGCGTGCGCCAGAGCTCGGCGTCCAGCCGGTGTCCGTCGCTGAAAAAGCGGATCGACTCGCGATCGCTCACCCCGCTACCTCGTCGAGTCGAGTGAGCGGGGCCGGAATCCCAGCCGGCTCGAAAGCTGTGTTGCGACCTCTGTGAGACGCGGCCCCGCGGCTGCCAGGGCTTTCCCGGCGCGGAACTTCGGGCCGGACAGGTTGAGGGCGGCGATCACCCGGCCATCGAAATCGAACACGGGTGCCGCGATACCAACCAAGCCGGGTTCGAACTCTTCGTCGGCGTATACCCAACCCTTTTTTCGATCGAGCGCAAGCCGCGCGGTGAAATCGGCGAAGCTGGTTGGCCCCCGCGGGCCCGGTGGACGAAATTCGAGATCGCCCAGCAGTGCGGTGAGCTCCTCCTCGCTATGGCTGAACAGAAGGGCACGGCCGGCCGAAGTGCAGTACAGGTACGGGTGGCTGCGGCCAACACCGCCCGCCGCCTGAAGGGTGTGCGTGGGCGACTCGGAGATGATCGTCAGCACCTCGCGGCCGTCGAGGACGGAGAGATAGGCGCGTTCCTCGAACTCGTCGGTCAGCAGCCGCACAAACTTCGCAGCGGCATTCCGAAGCTGCGGCTGGCCGGCACAGGCCGCCAGCGCGAAGAACCGCGAGCCAAGACGGTAAGCGAGGCTTGCCGGATCACGCTCGACCAGTCGCGACTCGGACAGCACGTCGAGTGTCCGGGAGACCCGGCTGATCTCGTTTCCCGTCAGCTCGGACAAGCGCTTGACACCGAGACCGCCGTCTGCCAACGCCTCATCCCCGCCGAGCGTCAGCAGGAGTGCCACAGCGCGACGTACCGCCACCGCCGGCTCACGCTCCATCGCCGCGATCCTAACAAAGCCGTCAGGGCGTCCGCAAGGTGGCTCTCGCGGATTGCGCAATCCTACTTGCGCACCCGGTGAAGGTGAGAAGATCGCCGGCACGATGCGGATCGAGTCGATCGAAGCGCACGCCGTCCTTGTCCCGCTCACAACCCCGACCGCCTTTTCCACACGACGCCTGAAAGGCCGCGAATACATCATCGTCCGCATAGTCGACGAGGGCGGCGCCCGCGGAATCGGCTACACGTACGCCGGCGACTCCGGGGGCCTCTGGCTGCGATGCGGCATCGAGCAATTGCTCGCACCACGGCTGCAAGGCCGCAATGTCTTCTCGATCGAAGAGAGCTGGGAGCTGATCTTCCGTGACTTGCTGCTTCTCGGCCGCCGCGGCGCACTGCTGCGCATGCTCAGCGCGGTCGACATCGCGCTCTGGGACCTCGTCGCCAAGAGGGCCGGCCTGCCGCTTCGTTACCTGCTCGGCGGATCGTTCGACACCGTGGCCGCCTACGCCAGCGGGGGCTACTACCGGCCCGGCGATGCCTGCGAAAACGTCGCCGCCGAACTCGAGCGCTACCGCGAACTCGGCTTTACCGACTTCAAGCTGAAGTTCGGCGGCTTGCCTCTCCAGGAAGATCTCGACCGCGTCGCGACCGCCAGACGAACGCTAGGACCGGACGCCCGCCTGGCCCTCGACATCAACAATGGTTGGCAGACCCTTGAGCAGGCGATGCACGTGATCGCAGCGCTCCGCCAACATGACATCTGGTGGATCGAGGAGCCCTTCCCACCTGATGACATAACCAACCACAGTCGGCTTGCCGCACGCTCGCCAATACCGATCGCAACCGGTGAAATCGAGGCGACTCGCTGGGGCTTCGCGCAGCTCGTCAACCAGCACGCAGCCCACATCCTCCAACCCGACGCCTGCGTCGCCGGGGGCATCAGCGAATGGCGGCGAATCGCCGCCCTTGCCGCCGCACACGACATCCCGGTCGCCCCGCACTGGCACGCGAACCTCCACGCCCAGCTCGCAGCCGCAACTCCAAACTGCACGACCGTCGAATATTTCGCCCTCAGCGAAGGGATCTACAACTTCGAGGAACTTGTCAGCAACCCCCTTATGGTCAAAGACGGCCAGATCACCCTCAATCAGGCCCCCGGAATCGGCGTGGAGCTCGACTGGGAAGCCGTCAGCCATCACGCCATCGCCAAAGACGACCCCGGACAACGGGACGGCGATGATTCTTAGTCAGATTGCAACGAGCCGGAGCGAGCTCGTCTCCGATCGCGGCGTCGTCTCGTGTGGTCACCGCCAGGAAGCAGAGGCTGGGGCGCGGATCCTCGAGGAGGGCGGGAACGCAGTTGACGCTGTCGTTGCGGCGGCCTTCACTGGTCATGTCGTCGAGCCGGTCAGCTGCGGGCTCGGCGGTTACGGTCATATGGCGCTCTTCCTCGCGGAAACGCGGCAGTTCGTATCCGTCGACCATAACGTCCGCGCGCCTGCCGCAGCCACACCCGATATGTTCGAGATCGATCTCGGCCGGCCCACCACTTATTACGGCTGGCCGCACGCCGCCGACCGGCAAAACGAATGGGGGGCGATCGCGGTAGCCGTCCCGGGCGCGGTCTCCGGCCTGTGCGCGGCACACGAACGGTGGGGCAGGCTGCCGCTCGCGCAGGTGATCGAGCCCGCGATCGAGGCAGCCGAGGCCGGCGTGCGCGTCACCTGGGATCTCATCCTCGCGATCGTGGGGCGGCTGAAAGAGATCGAGGCGCTGCCCAACGCCGCCGCCTTGCTGCTCCGCGATGGCCGGCCACCAAACCTCGCCGACGATTTCGGCCATCCCTACGGGCCCGACGAGCGAATCGATACCTCACAACTCGCCAAGACACTTCGTGAGGTCGCCAGCCACGGAGCCCCCGGTTTCTACAGCGGCTGGGTCGCCCAAGCAATCGAGAGGGAAATCTCGGAAGGCGGCGGCATCCTCACAGCCGACGACCTCGTCTCGTACCGGCCGAAGATCACCGTCGAACCGGGAGCGTGGTACCGCGGCATCCGCTACTCCACGGCCAGCGATCCCGTCGCCTACGAGGCGCTCAACATCCTCGGTTGCTTCAACCTCGCCGCCTACGGGCCTCAGAGCGCCGAATACCGGCACCTGATGGCAGAAGCAATGGGCCACGCGTTCGCCGACAACATGCACCACTACGCCGATCTCGACTTCGGCCCCAGCCCCGTCAACGGGCTCGCGAGCCCCAAGTTCGCCGCATCCAGGGCAGCGGGCATCCGCCTCGACCGGGCTGCCCCCCGACCGATCGCACCCGGCGATCCGTGGCCGTACGAGCGGGACTCGCCTGTGGCCGAGGCGGTCACGACGCGGCCGTCCTCCTCTGGTCTCTCCGGCACCAGCCAGATGGTCGCTGCGGACGCCGACGGCAACGTCGTGGCGCTCATCACCTCGCTCACCTCCGGCTTCGGCTCGCTCGTACTCGTCCCCGACGGCGGTTTCTTCCTCAACAACTCGATGCGCAACTTCGACCCGCGGCCCGACCGGGCGAACTGCATCGCCCCAGGCAAGATGCCTATTTTCGCCGTGCCGGCGATCGCGGCCGAGCAGGACGGCGTCGGCGTTTTCGGCGCCTGCGGCTCGGGCGGCTACCGGGTCACGAGCGGCGTCCTGCACGCCCTCGTCAACCACGTCGACTTTGGCATGCGCACCCAGCAGGCCGTCGACAGCCCGCGCGTCCACTGCCAAGGGGAGGAGACGTTCGTCGACAGCCGCATCCCGCCGGCGGTGCAGGAGCGACTCGCCGAGCTCGGGCACGTCGTCGTTCAACAGGACGAGGCACCGGCCCCGATCAACTTCTCCCGCGTCAGCGCGGTTGCGCGTGACCCGACGACAGGCGAGCTGTCAGCCGGCTCCAATCCGCCCTGGAACACGGCGGCCGCCTGCATCTGAGGCGTCGATCAGGAGCGCTCCGGCAGCGGGCGTGACAGCGACCGCTGCCGGCGCCGCCGCGGCCGGATCCTGCGCGACATCCACTCGTCGAGGTGGACGAGGTGCTTGCGACCGAAGGTGAGGCTGTAGAGGATCAGCCCGACGATGAACGCGGTGTAGATGCTGAAGTGGCCCGTGTTCGCGAAGTCCCAGATGCCCAGGCCAATGATCCCGGCGGTGTCGATCACGACACCGATCACGAACAGGCGCGTGATGTTCGCCATCCCGTAGCGGTAGCGGAGCACGAGGAAGGCCGCCAACATCAGCCAGAAGCCGGTCTCGAAGGCGATTGCGAGGATCCACTTCAATTCCATGGGTTTATTTATATCATACGTGCGAAATAAACACGAGCCCGCCCGCCCCGGCGCGGGCCTCGTTTACATGAGAATGAACTCCTGATGCCGAAGATCGTGGACCGGGATGCTCGCCGCGCCGACCTCGCGGCGGCAGTCTGGCGGCTCGCATCGCGCGAGGGTCTCGACGCTGTCACGATGCGCGGCGTGGCGGCGGAGGCGGGCTGGTCGACCGGCGCGGTCGCCCACTACTTCGCCGACAAGGAGGAACTCGTCCTGTTCGCGTTCGAGACTGTCGCCGACCGCGTGGGCCGGCGCATTGTCCGCGCCGCCGAGCGGGCGCGCGACCCGCTCGAGCTGTTGCGGACGCAGCTGGTCGAAGGGCTGCCTCTCGACGCCGAGCGGCGCGCCGAGGTGCGGCTCTGGTTCGCGTTCCTCGTACTGGCGGAGACCCGGCCTCGGCTTGCGCGGGCGGGGCGCGAGGCCTACCGCGAATGGCGTGGCCGTATCGCGAAGACGCTCGAGCACGGACAGCGGCAGGGACTCGTAGACGAATCGATAGACGCCGCGCGCGAGGCGGCCGAGCTCGTCGCGCTCGTCGACGGGCTGGCCATCCAGGCGTCCTTCGAGCCGCGCGCACTCACGGCGGCGCGGCAGCTCGAGCTGCTGGACGACCGGCTCGGCCGGCTCGCGGTAGCGTCGGCTAGGTGACCGTCGAACCGCTGCGCTGGGAGGACGGCGCGCTGCTCGTGCTCGACCAGCGTGCCCTGCCCGACGAGGAGCGCTGGATCCGCTGCGGATCCGCTGACGAGGTGGCGGACTGCATACGGACGCTCGCAGTGCGAGGCGCCCCCGCGATCGGGATCGCCGCGGCGTATGGGATTGTGCTGGCCGGCGCGCGCGGCGAGGAACTCGGCGAGGCGGCGCAAGTGCTGCGGGCCACGCGGCCGACAGCGGTGAACCTCGGCTGGGCCCTCGACCAGATGCTGGAGGGGTCCGGCACGGGCGGCCCGGAGCTTCTCGACCTCGCGCGGCGTCTCCACGCCCAGCAGTACGAGGCCGACCGGCGCATCGCCGCGCTCGGCGCCGAGCGCTTTGAGCCCGGCGACCGCGCACTCACGCATTGCAACGCGGGTGCGCTCGCCACGGCCGGGATCGGCACCGCTTGCGGCGTACTCAGCACCGCCTGGGAGAGCGGCCGGCTGGCACAGGTCTGGGTCGACGAGACGCGACCGCTCCTTCAGGGCGCCCGCCTCACGGCGTGGGAGCTTCACAAGGCGGGCATCCCGCACCGCGTGGTGGCCGACTCGGCGGCCGGCTCCCTGCTTGCGCAGGGGGCGGTGGACCGGATCGTGGTCGGCGCGGACCGGATCGCGGCGAACGGCGACGTCGCGAACAAGATCGGCACCTACCCGCTTGCCGTGCTGGCCGCCCGGCACGGGGTGCCCTTCTACGTAGCGGCGCCCGTGTCGACGATCGACCCATCCGCGCCGAACGGCGCCGCGATCCCGATCGAGGAGCGCGACCCGGCCGAGATCGTGGCGGGCGCGATGGCGTTCAACCCCGCTTTCGACGTGACCCCCGCCGAGCTCGTCAGCGCAATCTTCACCGAGGCGGGTGTGCTCGAGTCCCCCTACGCGGAAGCAATCGAGCGTGTCGCTGCGGGCTGAGATCGTCGCAACCGCCCGCGAGATGCTGCGGCTCGGCCTCGTGGCGGGCACCTCCGGCAACATCAGCGCCCGCGACGGCGAGCGGATCGAGATCACGCCGAGCGGGCTCTCCTACGAGGAGATGATCGAGGCGGATCTCGTGACCTTGGCGCCCGACGGGAGCGTGGTGGCGGGCGAGCGCGAGCCGTCAAGCGAGCGCCGTGTGCACCTCGCCGTCTACGCGGCCCGGCCGGATGCGCAGGCGATCGTCCACACCCACAGCGTGCACGCCACCGCCTGGAGCTTCCTGGGCGCACCGCTCGACACCGGAACCGAGGAGCTCGAGCACGCGGCGGGCGGGGCGCTGCAAACCGCGGCGTACGCACCGACGGGCTCGGAGGAGATCGCTGCCGGCTGCGTGGAGGCGCTCGTGGACCGGCGCGCGGCCCTGCTCGGCCGTCACGGTGTAGTGGCGCTCGGCGCAACCCCGGCAGCCGCGCTCGCGATCTGCCAGGCGGTCGAGCGCCAAGCACAGATCGCCTGGCTGCTGCGGCGCGAGCGCTGACCCGCCGCTGATCGGGACACAGAGCTCCTCCGCAGCTTGGCTCGTTCCGCGGCGGCGCTCTGGGGCCTGCCGCCCGCCCTGCCCGATCGTGGAGCGGCCAGGGCTGGACGCTGGATCAGCTGGGGTGGCCGGGATGCGGGAGGACCTCCGCCGGAGGCCTCCCGCAAAGGCTCCGCCACGCGGTCGCTATCGGATCTGGCCGCGGATCTCCCCGCCGGGGAAGTCGCCCGGACCGGTGTTCGCCGGCGGCACGCCGTCGTTGGTGTGCACGTTGACGTACGTGTTGCCGCCTGCGATCGCGGCCAGCACCGCCGCCAAGTCGGTCCATCCGCACGCGTTGCCTGCATCCGGGGCGGTGATCGTTCCCTCCGCGAGTGTTCCGTCCGTCCGTCCGCTCCCGGGAGGCGCGGCAAATAAGGTCACGCCAACCGGCCCGTTGACACCGACCGCACCGCAGTGGATGTGGGCCGCAACGACGTTATTGATGTTGGCCACGTTGACCTTGAACGCCAGCGCCGCGCCGTCCTCGCCGACCTTGAACTTCGCCACTCCAACGGCATGCGTGTCTCGAGCCGGGACCTCTTGGTCGCCGCTGAGCGTGGCCACGAAGCGCTCGCCGGCCCCGGCCGTTGGTACCAGCGCGAGCACCACCAACGTGGTGAGCAGAATCGTCCTGCGCATCGCTCCCCCTTCGGGTTTGCGGTCGCCGATCCGGTCGGGCAGCTTATCGCCAACGCGATGACGAACGGCCGGTCGGCGACGTGTGGTCGGGCCCCATGCCACGCCCGCCCGATGCGCGACGACCAAGACGCCTCTCGACGCCACTGGCGCATCGCGCACGCGACTCGACGCGAAGTCGTCGCGGGGTCAGCCCCGAACGCACTGTTCCTATCGCTTGTCAGCGACAGAGTGATGCTCTCAACCGGGCCCTGCCAGTCGTTCGCGGGTTCTGCGGTCCAGCACGAAGCGGTCGTTCGCGAACGCCAGGGCGGTCCTCGCTGAGGGAGGGGCGCCCCGGGGTCGCCACGCGGGGGTGCGAGATGACGGCCATCACCGAAGCGCCCGGCGGCCGGTTACCGTCCGCGGAACTCGAAGTGCATGGGGTCGGGCACGGTAGGGAAGTCCCCGCCCCACCAGAAGCCGTGGCGCTCCATCGTCCCCACGAGGCGCGGGTCCTGGTTCGACTCGCCGCCGACCGGGTTCGACGCCGCGTTGAGGTCGAGCGCGAGGCCCCAGGCGTGGAGGGACAGCGTTCCGCTCGGCTGGATCCGGCGTGGCGCGTAGCAGCCGGCGTACTCGGCCGCGTCCACGAGGTGGCCAAGAGCGCGGCGCCGCAGCTCCGCCATCGCTGATCTCAGCGCGGGAATCATCCGGCGGTGGCAGGTCACGACGCCGAGCAGCGGCACCCGGCGGGTGACGATGT
>Ga0081538_10000587_pt1 | contig 40398 bp, 34 predicted proteins | sample TabmetS5T2R1_FD_71022 | JGI IMG/M metagenome (GOLD analysis project Ga0081538, IMG submission 71022) | Tabebuia heterophylla rhizosphere microbial communities from the University of Puerto Rico - S5T2R1 | ecosystem: Host-associated > Plants > Roots > Rhizosphere ... | reverse complement strand
ACGAGCTTCTTCTGCTTCACGAGCGAGAAGTCGGGCTCTCCCCCGGTCGTGTCGCAATCCATCATGAAGCTGATCGTGTTGTGGCTGACGAAGCCGTTGGCCACGTAGGTGACGTTGTCCGGCACGGAAAGGTCGTACGTCGGCTGGTCGTCGAGAACCTCGATCGTGGCGACGTCGTCGTAGTAGAACCCGAGCAGTCGATCGAGCTCCGGGCTCTCCGTGCGCGCAAGGAGCGCGCTCGCCGAACGGAGCGAGACGTCTCCACGGCTGGCGAGCGCCATGAGCATCGTCTTCCGCAGCGAGTCGTTCTCCGGGGCGAGCTCGTCGACCAGGGCCCGTCCCACCGGGATGTGGTCATGGCGAGAGGCCTGCCGATGGTTGCCGGCCGGGAGCGCGTCGCATTTGCGCGAGGAGATGAACCCGATCTCCTCGAGGTAATCGTCGGCCGCGGCGACGTTGAGAAGCCGTAGGACGTAGCGGTCGTGCGGGCCCCGGTTCGAGCTCGCGCCGTCGACCTTGCGGGTCGTGACGAAGCCCAGCGCGAGGAGAAGCGTCTGAACGTCCCGGCTGAACTGCTCGGTGACCGTGCTCCACGAGACATAGCCGTTGCTCGTCGTACCGTCGGCCTCGAAGAGGCCGCGGACGAACGCCGCGTAGACGTCGCGGTCGTTAGTGTGAAGAATCGCGTCCGGGAGGTGCGCGTGCCAACCCTTGCCGACGTGATCGGCGGCGGGCGGGAGCTTGGCGAAGCCGGCAGCCTCCCACCAGTGGGCGAGGGCGACGGAGTGGAACGCGACCTCTGTGTAGCCGCGCTTCTCGGCGACGTGGGCGTCGAGGCCGAAGAGGTCGGCGGCGAGGGTGACGAGCCGGTCGACGACGTCGCCGTCGCCGGCGGCAACACAGAAGCGCAGGCCTTTGGCGTGCAGCGAGCCGTCCCCCATGAAGTAGCCGACGAGCTCGGCCAGGTCGGCAGTGACTGTCTCGGGCACGCGCGTGCGGAAGTCGGCCGTCCAGTAGAGCTCACCGAGAAGCGGGAGCCTGACCTCCTGCGGCTCGCCGACCATGCCGTCGAGCATGAGCGGGACGCGGTCGCCTTCGGTAAGGTCGCCGAACCTCCGCCAAACGAATTCGCCGTCGGCGTCGACGACCCGGATCCGATGCGTGGCTGTCCCCTGGATCCGGTACCCACGGCCCGTCTCCACCGAGATCACGCGCTCGAAGCCGTTGACGTAGAACTGCGTCGCCTGCCGGGGGCCCTCGTCGGTGGCAACTTCGAGATCAAGCGGCTGCCACTTGGCGCCCACTGGATCGCCGAGGCTGCGAAGCCGGACGAGCCCGCGGCTGGTCGAAACGAGGCTGTCGCCGACGAGGCAGCCTGTGGGCGCGAGCACGGTCGCCTGCGCGTTCCGGAAGCCGCTGACCTCACCCATGTCGAGCGCGTCGTCCCAGGCCTTCCGGGCTGCGGAGAGGAGGTCATCGGGCACGGCGTGCGCGTGCTCGATGTTCCCGACCGCGGCGCGGTGCTTGGCGATGACGCCGATCATGGCGCCGGCGTTCGGCTGGTAGCCGGCGAACGGGCCCATGCGGCCGGCGATCTCGGCCGACTTGCGGTAGGCGCGGCCGGTCATGAGCGCCGTGACCGCGGCGGCGAAGGCGCGGCCCTCGTCCGAGTCGTACGGGAGCCCGCGCGACATGAGGAGCGCTCCGAGGTTCGCGTAGCCGAGTCCCAGCTGCCTGTACGCCTTGGCGTTCTTCTCGATCTCGGGCGTCGGGTAGCTCGAGTAGCCGACGAGGATCTCCTGCGCGAGGAAGACGGTGTCGACGGTGTGCTCGAAGGCCTCGACGTCGAGGTCGCCGTCCTCGCGCCGGAACTTCATCAGGTTGATGGAGGCGAGGTTGCAAGCACTGTCGTCAATGGACATGTACTCACTGCACGGATTGGACGCGTTGATTCGGGACGTGTTCGGGAGCGTGTGCCATGAGTTGATCGTGGTGTCGTACTGCACGCCCGGGTCGGCGCAGCGCCAGGCGGCCTCGGCCGCCTGGTGAAGGAGCTCTCGCGCGGGCAGCGTCTGAATGACGCTGCCGTCGGTGCGCGCGGTCAGGTTCCAGTCGTCGTTCGTCTCGACTGCCTCCATGAAGGCGTCGCTGACGCGGATCGAGTTGTTCGCGTTCTGGTACTGGATCGAGGCCCAGTCGGGCGAGTCGAGCGACATGTCGTAGCCGTGTGCCTCGAGAACGCGCGCCTTCTCCTCCTCGTGCGCCTTGCACCAGATGAACTCCTCGACGTCCGGATGGTCGATGTCGAGAACGACCATCTTGGCCGCGCGCCGAGTCTTGCCCCCAGACTTGATCGTTCCCGCGGAGGCGTCGGCGCCGCGCATGAAGCTCACGGGTCCGGAGGCGTAGCCGCCCTTGGAGAGCTGCTCCTTGGAGGAGCGCAGCTTGGAGAGGTTGACGCCGGAACCGGAGCCGCCGCGGAAGATGATGCCCTCCCGCCGGATCCAGTCCAGGATCGACTCCATCGAGTCCTCGATCGAGAGGATGAAGCAAGCACTCGCCTGTCCTTGCTCTTCAAATCCGATGTTGAACCAGACCGGAGAGTTGAAGGAGGCGAGCTGGTTGACGAGGATCGCCTTCAGCTCTGCCTCGAAGGCCTCGGCCTGCTCGTCGTCCTCGAAGTAGCCTCCCTCGCGGCCCCAGCCGCCGATCGTGTCGACGACCCGGCCGATCATCTGCTTGACGCTCGACTCGCGCTCGGGCGAGGACATGCGGCCGCGGAAGTACTTCTGCGCAACGATGTTGGTCGCCGTCTGCGACCAGAACTTCGGGAACTCGACGCCCTTCTGCTCGAAGACCGGGCCGTCCTTGCCGGGGATGAAGGCATCGCGGAGCTCCCACTCGATCTCGTCGAACGGGTCGCGCCCGGGGATGGTGAAATAACGCTTGACGACGCAGGTCCGCGCAGCGTCTGCGACGCTGTTTCGGAGCGCCTCAGCCTCGATGACAGGTGGGGTTCCGGTGCGCGCTGCGGACGCCATGATCTCCTCCAAGGGTATCGGTCGGGCTGGGGTCTGAAGCTGGCCGCCGGGTAGGCGGGGACCAGTGAGAGTAGAGCGGGGGTCGGACGGAACCGGCTGGACGCGCTCCTTCTTGACAGGCTTGTGAGTGAGTGCTAACTTCCTCGTCGTGACGACACGGACGACCGAACGGAAGAGCGCCGAGGTCCGCCGTGAGGAGATCCTCGAGGCGGCCATGAAAGAGTTCGCCTACGGCGGCCTCCACGGCACCTCCACCGAGAAGATCGCCGCGCGGGCGGGGATCTCCCAGCCGTACCTCTTCCGCCTCTTCGGGACGAAGAAGGACCTCTTCATCGCCAGCTCGACCCGGTGCTTCGGCCGCGTCCTCGCCGCATTCCAGGAAGCGGCCGCGGGCAAGACCGGCTACGAGGCGAAGAAAGCGATGGGCCAGGCCTACGACAAGCTGCTCGCTGACCGCGAGATGCTGCTCGGCCAGATGCAGATGTACGCCGCCTGCTCCGACCCGGAGATCCGCGACGCGACCCGTGCCGGCTTCGCCGAGCTCTTCCGCTTCGTCGAGCGGGCGACCGGGCTCTCCACGGAGGAGATCCGCGACTTCTTCGCCATCGGGATGCTGATGAACGTGGCGGCAGCCATGGACCTCCCCCAGATCTGCAGCGGCGACGACAGCTGGGCACGGGAGCTGCGGTCGGCGTAGGAATCAACCTCTTTTTTCGCATCGAAGTAAGTGACTAATCAGTATCAGGAAGGAGCCGGGATGTCTCGCACGACGACCATCTGGACGTTCGTGATCACGTCGGTCGCGCTCTTCATGGCGACGCTCGACAACCTCGTGGTCACCACCTCCCTGCCGGTGATCCGTGCGGATCTCGGCGCTTCGATCGAGGATCTCGAGTGGACCGTGAACGCGTACACGCTCAGCTTCGCGGTCTTCCTCCTCACGGGTGCCGCCCTCGGCGACCGCTTCGGCCGCCGCCGGCTGTTCGTGATCGGGCTCGGCATCTTCACCGCGGCGTCCGTGGCGGCTGCGCTGGCACCCTCGGCGGAGGCGCTGATCGTCGCGCGCGCCGTGCAGGGCCTCGGCGGCGCCATCGTGACGCCGCTGACGCTGACGATACTGAGCGCGGCCGTCTCGCCCGAGAAGCGCGGCGTCGCGCTCGGCGCCTGGGGCGGGATCGGCGGCCTCGCCGTCGCGAGCGGCCCGCTCGTCGGCGGCGCCGTCGTCGAGGGCATCTCCTGGCAGTGGATCTTCTGGCTCAACGTGCCGATCGGGCTCGTGCTCATCCCGCTCGCCTACCTGCGCCTGAAGGAGACGCACGGGCCGTCGAGGCAGCTCGACCTCCGCGGGCTCGCGCTGGCGAGCGCCGGGCTCTTCGGCATCGTCTGGGGTGTCGTCCGCGGGAACGCCGTCGGCTGGTCGAGCCCGGAGATCGTCGGCTCGCTCGTCGTCGGCTCGGCCCTGACGATGGCCTTCGTCCTCTGGGAGCTCCGCGCGCCGGCGCCGATGCTGCCGATGCGTTTCTTCCGGAGCCGCGCGTTCTCGGCGGCGAACGCGGCCTCGCTCTTCATGTTCTTCGGGATGTTCGGCTCGATCTTCCTGCTCGCGCAGTTCCTCCAGACCGTGCAGGGCTACAGTCCCCTGGATGCCGGCCTCAGGATCCTGCCCTGGACGGCGATGCCGATCTTCGTCGCGCCGATTGCCGGCGCCCTCTCGGATCGCATCGGCGGTCGGCCGCTGATGGCGGTCGGGCTGGCGCTGCAGGCGGTCGGGCTCGGTTGGCTGGCGGCTGTCTCGACGCCGACGGTGCCGTACGCGGAGCTGGTCCCCGCCTTCGTGATCTCCGGGATCGGCATGGCGCTCTTCTTCGCCCCGGTCGCCAACGTCGTCCTCTCGGCGGTGCGCCCGCGCGAGGAAGGCCAGGCCTCGGGCGCGAACAACGCAATCCGCGAGCTGGGCGGAGTCTTCGGCGTCGCCGTCCTCGCCTCGGTGTTCTCGAGCTACGGCGGCTACGAGTCGGGCCAGGCCTACGTGGACGGGCTGGTGCCGGCCGTGTGGGTCGGCGCGGTCGTTGTCGCGCTCGGCGCGCTCGCCGCGCTCCTGATCCCGCGCAAGCGCAGGCCCATCGAGGCGCCGGCAGTCAAGCCCGAAGCGCTGGCCGAGGCCGCCTAGACGGTCAGAGGACGCGGACGGCGATGCCCGGGTAGTCCACGACCAAGCCGTGGTCGTCGTAGACGAGGACCGCGCGGAACCCGTGGTCGGGCGACTCGTAGTCGTACCTGCCGGAGTCCAGGCGCAGGTAGCTCTGAGCGAGTCGCTCGACCCGGAGGTCGCCGGCGCGCACGTAGGCCGCGGGCGCCTCGATTCGCTCCCCGACGGCCGGCGCGAGGCGACGGATCGGTAGGCAGTTGGTGCAGGCGGAGCCCTCGAGGTCGACGTCGAGGACGCCGTCGAGGTGCGGAGCCGGGCGCCCGTCCACGAGCCAGCCTCCGGCGCCGTCTCCCTCCAGCCGCAGCTTCCGGCCGCCGCCGGACGAGATCCGCGCGGAGCGCGTGGCCCAAGCCGCATCGACCTCGAGCTCGTAGCGGAAGCCCCAGGCCATGCCCTCCTCCACCCCGGCCGAGTAGCCCTCGAGCCGCACGACGTCGCCCTCCTGGCGAAAGAGCACCGTCTCGAAGCCCTCGTGAGCCTCGACGAGCCGCCAGGCGGCGGCCGGGGGCAGGCTCATCGGCTTACCGGCGCCGCCGGCCGGAGGCTCTTCCAGAGGAGGATGAACGCGCCGGGCAGCGAGCTCGCGATCGTGACGGCGAAGTACAGGAACCCGGCCGCGAACGCGACGTCCTCGGGCACGTCGAAGCTCGCGAGGAAGAGGACGAAGAACGCCTCGCGAACGCCGAGCCCGTTCAGCGTGAACGGGATCATCTGCACGAGGAAGAGGAGCGGCCCGAGGATGACGTAGACGAGCGGTGACACGTCTGCCCCCACTGCCTCGCCGCAAAACCAGATCGCGACGACGCGCAGGAGCTGGGAGACGACGGTCACGCCGAGCACCGCGGCCATCACTCCCGGCGCGGTGCGGTACTCGTGCATGGCCCAGTAGAGGCTCCGGAGCGGCTTCTCCAGCTTGATCCTCGCGAGGAGCGGGAAGAGGCGGCGCTCGAGCGCGAGGCCGAGCCTGCGCGAGAAGAGCAGGATCCCGACGACCACCATCGCCGCGACGAAGACGAGCTCGAGGACGACGAGGAAACCGACGTCGTCGTAGCGCCCGATCGCGACCCCCACGCCGGCGGCCAGGAGGATGAGCGTTCCCACCGAGCCGAGCGCGCGCTCCATGAAGACCGACGCGGCCGCGATCGCCTTTGCGTCGGGGCGGCGGCGCGCGTGCTCGATGATCCGAACGGCATCGCCGCCGACCGCGGTCGGGAGCACCTGGCCGACCGCGAAGCTCACGAAGTACAGGCCGAGAAGCCACGAGAACGGCTCGTGCACGCCCCTGGCCGCGAGGAGCGCGCTCCAGCGCCAGGTCATGAGCCAGGTGCTGCCGACGACGATCACGAGGGCGGCGAGCACGTAAGCCCAGTCGCTCTCGCGGATGATCTCGGCCGTCTGCCGCAGGTCGATCTGCCAGAGCAGCACGGCGAGGATCCCCCCGCTGACGAGGATCTGGACGGTGAGCTTGAGGCCCCGGCTCATCGGCCCGCGAAGCGGGCGTGGACGCGCCGGAGCGCGTCGATCGCGTCCTCGATGTCGGCGTCGGAGTGCGCCGGCGAGAGCGGAAGCGAGAGCACCTCGTCGCCGGCGCGCTCGGCCACCGGCAGGCGCGGCTGGTCGGGATAGCGCTCGCGGTAGTAGGTCAGCCTGTGCACCGGGAGGAAGTGGATGCTCGTCCCGATGTTCTCCTCGTGGAGGGCGCTCTGGTAGGCGTCGCGGTCGGCGCCTGCGTCCTCGACGTCGATGCGGACGACGTAGAGATGGAGCGCGTGGCGGTCGCGGGGGTCGCGGGCGAGCGGGCGGATCCCGGTCAGCTCCGCGACGGCGGCGTCGTAGGCGGCGACGTGGCGGCGCCGGATCTCGGCGTGCTCCTCGACCTTGTCCAGCTGGCAGAGCGCGATCGCGGCGAGGACATCCGAGAGGTTCGCCTTGAATCCGGCAACGGAGACGTCGTAGAGCGAGCCCTGGCCGCGGCGCATGAGGCGGAGGTTCCGGAGCGCGCCGGCGACGTCGTCGTCGTCGGTCGTCACCATGCCGCCCTCCCCCGCGGCGACGTTCTTCGTTGCGTAGAGGGAGAAGCACGTGGCGAGCGAGAGCGCGCCGATCTTGCGCCCGCGGTAGATCGACTCGGTCGCGTGGGCGGCGTCCTCGATCACGGGGATCCCGAGCGCGAGCAGCTGGTCGAGGTCGGCCGGCTGACCGGCGAGGTGCACCGGCAGGATCGCTTTCGTCCGCTCGGTGACCGCAGCCGCCACGGCCGCGGGATCGATGTTCAGGTCGGTGTCCCGCACGTCCGCGAACACCGGGCGGGCGCCGCAGTGGACGATCACGTTCCCGGTTGCCGGCCAGGTGATCGGCGTCGTGATCACTTCGTCGCCGGGCCCGACGCCGGCGGCCAGAAGCGAGAGGTGCATGGCGGCGGTGCCGGAGGCGAGGGCGACGCCGTCCTTCGCGCCGACGTAGGCGGCGAAGCGGCGCTCGAGCTCCTCGGAGCGCGGCCCGCTGGTGAGCCAGCCGCTCCTGAGCGTCTCCGCGACGGCCTCGATCTCCTCTTCCCCGACCGCCGGCGGCTGGAAGGAGAGGTAGGTGCTCCGCCGCGATGCCTTCTCAGACGAGAGCCTCTGCATCGGCGGTCCTGAAGCGGATGAGGCCCGCGGCGCGGTCGGCCCGCGCGAGCGCGTCGTCGCGGCTCTCGCCGCGGGCGAGAACGTAACCGGCCCGGTCGTTCCCGCGCCGGAAAGGCCCGAACTCCCAGCCGGGCGAGCGGTACACGCGGGCGTCCACGACCCCGTCGACGGCGAGCGCCTCCTCGAGCCCGCCGACATCCTCCAGAACGCCTCGGGGCGGAACGAGGAAGCGGACAACGGCGCCGCCCTTCGGCTCCGGCAACGGCGGGGGCGCCTCGACCGGCTCGCCCAGCGCGGCGGCGAGCGCGAGGCCGTTGAGGTCGACGCCGAGCGCCACCCGGCAGAGCTCGGCGTCGTGGCCGCCGCCGAGGCGGGCGGCGAGCTCCATCACACGAGGGCCGTCGGGGCCGAGCACGATCTGCGTGTACGTGGGGCCGTCCGTCACGCCGAGGGCTGCGGCTGCGAGCCGCGCGGCCTCGACTGCCTCGTCCACCGGATGCGCGCTCGGCCAGACGTGCGCGAGCGCGACGCCGAACGCCTCGCCGCCCGCGGTCAGCCGGTCGGTGACCGTGAGCGGATGGAAGACGCCGCCGAGCGAGAACGCGTTCACCGTCACCTCCGGGCCCGCGACGAGCTCCTCGACGAGCGCGAGGCCGCTCCGCGAGGCCTCGACCGCGACCGCGACGGCATCCGCGAGCTCGGCCGGAGTCTCAACCATGGCCAGGCCCTTTTGGCCCTGGCGGTCGACCGGCTTGACGACGGCCGGGAGCGGCAAGTCCTCCTCGGCCACCGTGGCAACCCGCCACCGAGGCTGCGGGACGCCCAGCTCGCCCAGCCGCTTGCGCTGGCGGTGCTTGAGGACGGTGAGCGCTGCGGCCTCGGGCGCTACCGGATGGGGAAGCCCCGCGTGAGCGGCGATCCGGGCGGCGATGGCGACGGGCCAGTCGATCCCCGGAGCGATGATCCCGTCCACCTCCTCCGCGCGGGCGAGGCGGCTGACTGCGGCCTCGTCCTCGACCGAGACGACGGCGCGGCGGTCGGCGTGCTCGAAGCCGACCGCGTTCGGGTCGCGGTCGCAGGCGACGACGTAGAGGCTGCGCTCCCGGGCGGCGCGGGTCAGCCCGAGCTGGGCCGGCCCGGCGCCGAGGACTAGGAGGCGCTTCCGGTCGCCGGCTGTTCCGCTCGCAGAGCCTGTTCCCACCAGTGACGATTCTGCTCGTACCACGCGATGGTGCGCTCGAGCCCGTCTTCGAAGGACGTCCGAGCACGCCAGTCGAGCACGCGGGCGGCTTTCTCCGTGGAGCCGATGTGACGGTTGACCTGGCCGGGCCGCTCGGGCACGTGCGTCTTCAAACTCGCAGGCTTCCCGAGCTGCTCGAGGACGACGTCGGCGATCCGCTCGACCGGAAGGTCGACGCCGGTTGCGAGGTTCACGACCTCGCCCGCGACGTCGTCGACATCCGCGGCGAGGACGGCGTCGATCGCCTCAGCATGGTCGTCGACGTAGAGCCAGTCGCGAGAGGCGTGCCCGTCGCCGTGGACGGTGAGGGGGCGGTCGGTCAGCGCCTGCGTGATGAAGCGCGGGACGACCTTCTCGGGATGCTGGTACGGCCCGTAGTTGTTGAACGGGCGGAGGATCACGATCGGAAGCTCGTACGTCACGGAGTACGCGAACGCCAGCCGGTCTGCCCCTGCCTTCGTCGCCGCGTAGGGGCTGCGCGGGTTGAGCGGGTGCTCCTCGTCCATCGGCTCGCGCTCTGCGGTCCCGTAGACCTCGCTCGACGAGATGAGGATGAAGCGCTCGACGGGATCCTCGCGGACGGCGTCGAGGAGGATCTGCGTTCCCTCGACATTCGTGGTCACGAACTCGCGCGCGCCCTCGATGATGGACTTCTCGACGTGTGACTCGGCGGCGGCGTTGACGATCACGTCGACCTCGCTGACGATGTCGCCCACGAGCGCGCGGTCGCGAATGTCCCCATGGACGAACGAGAGCCGCTCGTGACCCATCAGGTCCGAGAGGTTGTCGACGTTCCCGGCGTACGTGAGGGCGTCGAGCGAGACGACGTCGTGCGGCGTCGCCGTCAGCAGGTGGCGGATGAAGTTCGAGGAGATGAACCCGGCGCCGCCGGTCACGAGGATGCGCTTGCGCACGGGCGCGGATTGTACCCAGGAGCCGCCCTCCCCACCCCGTGAGGTGCCGGGTCAGCCGCCGATCTCGCGGTCGATCGTGTAGAGCGGGCGGTCTTCCACGTCGCGCTGGATGCGACCGAGGTACTCGCCGACGAGGGCGAGGATGAATCCCTGGACGGCGAGGACGCCGAGCACGAGCCCGCCGAGGAAGAGCAGTCCGGGGAAATCGCCGCGGGCGATCCAGACGACGACTCCCCAAACGGCCACAGCGGCGGTCAGTAGGAAGCAGACGACGCCGATGGTCATGCCCGCCCATTGGATCGGCTGCGGCCAGAAGCCGGCCAGCACGTGCAGCGTGAGCCGGATGAGACGAAACGGCGAGTAGCGCGAGCGGTCGGCGCGCGCCTGGTGGGAGAGGTCGACCTCAACGACGCTCGCGCCTGCGGAGAGCACGAGCGCCTTCGTGAACTTCTGCTTGCCGATCACGCCCAGGACGGGCTCGAGCGCCGAGCGCGAGTAGGCGTTGAAGGCACAGCCGAAGTCGGACACGTCGGCGCCGGTGAACCGGCGGAGCATGCCGTTGACCAGCTTCGACGGAAGCGTTCGCCCCCACGAGTCTTCCCGGCTCACGCGCCTCCCGCTGGCCACGTCGGCCCCGCCCTCGACCGCCGCGATCAGGCGCGGAAGGTCCTCGGGAACGTTCTGGAGGTCGGCGTCCATGGTGACGACGATGTCGCCGCGGGCGCGAACGAGCCCGGCGTGCATGGCCGGGTGCTGGCCGAAGTTCTTCTTGAAGCGGATCGCGCGCAGGCGGTCGTCGCCGCCCACGAGACGCTCGACGATCTCCCAGGTCCCGTCTCGGGAGCCGTCGTCGACGACGATCAGCTCGTAGGGCTTTCCCAGCTCCTCGAGGGTCGCGGTCGCGCGCCGGTACACCTCCTCGAGGGTCTTCTCCTCGTTGTAGACGGTGACGACGAGGGTGATCGAGGGGAGCACCGCCGCCGTCAATCCAGGAGCGGCCTGCGCAGCGGTCTCGGGCTCCGCCATCGGCCGCAGGCTACCATCCGCACGAACGGCATCGAGATGATGGGGGTAGGCTGGCTCTGGTGCACGGCGAGCTCGTGACACGGGTGGAGTCCGTCGCGGCCGATACGCGGCACGGCGCCAGCTGGCTCGCGAAAGAGGCGCTCGAGACGCTCGTCGAGGCCGTCGAGCTGGGCGAGGATCCGGTCGACACTGCCCGCGCGCTCGTACGCGCGCGGCCGGCCATCGGATCGATCGCCGGTGCGATGGGCAGGGTGCTGGTCGCCGGACGGACGCCGGAGCAGCTCGTCGAAGAGGCCCACGCCGTCATCGCAGGCCGTGAGCGCGCCGCGGCCACGATCGCGGTCATCCTCGCCGAGGAGCTCGCCGGGAAGGTGGTGATGACGCACTCAGCCTCCGCCACCGCCCGCGAGGCGCTGATCCACGGCCAGGCGGAGCGCGTCGTCTGCACGGTCTCGGACCCCGTCGGTGAAGGCCGGTGGTTCTCGGAGGAGCTGGCGACCGCCGGCCTCACGACCGAGCTCGTGGCCGACGATGACGCTCAGCACGCCGCGACCACGGTCGACCTCCTCCTCCTCGGCGCAGACACGGTCTTCCGCGACGGCTCGCTCGTCAACAAGATCAAGACCCACGGGCTGGCAAAGGCGGCGAAGAAGACCGGCATCCCCGTCGTCGTCGCCTGCGAGGTGCTGAAGCTCGCTCCCGACGACCCGTACGAGCCCGACGAGGAGCGAGTCGACCTGACCCCGCCGAGCCTCATCGACCGCTACGTCACCGAAGAGGGCGCTTTCGCCCCGGACGATATCGCCGCGCTCGTCGATCGTACGCCGTTCCTGCGGGAAGGTTACGAGCTCCTCCGCGGCTAGGTCCACCTCGACTGACCGCCGCAGCGCGGACCGCGGCTCGCGTTGGAACGTATCCGTAGGTGAGATGGCCAAGCGGGCGGGAGTAGGCGCGCTCTTCCTCGTGGGTGCGCTACTCGTCGGTGCCTGCAGCGGCGGGGATGACGACCGACCTGCGGCCGACGGCAGGACGCCGAGCGCTCCGTCTACGATCGACGCTGAGACGCCGAGCCGTGTGCCTGCAAAGCGGAAGGGGCTTTGTCAGCCGTTCCCCGACCGCCTCATCGATGAGTTCATCGCCGCGTACAACGAGCGCGACCTCGAGGCGCTGGAAAACCTGGTCGTGGCTCCGCGGATCGACGATGTTGTCGCCGCGGCGTACGCGGGCGAGTCCTCGTTTGCCGGTGTCCGAGAGTGGGCCACGGTCAACTGGGGTGCAGACGACCGCATCGATAGCTCGGGCTACGGCGCCTTCTACCCCACGAAGCGCGGGTTCCAGATGCTCGTGACGCGGCACAGCGACACGCTGCGGGCGAACGGGATAGAGCGAGTCTCCGCGACCTTCGACGCGATCAGCGCAGGCTGCTCGATCGCATCCCTCTCCGACAGCGGGCCCGTCCAAGCCAAAGGGCTCCCCTGTGCCTTCTACGAGGCCTTCGGCGACATCCCCGACGTCGGAGCCGACGAGCCGGACGCGTGTGCGGACGGTTCGGGCGATCACGCCCGCACCGGCCCCGCCGCCGTCGTCGCAGGAGATCGTGTGATCGTGTGGGGCGGAGGCCGCGGGGGCCACTTCACCTACGGCGACGTGGCGATGGACGGCCTCGTCTATCGCTCGAGAACCGGTCGCTGGGCCCGAGTGCCGCCGCCGGACCTGCCCGACTTCAGCCCGGCCGTCGGCGCGTGGACCGGGACCGAGCTCATCGTCCTCGGCGCGAAGACGCGGCCCGACTACCGCGTCGTCGGTGCCGCGTACGACCCGATGCGCGGCTCGTGGAGAACGGTCGAGTTTCCTTACAGACGGTGGAGCGGGTTCGAGGGAGTGTGGACGGGAAGCGAGCTGATCCTGTGGGGAGGACCAGACCACTCCAGCCGACCGCGCCGGCGCGGCGCCGCATACGAGCCCGCGAGCGGAACGTGGCGCCGCACGTCGCGCGCGCCGATCGGGGGCCGATGGTCGCACGCGGCCGTGTGGACGGGAACCGAGATGGTCGTGTGGGGCGGAAGCGACGCCCGCACTGATCTGTCCGACGGCGCGGCGTACGACCCGGTTACCGACTCGTGGCGAAACATCGCGCCGGCCCCTATCTCGCCCAGGCAGTGGATGCCACTAGCGTGGACCGGGGCCGAGGTCGTGGTTTGGGGCGGATCGAGCTACAGCACAAGTCGGGCCGACGGAGCCGCCTACGATCCCGCAACCGACACGTGGCGGATACTGCCGGCCGCACCGATCAGGCCTCGCCACCACCACTCGGTCACCTGGACGGGCGAGGAACTCGTCATCTTCGGCGGCTACAACTTTCACCGCTCGTTCGCGGATGGGGCAGCCTACGATCGCGCGCGAGACAGGTGGCGCAAGCTCCCGCGCGCACCGATCAAGCCGCGCTTCCAGCACTCGGCCGTCTGGACCGGGACCGAGATGATCGTCTTCGGCGGCACCTGGGACTTCGACCACATCGCGCTTGGCGATGGTGCCACCTACGACCCTGATGGCAACCGCTGGAAGCGCCTGGTGCCTGACCTCGGCTAGAAGGGACGTCCTAGCGGCAGTCGCCGCAGAGGCCCGACACCTCGAGCCGGTGGCCTGTGGTCACGAAGCCGTGCGCCTCCGAGATGCGCTCGAGCCACGACCCGAGCTCGCACTCGGCGAGCTCGACCACCTGATGGCAGCTCGAGCAGACGAGGTGATGGTGGTGCCCCTCGCCGCACCAGCGGTAGCAGAGCTCGCCCGGCCGGTGGGAAAGCGAGTCGATCACACCCGCCTCCGCCAGCAGCCCGAGCGTGCGGTACACGGTCGCGAGCCCGAGCTGCTCCCCGCGGCTGCGCAGGCGCTCGTGAAGCTGCTGGGCGGTGACGTCGTTCCGCTCGCCCATCAGCTCGGTAAGGACAACGACGCGTTGGCTGGTCGGCCTAACGCCGACGCCCTCGAGCACGCCGGCCGCCTGGGTTTGCCCGCTACTCGGCACGAGGCTATCCTAGCAATCGGTGAAAACGATAATCGTTCTCATGCTTGCGGTCGCGGTGGCCGCATGCGGTGGCCAGGCCGACTCGTCCGGCACGAGCGTCGTCGCCGGCTTCTACCCGCTCGCCTTCGCCGCGGAGCAGATCGGCGGCGACCGCGTCGAGGTGACGAACCTGACTCCCGCCGGCGCCGAGCCCCACGACCTCGAGCTGACTCCGCGCGAGCTGGAGGAGATCCTTGACGCCGACCTCGTCGTGTACGTGGGCGGCGGCTTCCAGCCCTCGGTCGAGGAGGCGGTTGAGAGCTCGGACGTACCGGCCATCGACATCCTCCAGGGCGACGTCGACCCCCACGTCTGGCTCGACCCCGTCCGCTTCGCCCAGGTCGTGGAGCGAATCGGCGCGGAGCTCGGAGACGGGGCCCGCGCCCGCGAGCTCGCTGCGCGGCTGCGAGCGCTCGACGAAGACTTTCGCGAAGGGCTCGCCGACTGCGAGCGCCGCGAGCTCGTCACGACGCACGACGCGTTCGGCCACCTCGCCGACCGGTATGGCCTCGAGGTCATCCCGATCACCGGCATCTCTCCGGAGGCCGAGCCGAGCCCGCGTGATCTGGAAGAGATCGCGGCCCTGGTCGAAGACCGCGGCGTCACCACCGTCTACACGGAGCCGCTGCTCTCCCCGGAGATCGGCGAGACGGTGGCGCGCGAGGCGGGGGTCACGACCGCCGTGCTCAACCCGCTCGAGGGCCTGACGGAGGAAGAGCTCGACCGCGGCGAGGACTACTTCACGGTCATGGAGGCGAACCTGGAAGCACTGCGGACGGGCCTGGGATGTCGGTAGTGCCCCGTCAGGTAATCCAGCGTGGCCTCTGCGTCGCGAGCACCAAGCGTGAGTCCGCACTCGTCCGCAGGCAAGGCCGGAAGCCTTGTCAAGGGCGAGGGTGGGCTCAGGCGCCGCGTGATCGCGGGGCAGAGGCTGGGTGCATTGCCTGACGGGGCACTCGCCGTCGAGCTCGAGGACGTCTCCTTCGCCTACCGCTCGGGGCAACCGGTACTGACCGACGTGGGCCTCGCCGTCGAGCAGGGGGAATTCGTGGCGATCGCCGGGCCCAACGGCGGCGGGAAGACGACCCTCGTGCGGCTCGTCCTCGGGCTCGCTCGACCCGACTCCGGCACCGTGCGCCTCTTCGGCGAGCCCGCGGACCGGTTCTCGCGGCGGGCGGCGCTGGGCTACGTCGCCCAGCGGGCCCAGCTCGGCGGGCACGGCCCGGTGACGGTCGGCGAGGTCGTCTCGTCCGGCCGGCTCGCGCAGGGCGGCCTGCTCGGCCCGCTTCGGGCCCGCGACCGGGCGATCGTAGACGCCGCCATCGCCGACGTCGGCCTCGGAGGGCACGCGGGGGCTCGCCTCTCCGAGCTCTCCGGCGGCCAGCAGCAGCGCGTGTTCATCGCCAAGGCCCTCGCCGGCGAGCCGTCGCTGCTCGTCCTCGACGAGCCGACCGCCGGAGTCGACGTCTCCTCGCAGGAGTCCCTCGCCCTCCTGCTCGACCGCCTCCATCGCGAGCGCCGGGTGACGACGCTGTACGTCTCGCACGAGTTCGGCGCCGTCGAGAGCATCGTCGACCGCCTCGTCCTCGTGCGCGGCGGGATCGTCTTCGACGGCCCGCCCCGGAGCCTTCCCTCGGAGTGGCACGACCCCTCGCACGCCCATGCTCGACAGTGAGTTCATGCGTCTGGCGTTCGCGGCGGGGGCGGTCATCGGCCTCCTCGCCCCGGCCGTCGGCTTCTTCCTCGTCCAGCGGAACATGAGCCTGGTCGGGGACGGGGTCGGCCACACGGCGTTCGCCGGCGTCGCCGCCGGGTATCTGCTCGGCATCTCGCCCGTTCTGACGGCGCTCGTCGCCGCGGTCATCGGGGCGGTCGGCATCGAGTGGCTTCGCTCGCGGCACCAGGCTGTCGGCGACCAGGCGCTCGCGCTCCTCTTCTACACCGGGCTCGCGGCGGGCGTCGTGCTCGCCTCCTCGGCCGGCGCCCTGAACGTCAACCTGTTCGCCTTCCTCTTCGGGTCGATCCTCACCGTCACGCGCGAGGATCTCGTCGTCGTCGGCGTGCTCGGCCTCGGCGGGCTCGCCGCGGTGGCTCTCCTCTACAGGGCACTCGTCGGTGTGGTCGTGGACGAGGAGGGCGCGCGCGTCGCGGGTGTCCCGGTTGGAGCGCTGAACGTCCTCGTCGCGGGCCTCGCGGGACTGACGATCGGCCTCTCCATGCAGGTCGTCGGCATCCTCCTGATCGCGGCCCTCATGGTGCTGCCGGTGATTGCCTCGGGCCGGGTCGCCTGGAGCATGCGCTCCTCGATCCTCCTGGCGATGGCGATCGGGCTGGCGTCGGTCTTCGCAGGGCTGACGATCGCCTACTACGGCGACCTGCCGCCCGGCGGCGCGATCGTGCTCGTCGCCGCCGGTGCCTTCGTCGTCGCGGCGTTGGTAGACGCCGTTCGGAGGTGAGGAAAGCACGAGGCGGAAGACACGGGCTGGCGCCATCGCGCTGCCCAAACGGGCTGCGTACAGTTGGAAGCCATGACTCTCCCCGGCTTCCTCACCGAGCCCTTCCGTCTCCGTACCTGGAAGGAGACCGGTTACGCGCTGATCGCGCTTCCCCTCGGCGTGGCCTGGTTCACCCTCTTCCTGACGCTCGGCACGACAAGCGTCAGCACCCTGTTCATGGTCGTCGGCCTGCCTCTCCTGGTGCTGACGCTCTGGCTCACGCGGCTCGCCTCGCACGTGCAGCGCGAGGTCGCGGGAAAGCTGCTCGACGCCCGGATACCCGGGCGTCCCCAGACACCCGCCCGGACGGATCAGCCCTGGTACCGGCGGCTGCTCGAGCCCTTGCTCGACCTCTCGAGCTGGCGGGCGCTCGTCTACCTCCTCCTTCTCGCCTTTCCCCTCGGCCTGGCGCTCTTCATCGCGGCCGTCGTGCTCTGGTCGGTGGCGCTCACGACCGTGTCCGCGCCGACGTGGTACTTCTTCATCCGGCCCCAGGACCGCGGCGATGTCTTCGGGACGGTGATCGACGCACCGTGGGAGTGGGTCGTCCTCGTCGGCGGCGGCCTCCTGCTCGTCTTTCTGACGCCGTGGATCATCCGCGCCCTCGTCTGGTTCGACGTCGTGCTCATGCGTGCGCTGCTCGGCCCGACCCGCGGCGAGCTGGAGCGCGCCGCCGCGAAGAGCGCGGAGCAGCGGGACCTCGCCGTGGCCGCTGCGACCGGCGACCGGCGGCAGATCGAGCGCGACCTGCACGACGGGGCCCAGGCCCGGCTGGTCTCGCTCGCCGTCGATCTCGGACGGGCGCGGCTGCGGCTCGAGGAGGGAGGCTCCTCGGAGGAGGCGGCGGAGCTCGTGCGCGGCGCCCACGAGGAGGCGAAGCAGGCGCTCGCCGAGATCCGCGATCTCGCCCGCGGCATCCACCCGGCCGTGCTGACCGACCGCGGCCTGGACGCGGCGCTCTCCTCCCTGGTGGCGCGCTCGCCGGTGCCGGTGTCGCTCAGGTCCGAGCTCGGCAACGAGCGCGCCCCCGAGCAGGTCGAGTCGGCCGCGTACTTCGTCGTCGCCGAGGCGCTCACGAACGTCGCCCGCCACAGCAAGGCGGAGCACGCGGCCGCCTCCGTGGTCCGCGACGACGGCGTCATCCTCGTCGAGGTCCGCGACGACGGCGTCGGCGGCGCCGACGGCGCGGAAGGCTCCGGCCTGGCCGGCCTGCGCGACCGCGTCGGCGCGCTCGGCGGCACCCTCGTCGTCGACAGCCCGCTCGGCGGCCCCACCGCGATTACGGCGGTGCTCCCGTGCGCGTAGTCATCGTCGAAGACTCCGGCCTCCTGCGAGACGCGCTCACGCGGCTGCTCGCGGACTTCGAGATCGAGGTGGTCGCCGCCGCGGCGACGGCCGAGGACCTGCGCCGCGCAGCCGCGGAGCACGCTCCCGACGTCTTCGTGATCGACGTCCGGCTGCCCCCGAGCTTCACGGACGAGGGCGTCCGCGCGGCCGCCGACCTCCGGGCCCGCGACCCGGAGGCCAAGGTGCTGCTGCTCTCGCAGGCCGTGGAGGAGCGCTACGCGCGCGACCTCCTCGCCCAGCGGAGCGAGGGCCTCGGCTACCTCCTCAAGGACCGCGTCGCCGACGGCGCCGAGTTCGTCGACGCGCTGGGGCGCGTGGCGGCGGGAGGAACCGCGCTCGACCCAGAGGTGGTCAGGCAGCTGCTCGTCAGGCGGCGCGCGATCGACGACCTGAGCCCGCGCGAGCGCCAGGTGCTCGAGCTGATGGCCGAGGGCCGGACGAACGCGGCTATCGCGAGCCGACTGGTCGTCACCGACCGCGCGGTCGAGAAGCACGTGGCGAGTATCTTCGGGAAGCTCCGGCTCCCACCGAGCCGAGAGGACCATCGGCGCGTTCTCGCGGTCCTCGCCTGGATCAACTCGGACTAACGACTAACGGACCGCGTCCGAGGCGCTACTGACCGGCTTCGGCCGCTGCCGGCTCGTGCATCGGTTGCGCGGCGGGACGAAGGAGCAGCGCGGCGAGCAGCGCTCCCGCGGCCGCGAACAGCGCCGCGACGAGGAAGGCCGCGTTGTAGCCTCCGGTGAGCGCGACGAGCTCGCTGTCCCCGGAAGCAAGCAGAGCATCGGTGCGCGAGGCGGCAAGGCTGGCGAGGACTGCGAGGCCGAGCGCACCACCCATCATGAAGGCGGTGTTGACGATTCCCGAGGCAAGGCCCGCCTCGGTCGGCGCCACGTCGCCCATCGCCGCGAGGAGGAGCGGGTTGAACGTGATCCCCCCGCCGATCCCCATCACGAGCGCCCCGGGAAGCACGTCGACCGCGAAGCTTCCGTCGGCGGGGACGCGCGCGAAGAGGAGCAAGCCGGCGACGAACAGCAGCAGCCCTCCGACCAGCGGAGTCTTGATCCCGAAGCGCAGCACGAGCCGGTCGGAGAGAGCGATCGAGGCGAATCCCCAGATCAGGGTGGCCGGCAGGAATGCAAACCCGACCTCGAGCGGCGTGTAGCCGAGCACGAGCTGCAGGTAGAGCGCCGAGAGGAAGAACCAGCCGAACATCGCTCCCGCCATGAGGACCCCGACGACGTTCGCCGTCGAGAGGTTGCGGAACTTGAAGAGGCCGAGGGGCATGAGCGGGGCGGAGACACGCGCCTCGATCCCGAGGAAGATCGCCATCAGCACCGCCGCGCCCGCGAGCAGGCCGATCGTCTCGGCGGACGTCCAGCCGGTCTCGTTCCCGTTCACGATCGCGTAGACGGCGAGCATGAGCGAGGCGGTGACCGTGACCGCGCCCGCGATGTCGAGTCGCCCACCGGCCGCCGGTGCGCGGTCGGCCGGGAGCAGGACGAGGCAAAGGGCGAAGACGGCGACGCCGACCGGCAGGTTGACGAGGAAGATCCAGTTCCAGGAGAGCACGTCGGTCAGGACGCCGCCGAGCAGGACGCCGGCCGTGCCGCCGCCGGAGAGGACGAAGCCGACGATGCCCATCGCCTTCGCCCGCTCGGCTGGCTCGGTGAACAGGATCATGATCAGCGAGAGCGCGACCACCGAGACCACCGCGCCGCCGAGGCCTTGAACGGCCCGCGCCGCGATCAGGAACTCCTGCGAGGTCGCCAGCCCGCAGGCGAGCGAGGCCAGCGTGAAGAGGGTGATCCCGCCCAGAAACAGCCGCCGGTGCCCGAAGAGGTCGCCCAGGCGCCCGCCGAGCAGGAGAAAGCCGCCGAAGGTGAGGAGATAGGCGTTGACGACCCAGGCGAGCGAGGTCTCGGAGAAGCCGAGGTCGGCCCGGATCGACGGCAGCGCGACGTTCACGATCGTCGAGTCGAGCACGATCATGAGGTCGCCGAGACAGAGGACGTAGAGCGCAAGCCAGCGGCTGCGGCCGTCGAGGGTCATCGGGCTCCCGTGCTCGGGACGCAGGTCATACGCCCCGCCAACGAGGTTAGCCGCCTGCTCATTCCCCACGTGCCGGACATGCGGGCGACCGTACAAGCCAATGCGGTCGACTTCTGTCCTCATCGTCTGCGAGAGTCCGAACGTGATCGAGACCTCGGCCCGCTTGCTGAAGCTGCTCTCCCTTCTGCAGTCCCGTCGCTCGTGGACCGGGCCCGAGCTGGCCGAGCGCCTCGAGGTCGGCGCCCGTACGGTTCGCCGGGACGTGTACCGGCTCCGGAGCCTCGGCTACCCCGTGCGCGCCGCGCCCGGCGTCGCCGGTGGCTACCGGCTGGGAGCGGGAGCGGAGCTGCCACCGCTCCTGCTGGACGACGAGGAGGCCGTGGCGGTGGCCGTCGGGCTCCGCACGGCGGCCGGAGGAACGGTGGCGGGGATCGAGGAGACGTCGCTTCGCGCTCTCGCCAAGGTCGAGCAGCTGCTCCCCTCGAGGCTGCAGCGCCGCGTGAACGCGCTGCAGACGTACACGGTCTCGCTGCCCGGCTCCCCTCCGGCCGCGGACGCCGACGTGCTCGCGACCATCGCAGCCGCCTGCCGCGACTGCGAACGCCTCCGCTTTCCCTACGTCCGCCACGACGGGACGCGGAGCGCGCGGACCGTCGAGCCGTACCGCCTCGTCCTCCTGGGCCGCCGCTGGGTACCTCGTCGCGTGGGACGTCGACCGCGAGGACTGGCGTACGTTCCGCGTGGATCGGATCGAGTCCCGGCTCTCGACCTATCGGCGGTTTACCCCGCGCAAGCTGCCTGCGCGCGACATCGGCGCCTACGTCTCGGCCGCAGTGTCGAAGGCCCGCGACCGCTACCAGGCCCTGGTGCTCCTGCACGCACCGCTCGCGCAGGTGGCCGAGCGCGTGCCGCCCTCCTACGGCGCCCTGGAGCCCGTCGACGAGCAAGCGTGCCTCCTGCGCACGGGCGCCCACTGGTTGGGTGGCCTGGCCGTCTACGTGGCGATGATCGGCGTCGATTTCGAGGTCCTCGAGCCGCCCGAGCTCGTCGAGCAGGTGCGCGTGCTCGCCGACCGCTTCCGGCGGGCGACCCCCTCGCACTAGGATCGGGGCCGTGGTCGTGCGAGCTCTCTTCTGGCTGAGCGCCGGCGCGCTCGCGTGGACGCACGTGGGCTACCCGCTCGCGGCGGCGGCCCTCGCCCGCCGCCGTGCTCGCCCGGTCCGGAAGGCGGACGTGACGCCCTCGGTCACGGTCGTCGTGGCCGCCCACGACGAGGAGGACGTGATCGGGCGTCGCGTCGAGAACCTGCTCGCGCTCGACTATCCGCCGGAGCTGCTGGAGGTCGTCGTCGCCTCGGACGGATCGACGGACGGCACCGCCAAGGTCGTCGAGGCGGTGGCGGCCGCCGACTCCCGCGTCCGGGTCGCCCGCCGGCCGCGAGAGGGAAAGACGGCCGCGCAGGACGCCGTCGTGGCGGAGACGACGAGCGAGATCGTCGCCTTCTCCGACGCCAACGCGACTTGGGCTCCAGACGCGCTCCGCAAGCTCGTCCGCAACTTCGCCGATGCAGACGTCGGCTACGTGTGCGGCCGGCTCGAGCTCGAGCAGCCCGACGGGACGAGCCGCGAGCCGCTCTACTGGCGCTACGAGCTCTGGGTGCGCGAGAGCGAGTCGCGGCTCGCCGGCATCACGGCCGGGAACGGCGCCATCTACGCGGTTCGCCGCGAGGACTACCGCGGGAGCGACCCGCGCCTGGGGCACGACCTCGGCTTCCCTTACCTGATGGCGCAGCGCGGACGCCGTCCAGTCTACGAGCCGGAGGCATTCGCCTTCGAGAAAGCCTCGAGCGAGAGCGAGGACGAGCTCGGGCGCCGGGTCCGCATGCACGCGCAGGGTTGGCTCCACCTCCTGAGCGGGAGAATGCTGCGGCCGGCCGAGCCGCTCTATCTCGCCCAGCTCATCTCGCACCGCGTACTCCGCTACGGAAGCGGTCTTCTTCATGTCGTCCTCTTTGCGACCAGCCTCGCGCTCGCCGGCCGGGCGCCGGTCTACCGCCTGGCGCTCGCCGCGCAGCTGGCCTGGCTCGGGCTCGCCGCGGCCGGCCGCCTGCGCGTCCCGCTGCCCGGGGCGACGATCGCCTACCACTACCTGATCCTCAGCGCGGCGACCGTCGCCGGCTTTGTCCGCGCGCTCCGCGGTGACGTGCCCGCCGTCTGGGAGAAGAGCCGCTAGCTGCGCTGACCGGCGCGGTAGGCGGGGAAGAATCCATCCAGGTCGCCGGGAGCGCGGCCCGTGAGGGCTCGGTACGCGGCGGGGTCGTGCACGGCCTTGCCGACGGCGAAGTCGAGCAGCCCTCCCCCGGGGTCGAAGCGACGCTTGAACGTCAGCAGAGAGTCCTCCCGCGCGCCGACGCCACCGCCGAGGTGGAAGCGCTCGAAGCCCCGCTCCCGGGCCCAGGCGGCGGCCTCGTAGAAGAGCAGGTTGCTCGCGCCGAGCGCCCGCCCGCGGTCCGCGGTCGCGCCGAGGTGGTAGTGGAGCCAGGCCGGCGTCGCGAAGCAGAGCGCGGAGGCGACCACCTCCCCCTCCACCTCCGCCTCGACGAGCAGGATGCGCTCGCGCAGGCGCGCCTCGAGTATCTCCCAATAGTCCTGCGGGAAAAAGTAGAACTCGGTCGCCTCGACCCGGCGCATCGTCACCTCGTAGAGCTCGACGAAGGACGAGAGGCCGGCAGGCGACTCCTGCACGGTGACGGTCACGCCGGCTTTACGAGCCCGGCGGCATGCGCGTCGATGGGCGGGATGCATCGCCTCGAAGAGGTCCGGACGCTGAAGCCGCCAGCCGACGGTTCCCGCTAACGGTTCGACGACCACCCCCGCAACCGCGTCCCGCTGGTTCGCGAAGAGCGGATGGAAGCGGATGAAGGTCGTCACGACGCCGTTCGCCCCGCACCACTCCCCGTACAGCTCCCAGAATCGGCGCGTCGGCGGCTCCCGCCCCGCCGCGACCGGCCCGCCGTAGCCGTACGGCGTCGTCACGTCGAAGCCGCCGCCCGTGGGAAGCTCGCGGACGAGCAGCGGGAAGATCACGTCGCCGCCGGCCTCCGCGTGCTGCAGGAGCACCGGGCGCCCGCCGTCGAGCACCTGCGCGCTCGCGAGGTAGCCGTCGAGCAGGTAGACGTCGGCGCAGCCGAGCCGCGCGAGCAACTCGTCCCAGTCGGAATGGTCGATCTCGGCGAGCCCGCTCACCCGCTAGCTCGAGGCACGCTTCTTGGCCCGTTCGATGTTGAGCCTGTCCTCGATGGGCTCGGGCTCGGGGCGAAAGGCCTCGCCCAGCGTGCGGAGGATGATCTTCGCGTCCAGCCAGAGCGACCAGTTGTCGATGTACCAGAGGTCGAGCTCGAACCGCTCCTCCCACGAGATTGAGTCGCGGCCGTGAACCTGCGCCCAGCCGGTGATGCCGGGGGGCACGCTCAGCCGCCGGCGCTCGCGCTCTCCGTAGAGCGCGGCCTGCTCGACGACGTCGGCGCGCGGGCCGACGAGGCTCATCCGGCCCGTGACGACGTGGACGAGCTGGGGAAGCTCGTCCAGGCTCGTGCGCCGGAGCCAGCGCCCGACGCGGGTGACGCGGGGATCGTCCTTGACGATTCCGAACGGGTCCTCGGTCAGGCCCTCCTCCTGCCCCACCCGAATCGCGTCCGGGACCATCGTGCGGAACTTGAGCATCCTGAACGGGCGCCCGTCCTTGCCCGCACGGTCCGAGACGAAGAGGACCGGCCGGCCGGAATCGACCACGACCGCCACCGAGAGGGCGGCGTAGACCGGGCTGAGGACGACGAGCCCGAGCGCGGCGGCAAGCGGGTCGAGCACGCGCTTGACCGCGTGCTGCACCGGATGGCTCACCCGCGTGCTCCTGCCAGCTTGCGCCTGAGCACGTAGCGGAGCTCCCGGCCGCGCTCCCGGAGGATCCGCAGGCGGAAAGCGTTCGCCGCGCGGAGCGCCGCGTCGTGGGCCGTGTACACGAGCGCGCGCGGGCGGGAGACGGCCGCCCGGCCCTCCGCGGCGTCGTAACCGAGCGCGCGGAGCTCGGGCCCCGCGACCGCGACGACGACGCGCCGGTCCGCCTCGGGCATCTCCCTCCGCCAGCGGGCGCTCGCCTCGGCCGAGATCGGCCGCGAGACGCCGCTGTACCAGCGGGCCTGCTCCGCGACGATCTTCTCCGGTCCGGCGCGCTCGATGGCCAGCATCCCGCTGTTATAGCCGAGCCGGACGTGGTCGCAGACACGCCGGACCGTCGCCTCCGGGTCCGAGACGAGATCCTCGTAGCGAACGGTGAGAACCTGCTCGGGATGGCGTCCCTCGGCCTCGAGGCCCTCCCTGATGCCGCGGGCCCACCAGCCGGCGGCGGCATACGGGTTGTTGGGGCCGAACGGCAGCTTCTGGATCGAGAGGGCGACGGCTCTCGCGTCGCGAACGAGCACGACGATGCGCGCATCGGGCCAGATGCCGAGGAGCTCGTCCACGGCGTGCAGGTACGCAGGCGTCTTGTCGCCGAAGCGCTCCTTCCCCTCGCGTCGCGCATAGGCGCGAAACGGCGCCTCGACGACGAAGCGATACGCGTCGGCGTGGCTCAGGCCCGACGGAACCGGCGGCGGCTCGGAGTGAAGGCCCCAGAGGCGCACCCTGGGGTGGGTCCAGACCTCGGCGAGGAAGCGCGCCGCCTTCTCGGCGTCCTCGAGGCCCCCTCGGTGGCGGACGGATGCGAAGTCGAGCAGGAACATCGACTCTGGCGGGACCGCCGCCTCGGCGCTGCGATCGAGCACGAGCCGAAGAACGGTCGTCCCCGAGCGGTCGTTCCCGACCACGAAGAAGGGTGCGGCTTGGCCGTCCATCCGGGGAACGCTACGCGCTGAGCTCCTTTGCCCGGCGCTCGTTCTCCGCCGCCGGATCGATCAGGCCCCGGCCCCGCGCCTGCTCCCACGCTCCGACGAGGAAGCCCGTCAAGTAGCCGGGGTCGCGGGTCTGCACGACCTTGCCGACGTTCAGCGGTAGCGTCCCGACCAAGGCTCGCCAGAGCCCGGCCTTGTAGCGAAGCGTCTGGGGCATGTTCTTGCGGTGCAGGTAGAACTGGTTCGCGAGCGCCATGCGCTGCTGGTCGAAGGGCGTCAGCCGCTCCGACGGGCTCTTGTGGTGGAGGATCCGCGCCCTCGGGGTCTGGACGAGGATGTATCCGCGCTTCACGACCCGGTACGAGAAGTCGATGTCCTCCTTGAACGCGTAGCCGGCCAGCTTCTCGTCGAAGCGCTCGTGCTCGAAGACCTCGCGCCGGTACGACATGAACCACCCGTTCGAGTACTCGACCTCTCGGACGGACGCCGAGGACGCCACGCCCTCCACGAAGAACCCCGGCTGCATCTTCCCGCTTCCTTCCGGCCACCAGCCGCCCATGCCGAAGAGCTTGCGCCAGAGGATCGTCAGCCGACCCGGGTTCGGCGGATGAACGGGCTCTCCCCGCACGCCGCCGAGCTCCGGGCCCCAACGCTCGTACTCGGCGAGGATCGCCTCGTGGACGGCGGGGTCGAGCCAGACGTCGTCGTCGATCAGGAAGACGGGGTCGCCGGTCGTTCGGTCGATCCCGATGTTGCGCTGGATCGTGAGCCCGCGGGGCGCCGGGTAGACGTAGTCGAGACTGATCCCCGCAGCGGCGCACAGGCGTTCGATCTCGCTACGGTCGGGCGGCTCGTCGCTCGAGTCGACGATGCAGAGGTCGGCCGGGAGCACGGTCTGGCCCACGAGGCTCCGGACCGCCTCGACCAGGAAGTCGTGGCGGTTCCGGGTCGCGATGATGAAGCACGACTCGGCCCTGGGCGTGATGGTCTCTACGTTCATCGGAGATGTCCGCCGGGCATGATCGCAGGGTTCACAAAAGTGGCCGTGATAGAACCCCCGCGGATGCGCGGAGACGGAGCATGAAGGGCCTGGTGCTCGCGGCCGGTCCCGGCCGACGGCTTCATCCGCTGACGGAGGCGCTTCCGAAGACGCTTCTTCCGCTGAGCGACGGGCAGACGATCCTCGACCTCGCCCTGGCGAACCTCCGTGCCGCGGGCCTCGCGGACGTGATCGTCGTCACCGGGTTCGCCGCCGACCGCGTCGAGGAGCTGGCGCCCGAGCTCGAGCGCAGGCACGGCGTCCGGCTCGAGCTGGTCTTCAACGAGCGGGCCGAGGAGTGGAACAACGCCTACTCGCTCTGGCTGGCACGGGAGGCGTTTGCGGACGGCGTCCTGCTCGTCAACGGAGACACCGTCCACCCGAGGAGTGTCGAGGACACTCTGCTGGCGGCGCGTGGGCCCGACGTGTTGCTCGCGGTCGACCGGCAGAAGCAGCTGGGCGAAGAGGCGATGAAGGTCGTGCTCTCGGCGAACGGAACGGTGCGGCGGATCAGCAAGGAGATCGCCCCGGCGAGCGCCGCCGGCGAGTACATCGGGGTCGCGCTCGTTGAGTCGTCGGGGGCCGAGCCGCTCGCCGACGCTCTCGAAGCGACCTGGCGGCGCGACCCGTCGCTCTACTACGAGGACGGGTTCCAGGAGCTGGCCGACCGGGGCGGCGAGGTTCACGTCGCTCCCATCGGAGCCGTCGACTGGGTGGAGGTTGACGACCACGCCGATCTCGCCCGCGCAAGGGAGCTGACATTCCCGTCCTAGCCCGACTGATTGCCTGCCCGCTGGCTGTGGAGATCGGCAGCGGCGCAGTCGGTGCGCTCGCTGCGCTCCTCAGTGACCGCCGCATCTCCTCGGGCGGCGAAGTAGCGGTCGTCGTCGGACCGGGACAGGGCGAGGAGATCGTCGGCGTGATCCGGCCCGTGCTCGAGAAGGCCAACGTCTTCGACGTCGAGGGAGGCACCCTCCGGGCCGCGCTCGACCTCACCGACCGGTTGCGGGGAGGCTCCTACGACGCCGTCGTCGGAATCGGCGGCGGCCGGACGCTCGACGTGGCCAAGTACGCAGCCGGGCTCACCGGCCTGCCGATGGTGTCCGTCGCCACCAACCTGGCCCACGACGGAATCGCCTCCCCGGTCGCGTCGCTCGAGCACGACGGCCACAAGGGCTCTTACGGCGTCCACGGCCCGCTCGCCGTGGTCGTCGACCTCGACTACGTGCGGCGGTGCCCGCCCGAGCAGCTGCGCTCGGGCGTCGGGGACGCCCTCAGCAATCTGAGCGCGCTCGCCGACTGGGAGCTCGCCGGCCGCGAGCGCGGCGAGCGGGTGGACGGGCTCGCGGAGTCGTTCGCGCGCTCGGGCGCGGAATCGCTCCTGCACAGGACGGACGAGCTCCTCTCGGACGGATTCTTGACCGCGCTCGCCCAGGCCCTTGTCCTCAGCGGCCTGGCGATGGCGGCGGCGGGCAGCAGCCGGCCGTGCAGCGGCGCCTGCCACGAGATCTCACACGCCATCGACGCCCTGTATCCCGGCAGCGCGGCGCACGGCGAACAGGTCGCGGTCGGCGCGCTCTTCGCCTCGTTCCTGCGAGAAGACGCCTGGCTCGGCGAGCTCGACGCGGCCCTCCGACGGTACGGCGTCGCCCGGCTTCCCGCTGACCTCGGCCTCAGCGAGGAAGAGCTCGCCGCCGCGGTCGCCCTGGCCCCGTCGACGCGCCCGGATCGCTACACCGTCCTCGAGTATCTCGAGCTCGACGACGCCGAGATTGCGGACCGCGTCCGCGAGTTCGTCGGTGCCTTCGATCGCTGAGGTTCGCGCCGTCGGCCAGCCGGCGGCGCACCTGCGACGTGCCGGCGAGGAGCACTGGGCGGGGCGTCTCTACATGCGCCGCGTGTCGCCGTACCTGACCCGCTTCTTCCTCGCCGCCGGGCTGAGCGCGAACGCCGTCACGGCCTTGATGATCCCCGTCGGCCTCCTGGCCGCGCTCGCCCTCAGCTTCGCCGGCGTGCTGCCCGCGCTCGCCGCCGTCTTGCTCGTCCAGCTGCAGCTCCTGCTCGACTGCTGCGACGGCGAGGTGGCGCGGTGGCGGCAGACCTTCTCGCCCAAGGGCATCTACCTCGACCAGCTCAGCCACTACACGACCGAGGCGGCGCTGGTAGCCGCGCTCGGAGTGCGGGCGGACGGCGGCTGGAGCTCGGTCGGCGGCTGGACTGCCCTCGGGCTCCTCGGCGCAGTCCTGATCCTGGTCCTGAAGGCCGAGACACACCTGGTCGGACTGGTGAGGGCGCGCTCCGGCAAGCCCGTGCGGGAAACGCCCGGCGAGGCGCTCGTGGTCGGCACAGGCCGGCTGCCGCTGCGCGAGGGCGTTCGGCTCCTGCCTTTCCTCCGGCCCTTCCACGCGGTCGAGGCGTCGCTCCTCGCGCTGGCGGCGGCGATCGCAGACGTGGCGCTGGACAGCCTCGAGGCGACGCGCGTCCTCGTCCTCGGCCTGCTCGTCGCCGCTCTCGTCGCCGTCGTCGGCCATGCGCTCTCGATCTTGTCCTCGGATCGGCTGAACTGACGCACTAGTCGAGCGACGGCTGAGGTAGCGACTAACCTGCATGCCATGAGCACGATCGCCGAACGAGGTGAAACGAGCGAGTACGCCTCCGAGATCCAGGTCTACGAGCCGCACAAGGTCGGCCTTCCACCCCTCGGGACCTACCTTCAGCAACTGTGGCTGCGGCGGGACTTTGCGTTCGAGCTCGCACGGTCCGACCTCCGGAGCAAGCACTTCAACACGGTGCTCGGCCAGGTCTGGCTCATCCTCAACCCGTTGCTCCTCGGGCTCGTCTACTTCGCGCTCGTCGAGATCCTCGGGCGCCGCGGCGGCACCATCGAGGGGCTCGCGCAACTCCTCTTGGCGCTGTTCGCATTCCGCCTCGTGAGCACCTCGGTGAGTCAAGGGGCGCGTTCGGTCGTCGGCGGCGGCCGACTCGTCCTGAACACCGCTTTCCCGCGCACGCTGCTGCCGCTCTCGGCAGTGCTTGCCTGCTTCATGATCTTCCTGCCGACCCTGGGCGTGTACGCGATCGTGCACGTAGCCGCCGGCCTCCCCGTGACGCCGCAGATTCTCTGGGGTGTCCCCATCATCGCGATGATGACCGTGTTCGCCGCCGGGACGGCGATGCTCGCGGGTGCCGTGCAGGTGTACTTCCGGGACCTCACGAACTTCCTCCGGTACATGCTCCGGATCTGGCTCTACCTCTCGCCCGTTCTCTACACGGCCGCAATGGTGCCGGAGAAGTACAAGTCGTTTCTCTACGCGAATCCTCTCTACCCGCCGCTGACGGCGCTCCACGAGTCGGTGAACCTCGGTCAGACGCCGTCCGCGCGGCTGCTCCTTCTGAGCCTGGCGTGGGCCGCAGGGACGCTCGTCGTCGGGGGTCTGTTCTTCATCTCGAGGGAGCGTGAGTTTGCTGTCCGCCTCTAGCAAACCGGCGCCCGCCCTCGCCGAGCCGCCCGTCGCAGCGGTCGACTCGGCCGTCAAGGTCGAGAACCTCGTGATGACCTACAAGACGACGATCGAGAAGAAGCCGACCTTCAGGAAGACGCTCGTGCGGCTCGGCAGGCGCGAGCGGGTCGTCCGCACGATCGAGGCCATCCGCGACATCTCCTTCGAGGTCCCGCACGGGACGGTGCTCGGGATCATCGGCGTCAACGGCGCCGGCAAGTCGACCCTGCTGCGGAGCATCGCCGGGATCCTGCCGCCGACCAGCGGCCGCATCGAGGTACACGGGCGTGTGAGCACCCTGCTCGCACTCGGCGTCGGCTTCAAGGGCGATCTGAGCGGTCGCGAGAACGTCGTCCTCGGGGGGCTCGCCGCCGGGCTGACGAGAGAGCAGCTGGAGGAGAAGTACGACGAGATCGCGGACTTCGCCGAGCTCGGTGACTTCATGGAGATGCCGATGCGCACGTACTCGTCGGGGATGTACGGGCGGCTCGCCTTCTCGGTGGCGGTCAACATGGAGCCCGACATCCTCCTGATCGACGAAGCGCTCTCGGTCGGCGACGCACGCTTCAAGGAGAAGTCGTTCGAGAAGATGCGGGAGCTCTGCTCCCGGGCGAGCACGATTCTCCTCGTCAGCCACGGACTGAGGGCGATCCGCAAGCTCGCCGACGAGGTCATCTGGCTCCACCAGGGCGAGATCGCGATGCGGGGGGAGGCGAGAGAGGCGGTCGAGGCTTACAAGCGCTTCCTCGACGTGCGGGAGAGCGACATTGCCGAAGAGGACGTCTGAGCAGGATGCGCCGGCGGACAGGGGAACTATGATCGGCGCGATGTCTCACGTCCCCCACCGACTGCGAAGGGAGCTCCGGCCGCTGCGGCGCAAGGTACGCTACGCGACCCGGCGGGCGCGCACGCTCCCGACCTTCCTGATCATCGGCGCCCAGCGCGCCGGCACGACCTCGCTCTTCGCCTACGTCGGCCGCCACCCCGACGTCGAGGCGCCGAAGCGCGCCGACCTCTCGGTCGACTGGGTGAAGGAGCTCCACTTCTTCGACGAGAACTACTGGCGCGGCTCCGACTGGTACCGGGCATTCTTTCCGCTGACCATCAGGGTGCGGGCGGCCGAGCTTCGCGGCCACCCCTTGGCGTGCGGCGAGGCGACTCCCTACTACCTCTTCCACCCCGCCGTTCCCGAGCGCGTTGCGGCCACCATCCCGGACGTCCGCTTGGTCGTGCTGCTTCGGAACCCGGTCGAGCGCGCGTACTCCCACTACCAGCACATGCGGAAGATGCGGACCGAGAAGCTGAGCTTCGAAGAGGCGATCGAGGCCGAGCCCAAGCGCCTCGCCGCCCTCGAGGAAAAGCTCGCGCAGGTGCAGCCGGGCAGGACGAAGGAGGGCCACCGGATGCACCATCACCACCGCCACCGTGCGTACGTGAACCGTAGCCTCTACGCGGACCAGCTCGAGCGCTGGCTCGCCCACTTCCCGCTCGAGCAGTTCCTCGTGCTGCGCTCCGAAGACTTCTTCGCGCGGCCGGCCGAGACCTTCGCGCAGGTGTTCGAGTTCCTGGGCGTGCGGCCGTGGGAAGTGCCCGACTACCAGGCTCGCAATGTCGGCTCGTACGCGCCGATCGACCCGGCGTTCCGCGCCCGCCTCGAGGAGCGCTTCGCCGGGCCAAACGCCCGGCTCGCCGAGCTCCTCGGACGAGACTTCGGCTGGGCGCCGGCGGCCGAAGCCCAGGCCGCGGCCGAGCGCCGAAGCGCTTAAGAGCCCCTAGCCCCCGGGTGCCGCGGACGAAGACGTCCCGGTGGTTGTTCGCGTCGTCCTCGACGAGGTTGGTCGCCCGCGTCCTTCTCGACGAAGGCGCTCCGCGAGGTGCCGGCCCCCACTCATGCTGACCCAGGTCTCGACGCACGGAAGGTCGTACAGGCGGCGTTCAGAGGTCGCCCATAAGAGACATGTGCGGGGAAGCCGGAGCGAAGCCGTCGGGCCTCGGCGGGCCGACGCGCGCCTTACGAAGTCGCTGAACGGAGCGTTCTCCCGGAACGGATGGCGCGTGAGCCACTTTCCCGGATCCTGGACACTCTCCGGGGTCACGAGGAGGACGTCGGCATCGTAGCGTTGCGCGAGGGCGACGACGGGGCTGAACGAGTCGCCATAGTACGCGCGAACGGCCAGCGCCATGCGCTTCCGTGTCCGAAGGAAGAACGACCGGCCGAGGACGGGCTGGAACTGCTTGGTGGAGACGACAACCGGCCGACGGGCGCCGAGCAGCACGCAGTTGAGCTCCACCGGGTTGCCGGCCACGACGGTGTCCGGTGGTAGCGCGGCTAGTCCACTCGCGGCCGCCCAGCCGCAGTCAACTCCGGTCGCCTTGCCCACCTTGCTAATCCCGGCCACCTCCCCAATAAGGATGGCGCCCACGAAACCGGCTGCCAGCGCCCGTGGCCACCGGCGGTGCCGCACGCGCGAAAGGATGGCGATGAGAAGTGCGACCGCCAGTGCGCCGGCAATCCAGGGCAGGACGTCGAAAGCCAATGCCGCAAGATCGCTGAAGTCCCGCACAGGTCCGAGCGGGAGAACGCTGATCGCAACAACGAAGACGATCGCAGACAAGGCGGCACCGAGAAGGGCCTGACCAGGAAGCCGGTTCTCCGCAGCGGCGCGTCGCCACGCCGGGAGGAGGGCCGCGCCGGTCGCAATGGCGGCGAACGGGAAGAGCGGATACGCATACCGACTGGGCAGGTAGAGGCGAAAGAGCACGACGTAGGCGGCGACGAAGCAGGCAAGGCCTGAGATCGGCATGGCCCAGATCTCACGACGGAGTCGCACCCGGCCGAGGAGAAGAAGCACGACCGCCGCGACGAGCAGGATGCTGCCTTGAGCCCGGAGATCGAAACCGCTGTAGTTCTGCCGGAGCATCTCGAGCGTCGAGGGCAGGAAGAAGTGCATCTTCCCGTCGGCTCCGAACTCTGGGTACCTCTGAGCTTGGGCGCGTGTAAACGGATCTCCTTCGGCCAGAAACGCCTGACTCAATGCGAAGCAGACGACCGCCGACCCGAATGTCAGAAGCGCCAGCCGCCGGTCGAGGGCGAAGGGACGTAACGATCGGATGCAGGCGATCGCGAGGATCCCGAGAGAAACGAGACATGCCGGTGCGTAGAACAGCACGCCGAGTGGCGGGATCAGCACTGCGGACAACAGCCGCCTGCTCACAAGCAGGGCGACGGTGGCGAGCACGATGACGTGGAAGAACGAATGTGAATACCCGCCAGAGATACGGAGCAGGGGCCAAGCGGCAAGAAAGAGCCCGGTCGCGAGCCAGGGACCTGGACCCCAATCGGTCTGAGTTCTCGTGACTCGAAAGACGAGCCACCCCGCCGTCGCTGCGAGCAGCACTCCGAGCCATTCCGCGCCAACGATCGGATCACCCAACTGTGCCGCGAGGCTGTAGAGGAGACGCGGGCCCGGCGGTGGGAAACCCGTCGAGTCGAGCTCGCTGGTCATGGGGTCCTGGAAGAGCGAGCGATCCTGAAGACGGCGAATCCACGCGAGATTGATGGCCGCGTCGTGGTGGTACAAGGGGGAGGTGAGAATCCTCCAGTCTGCGACGAGGGCGAACGCCGCCGACGAGAGAAAGACCGCGAACTCATCGAACGGAAGCCGCCGGGTCGCGCCGGAGCGGTGGCGGAGAACGGCGGCCATTACGGCGGTCATGCTGCCAAAGTGACGTGATGGCGCTCTTCGTTCGGCGGCGACTTCGGCTGGGCGCAGGCTGCGTGAGCCCAGCGCCGAAGCGCTCAGTTCTCAGCAGCTCCCGAGGCCGAAGAGGACGTACCGGCTCGAGCCCGAGCGGACGGGGCGCCCGGAGAGGCCCTCAAACCCCGGCGCGGATGCGACCCGCTCGCGCACGAGGACGAAGTCGAGCCCGTAGCGGGCCACGATCTCCCGGAACTGCTCCGGCGTCGCCGTGCCGGACATGAGGAGCTCCTCGTCCCGGACGCGTTGCTCTTCGGGGACGATGTGGTCGTAGATGTCGGCCCAGCGGATCCGGGCCGCGTTCTCCCGCACCTCGGGGTGCCCGTAGAGCAGGAAGCGGTATCCGGTGTAGGGGAAGACCGAGCCCGGCGCCGGCACCGCCGCCGCGCAGACACCGTGGCCGTAGCGCGCCAGCACGTTCAGAAGCTGCTCCCGGTCGCCCTCCAGCGCCTGCTGGAGCCTGGGCCGCACGGGGAGCTCGGTCGGCAGCGCCAGGCTGGCGATGACCGGAGAGGGCAGCGCGAGGGCGATCACGCAGACGACGAAAGCCCAGGCTGCGGGCCTTCCCCACTCCCGCGCGCGCGCTCCGAGCGCGTGTGCTCCCAAACCGGCGAGAAGCGCCAGCGGAAGGGCAAGGAGCGGCCAGTAGCGGTGTGCCCTTCCGATGGTCGCGAAGCCGTCGCTGAGGAGCGCCGGGACGAGAGAGGAGGCGGCCACCGCCAAGGCCCCCGCGGCGAGCGTCGCGACGACGACCCTCACCCCGGGGTCGCCAAGAGACCGAGCCGCCCGCACCGCGCCGAAGGCGGCGAGCGGCGTGACGATTCCCCAGGCGCCCAGGATCGCCCAGAAGGGCAGCTCCACGGACGAGACGCGCGTCGTGTCGACGATTCCGCCGAGGCGGACGTACGAGACGGCGGCCGGGGCCGCCCAGAGAGCGAAGATCGCCGTCGCGGGGAAGAGAACCGTCGCACCTGTTCGCAGCCTCCGACCGCGTGGCGAGAGAAGGGCCACGCCGAGGGCGGTCAGCAGACCGACGGCGAACGCGTCGGTTTGCGTGAGGCCGACGAGGCCGAGCAGCACTCCGGCCAGCGCGAGCTCGAATCGGCTCCCGGAACGGCCGGCGCGGGCGAGGACGAAGAGCGCGGCCACCAAGAGCGCGACGGCGACGTCCCGTGGATAGGGAGGAGCCAGGTTGAGGAACGCGACGTTGTAGGAACGCACGAAGAGAAGGTCCCCTGCGTAACGTGTGGCGTCGGCTCCACCGTCGGCCCGGGGATCGAGCACGACGTCGAGACCGTCCACCAGAACGAATCCCCAGCCGCCGGCGGCCGCGCCGAGAACGGCCGTGGCGGCGCCGGCCCACCGCCCGGCGAGCAGGTGCCCGATCCCGAAGAACGCCGCGGCGATTCCGGCCGCCTGGATAAGCTGGAGCGCGGCGAGGGCCGTGTACGCGTGCCCGCCCGGCGTCAGGTCGGAGACGAAGGCGAGCAGGGCATGATAGAGCCAGGGGTAATAGTTGGGAACGTCGCCGGTAATGACCGCAGTCGGCGTCGGGTCGCCGTGCAGCAGCTGCTCGGTCCACCCCGTGTGGAAGGCGATGTCTCCACCGGTGGCCAGGGGAAGCATCCTGAAGGCGGGCGAGCCCCAGACGGCGCCGACGACGAGCGAGCAGGCGACCGCGAGCCCCAGGTCGCGCCAGGGCCGGGGCGGCCCCGGCTCCGGCCCCCGCCGGCGCAGCCTCCGTACCGCCCAACTGAAAACGAGGAACGCAGCCAAGAGCCCCGTTACGGCCCGCACCGCGATGGGGCTCTCGAAGAGGGCGCCTCCGGTGGCGAGATGGAAGAGCATCAAGACGAGCACGAGAACGACCACGGCTGGAAAGGCGAGCGCCCAGCGGGCGACGAGGTCGTTTCGAACCGCCGGCACGAGCCCGCAGAGCCCGAAGCCGAGCCAAAGGAGCCCGAGGGCCAGGACCGCCGCGGCGAGCCCGGCGTCTAGCGCGCCTGAGGGCGGACCCATGCTCCAGGACGACGCACAGCGCCCGAACCCTAGTGACCTGCGCAGACACGAGGCTGCACACCCGCCGTCGCGAGACTCCGGCCTCCGTGCTCAGAGCCTCGTCACCGGCGGAGCCGGCTTCATCGGCTCGGCGCTCGTGCGACTGCTCGCCGAGCGCGGCTACGCCGTTCGCGTCTTCGACAACCTCTCGAACGGAAGCCGGACGAATGTGGAGGACACCGACGCCGACCTCGTCGAGGGCGACGTGCGTGCGTGGAGACGCTCGACGCGCAGCGTTCGGGCAGTTTCAGACCGCCTGCCGGCTTGTCTCCTTCGACGACGAAGACGGCGACCCGAGAATCCCGAAACACCTGACGCACGCCCGGCAGCGAGGCCACCTTGTCGACGTTCGTCCTGGGGACGTAGCCCGAGGCCGTTCCGATCCAGGCGTGAGGGCTTGCGATCACGAGATAGTCCACATCCTCGCGCCCGAGGAACTCGAGGTTCCTGCCGGGCTTACGGAAGAACTCCTTCGCACCGACGTGCAGCGGCAGTACGTAGGCCATCACCTCCGGCCGCAGGTACGGAGCCATGCCCTCCGTGAGGGCCCGGCGCCCGGTGGTCGCCTCCCAGGTTCCCGCAGTTCGAACATTCGCGAGCATTCGAACATCGCACGGGACGTGCTCGGAGACGCTGTCAATGACCGCGAGCCCGATCGACGCGCGAGGAAGGGAGCGGTCGCTGGGGACGCGGTCAAGGGCTGCGCCAACCGCGAGTGCGCCGGCCGCGAGGGGCAAAGCCACTGCTGCGATCCGGCCTTTCCCGTCCAACCGCCGGGCGATCGCCTCGAGCGTGCCGGTCACGATCAGTGCCGGTGGGATTGCGGCGTAGCCGAATAGCCGCCGCACGCCGAAGTCAGCTGGAATCTTCGTTCCGTAGCGATAGCTGAAGAGAAGCGCGACGAGGAGCAATGTCGCCGCCAGACCCCAGGCAATCACGGCAAGGGGCACGAGAGACCGCGCCAACGTCACCATCAGGAGCGTGAGCAGGGCAAGCGCACCGAGCACGGCACCGCCGACGCTCGGCTGCCAGCGAAACCCGACAGCATGCGATGCGTACGTGCCGAGGATCGATGACGGCGACAGGAAGAAGTGGCCCTCCTTCGGAACAAGCTCGACCAGCCGCGCATGCCGAAAGGAAGTCGTCGGGTCGACGTTGGCCGGGAAGCCAGGGTAGGACGCAGCGCCTTGAGCGCGCTGGAAACCGACGTCGCCACCGGAGAGACTAAGGATTCCGGCGAAGCAGACGCCGAAAAGTAGGGCGATGACCGCGCCTGAGAGAAGGGCGTTCCGAAGCGGAGTCCGGCGGAGCGAGACGACTGCGATCGCGTACAAGGCGAGCAGCAGGCCGACAACTAGTACGGGAATGAGGTGCGTCAGGCCAGCGAGCGCGAGCATGACTCCGGTCACCGATGCGGGAGCCCAACGAGATTGCGCCCGGATCGCGTAAAGTCCGAGCGCGAGCGCGCTAAAGCCGACCATCCGGCCGATGTTCTCGGCGAGGTAATAGCTCAGGTCATCGCTGAGCTCCTGAGAGGCGGGAAGCCACTCCGGGACGAGCACCGCAAGCGCTGCCAGCAGAGGCGCGAACGTCTTCAGCCCGAGCTCGCGGCCCAGGGCGAGGAACGCAGCCGTCAAGCCGACCGCCGTGATAGCGAGGATCCCCTGCATGGGTCCCAGGGGGTCTGGTCCGACCAGAGTCGAGACGCCACCCTCGAAGGTGTTCAGAACCAACTTGCTTGCGGCCGTTGGGATCTCGGTGCCCCACTGGTTTGTCTCGGCCGGCACCTGTCCCGCCGCTGCCACTTCGAGTCCGTCCGCCCAGTAGCGCCACGGTGAAGCGATGCTGAGATTGAGGCGAGGCGAGTAGAAAGGCCGTGTCGCGGCAACGGTCACAAGAAGGGCAAGCCCGGCCCCGACGCTGAACGGCGCCCCGCGGAACTGCGCCAGGACGGTGGCCGCATGCGTCCGCGGGGAGCCTCGCCGCAGAGCGAGGGCCCAAACAACGGACGTCACGACGACTAGCGCGGCAACGAACGCCGGGGCGGAGAGCACCCGCGCGAGGGCGAGGAAGGTCGCCGTGCCGGCCACGACCGCGTATCCGAGGCCGAACATCAACGCAATCCTGGCCTCGATCGAGATCGCCCCAGGCGCGGCAACAGCAAGGGCAGCGCCCAGCCCAGGCAAGAGCAGAAAGACGGCAATGAGCAGGATGTCGGTCATCCGCTATTCCTGAGATAGGTCGTAAGGCGGGAATAGCAAGCCAGAGCGCTCCCAGGCCAACGACCAAGGCGAGCCCCGCGTTCAGCGCAGTCGAGGGCGACCCATGGTCGTCCGCGACTCACGACGTCCGGGACCCTAGTGAGGGCGCATCCCGACAAAGAGCACGCGACACTCTTGCCCACCCCGACTCCGCCCGTCAAACCGTCATCGCTAGACTCCGGCCTCCGTGCGCAGGGCTCTCGTCACCGGCGGAGCCGGCTTCATCGGCTCCGCGCTCGTGCGACTGCTCGCCGAGCGCGGCTACTCGATCCGCGTCTTCGACAACCTCTCGACCGGAAGCTGGGAGAATCTGGAGGACACGGACGCCGAGCTCGTCGAGGCTGACGTGCGCGACGTGGAGGAGCTCGAGCATGCAGCGGCGGGCTGCGAGGTCGTCTTCCACCTCGCCGCCGGCACGGGGGTCGTTCCCTCGATCGAGGATCCGTTCGCCGACTTCGACCTGAACGCGCGCGGGACGCTGTCGGCGCTCTGGGCCGCCCGCAGCGCGCGAGCGAGCCGTCTCGTCTTCTCGTCGTCGAACGCACCTCTAGGAGCCGGCGCCTACCCGGCGAGCGAGGAGAAACCGACCGCGCCGCTCTCCCCGTATGGAGCGAGCAAAGCGGCCGGCGAGGCGTACTGCTCGGCCTTCCACGGTGCCTACGGGCTCGACGCCGTCGCCGTGCGGTTCTCGAACGCATACGGCCCGCGCTCGGCGCACAAGTCGAACGTGATCCCGCTCTTCATTCGACGACTTCTGGCCGGGGAGGAGCTCGTCGTCTACGGCGACGGCACCCAGACGCGCGACTTCGTCTACGTCACCGACCTGGCCGACGGGCTTCTGCGCGCGGCCGAGACCGCCGGGATCGGCGGCGAGGTCTTCCAGCTCGCGAGCGGCGTCGAGACGAGCGTCAACGATCTTGTCGCCCGGCTCGCAGAGATCACCGGGCGGGAGGCGCATGTCCGGCAGGAGCCTCCCCGCGCCGGAGAGATCCTGCGCAACTACTCGCTGATCGACAAGGCGCGGGAGCGGCTCGGGTACGTTCCGCGAGTCCGCCTCGAGGACGGCCTCCGGGAGACGTACCAGTGGTTCGAGACGGAGGGCGGCGCCCGCCGCGCTCGCTAGACTGCCCGGCTCCTATGAGAGGGGTCCGGGGGATGCTGCTCGTCTGCGGCGTGCTCCTCAGCGACGTGCTTTTACCCGCGCGGGCCGAGGGCCAGGTCGCTCGCCCGAACGTGCTCCTTTTCGTGACCGACGACCAGCGGGCGACAAACACATTGCGGGCGATGCCCAAGACGGTCTCGGCGTTCGCCGGAGGCACCAGGTACACGAACGCGTTCGCTACGACGCCGCTCTGCTGCCCCTCGCGCGCGACGATTCTCACAGGCCGCTACGCGCACAACACCGGCGTCAAGCATCAGAGCTCACGACCTCTCGATCCGACGACGCTCTTCCCGCGGCTCCTCCAGCAGGCCGGGTACCGGACCGGGATGGCCGGGAAGTTCCTGAACGGGTGGCCGTTCGAGACTCCACCGCCCTACTTCGACCGATGGGCGAAGCTCTGCGTTGGCTGCGGCAGAGACCCGTTCGTGTTCGACGTAGGCGGCACGCCGACGGCACGGTTCGGGTACTCGAACGGGATCATCGGCGGCTACGCAAAGCGGTTCCTTCGCAGGTTCGAGGAGGACGACTCCGCGCCCTGGTTCCTCTACGTGACGCCGACCGACCCGCACCGGCCCTGGACGCCGACGCCGAAGTACGCGAACACCGACTTCCCGGAGTGGCACGGCAACCCCGCCGTGCTCGAGAAGAATCGTGCGGACAAGCCGCCGTTCGTCAGACAGCGCCGCCGATACGGGCTCGACGGCGCCAGGAAGGTGAGGACCGGCCAGCTGCGGGAGCTGAAGGCCGTCGACGACATGGTGGGGAGCCTCGTTGCGGAGCTCAAGAACCTCCGGGAGCGATCTCGGACGCTCCTCGTCTTCACTTCGGACAACGGTTTCCTCTGGGCCGAGCACGGTATCGGCAGCGGTCGCACCGCCGGCCAGAAGCGACTGCCGTACACGGCCTCGGTCCAGGTGCCGCTCCTCGTGCGTCGGCCCGGCCGGCCGAGACCGAACACCGTTCACCGTCTCGTCGGCAATGTCGACATCGCTCCGACCGTCCTCAAGGCGGCCGGCGTCCCGCCCGATCCGCGGAAGCCACCCCTCGACGGCCGCCCTCTCTTCGACTCGCAGCGGCGGGGCCGACTCGTGCTCGAGTACTGGGGCAGGGACTCCGGCATTCCCTCCTGGGCCTCCATTCGCACCAGGAAGTACCAATATGTCGAGTACTACACGGACGACGAGGCGAGGACCACGTTCAGGGAGTACTACGACCTCGTCGACGACCCGTGGCAGCTGGAGAATCTCTTCCGCGACGGGGATTCGACCAATGACCCAGACGTCTCGAAGATCCGCGACCGGCTCGCGCGAGACCGCGTCTGTAGGGGCACCGAGCCGCCCTTCGCCTGCCCGTAGCCGTCACGCGTTCCACGGAGCACGTGCGAATGTAACCCGCGGAGAAGGATGCGACAGCCGGAGGCCGAAGTAGCTTGCTCGAACAATGGCCGTGCACATCCTTCACGTGTCGAAAACGGGCGGAACCGCGGTCCGCGCTGCGGTTCGCGAGTCGCGGCAGGCCGCAGGCGGCGCGCTTCTCAGCCCGTGGGGCCCGGTGTGGGCATACTCGCACGGCTTCCGGCTGCGCCACGTCCCGAAGGGCGACGTGGCGATACTCACCCTTAGGGATCCTCTCTCCCGCTTCCTCTCCGGCTTCTGCAGCCGGCAGCGAAAGGGCGCTCCGCGGCATCTGCGCGAATGGTCGGATGCCGAGCGCCTGTCGT
>Ga0081538_10000586_pt1 | contig 40429 bp, 39 predicted proteins | sample TabmetS5T2R1_FD_71022 | JGI IMG/M metagenome (GOLD analysis project Ga0081538, IMG submission 71022) | Tabebuia heterophylla rhizosphere microbial communities from the University of Puerto Rico - S5T2R1 | ecosystem: Host-associated > Plants > Roots > Rhizosphere ... | reverse complement strand
AACGTCGAGGAGGGCCAGACCTTCGGCATGGACCTCGAGTTCACCGAGGGCATGCAGTTCGACAAGGGCTACATCTCGCCCTACATGGTCACCGACCAGGACCGCATGGAGGCCGTCCTCGAGGATCCCTACATCCTCATCGCCAACCAGAAGATCGGCTCCGTTCGTGACGTCCTGCCCGTGCTCGAGCAGGTCATCCAGTCGGGCAAGCCGATCCTCGTGATCGCCGAGGACGTGGAGGGCGAGTCCCTCGCCACGTTCGTGGTGAACAAGCTGCGCGGCACCTTCACCGGTGTGGCGGTCAAGGCGCCGGGCTTCGGCGACCGCCGCAAGCGCATGCTGGAGGACATCGCCATCCTCACGGGCGGCGAGGTCATCACCGAGGAGATGGGCCTGAAGCTCGAGAACACCCAGCTCTCGCAGCTCGGGCGCGCGCGCCGCGTGGTCGTCGCCAAGGACACGACGACGCTCGTGGACGGCGCGGGCGACAGCGACGCCATCAAGGGCCGCATCAACCAGATCAAGACCGAGATCGAGAACACGGACTCGGACTTCGACCGCGAGAAGCTGCAGGAGCGGCTGGCCAAGCTGGCCGGCGGCGTGGCGGTCGTGAAGGTCGGAGCGGCCACCGAGACGGAGATGAAGGAGAAGAAGCACCGCGTGGAGGACGCGCTGCAGGCCACCCGCGCCGCCCTCGAGGAGGGCATCGTGGCGGGCGGCGGCGTGTCGCTGCTGAGGGCTCAGGACTCCATCACGCTCGACGCCTTCGAGGGCGACGAGCGCACCGGCGCCCAGATCATCTACCGCTCGCTCGAGGAGCCGCTGCGCCAGCTCGCCGACAACGCGGGGCTCGAGGGTTCCGTCGTCGTCAACGACGTGCGCAACGCCAAGGGCAAGAACGACGGCCTCAACGCCGAGACCGGCGAGATCGTCGACCTGGTTTCGGCCGGCGTGATCGACCCGGCGATGGTGACCCGTTCGGCGCTCCAGAACGCGGCCTCGATCGCGAAGAACATCCTCACGACCGAGGCGATCGTCGCCGAGATGCCGGAGAAGGAGGCCGCCGCGATGCCGGGCGGCGGCATGGGCGGCATGGACGGCATGATGTAGGAAGCTCGCAGAGCTTCAGTGGTATCCGAGGGCCCCGCCACGTGGCGGGGCCCTCTCGCTTTCTCAGTAGGGTCGCACCATGATCCCCGGCCTCGCCGACGTCCTCGCAGCGCGGCGCCGAATCGCCCCCTACCTGCCGCGCACCCCGCTGTTCACCTATCCGCAGCTCGACGAGCTGGTGGGCGCGCGGGTCTTTGTCAAGCACGAGAACCACCAGCCGGTCGGCGCGTTCAAGGTCCGCGGCGGGGTCAACCTCGTCGCCCAGCTCTCGGACGACGAGCGCGGACGCGGGCTGATCGCCTCGTCGACCGGCAACCACGGCCAGTCGATCGCGTTCGCCGCGCGCCATTTCGGGGTCACGGCCCGGATCTGCGTGCCGGAGCGCTCGAACCCCGTCAAGGTCGCCGCCATGGAGGGCCTCGGCGCCGAGCTGATCGTGGCCGGCGCGGACTTCGACGATGCCCGCGAGAACGCCGAGCGGCTCGCCGGCGAGCACGGCTACCGCTACGTGCACTCCGGCAACGAGCCCCACCTGATCGCCGGGGTGGCTACGGAGACGCTCGAGATCGTCGAGCAGGAGCCTGGCGTCGAGACCCTCATCGTCCCGGTGGGCGGTGGCAGCGGCGCAGCCGGGGCGTGCGTGGTGGCGGCCGCCGTCAACCCCGAGCTCAGGGTGATCGCGGTTCAGTCGGAGGCCGCCCCTTCCGCCTACCGGAGCTGGAGGGAGGGGCGTCCTGTCGAGGCGACGAGCGAGACCGATGCGGAGGGGCTCGACACCCGTACGCCGTTCGAGCTGCCGCAGCGGATCATGCGCGAGCACCTGCACGACTTCGTGCTGGTCAGCGAGGACGAGATCCGCGCCGCGCAGCGAACGATGATCGAGAGCACCCGCAACCTCATCGAGGCGTCGGCGGCGGCCACCCTGGCCGCCGCGCTGCGGCTCGCGGGCGACCTGCGGGGCAGCCGCGTGGCCCTGGTGGCCAGCGGCGGGAACGTGAGCCGGGAGCAGCTCCTCTCCGTCTTGGCCTGACCCGGCTCATCCGCCGCCCAGCACGCTCGCCATCGAAAGTGGCCTCACACCGAGTGCCTCGGCGTCGGCCGTCCCCCGGCTCGACGTCATCGGCTCCTCGAACAGCTCGGCCTCCTCCCAGGTGGCGAACACCTTCGGGCCGCCGATCTTCCGCAGCGCGCGCAGCGACAGGCGCACGAGCGGCAGCGGGATGTGCACCAGCCGCCGCCGGCGGCCCGTGGGGCGCATCGCGACTCGCACGATCTCTTCGTAGGACAGCGTCTCCGGCCCGGCCAGCTCGAACGACCGCTTGCGCGGTCCCGACGCCATCAGCGCGGTCACCACGCAGTCGGCCACGTCCTCTGCCCAGATCGGCTGGTAGCGCGCCCGCCCCGAGCCGGACACCGGGATCGCCGGCAGATACGAGAACCGTTCCAGCAGTGTCAGCCAAGGGTCGCCCGGCGTGTAGACGATCGACGGGCTGAACACCGTCGTCTCGAGCGAGGAGGCCTCCACCGCTTCGCGCGCAAGCGCCTTCGCCCGGAAGAAGCGCGTCCGCGAGTGGTGCACCGCCCCCATCGCGGAGAAGAACACGAAGCGGCGCGCGCCGGCCCGCTCGGCGGACCGCACCAGCCGCAGCGTGGCCACCGCGTTGAGCTCCTCGATCGACGCATGGGCCTCGTCGCGGATGGCGGCCGCCAGGTGCACCACGGTGTCCACGCCGCGAAGCGCGTGCCGGAACGAGGGCGGGTCAGCCAGGTCGCCCAGCGCGATCTGGACGCGCACGCGATTGTCCCCCAGGCGCCGCGGGTCGCGCACGAGGCAGCGCACCGGCTCGCCCCTCCCGGTCAGTCGCCGCAGCAGCGCGGAGCCGATCGTGCCCGTGGCGCCGGTGAGCAGGATCATCGCGCGACCAGGACGACGCGCCACGGCGAGCGCTCGCTGCGGTGTGTCTCGACCTCCGTGAATCCGGCCTCGCTCATCCACCCGCGGATCTCGGACGGGGTGAAGTTCCGGGAATGGCTCCAGGCGTAGAAGAGCAGCGACGAGATCGCGCCGTGCTCGGAGACGGCCTCGCCCGGCTCCGGTCGGGCCGAGTCGCCGATCACGAGGCAGCCTCCGGGGCGCAGCGCGTCGCGTGCCATCCGGCACAGCTCGCGGTCGCGCTCCTCCGGCAGATGGTGGACCAGGTTGAAGATCGACACGACGTCGAGGTCCTCCCCCAGACCGAGCTCGAACACGTCGCCCTCTCTGAACGAGACCCGGTCGGAGAACCCCTCCTCCGCCACGATCCGCCGCCCCACGGCCGCGCTCGGCGGCAGGTCGAGCACCGTGGCCCGCAGGCCCGGGTGACGGCGGCACATCGCCATCGAGAAGCCGCCGTGGGCGCCGGCCACGTCCACCATGCGGCGGGGGGCGTCCAGCGGCACGCGCCCCACGTTCGCCTCGTGCTCCGGCCGCGAGATCTCGAACAGGCCGCGGATGTAGGCCTCCCAGCGCTCGGTGTCGTCCCGGCGCTGCTCGTGCATCGCGTAGGCCGAACCGTCCCGCACCGCCTCCGGCAGCATGCTGAGCGCCTGCCAGTGCAGGTCCGCCTGCGCTCCCACGAAGGTCGCGATCGATTCGGGAGAGGAGCTCACCAGGAGGCGCTCTGACACGGCGCTGTTGCGAAACCGTCCGTTCCCGTCGGGCTCCACGTAGCCCATCGTGAGCAGCGTCGTGAGGAGCGTGTCCGAGCCGAGCGGATCGAGCGACAGCCGCTCGCCCAGCTCCACTGCGTCCGCGGGCCGCTCGTGCAGCGCGTCGAACACCCCGAGGATGGTCGCCGTGGTGAGGGCTCGCGCGGCGACCAGTCCCGTGAACGAGTCGAAGTACGGATCGGCCTCGCCTAGAACCAATGCCGCTGCTCCAGCCAGGGATCGGCGTCGTTGTGGTAGCCGTTGAGCTCCCAGAAGCCCATGCGGTCGCCGCTCATCACCTCGAGCCGGCGCAGGAACTTGGCCGACTTCCAGAAGTAGCGCTTCGGCACGAGCAGGCGAAGCGGCGCCCCGTGGTCGGGCTCGAGCGGCTCGCCCGCGTACGTGTGGGCCACGAGCACCTCGTCCTCCGTGACGGCGTCAAGCGGGACGTTGGCGGTGTAGCCGCCGTCGCTGTAGGCCATCAGGTGGGTCCCGGCGGGGCGCACTCCGGCACGCTCGAGCAGGTCGCGCACGCGCACCCCGCGCCAGGTCGTGTCCAGCTTCGACCAGCGCGTCACGCAGTGGATGTCCACGGTCACCTCCGCCTGCGGGAGCGCCATCAGCTCGTCCCAGGAGAGGATGAGCTCGCGCTCCACCTCGCCGTCCACGCGCAGGTCCCAGGTGGCCAGATCGAAGGCCGGGTTCCGGCCCACCGTGAGCACCGGGAACTTCTCGGTCAGGTACTGACCGGGCGGCACGCGGGCCGGGTCGATGCCGAGCTTCTGGGCCTGTCTGCGCCCCCGCGCGCCCAGCATCTTCGAGGTGATCGCCATGGCCCCAACGATAGAATCGCGGCCCCCATGGCCTACGTCATCGCCGAACCCTGCATCGACACCAAGGACAACTCCTGCGTCGAAGTCTGCCCGGTCGACTGCATCCACCCCACCCCCGACGAGCCCGACTACGACCAGGTGACTCAGCTCTACATCGATCCCGAGGAGTGCATCGACTGCGACGCCTGCGTCGAGGCCTGCCCGGTCGATGCCTGCTTCGCCGAGGACCAGCTGCCGGACGAGTGGCAGAACTACATCCAGATCAACGCGGACTACTACAAGCAGGCTTCCTAGGGCGCCATGGGGAGCGCGGTGCCTGTGACCTCCGGCACGGGCGGGCCCGACGGCGACTGGAAGACCGCCAGCTCCTGGGGGGTCGCCGCGATCACGCCGCGGGCGGCGTGATATAGCGCCTGCGAGGCCGGCGCGTCGGGCTCGTCGAGCACCAGCGGGCGGCCCTCGTCGGCCGCCGTCCGTAGCTCCTCCTGGAGCGGGATCTTGCCCAGGAGCGGCACGTCGAGCTCGTCGGCGAGGAGCTGGCCGCCGCCCTCCCCGAAGATCGTGAAGCGCTCGCCGCTCGGGGTGGTGAAGCCGGACATGTTCTCGATCACGCCGGCGATCTCGAGATCGAAGCGCTGGGCGGTCTCGGCAGCGCGCCGGGCCACCTTCTGGGCGGCCGGCTGCGGCGTGGTCACCACCACGAACTTCGCCTGCGGCAGCAGCTGGGCGAGCGTCATCGAGACGTCTCCCGTGCCCGGCGGCAGGTCGATCACCAGGTAGTCGAGCTCGCCCCAGTCCACGTCCTCCAGGAACTGGCGGATCGCCTTGTGGAGCATCGGGCCGCGCCAGGTGATCGCTTGGTCCTGCTCGTTCAGGAAGAACTCGATCGAGATCACCTTCACGCCGCCGTGAGCGTCGAGCGGCAGGATCTTGCGCTGCCCCGAGACCATGGGCCGCCCGTGCACGCCCAGCATGCGCGGGATCGAGTAGCCCCACACGTCGGCGTCGAGCGCGGCCGCCTGCTTGCCCTCGAGCTGGAGCGCGGCGGCGAGGTTGGCGGTGACCGTCGACTTCCCGACCCCGCCCTTACCCGAGCCGATGCAGATGACGTTCTTCACGGCCGCCAGCGCGCCCTCGGGAAGGCCTCCCTGGCGGCCGAGGCGCTGGGCCAGGGACTGCTTCTCCTGGTCGCTGAGAACGTCGAACCCCACGTTCACGCGCCCCACCCCGTCGAGCGCCACCACGCTCTCCACGACCGCCTTCTCGAAATGGGCGCGGATCGGGCAACCGGGAGTGGTGAGCGACACGATCACGTCGACCCGGCCCTCCTCGGGCTGCTCGATCGATCGCACCATCCCGAGCGAGACGATGTCCTTGCGGAGCTCCGGGTCGATGACGTTGCGGAGCGCGTCCTTGATCTGGTCCTGGTTCGGCATCCCCTTAAGTGTCGCAAAAGCACCGACGCCGCCCCCGAAGGGACGGCGCCGGCTGAGGGAGGAGAGATACTGCACTGGCGGCGAGGTATGAGGCCGCCAGCCTCACCCCGGAGCGGTCTCTCCATTCCGCCGGGGCCCCCTTGGCTGTCGGCGGTCCCGTCCGGGGGGAAGCCTGCTTTCAGCTACGCGAGGGAGCTGACGCGCCGGCCGGCCGACTTCAGCTGCTTCTCGACCTCGCGACGGTTCTGCTTGACCGTGCGCACGGTCTTGTTGCGGCGCTGACGCAGCTCGCGCTCGACGCGGGTACGGGTCCGCTTGGCCTCGCGCACCGCGCGGTTGCGGGCGGTGGTGCCACGGCGCTCGAAGCGGCGGAGGTTCGTGCTCACGCGCTTCTGGAGCTTGCCCAGCTCGCGCTCGCGGCTCTCGCCGTCCGAGACGAGGGGCTTGACCGCCTCGATCACGCTGTCACGCGCGACCAGGGTGGCGCCGACGGGGATCAGCACGGCCCGCTCGGCCTGAGCCTGCACGACCTGGAGGGTGTTCAGCTCGGCCTGCGCACGCGTCTCAGCTGCCTTGCGAGCCGAACGACTGCGCTTCGCGGCGTTGCGGCGGCGGGTAGCAGCAGCCTTCTGAGCGGAGGCCCTGCGCTGGGTGGGGGTCTGGGTAGCCATCTGGAACTCTCCTTCCCGTCGATGCCCGAGCCGGATTGCCCGGGGCGAAGGTGGCGATCGACGTTCGAGCTTGTTAGTTCTAACTTAGATAGGAGTATACCGACGAACACCTGTACGTAAACCCCCGGGCGCGCCGGGTTACACACCGCCCTGGACTGGGGTTTCAGGCGGCCTCGGCGGGGGCCGGCCCGAGCCGTTCGAGCCACGCCTCCGGCGCCTCGAGCTCCTCGGCGCTGGGAAGCGACTCGGGCGACTCCCAGACCCGGTTGAGGCCCTCGATGCCGGCGGAGGCGACCACGCCGTCGCAGAAGCGCTTGCCGAGCTCGTACTGTCGCAGCTTGATGTCGAATCCGAGCAGGCGCTCCACGATGCGCTGCGGCGCCGACCGGCTGCGGCGCCGGGCGTCCATCGCACCGCGGAGCTTTTCGTGGTCGGGGATGGTGTCGCGCGCTATCTCGTCCATGACGTGCTCGGAGTACCCCTCGATAACGGCCATGGCTGCCTGGACCCGCGCCATCAGCTCACGCTGCTCGCGCGTCTGAACGAGCGCCGCCAGGCCGCCCTCGCGGAACCTCTCGACGAGCTGCCCGAGGTCCGGCATCGACGGAAGCCCGCCGGCCGCCCCGCCCTCGATCCGCACGTCGACGGTCGACAGGTACTCCCGCACCATCCCTCTCATGTGCTCGCGCAGCCAGGGCACCCCCTGAAACTGGAACACGTGGGTCAGCTCGTGGGCGCAGATCCAGCGGTGGAAAGGATTCGCCTCCACGTCGAGCTCACGCACCGCCTTGCGCAGGTTGGGCGCCACGAACAGGAGGCGCGGCGGCGTCTCCCCGGAGAGCAGCGAGACGTCGTACTGGCCGAGCACGCGAGTGGAGAGGTAACCCATGACGAGCCCCACCTCGGCCGCGAGCGTCGCGGAGGCCCCCGCCTTGAGCACACCCGCCAGCGGGCCGGCGAACTCCATCCGTCCCTCCAGGCGCTCCGCCACCGGGTCGAGCAGGCCGGCCAGCGTCTCGAGGTTGACCGCCGCCCACTCCTCGCGGTTGAGGAGCTCGGGCGCGGGCACGGGGCTGGCCGGCTCGAGCCGCGTGTAGGCGGCCACGTGCTTCTCCATCTCCGTGCTGACCGCGGCCATGTCCGGATCCGCGCCGGGCTGCTCGCCGGCACCCGCCGCGAGCCGCGCCATCTGCCGAGCGAGCGACCAATCAACCATGGTCCATCCGAGGCTAGCTATTCACGACGTGACCCGAGCCGGGCACCGCGAGCTCGACGCTCCGCTCCGACTCGATCGTCACCCGCAGCGGGGCGCTCGGCGCGGGCTCCTCCGTGAACAGCCACGGCCTGCCCACCGGCACCACGATGAAGAGGCCGCGGTCGTCTCCCACGGCGCTGAAGTCGCGCCGGTTCCCGCTGAAATGCGGCAACCCGAGCTCGCCCTCGAGCCAGTCGACCGCCGCGCCGACGTCCGCAACCGGCAGGCCCACCTCGCTGATCTCGAGGAAGAGGTCCTCGCCCGGCGCCCGCTCCCGCGCGATGAGCTCCACGATGTTCCCGCCCGGGTCGAAGAAGTAGGCGGAGCGGGCGCGCCAGGCGGGGAAGGGGACGTCGTCGTCCACCAGCTCCACCCGCTCCCGGGCCCATTCCACCGCCTCCTCGAACCGCTGCGGGGGCACGTTCACGGCGAAGTGCGAACAGACCTCCGGGCCGGGCTCGAAACGGATCCGGCTCGAGCCGTAGGCGGACCCGTGGAACGCCCCTAGCGCCTCCGGGTCGCGCGCCGGCAGGACCACCTCGAGGATCCTCACAGGTCCGGCAGCTCCTGCCGGCGCTCCACGACCGGGGCGAAGAGGTCGCCGTGCCTCTCGATCCGCTCGAGCACGTCGGCGGCCTCGAAGACGAGCGCGTCCGGGTCGTCGAGCTCCTCCCAGAGAAGGGGCGTGGAAACGGTCGGCCGCTCCCGGGCCCGCAGCGAATAGACGCAGACGGTGGTCTTGTTCTCGTCGTTCTGGCTCCAGTCGATCAGGACCTTGCCCTTGCGCAGCTCCTTGCGCTGCTGTGAGACCACGAGCTTCGGGTGCTGCGCCTCCAGGTGGCGCGCCAGCGCGTGGGAGAGCGCCTTGCTGCCGTGGTCGTAGTCCACGTCGTCCACGTTCAGCGGCACGTACACCTGGATGCCCTTCGAGCCCGACGTCTTCGCGAAGCTCTCGAGGCCGATCTGGGAGAGCGCGTCGCGCAGCAGAAACGCCACCTCGCAGCACTCGGCAAGGCCGGCCGGCGGGCCCGGGTCGAGGTCGAAGGCCATGACGGCCGGACGGTCGATGTCGTCGACCAGGGACAGTGACGGGTGCAGCTCGAGGTCGGCCAGGTTGGCCAGCCACACGAGCGTGGGGAGGTCGTCGCAGACGATGTACTCGATCTTTCCGACCTGCTCCCTGCGAACCCAGTCGGGCGTGTGCGACGGGGTCCGCTTCTCGTAGAAGAACTGCCCTTCGACGCCGTCCGGATATCGCTTCATCGTCAGCGGGCGGTCGCGGAGGTGCGGCAGCAGGGCGGGCGCGACGCGCGTGTAGTAGTCGATCACCTGCCCCTTGGTGAAGCCCACCGCCGGGTACATGACCTTGTCGAGGTTCGAGAGGGAGAGGCGCCTCTCCTCGACCTGAACCTCTACACGCCGGGGGGCCAACTAGGCCTTCGCCGGTTCCTTCTTCTTCTTGGCGGATCCTGACTTCTTCTTCGCCGGCTTCTTGGCGCTCGCGATGCTCGCCTCGAGCGCGGCCATCAGGTCCGGCACCTTCTCCGGCTCGGCCTCCGGCTCCTCGATCACGATCGTCTCGCCCTGGGCCTTGCGCTCGATCAGGTCGAGTACGCGCTCGCGGTACTCGTCGCGGTACTTGCCCGGCTCGAAGTCCGAGGCCAGCGAGTCGATCAGCTGGTTCGCCATGGCCAGCTCGCGGTCGCTGGTCTGCACGTCGCCGTCGCCGGCGGCGAGCTCCTCGAGCGAGTCCGCCGGGATCACCTCGTCGGAGAACAGCATCGTCTCCATCGCGAGGGCGCCGTCGCGCGGGCGGATCGCCACGAGGTGCTCCTTCGAGCGCAGCACCACCCGGGCCACCGCGACCTTTCCCGAATCCTCCATCGCGTCCACCAGCAGCCGGTAGGCCTTGGCGGCGCCGGTGTCGGGGGCCAGGTAGTAGGGGTGGTCGTAGTAGATCGGGTCGATCTGCTCGAGGTCCACGAAGTCCTCGATGTCGATCGTGCGCGTCTTCTGCGGCTCGAGCGCCTCGAGCTCCTCGGGGGTGATCGTCACGTACCGGTCGGGACCGATCTCATAGCCCTTGATGATCTGCTCGTACGGGATCTCCTCGCCGTCCGGCCCCACGCGCTTCTGCCGCACGCGGCCGCCCGACTCCGCGTCGATCTGGTGGAAGCGCACGGTCTTCTTCGAGACCGCGCTGTAGAGCTTCACGGGGATGTTGACCAGCCCGAAGCTGATTGCGCCGCTCCAGATGGCTCTTGGCATGCCAACAAATCTACTGCGTGCCCGATTCCTGCCCTGCCTCGCGCACGCATTCCTGCGGGTCCTTGTCCGGACGCAGGCCCTTGAACGACGGCGCACGCATCGTGCCGCTCTTGGTCCACTCGCGCAGCTCCACGCGCGCCACCAGGCGCGGCTCCACGAAGACCGTGCCCTTGGGCGGCTGGCGGCCGGTGAAGGGCGAGTCCGAGCGCCGGAGCGGCTCCAGCTCGCGCTGGAGGAGGGCGAGCGTCTTCTCGGTGAAGCCCGTTCCGACCTTGCCGGCGTAGACGAGCTTGCCGTCCTCCATCACCCCCGTCACCAGTGATCCGAGCGTTCTGCTCCGGCCGCCCTCGCCGGGGGTCCAGCCGCCGATCACCACATCCTGCTCGCAGACGTTCTTGACCTTCACCCAGCTCGATGACCGGCGCCCGGACTCGTAGGTCGAGTCGAGCCGCTTCGCGACGATCCCCTCGATCCCGAGCTCACGCGTGGCCTCGAGCAGGGCGCCCCCCTCTCCGCTGTGGTAGGCGGGCACGCGCCAGGCGGGCCCCTCCAGCTCGAGCGCCTCGAGCAGCTCGCGCCGCTGGTCGTAGCGCAGCGGCAGGGTGGAGCGGCCATCCAGGTACAGCAGGTCGAAGGCGACGTATGTGACGGGGATGTCGCGCATCCGGCGCCTCACGGCCGAGTCGGAGGCGAGGTGCATCCGGCTCTGCAGGCGCTCGAAGCTGGGGCGGCCCTGCTGGTCGAAGGCCACGACCTCGCCGTCGAGGATCACACGCCTGGCCCCGAGCGCCCGGGCGAGCTCCCGCACCTCCGGGTAGCGCGGCGTGAAGTCGCTGAAGTTGCGCCCCTGCAGCTCGATGTGGCCGTGGTCGCAGAACACCACCGTGCGGATGCCGTCCCACTTGACCTCGAAGCCCCAGCGCTGCTCGTCCTTGGGGAGCGGCCCCGAGCGCGCCAGCATCGGCTTGAGGCGATTCGGCATCGGCTCGTAGCCGGGATCCACCGGCGGGTCCATTCGATGGATCAGCCAGTCCTGCCCGCGCGTCTGGAACAGCGCGTAGCGGCCGTTCAGGCGCTCGCCGTGGAATGTGGCGATCACCTCGTTCTCGCGGAACTTCTCGGCCTCGTAGGTGCCGCTGTCCCACACGACCATCGTGCCGGCCCCGTACTCGCCCTTGGGGATCTCCCCCTCCCACTCGAGGTACTCGAGCGGGTGGTCCTCGGTGTGCACGGCGAGCCGGTTCTCGTCCGGGTGGGCGGGGACGCCGCGCGGCAGCGCCCAGGAGACGGCCACGCCGTCGTGCTCCATGCGCAGGTCCCAATGGAGGCGACGGGCGCTGTGCTCCTGCACGACGAAGCGCTCGCTCTTCGGCTTGCGGCGCCGCTTGCCGCTGGGCTCGGCGGTACGCTCGAAGTCGCGTTTGCCGCGGTAGGTGTCTAGCTTGTCAGCCACTCGTCGAACGAGTCTCGCAACTCGACGATCGAGTGGTACACCGCAACGGCCCCGGCGTCGCGCAGCTCGGCCTCCGAGAAGCCGCCGGTCAGCACCGCGACCGTCGCGATCCCGGCGCGGCCGGCCGCCTCGCAGTCCCAGGTCGAGTCGCCTACCATCACCGCGTCGCCGCCGCCCGCCTTGTCAATTGCGGCCCTGACGAGGTCGGGCTCCGGCTTGGTGGCGTCCACGTCGCCGGACGTGGTCCAACCGTCGGCGAGCTCTCGGGCGTCGAGCAGGTCGAGGTAGTGCTCCACCTCGTCGGGCTTGGCGGAGCTCGCCAGGACCACGTCGTGGCCGCGGGCCTTGAGGTCGGCGATCAGCTCCCGCGATCCCTCGAGCGGCTCCACCTCCTCGATCAGCGCCATGTAGAGCGCCTTCTCGGCGTCGCGGATGTCCTCGCCCTTCTCCTCCTCCACCTGGTCGCCGCAGAGCGCCTTGACGAGATGGTCGCCGCCCATGCCGATGTGGCGGTGGATCCGCCAGATCGGCAGCAGCTCGCCGTGCTGGCGAAAGGCACGGAACCAGGCGACCGCGTGGTGGTAGTTGGTGTCCACAAGCGTGCCGTCCACGTCGAGGATTGCGGCTGCTGGCATGCAGATCGCATTCCCTCCTACGTGGGTCTGTAACACTGCGCCGAGGACGAATCGCCAGCGCATCTCATTCCTGTGGGCTCTGGCCGTGCTCGCGGCATCGTTCGCGGCGTCGCCGAGCCCCGCGGCGGCCCGCGCCTGCGACTCCGCCGGCGCCGTCCCGGCGAAGAAAGGGCAGCGGGCCGCGGTGCGGGCGACGCTCTGCAAGCTGAACGCGGCGCGCGAGCGTCATGGCCTGAAGCCGCTGAAGCTGAACAGGCGACTGTCGAGAGCGGCGCGGCGCCACTCCCGCGACATGGTGCGGCGCGACTACTTCGCGCACGATTCGCCGGACGGCGCCACGGTCGTGGGCCGCATTCGCCGAAGCGGCTACCTACGCGGGGCGCGCAGCTGGACGGTGGGCGAGAACCTGGCCTGGGGCACCGGCAGGCGCTCGACCCCGCGAGCGATCACAAAGGGGTGGATGAACAGCGCCGGCCACCGCGCGAACATCTTGAGCCGGTCCTTCCGCGACATCGGGATCGGCGTGGCGCTCGGGGCCCCGGGCGTAACAGGCCGGGCCGCCACGTACACGACCGACTTCGGCTCGAGGGACTAGCGGGCGCAGGGTCCCGAACCACACCTTCACCGGCCCTAACACGGCTGGCGGAGACCATCAGGCCGCCACTTCCTCGAGCTGCTTCGCGAGCACGCGTGCCCTCTCGATCGCCTCGGACTCGGTGTCCCGGTCGATCAGATCGAGCACGGCCTCCTCGATTTCGCCCTGGAGGTCGGGCCAGGCCTCCACGTCGTCGCCGATCTCGGGGAGCACGCCGGCGATCGTGAGGCCGCCGTCAAAGCGGTCGAACACGCGCGGGTCGATGTAGGAGCTGCGCGCGACGGCCGGGGTGTTGCCGAGGTAGTGGGCCACCTCCTTGATCGCGCGCGTCTTGGCCCGCTTGCGCGAGCTCTTCCCGCCCTGGGCGGGCGCCGACACGGCCAGGGCCACCGCCGCGAGAACGGTGCCGCTCCAGGTACGGAAGTCCTTCGCGCTGAACTCCGCGCCGGCGGCCTCCTTGACGTACTCGTTGATGTCCGCGGACTTCACGTCGACCCAACGCCGCCCGTCCTTGTAGGCAAGGAAGCCGTCGCCGCCGCCGCGCCTGCTCTTGAGCTCGCGCGCCACCGCGGCCACCTCGGGGTCGCCGATCGACTGAAGCCGGCGCTGGCCGCCCTTGGACTCGTAGTCGAAGACGACCCGTTCGCCGGTCGCCGTCACGTGGCGCTTCTGCATCGTGGCTATGCCGTAGGTGTCGTTCTCCTCGGCGTAGTCCTCGGAGCCGATGCGGAAGAACCCCAGGTCGAGCAGCCGGACGGCGCACGCGAGCGCCTTCTCGCGCGGCATGCCGTCGTTGGCGAGGTCCCTGGCCACGCGGCGGCGCAGACGTGGGAGCGCCCGCGCGAAGCTCGTCATCGACTCGAACTTCTCGCGGTCGCGGCGCTCCCGCCAGAGGTCGTGGTAGCGGTACTGCTTGCGCCCCGCGGCGTCGGTGCCGGTTGCCTGGATGTGGCCGAGCGGGTAGGGGCAGATCCAAACGTCCTCCCAGGCCGGAGGGATCGCGAGCTCGCGGATGCGCCCGATCACGCTGGGCTCGCCAATGCGCCGTCCGTCCTCGTCGAGGTACTCGAAACCCTTGCCCCGCCGCCGCCGGCGGATTCCGGGCCCCGAGCAATCGACGCGCCTCAACCGTGCCACGCGGGCACTGGTGCCCGCAGAGCAGACCGGTCAATCCTCATGAACCGGGCAGGCCCCCGAAGCCTCTCCGGCCGAGTCGAACACCGAGGCGCTGGCGCGGGTCGTGATGGACGCCCTCCGCGCGGAGGGGATCGAGACCGAGTCGGTGCGCGTCGTGGACCACGACGTGCGGCCGGGCGTGGAATCCGACATGGGCGCGAGCGCTGGCCGAGCGGCCGCTGCCGGCGCCGTATGGGGGGTCCGGGAAGAAACGGCCACCATGTGGCCGCAAGTTGTTGAACCCCCGGCGTGGTGCGAGACGGCCCGGGGGCGGGCGCCCTCAGAGCAACGCCGTGCGAAGGCGCTCGAGCATCGACGCGTCCCGAGCCGCCGCCGCGCGGGTCCGCAGCGCCAGGTCCAGCGCGTCCCCGCCCGGCAGCGCCACCGCTCCCCCCGCCTCCTCCACGATCAGCTGAGCCGCCGCCACGTCCACGGAGCGGACCTCGCGCAGCGTGATCATCGCGTCCAGCCGGCCGGCCGCCACCAGGCACATCGCCGCGGCCACCGAGCCGAGCACCCGCAGGCGGCGCGCCTCCAGCCCGGCGATCGCCTCCGCCGCACCCGCCACCAGCGCCGGGCGCGCCGTCTCGAGGCCGAGCACCTCCAGCGGGCCGGGGCCGAGCTGCTCCAAGCGCGAACCGGCGAGGAATGCGCCCTCGCCGCGCACGGCCCACCAGTCGCGCGGCGGGTCGAGCTCGGCCACGAAGCCGACCACCACGTCCCGCATCCGCGGGCCGGCTGCCACGGCGACGGACACGCACGCGAACGGCAGTCCGCGCTTCGCGTTCATCGACCCGTCGACCGGATCGACCACCACCCGCACCGGACTCCCTTCATCGCCGCCGTTCAGCGAAACCTCCCCCCGCTCCTCGGAGACGGCGAGGAGCGGCTCCCCAAACGCGGCGAGCGAAGCGAACACCGCGTCCTCGGCGGCCCGATCCACGGCAAGGGTCGTGTCACCGCCCTCCCCCTCGCCGAGCGGCTCCGACCGCTCCGCCCTGCTCGCAAGCCCGCCCACCGCCTCACGAGCGGCGTGCGCGGCACGGCGGCAGAGGCCGAGCCAGTCGTGCGCGAGGGGGCGGGCTCGGCCCGCACCGGAGCGATGCCCTTCATCGTCGGGGGGCGGCATCAGCGGCGTATCCTAGATCCGCATGCCCGCCCTCCTCGACGGCCTGAACGCGAGCCAGCGCGCGGTCGTCGCGCACTCGGGCGGGCCGCTGCTGGTGGTGGCCGGCCCCGGCACCGGCAAGACCCGCACGCTCACCGAGCGGTTTGGCTGGCTCGTGGAGCAGGGAGTGCCGCCCGAGTGCATCCTCACGCTCACTTTCTCGGAGCCCGCCGCCGCGTCGATGCGTGCCCGGCTCGAGGACCTGCTCGACCGCCCCTACGAGGAGCTGAACGTCCTCACCTTCCACTCGTTCTGCGTGAATCTGCTGCAGGACGAGGCAATCGAGGCGGGAGTGGACCCCTTCTTCTCGCCGGTCACACCCGCCGACCGGCTCGCCCTTCTGCTCGACCGGATCGACGAGCTGTCACTGCGCCACCACGAGATCCGCGGCAACCCCGCCCCGCTGCTGGGCAGCTTCGTGTCCCGCATCGACCGGCTCAAGGAGGAGATGGTGTCGGCCGAGGAGGTGCGCGTCTGGGCCGAGGGGCTGCCCATGAACACGGACGCGGCACGCGCCCACAACTGCCGGGAGCGAGAGTTCGCCCGCCTGTATCGCGACCACGACCGCCTGCTCGACGAGCGCGGAGCGCTTGACTTCGGCGACCTCGTCCTGCGCGCCTTCCGCCTGCTCCACGAGCGTCCGCACGTGCGCGAGCGCACCGCCCGTCGCTTCCGGCACCTGCTCGTGGACGAGTACCAGGAGGCCACCCGCGCCCAGCGCATGCTGCTCCATCTGCTGGCCGACGAGCACGAGGGCCTCACTGTGGTCGCTGACGACGAGCGCCTCGCCGACGAGCTGCCCGAGGTGGAAATCGCCCGGCTGGACCGCAACGTCCGCTCCGGCCGGCGGATCCTCGAGGCCGCGGCGGCCGTGTGCCCGCCGCCCAGGAAGGTCACCGGCGCCAGCGGCGGTCGGGTGCGCTTCTGGCACTGCCGCTCCGAACGCGCCCAGGCGCAGGCAGTCGCGGCCGAGGTCGAGCGGTTGATCGGCGACGGCGTGCCGCCCGAGGAGATCTGCGTGCTCGTGCGCTCCGTCAGGAGCGAGGGCGCCGTGGTGGCGGCCGCGCTCGAGGAGCGCGCCGTGCCCTTCCGCACCTGCGGCGCCGCGGCCTACTTCCAGCGCGCCGAGGTTCGCGACGTGCTCGCCTGGCTGCGCGCGCTGGCCGACCCGAACGACTCCGGCGCCGTGGTCAGGGCCCTGGGGCGGCCCCCGATCGAGTTGCGCTCCGTGGACGTGGCGCGACTCACCCAACTGGCGAGGCGGCGCAAGCTCGACATGCCGAGCGCCGTGGCGGCCGCCCTGGAGGGCCCGCAGCTCTCCGAGGAGGGACGCGACCGGGCGCGCACGTTCCTGCGCCTCTACCGCTCAGCCTGCACGGCGTTCGAGGACCGCCGCCCGGACGCGTTCGTGATGCGCCTGATCGAGCGCATCGGGGTGCGCCGCCAGCAGGTGTTCGCCACCCACGCCGACACGGTCGAGCGGCTTCGCAACATCGCCAAGCTGCCGGAGCTCGCCACCGCCTACATGCGGCGCGAGCCGCAGGCCACCGCGCGCGACTTCGCCCGCTATCTCGCCGCCGTGGCCGAGTCGGGCCTGCGCGAGGACGAGGCGGTCGGGCAGCCCTCCGCGCCCGCCGTGCCCGTGATGACCATGCAGGCGAGCCGCGGGCTCGAGTTCGACCACGTCTTCGTGCTCGGCCTCTCCGCGGCGGCCATGCCCGGCCCGTACCGGCCGCGTGCCTCCGATGTGCCGGACGAGCTGCGCCGCTCGCCGCGCCCCGACCACGAGACCGAAATGCGCCGCCTCCTCCACCTGGCGATGACTCGAGCGCGCAAGGGACTCGTGCTGACGTGGCCGGAGGAGGGACACCCGTCCCCCTTCTACGAGGAGGCCCGTGCCGCGGTCGGCGTGGACGAGGAGCTGTTCGAGGAGGAGCTGTTCGGGCCCGCGGAGGGGTTGCACTCCACTTTCCGGCTGATGCGCGACGAGCTGCTCGACACTGTGGCGCGCGTCGGCGGGCGGCTCGGGGAGATGAGGCTCGACACCTACCTGGACGTGGACCAGGCGATGGCCCGCTACCTCGAGCTGATCAAGGTCGCCGCGCTGATCGAGCGCGCCAGGGAGGGGCAGTCCCTCGACGCCGCGCTGCCCGAGGTCAACGAGATCCTGGCCCAGTGCGCCACCTCGGAGCAGCGCGAGATCTTCGAGGGGTCCGGCCTGGACGGCTGGCTGCGCGACACGGGGCGCGACCCGACCGCCAAGCCGGCCGGATCCGCAAACGGCTCGGACGCCTCGCTCGACCCGTTCATCCCCCGCCGCGGCCGCGGCCTGATGCTGTCTGCCTCGGACCTCGACACGTACAGGATCTGCCCGCTCAAGTACAAGTTCGCGCGCGTCTTCCGGATTCCGCAGGAGCCGACCATCCATCAGCGCTTCGGGATCGTGCTGCACCAGGTGCTGGAGCGCTTCCACGCCGCCGGCGGCGGGCCGCTCTCGCGCCTGAAGGAGCTGTTCGAGATCTCATGGCGGCGCTCCGGCTTCGGCGGCTCGGACGACGAGCAGCAGTTCCGCGAGCGTGCGGTGGAGGCCCTCGAGCGCTACTGGCGCCTCGACCGCGAGTCCGACGCCGAGCCGGTCTGGTTCGAGCGCTCGTTTGCGTTCAAGCTCGGCCCCCACCTGCTGCGCGGTCGCGTGGACCGCGTGGACCGCCACGCCGACGGCTCGTACGAGCTGATCGACTACAAGACCGGCAAGGCGAAGACCGCCGAGGAACTGCGCGAGGACGTGCAGCTCTCGCTCTACCAGATGGGCGCTCGCGAGTCCTGGCGGCTCGAGACCTCCGCCCAGAGCTACTTCTACGTTCTGACCGGCGAGAAGGTGCCTGTGGAGCACTCCGAGGAGGAGCTCGAGCGCGTGAAGGACACGGTCGCCGAGATCGCCGGGGGCATCCTCAAGCAGCGTTTCGAGCCCACCCCGTCCCCCGACATCTGCCGCTTCTGCGACTACCGGATCATCTGTCCGGCGGCGGAGAAGTAGCGTTTTCCACGCGGTTCACAGGGGAACCAGGGGGATATGACGATTGGCACGTCTCTATTTCTGATCGCGGTCGGCGCGATTTTGCGCTACGCGGTCGACGCCACCGTCGAGGGCGTCGAGATCGCGACCGCCGGCCTCATCCTGATCATCATCGGGGTGATCGGCTTGGCGATCGGCCTGTTCATCCTCGCCAGCGACCGGCGCCGGGCGGACGAGAGGCCGGTCTACGACGACCGGCCCGGCTACCGCTGAGAGTCGTCGGGCCCGCGCTGGCGCAGGAAGCGCTGGAAGTCGCGGGCGATGGTGTCCGCTGACGGGAGGCTCTCCTCGTCGGGATCGTCGGCCTCCTCCTCGTCGATGGCCGATTCGAGCCGCTCCACGAACGCCTTGACCTCGGGATCGCTCGCCACCGCGGCGCTCACCTGGCGGTCGTAGTCCTCCGCGGCGCTCTCCAGCTCCCCAGCGTCCACGGCCACGCCTGCGATCCCCTCGAACGCGCGCACGAGCGCGAGCGCCACCTTCGGGTTGGGCGCGGCGGCAACGTAGTGGGGCACGGACGCCCAGAGGCTCGCGCACTCGAGTCCGGCGCGCGCGCAGGCGTGGTGGAGCACCCCGACGATCCCCGTGGGGCCCTCGTAGGTCGTACGCTGGAAGCGGAGCTTCTCGACCAGCGACTGGTCCGAGGCGAGGCCGGTGATCGCCACCGGGCGGCTGTGCGGCACGTCGGCGAGCAGAGCGCCGAGCGTGATGACCATGCGGACGTCGAGCTCGCGGGCGGCGGCCACGAGGTTGCTCGTGTAGCGGCGCCAGCGAAGCGACGGCTCCGTGGCCTGGAACGTCACCAGGTCGCCCTCGGCGCCGGGCACGGCGGCCGCGGAGACGGTTGCGCTGGGCCAGTCGATCTCGCGCGTCTGCCCCTCGGTGAGGCGGACGGTGGGCCGCACCGCGGTGAAGTCGAAGAACTCCTCGGGATCGATCGAGGCCACGTCCTCCGCGTCGAAGCTCTCGCGGATGAACGAGACGGCCGCCGACGCCGCCTCGCCGGCGTCGTTCCAGCCCTTGAACGCGCAGACCATCACGGGTCTGCGCAACCTGGGCCGGCCGCTCCAGATGACGTCCTGCATCGCTTCCACGGTAGCCGACGCCGTCCGCCACCCCCATCACGATGAATGGATGGCAACGGTGGAGGACACCGTACGCGTGGCCGAGCTGCGCGCCGGGGGCGACGTCTCCGGCGTGTTCGCGTGCACCCGCAAGGACCGGCTCATGGCGAAGAGCGGCGCGCCCTACCTGGCGGTCGAGCTGCGCGACCGCACCGGCGCCATTCAGGCGCGCGCCTTCCGCGACGCCGACTTCTTGGCCGGCCAGTTCGAGCGCGGCGACCTGGTGGACGTCCGCGGGCGAGTCGAGCGCTTCCGGGAGGAGCTGCAGGTCGAGCTCCGATCGATCCGGCGCGCCGAGGGCGCCGACCCCGCCGCGTTCCTGCCCACCGCCTACCGCGACCTCGACGAGCTCGACGGCTTCCTCGAGCACCTGGCGCGGGAGGTCTACGACCCGGACCTCCGCTCCCTCCTCGACACCTTCCTGGGCGACGAGGCGTTTCGCTCCGAGCTGCGCCGCGCGCCGTGCACGCGAGCCGGACACCACGCCTACCTCGGCGGCCTCCTCGAACACACCGTCGCGGTGGCCACCCTCGCGCTCGAGACCTGCGCGCTGCACCCCCGGCTCAACTCCGACCTCCTGATCTGCGCGGCGATCCTGCACGACGCGGGCAAGACGCTCGAGTTCGAGCTCGGCGCCGAGATCGAGCTGAGCGATGCGGGCGCCCTGGTGGGGCACCTGGCCCTCGGGCAGCAGCTCCTGGTCGAGCGCGCGACACGGCTCGAGCGGTTCCCCGGTGACAAGCTCCACGCCGTCTCGCACTGCCTCCTCGCGCACCACGGGGCCGACTCGCTGCCGGGCAGGCGCTTTCGCTCGGCCGAGGCGCTTGCCCTCTTCCGTCTGAACGCGCTCGATGCGGGCGTGAAGGGCGCGCTCGAGCACGGTCTGGCCTAGGCTGATCCGCCGTGGTCGACGACACCGGACTCCTCCCTTGGCTCGATCGCATGCGCGAAGAGGTGCCGGACATGTACCTCCTCGACGCCCACACCCACATCGGCTCGAACGACCCGGACGAGTACCGCTGCACCCGCAAGGAGCTGGTCGGACGGCTGGAGCGGATCGACGCCCAGGCGATCGTCTTCCCGATGCACGAGCCCGACGGGTACCCCCCGGCCAACGACATGGTGATCGCCGAGAGCGAGGCCTCGGGCGGCCGCCTGTTCCCGTTCTGCCGGCTGGACCCGGCCGAGCATCCGCTGGAGGAGGCGCGCCGGGCCCTAGACGCCGGCGCCCGCGGCATCAAGCTCCACCCGCGTGCCGAGGGCTTCACGCTCGATCACCCGGAGCTCCAGCCGCTCTTCGAGCTGGCACACGAGCGGCGCCTGCCGATCCTGTGCCACGCGGGCCGTGGCATTCCCGCCCTCGGGCGCCACTCGATCGAGACGTGCTCGCGCTACCCCGGCTTGCGGCTGATCCTCGCGCACGCGGGGATCTCGGACCTGTCCTGGATCTGGCGCGAGGCCCCCGACCACCCCAACCTGTTCTTCGACACGGCCTGGTGGTCGCCCAGCGACGTGCAGGCCCTCTTCGCGCTGGTCCCGCCGGGACAGATCCTGATGGCCAGCGACGCCCCGTACGCCACGCCGGCTTGGGGCGCCACGATGGCGCTGCGCCACGGTTTCCAGGTGGGACTCCCGCCGGACACACTGCGTGAGCTGGTGGGCGGGCAGGCGCGGCGCCTGCTCGAGGGCGAGGAACCGCTCGACCTCGGACCGCCGGCGGGAATCGAGTCGCTGTCGCGCGATCCGCTGCTCGAGCGCGTCTACTCGTTCCTGATCTCGGCGATCGGCCAGATGTTCAACGGGGTCGATCCCCAGGAGTCGCTGGCACTCGCGCGGCTCGCCTGCGACGTGGGCGGCGACGCCCCGCACGGCCCCGTCTACGAGAGCATCGTGTCCCTGCTCGACGCCCGCGCCGCCTACGACAGCAGTGGCGACGGCCGCCCGCAGCGCTTCGCGCCGGGCGTTCATCTGATCGTCTTCGCGGCTGCGCTGGCTCGCACGCCGGACGTCGCGCTGCCCGGCAACCCGCGTTTTCAGCCTCGGGCCCCGGGTAGCGCCGTGAACTAAGGGTCGTCCGGAGCCGCAGGCCGGATCCGAGAGGGGACTGCCGGCGGAAACGGACGGCCCAATGTCGCTTCGCCGAGCCGGTACTAGTCGGCCAGGACGAAGATCTCGAACCCCACCGGCGGGTGAAAGGTCACCTGGCTGTGGTAGCCGAGGACCTCCCGGCCGGCGATCGCGGCGACCTCGGAGGAGAAGCGCTCCGACACCGCCCCCTGGAAGGTCAGGCGGACCGTCCGGACGAGGTCCTCCTCGCCCCGGTCGACCAGCGTCCGCTCGACCGTGGTCAGGAAGTCCTCGAGCACGGTGATCAGGTAGTTGTCGAACGCGTAGGTCTTCGCCTTGGTGGGCCCGCGCCCATAGCACTCGGCGTGTATCGCCACGATCGCGCTGGAGATCGCCGAGAGCCGCTCCCCGTCCACACCGCCATGCTAAGCGGCAAGCGCCATCCCCGCCGACAGCCGGTCGAGCGACCGGCGCAACAGGCGCGAGACATGCATCTGCGAGACCCCTACGCACTCGGCGATCTCCGCCTGTGTCATGTCGCGCTCGAAGCGCAGCCGCAGGATCAGCCGCTCGCGGGCCGGAAGCGCGGCCAGGCGCCCCCGCAGCGCCTCGCCTATCTCGACGAGCTCGAAGCCGCGCTCCTCGTCGGCGAGCATGTCGCCGTAAGTCCAGCCACCCTCCTCGCCCCGGCCTTGGCGCGGCGCGTCGAGTGAGGCGGCCTCGTAGACGGTGGCCGCATCCATGGCCTCCAGCACGTCCTCGACCGGGACGCCGACTTCCTCCGCGACGTCGCGCGGGCGCGCCGCGCGCCCGAGCCTTGCGGGCAGGGAGCCGAGCGCCTCGCTCACCTTCAGCGCCAGCTCCTGGGTAGCCCGCGGCACGTGCACCGACCAGCCCTTGTCGCGGAAATGGCGCTTCAGCTCACCCAGCATCGTGGGCACCGCGTAGCGCGCGAAGCCCTCTCCGCGATCGGGGTCGTAGCGGTCGATCGCCTTGAGCAACCCCAGGCTGGCGACCTGCACGAGGTCCTCGAGGGATTCGCCGGCGTGGCGGTAGCGGGCCGCCAGCTGGCGCGCCAGCGGCAGGAAGCGACGCGTGAGCTCCTCGCGAGCGGCGAGATCGCCCTCGCGGTGGTACTTCAGCAGCAGACGCGCGTCCTGAAGCGTCCGCTGCTCGGGAGACTCAGGCGCCGCCGGCTCGTGAGCCGAGACGGCAACAGCCACGGGTGCAGCACCTCCTCAGCAAACAACCGACCAGTCCGATTATCACCCTTCGAGCGGGCTACGAAACCAATGGGTCAGGTCACGGCGGCGGCGTCGTCCACCATCTCGAGCCGCTCCTCGAGGCGGGTGATGGTGAAGACCCGCTGAACGGGGTCCGGGCCGCGGACGATCACCACGCGGCGGCCCTGGTCACGGGCGCGCTCGTCGGCCGTGACGATGCAGCGCAGCCCGGTGGAGTCGAGGAACGTCAGCTTGGAGAGGTCCACCACCACCGTGGCGGGCGCACCGGCCTCCACCCTGCGGAGCTCGTCCTGAACCTTCGCCACGGTGGACAGGTCGAGCTCCCCGACTAGGGCCACATGCACGAGTCCGTTCCGGTCCTCGGTCTTGATCTCGAGGATCTCCACCGGCCTGGAACCTAGCGGAGTCCCGCGTTCTTGGCGAGTTGCGGGGGCGCCAACACCCGCCCACTCGGCAAGCACCCCGGCAGCGCGGGGCATACTACGGCCGTGGAGGCCCTCAAGCCCCTGCTGGCCGACCCCGCCCGGTCGGCCCTTCTATGCGACATCGACGGCGTGCTCGCCCCGATCGTGCGTCGCGCCGAGGAGGCGCGCGTGAGCGTGCGCGTCTCGGTCCTGCTCGGCCGGCTGGCCCGGAGCTTCGGGCTGGTGGCCTGCGTGTCGGGCCGCTCGGCCGCCGACGCGCGGCGCCTCGTCGGCGTGGGCGGCATCGCGTACGCCGGCTCGCACGGCGCGGAGCTCCTCGAGCCGGGCGCCGCGCGCCCCCGGATCGACGAGGAGTTCAAGCGCTGGGAGGACGACGTGAGGCGCTTCGCAGCCGAGCGGGACACCCCGGACCTCCGGCGGCTGCGCGTGCGGATCGAGGACAAGGGCCCGATCACGGCCTTCCACTGGCGAGGCGTACCGGACGAGGCCGCCGCACGCGGCCGCCTCGAGGAGCTCGCCGGCGAGGCCGAGCGGGCGGGGCTGGCGGTCCACTGGGCCCGCAAGGTGCTCGAGGTGCGGCCGCCGGTCGAGTTCGACAAGGGTCGGGCCGTGCGCTCGCTGGTCGAGGCCGCCTCGGCGCGCACCGCGATGTTCGGGGGCGACGACACCACCGATCTCGACGCCTTCGACGCCCTCCGGCGCATGCGGGAAGAGGGTGTGCTGGACGCCACCGTGCTCGTCGGGGTCCGCTCGGACGAGGGGCCGCCGGCGATCGTCGAGCGCGCCGACCTCGTCGTCGACGGGGTGGAGGGGTTCACCCGCGTGCTCGCCGCCCTGGCCGACCGGTGAGGTTCCGCGACCTCCTGCGGGTCTCGGTCCTGCTCTTCGGCGGGTCCGCCACGGCGCTCGCGGTCGTCTCGGTGGTGGGCGCCGCGAACGAGGAGACGAACACGCTCGTCTACGTCGCCGCGATCTGGTGGTGCGTCGCCACGCTGGCCGGGCTCTGGCTCGGGCGGCGCGAGGTCGCGACGCCGGGCATCGCGACGCTGCTGGCCGAGGCGCGCAAGACCAACACGCTGCCGGAGCTCGAGCCCGGGATCGTGATGTTCAACCGTCTCTGGCCGCTGATCGTGCTCGCGCTCGGCTCGGTGATCATCGGGTTCTTCATCCCGCAGGTGCCGGCGATCGCGACGGGTTACTGCCTACTGGTGGCACTGCTGTGGCGAAAGCAGTCGCGGGCGGTCGAGGCGGTCGAAGGGCGCGACGGGGTGGAGTTCTGGCTCGACAAGACCTCGCCGTTCGGCAGGCCGCGGCTGCTGCGGCTGCCGGGGCTGCGGCGAGCGGAGGCTGCCTAGCCGCGCTTTCGCAGGCTGGCCACCTCGGCCCAGGGGCGGGTGTTGGCCACCTGCGCGGCCGTCACCCAGGCGCGCCGGGCGGTGGCCACGCCGTAGCGCATGTTGGGAAGCGTCCGGGGCCAGTGGGCGTCCGAGTCGATTACCAGCAGCACGCCGGCCTCCACCGCGGCCTTCGCGTACACGTCGTTCAGGTCACGCCGGTCGGGATTGCCGTTGATCTCGAGGAAGGTCCCGGTCTCGACGGCCTTCGCGATCACGCGGTCAATGTCGAGCGCATACGCCTCCCGGCTCTCCAGGAGCCGCCCGGTGGGATGGCCGATCGCGTCGACGAGGGGATGCTCCATGGCGCGGAGGATGCGGTCGGTCTGCTTTCTCTCCGAGAGCCGGAACGACGTGTGGAGGCTCGCGATCACCCAGTCGAGCTGCTCGAGCACGTCGTCCGCATAGTCGAGCGTGCCGTCGGGCAGCACGTTCACCTCGGTGCCGGCCAGGACCGCAATGCCGTCGAGCTCGAGCGCCCGGATGTGCTCGGTCTGCCTCAGCAGCTCGTCGGGCTGCACGTCGTTGCCGAAGCCGGCGGTGGCCGAGTGCTCGGTGATCGCGACGTAGTCGTAGCCCAGCTCCCGGGCGGTGGCCGCCATCTCTTCGATCGAGGCGTGGCCGTCGGACAGGGTCGTATGCATGTGCAGGTCGCCGCGGATGTCCGTCAGCTCGATCAGGTCCGGCAGCCGGCCCTCGCGGGCGGCCTCCAGCTCGCCGCGGTTCTCGCGCAGCTCGGGCGGGATCCACTGCATGCCGAGCCGCTCGTAGACCTCCTCCTCGGTGGCGCACGCGATCGAGTCGCCGCTCTCGTCGTCGGCGATCCCGTATTCGCTCACGTGCAGGCCGCGCCGTACGGCGGCCGTGCGCAGCGCCTCGTTGTGCCTGCCCGAGCCGGTGAAGTGCTGGAGGAGGTTGCCGAACGCCTCCTCCGGCACGATGCGCAGGTCGACCGGCAGGCCGGTGTGGGTGAGCACCTTGGCGCCCGCCTCGCCGGAGGTGTGCACGACGTCGACCGCCGGGAGCGAGCAGAAATGCTCGGCCAGCGCCTTCGGGTCGGCGGCCGCGGCGACGATGTCGAGGTCCTTCACGGTGTCCGCCCGGCGGCGGGCGCTGCCGGCCAGCTCCACCCGCAGCGCGGCCGGATGGTCGCGCAGGGCGGCCACAAGCTCCTCCCCGACGACCAGCGCCTTGGACAGCAGCATGCGCTCCTCGGGCCCTCCGCGGGCGCCGGCGGCGAGCGCCGCCATGACGTTCTCCTCAGCCTTCGCGCCGAAGCCGGGCACGTCCTTGAGACGGCCCTGCTCGGCCGCGGCGCGCAAGTCCTCGAGCGAGCTGACGCCGAGGTGCTCGTGCAGGAGCTTGGCGCGCTTGGGCCCCAGGCCGGGGATGCGGGTGATCGTGACGAGGCCCGAGGGGATGCGCGCCTTCAGCTTGTCGGCGGAGGGGATCGAGCCGGTCTCGAGCAGCGCGTCGATCTTCTCGGCAATGGTCTTCCCTACGCCCGCGAGCTGGTCGACGCGGCCCTCCCGTGCCATCTCGGCCACGGAGACGCCGGCCTCGCGGATGGCCTTCGCGGCGTTGCGGTAGGCCACGACGCGATACACCACCGCACCGTCCAGCTCGTACAGGCTGGCCAGCTCCTCGAAGGCGTCGGCGATATCTGCGTTTCGCATGGTGGGTGGGGATGCGCTCACCTTGTTTAGCCTACGCCGCCCTTGACAGGCGCCTGGCTCATCCTCCCGACCTACAACGAGGCCGAGAACGTCGAGGCCGTGGTCCGCTCCGCGCTCGGGCATCTCGAGAGCGCGGGCGTGGCCCACACCATCCTCGTGGTGGACGACTGCTCCCCCGACGGCACCGGCCAGATCGCCGACCGTCTCGCCGACGAGATCGCCGATGTGCGCGTGCTGCACCGGCCCGGAAAGCAGGGCCTCGGACGCGCCTACCTTGACGGCTTCGGCATTGCGCTCGAGAGCGGCGCGGACCTGGTCATGGAGATGGACTCGGACTTCTCCCACGATCCGGCGGACCTCCCGCGCCTGATCGCCGCCGCGGGCGCCGCGGACCTGGTGCTGGGCTCGCGCTACGTGCCGGGCGGCGGGGTGGAGAACTGGGGCGTCATCCGCCGAGCGCTGTCGTGGGGCGGCTGCGCCTATGCGCGCGTGCTCCTGGGCGTGCCCGTACGCGACCTCACCGGCGGCTTCAAGTGCTTTCACCGGCGCGTGCTCGAGACGCTCGACCTCGGCCAGGTTCACGCCGACGGCTACGGCTTTCAGATCGAGTTGACCTACCGGGCCGTGAAGGCCGGCTTCACGGTCGCCGAGGTGCCGATCCTGTTTCGCGAGCGCCGCGTCGGGCAGTCCAAGATGACCGCCAGAATCGCCCTCGAGGCCGTGTGGAAGGTGCCGGCGCTGCGGCTCCGCCGCCGCATCGAGGGGTAACCTTCCGCGCCCAGAGGGGTCGCTATATTTTGTATAGCGGACCGGACAAGGGGGAATTCTTCAATGGCAGGCGCAATCGTCGAGGTGACCGATACCAACTTCCAGGCCGAGGTGCTCGAGGCCGACAAGCCCGTGCTCGTCGACTTCTGGGCACCGTGGTGCGGCCCCTGCCGGATCGTCGCGCCCCATCTCGAGGAGCTCGCCGGCGAGCGCGAGGACATCAGGATCGTGAAGCTGAACGTGGACGAGAATCCACAGGTCTCGGCCACCTACAACGTGATGTCGATCCCCACGCTGCTCCTCTTCAAGCACGGCCAGGTGGCCCACCAGATCATCGGCGCGCTGCCGAAGAGCAGGCTCGTGCAGGAGATCGAGCCGGCGCTCGCGGCGTAGGGTGCTTAGGCCGACAGCGCTCGCTCGCGCCGGACCCGGTAGGCGCCGCCCAGCGCGCCCAGGATCGCTCCCACGAAGGTCGTCACGAACACCAGGCCCGCCTGCGGCTCGCCCAGGTAGGCCTCCGGCTCCTCGTTGAGGATCTCGAGCCCGAGCAGTACGAAGCTACCGTAGACGAGCCCGCTCATGGCCCCCCGCACGAGCCCCTCGTCCGCGCCGCGGTGCTCCATCCCGCCCAGGAAGCCGCCGGCGAGCGCGATCGGGCCGACCAGGACGTAGTAGGCGATCTCGTTCCAGCCCAGGGCGAAGCCGGTGACGAGGCCGAAGACCATCGTCACCACCACGGCGCCGACGATCTGCTGCGCCGCGCTGCGCTCCTCGAAGGCGGGCGGCAGCGACATGGCCGCGGCAGCGTAGTACAGGCAGCGGTGTGCGACCGGGCGCCGGGCTGGGGAAGGGGGGCTGGGGCCGATGGCCGGGGTAGGCCGGCTCGAGCGCCGCGACCGGGCAACCGTCCGGCCCTGGTGTTCCATATGAACACCAGGGTCGGACAGTAGAACGTGCTTGCCGTCCTGACCAACCAAACGGGCTCCCCCCTCCCCAGCCCAAACCACTCCCCGCCCCTCGAGCCCGACCGAGAAGGCGGTACGCCCTAACTCCGGCTCACGGAGATCAGCAAGCGGCGGCCCTCGATCTCCGCGGCCGCCGCGTCGGGCCCGGCGCCGTCGTAGCCGACCGAGGTGGCGAGCGTCTCTCCGGCCACGTAGTCCTCGTGGGCGCGGGCGGCGTCGAGCAGCTCCTCGTCGCCGCCGAGGGTCAGCGCGATCCGATCCTCGACGTTGAGCCCGGCGTCCTTGCGCGCCGCCTGCACCGCATGCACCACCTCGCGAGCGAGGCCCTCGCGGCGCAGCGCGTCGTCGAGCTCCAGGTTGAGCGCCACCGCGTGCGTCCCGGAGCGCTCCACCTGGTAGCCCTCGAGCGGCTGCAGCACCACCTGGACATCGTCCGGGCCGATCTGGTGCTCCTGGCCGTCGAGGTTGATCCCGGCCGTCCCTCCCGCACGGATGCGCGAGGGATCGAGCGAGGCCACCGCGGCCGCCACCTGGGGCATCTGCTTCCCGAAGCGCGGCCCGAGCGTGCGGTAGTTGGGCTTGAGCTCGAAGCGGCCGAGCTCGTCGGCCTCGGACACGTAGCGCACGGACTTCACGTTCAGCTCCTCGATGAGCAGGCCCTCGAGCCCCTCGATGGCCTCGCGCTCGCGGTCCGCGGCCACCACGACCGCCTCGGCCAGGGGCTGGCGCATCTTCAGCCGCGCGTGCGCCCGGGCCGCGCGTCCCAGCTCCACGGCGTCGCGCGTGACCTGCATGCTCCACTCGAGGTCGCGGTCGCGGGCGCCCGGCTCGGGGAAGTCGCACAGGTGCACCGAGGGCTCGCTGCCGTCGAGGTTCTCGTAGATCTCGTCGGCCACGAACGGGGTGAGCGGGGCGAGGAGCTTGGCCGTGGTGAGGAGGCACTCGCCGAGCGTCGCGAAGGCGGCCGGGTCGCCGTCCCAGAAGCGCCGGCGCGACAGGCGCACGTACCAGTTCGACAGGTCGTCCACGAAGCCGGCAATCGCCCGGCCGGCGAACGTGGTGTCGTAGTCCTCCATCCGCTCCGTAACGCGCTCGGTGGTGGCGGCCAGGCGAGAGCTGATCCAGCGGTCGAGCTCGGTCTGGGGCGACTCCCCCTCGGGCTCGTTCACGTTCGCGTACAGCACGTAGAACGCGAACGTGTTCCAGAGCGGCTTCAGGAACTGGCGAACGGACTCGCCGACCGTCTCGAGCGAGAAGCGGTACCCGTCCCAGGGCTGCTTCGAGGTGAAGTAGTACCAGCGAAAGGCATCCGCGCCGTGCGTGTCGAGCACGTCCCACGGCACGACCACGTTCCCCTTCGACTTCGACATCTTCTGCCCCTCGGGGTCCAGGATCAGCCCCAGGCAGAGGCACGTCTCGTAGGACGAGCGGCCGTGCAGCAGCACGGACACGGCGAGCAACGAGTAGAACCAGCCGCGCGTCTGATCGAGTGCCTCGCAGATGTAGTTCGCCGGGTAGCGCCGCTCGAACTTCTCCTGGTTGTGGAACGGGGCGTGCCACTGGGCGAACGGCATGCAGCCCGAGTCCCACCAGACGTCGATCAGGTCCGGCACGCGCCGCATCTCGCCGCCGCACTCGTCGCAGCGCAGCACCACCTCGTCGATGTACGGGCGGTGCAGGTCGCCGGGCGGTGTGCCGCCGCGCTGGCGCATCTCCTCGAGGGAGCCCACGCAGACGACGTGCGACTCGTCGTCCGTGCAGCGCCACACCGGCAGCGGCGTGCCCCAGTAGCGCTCGCGGGACAGCGCCCAGTCGACGTTGTTCTCGAGCCATTTGCCGAAGCGCCCGTGCTTGATGTGCTCGGGGTACCAGTCGATCGTCTCGTTGGCGGCGAGGAGCCGGTCCTTGACCTCGGTCGTCCGGGCGTACCAGTTCGTCTTGGCGTAGTAGATCAGCGGCGTGTCGCAGCGCCAGCAGTGCGGGTAGGCGTGCTCGTGCTCGCCCGCCTTGAACAGGCGGCCCGACTCGCGGAGGGCATCGACGATCAGGGGGTCCGCCGCGCGCACGTTCATTCCGGCGAAGGGGCCGGTCCGGTCGTCGAAGGTCCCGTCCGGGCGCACCGGGTTGTGGATCGTCACGCCGTTCTCGCTCGCGAGGCGGAAGTCGTCCTCCCCGAAGGCCGCACCGGTGTGCACGACGCCGGTTCCGTCCTCGATCGACACGAAGTCCCCCGGGAGGACGGTGTGCCCGCGCGGGCCGTAGTCGGTCAGGTACGGGAAGGGCGCCTCGTAGCGGAGGCCGAGCAGCGCCGAACCCGGCATCCGCTCCTCGATCTCGGCCCGCTCGCCCAGGACCCGCTCGACGAGCGCCTCCGCGAGGATGAGGCGGTCTCCGTTCGCGCGGGCTCGCACGTAGGTGACCTCGGGGTCCACGGCGATCGCGGCATGCGGGACGAGGGTCCAGGGCATCGTGGTCCAGGCGAGAAGCGACACGTCCGGGTCGTCCCGCAGCGGGAACTTCACGTACACGGACGGGTCGACCACGTCGCGGTAGCCGAGCGCCACCTCGTGGCTCGACAGCGCGGTGCCGCAGCGCGGGCAGTAGGGCACGACCCTGTGGCCCTCGGTCAGAAGCCCCCTCTCCCAGACCTCCTTGAGCGACCACCAGACCGACTCGATGTAGTCGTTGTCGAGTGTGAAGTAGGCGTCGCCGGTGTCGATCCAGAAGCCGATCCGCTCCGTGAGGTCGTCCCACTCGTCGATGTAGCGCAGCACGGACTCGCGGCACTTGGCGTTGAACTCGGCAACCCCGTAGCGCTCGATGTCGTGCTTGGTGGTGAAGCCGAGCTCCTTCTCGATCTCGAGCTCCACCGGCAGACCGTGGCAGTCCCAGCCCGCCTTGCGCGGCACGAAGTGGCCCTGCATGGTCTTGTAGCGCGGGAACACGTCCTTGAAGACCCGCGAGAGGACGTGGTGCGACCCGGGCCTGCCGTTGGCCGTGGGCGGGCCCTCGTAGAAGACGAACGGCGGGGCTCCCTCACGCCGGCGGATCGACTCGTGGAAGACGTCGCGCGCGCGCCACCGCTCGAGCACCTTCTGCTCGAGGGCAGGGAAGGACTGCGCCGAGTCGACGGGGGCGTAGCGGGCCACGAGCGGTCGATTCTAGGGTCGCTCAGGCGGCGAGCTTGCGGCAGAGCTCCGCGAGGCTGCGCTTCTCGCCCTCGTCGAGGGCGCCGAACGCGCGCGTCACCCGGTCCGAGTGCGCTGGGAAGAGCCGCTCGACCAGGTCGCGGCCGGCGGCGGTCAGCGCGACCACGACGAGGCGGCGGTCGTCCGGGGGGCGCCGGCGCGCCACGAGGCCGCGCCCCTCGAGCGTGGCGGTCACCTCGGTCGCGTTCGGCTTCGACCAGCCCAGGCGCCGCCTCAGGGTCTTCAGCTCGAGCACGCCGCCGGCCGTGGTGAGCACGACCAGGGCGGAGAAGCCGGCCGCGGAGACGCCCTCGCGCTCCAGCTCCGCCGCCAGCCTGCGACGCACGGCCGACTCCGCGCGCAGCAGCGCCTGCAGCGCGCGGTGGGCGAGCGGATCGCCGAGCTCCAGCGACATGCCGGGCGCCACTGTAGGCGCGCGATCGGATGGGATCGCGCGGGGGAGGCGAACCGCGTGGGCTGGGCTACCCCGCTTGCCGGTTGGGCCGGACCGGGATCCGCGTGGGGGCGGTTTCCTCCTCGGCGTCGGAGACCACGAGCACCTGCTCCAGGCGCCCGCTGTCCACGTAGGCCTTCAGGCGGTCGACGGCCTCGATCGGGGTGCTTCCGAGCGAGGGGATCCCGTGGTCGCCCGTGACCGGCATCGCCTCGCGGTATTCGAACACGGGCGCCGCCGAGCCGACCTGGCGCACCGTGTAGACCAGGCGTCCGACCACCTCCAACGTGGCGTCGCCGCCGCAGAACACGAACGCCGTCGGGTCGATCGCTCGGATCGCCCGCACGACGCGCTCGGGCGGCAGGTCGAAGGCGAGCAGCATCGTGCGGAAGCCCGAGCGGCGCAGGCAGAGCTCGAGCGCCTGCACGTGGAGCGACTCGAGGTCGAGCTTGTGGCTCGAGTCGAACAGCAGCACGCCCTGGGGGCGGCTCGCGGGCGCCACCACTCGGCGGGAGGCGTGCAGCCAGCCGGTGCCCCACCTGAACGCGACCTCGCGCTCGGCGTCGCGTCCGTCGCGTTCGCTCGCGAGCTCGAGGCCCGGCAGCAGCACCTCCTCCACGGAACGCTCGACCGATCGGACGGCGAGGCTCTCCTCCATGACGCGGTCGGCCAGCGTCTCGTCGAAGTGGTCCCACGCGTCCACCAGCCGACTCGGCGAGCTCGGCCCCTCGCCGCGCTGCCGGGCGAGCTCGATGGCGGAGGAGATGTTGTGAGTCTCGAGCAGGGCGCGGCGCAGTGACTCGAGCTCGGCGAGGTCGTACTGCCGATGCCCGCCCTGCGTGCGTCGCGGCTTCGGGTAGCCGAAGCGGCGCTCCCAGCTGCGCAGCGTGTTCGGACTCACGCCGAGGAGCTCGGCCGCCGCATTCGTCCTGATACCGCTCACTTCACCTCCCTCACGTGCGAGTCACAGCAGCTGTGCGTCATTACTTCGCAGGTCGCCCGCCCCAGTTGGAGGTGTGCCGTGCACATGCACGGGTTTCCCGTCCGACGCCCAACGACTTGATGGAGGTTTCAGCCCGCTCAAGAGACGTCACGCACGCAGTGCAGAGGTTATTGCACCCATCCGCCGCAGGCACGGGCGCGGCGGAGAGCCGCCTCAGCGGCGTCCGAACTGGCTCGGCTCAACCGTGACGAGCGCTGCTCGCGGCGGCCCGCATGTGGCGATGCGTGCGGCGAGCATGCCGACCTCCTCGGAGTTCGGCGCGGTGACGCGGAGCGGCATGATGACCGGATCGCAGGCCCGCTGGGCGGCGAGGCCGGCGTGCCGGGCGAGCTGGTCGTCGCCCAGTGGGCTGGTGACCAGGTCGAGCAGGTGGTTCCCCACGACCTGCTCCTCGGGACCGAAGATCCTCTCTCCGGCCTGGCTCACGGCGGCCACGCCGAGATCGTATGTGCAGATCAGGAAGGCGGCGGCGTCACCCGGGAGCGCGTCCCGGGAGCAGGTCAGTAACACGCCCATCTCACAGCGCTCACAGATTCGCCGGCGCAGTTCGGGCCGCCCGGCGGGCTCGTCCGCTGGATGGCCGCAGCGCGAGCAAAAGCGGATCGGCTTGGGCCGATCGTCTCCTGTCGGTACCCACGACCGGTCGATCCGGATGAGAGCCGTCACGCCCGGCGATGAGAACACGTAAAGGAAGAGGTCGGTCCCATCCAATGCTCAATGCACGAGTTCGGATCTGAACTCCGTGCGAAATGGCGAAATTGGCACCGCATGGCTGGCCTCAATGGCGCGGCTATAGCCTTACTCCCCATGGCAACCAAGCAGGAGCTCTGGGGCTTGGAGACGGGCAAGGCGGTCGAGAACTTCCGGGTTTCGGGCGAGCGAATGCCGGGGCCGGTGGTGCGCTGGCTGGGCCGGATCAAGGCGGCCGCGGCACGAGTGAACGCCGAGCTCGGACTGCTCGACGCGGACGTCGCCGAGCGCATCGCGCGAGCCGGCGACGAGGTGGCGAACGGCGAGCACGACGACCAGTTCCCGATCGACGTCTTCCAGACCGGCTCCGGGACGTCCTCGAACATGAACGCCAACGAGGTCATCGCCAACCTCGCCGGCGAGGGGGTCCACCCGAACGACCACGTGAACATGGGGCAGTCGTCCAACGACGTCTTCCCCTCGGCGGTCCACCTGGCGGCCGTCGACGCCGTGCAGACCGATCTGCTCCCCGCGCTCGAGCGGCTCGCCGGCTCCTTCCGGGTGAAGGCCGACGAGTGGGCCGACGTGGTCAAGGCCGGCCGGACCCACATGATGGACGCCGTCCCCGTCACGCTGGGACAGGAGTTCGGCGGGTACGCGGCGCAGATCATGCTCGGCCGCGACCGCGTGCGTGACGCGCTTGGGCGCGCCGCTCAGATCCCCCTCGGCGGCACCGCCACCGGCACCGGCCTCAACACGCATCACGAGTTCGGCGAGCGGGTGCGCCGGGAGCTCGGCCTCGGGGAGGCGCCGCTCGACCGCTTCGAGGCTCAGGCAAATCGCGACGCCCTGGTCGAGCTGCACGGGGCGCTCAAGGTGGTCGCCGTGTCGCTCACGAAGATCGCGAACGATCTCGTCCTGATGGGCTCGGGGCCGCGCACCGGGCTGGTCGAGCTCCGGCTGCCAGAGCTTCAGAAGGGCTCGTCGATCATGCCCGGCAAGGTCAACCCGGTGATCCCCGAGGTCGTGCTCCAGGTGGCCGCGCAGGTGATCGGAAACGACACAGCGGTCACGGTCGCCGGCACCCAGGGCGCGTTCGAGCTCAACGTGCGGGTGCCGATGATCGCCCGCAACCTGTTCGAGTCGATCCGGATCCTCTCCGCGGCGTCGCGGCTGCTGGCGGAGCGGTGCGTCGACGGCCTCGAGGCGAACGAGGAGGCGTTGCGCCGGCACGCCGAGTCCACGCCCGCCATCGCGACGGCGCTCAACCCGTACATCGGCTACGACCGCGGGACCGAGATCGTGCAGGAGGCCGTGGCCTCGCGGCGCACGATTCGCGAGGTGGCGCTCGAGAAGGGCGTGGACGAGGAGACGCTCGAACGGGCGCTCGACCTGCGCGCGATGACGCGCGGAAACCGACCGTAGGCGCCCGGCTCAGCGCGGCGGTCGGCAGGCGTCGATCCGGGCGTGCGCGTAGGAGTCCGGATCGGCGCAGGTCATGCGCACCACGCGCGCCGCGGTGCTCGACAGCAGGTAGGGCATCGGATCGACCGGCGTGTTCCACTTCCGCACCTCGAAGTGGAGGTGGGGACCGGTCGAATAGCCCGTCGAGCCCACGTAGCCGACCCGTGTGCCGCCGGAGACCGGCTCGCCCACGTACGAGGTAATCCGCGACAGGTGCGCGTACCAGGTCGTGTAGCCGAGCCGGTGCTGGACCACCACGAGGTTGCCGTAGCCGCCCGTGTTCCAGCCGGCGAAGATCACCGTTCCGACCCCGCCGGCGCCCACCCGTGTGCCGTACGCCACCGGGAAGTCGATCCCCGCGTGCGTGCGCCCGCCCGCGCGCGGGGCGCCGAAGCCGTCCCCGATCGGCCCCGGCACCGGGCGGAAGAAGCGCAAGTCTCCCACCGGGACCGTGGTCGGGGTGTTGGAGGACGTGCCGCGCCCTCGCAGCGCCGCGACGGTGGCCGGGCCCGCGACCCCGTCCACGGTCAGCCCGTTCGCCGACTGGAAGCTCGTCACGGCGCGGTGCGTCCCGGGGCCGAACACTCCGTCCACCCCGCCCGGCGGGTACCCGTGCTTCTGGAGCCGGAACTGGAGCGCCGCGACGTCCCAGCCGCGGTTGCGCCTATGGAGCATCCGGGAGCCGAGCGGTCGGGCCCCGATCGCGCGCTTGGTCTGAGGCCCGGCGATGCCGTCGACCAGCAGGTTCCTGCGCCGCTGGAAGCGCCGCACCCCGCGGGTCGTGTACGGCCCCTTCATGCCGTCCACCGCGATCGGGTAGAGCCCGCGGTATTTCAGGGCAGCTTGCAGCGCGGCCACCTTGGCGCTGCTCGCGGCGGCCTCCCCCGGGGAGGCGGCAACTGCGAGCACCCATGCCATTAGGACCGCGCCGGTCACGGACCAGACGCGACGCATGCCCGTCAGGCTTGCGAAAGAAGCCCCTGCGTGCAAGGGCATGCACGAGATCCTGCGGAGCAGCCAGGACGGCTGCTATGAGGCGACCTCAGAGGTTGACGGGAATCTCGCGCCAGTCCGAGACCGTGCCCCTGTCAGGGCGACGACTTCATCGATGGCGACAACCCTTCCCGCCGCCCCCCGGGCCGCTGCCCTTCCCGCCGGGCGGCAACGACGACACCTGCACAGGCGGGCAGGGAACGGACGACATCCTCAACAGCGAGACAACGGCGCCCTAGCCGCGGCAACCGGTCGGGCCGCGCCGGCTACCCCCCGGTAGTCGGCGCGGTCGTGTGCCGCAATTCCGGCCATGAAACTTCTCTGAGGGGCCTCTCTGGTCGGGGTGTCCGGGGTTGGTCGTAGGTTCGGGCGTTCCGGGACGAGGGGCTCTCTGGGAGAACGCGGGATGGGTAGGCCGTTTGCGCGATGGGCTGTGAGCCCGTGCTTTTCCGTGGCCGCCCCTGCGACTGGCCCGGATGTGCTGAGAGCACGAATCCGTCGGTGTCGTTTGCCCAGCTGCTCTCCCGCGTTATCGATCGAGAGGAGGTCGCCGTGAGATACGTCGGCTTGGACGTCCACCGTGAGTTCTGCGAGGTGGCGATCGCGGAGGAGGGGCGGGTGCGCTCGGCGGGGCGGATACGGACTCGCCGGGCGGAGCTCGAGTTGTTTGCGCAGAGCCTCGGCTCGGATGACGAGGTGGCGCTGGAGTCGACGGGCGGCGCCGTGGCGATCGCCCGCATTTTGCGACCGCGGGTGGCGCGGGTGGTGATCGTCAACACGAAGGGGCTGCGCCAGATCTCGGAGGCCAAGGCGAAGACCGATCGGCTCGACGCGCGCCGGCTGGCGGAGCTGCTGGCCGCGGGCTATGTGGCCGAGGTCTGGTGCCCGGACGAGCAGACCTGGGCGCTGAGGCGTTTGGTGGCGCGGCGGGCGCAGCTGGTGCGCCAGCGCAGCCGGGCCAAGAACGAGATCGCCGCTGCGCTGCAGCGCAATCTGCTCGACCGCCCCGGCGTCTACGACGTCGCCGGCGAGCGGGGCCGGCGCTTTCTTAGGGGCGTCTGGCTGCCCGACGACGAGCGCCAGACCGTCGAGGGCTGTTTGCGCCAGCTCGATTTCCTCGACCAGGAGATCGCCGCGGTCAACCGCGCGCTGGCGGAGGTGGCGGTCGGTTCCCAGCAGATTCGCCGGCTGATGACCGTGCCGGGAGTCAACCTGCACACCGCGGCGACGTTCATGGCCTGCGTCGGCGACATCGGCCGCTTTGACGATCCGGGCAAGCTCGTCTCCTACCTCGGGCTCGATCCCAGCGTCCGCCAGTCCGGCGAAGAGCCGGCACGCCACGGCCACATCTCAAAGGAGGGCGCAGCAGAGGCCAGGCACATGCTCTGCGAGGCGGCCTGGATCGTGGTCCGCTACCCGAGCCCGCTCAGGGCCTTCGCCGAGCGGATCAGGGCCCGTCGCGGTGCCGGTATCGCCACGGTCGCGGTCGCCCGCAAGCTCGTGGTGCTGTTCTGGCAACTGCTCACCACCGAGCAGGACTACGCCTTCGGCAGACCCACGCTAACCCGCAAGAAGCTCCGCCAACTCGAGCTCGCCGCCGGCGCCCCACACGGCACCGGCCAGCCCGGCGTCTGGGCCGCCAACAAAGCGCTGCGCCAGGCAGAGCTCGAACTCGCCCGCCAAGCCGAGACCGCCTACCGGCGCCTCATCACCGACTGGCAGCCGACAAAGGGCGCGGGCGCGACACCGGGACGCGCATCTCAAGGCCGTCAAAGCGGCAAGCAGCGCGGCAAGGCCTCAGTCCCAAACCCTGCGCTTTAGCTCGTCGTCGCCCGCGCCAACAGAACTCTTGCAAGGAGCGGCCCACCCGTCCAGGCGAACTTGACTTACATCCGTCCTGCAAAGCGACACTCACGCCCTCACTCACGGAGTGCTGGAGGCAGGCGGATGCGCAAGCGGAGGCGTGACGAGGGAACGCGGCGCGGAGGGGTCAGGGCGCCTATGCAGTTCGTATGCAGCCGCCGGGACACGAGGGGTCTGGCGGCGCGGATGCTCCGGCAATCGCTCCTGCGACTGTCGAGCGGATTAGGGTGATGCGTGCCGCCGGTAAGAGCCTCGCTGCGATAGCAGCCGCCCTTGACTCCGACGGCGTCCCGACCGCCCACGGCGGAAACAGGTGGTGGCCCTCGACGGTCGGCTCGGTTCTCGCCCGCGCGAGTGGCCAAATATCGCCTCGGGGCAAGAGCAAGCATCCGCCGATCAGTCGCGAGACACCCGCTCCTACGCCGACCCCGACTTGTTCGCCAGATAGAAGTTGAACACGAATCGCCAGGACAGGCGCGAGCCGGCGAGGATCTGGAGGGACTCGCGACGAAACCGCTCGCGGCGTGCCGAGTCGAGTCGTTCCAGCCTCGATGCGATCAGGGGCCAGCCCAGCGACCAAGCCAGGGCCTCGTCGGCGTCGGCGAAGTTGCCGTCGAAGGACTCGCTCCTGAACGAGACGTTGGCGAAACCGGCACGGCGCAGGACCGAGCCGCCTCGCTCGGGGCTCTGCCAGGTCGCCTCGTCGAGCGACTCACTCGGGGCCGGAGCGCCGTAGCGGTCGAGCAGCTCGTCGATCCCGTCCTCGGGAAAGCGGCTGCCCTCCCCCCAGGCCGAGGCGACGAACCGTCCAGCCGGACCGAGGACGCGGAGGATCTCTCGCAGCGCCCTGTCGCGGTCGGCGAAGTGGGACACGGCCAGGCCGCAGGTCACGGCGTCAAAGCTGCCGTCCTTGAACGGAAGCGCACGCGCATCCGCGCGCCGGAAGTCGAGCTCCGGCGAGAGCTCGCTCGCGACAGCCAGCATCCCCGGCGAGCGATCGACCCCGACCACGGATGCTCCTCGCCTCGCCGCAGCTCGGGCAGCGGTGCCGGTTCCGGTCGCCACGTCCAGCAGACGCTTGCCCGGGCGAGCGCCGGCCAGCTCGGTGAGCCGCGCGCTGGCGCCGGCGAGCGTCGGGTCAAGGCGCGTCGCATACCCGGCGGCGTAGGCGTCATACGGCTGCTGCCGAAGCGGGCGTGACATCAGCGTCCTCGTCGCTTGAGCGTAGCCCGGATCGACAACCGAGCCTGCCGCCCTTTCGTCAACCCCGGGTGCCTCTCAGTCATGGACGCAGGTGCCCACACGCGACGACGAACGGGAAGCGCCACCGGGCCGGACCCGTCGTGTCCGGTGCATAGGCACGACATCGGCGCCTGCGCGCTCCCGATCCGAGGGATCCCGAGCACCGTCGCTGTCGCAACGAGGCACATCCGAGAGCGCGGCCAATCCATGCCGGCTATCGCGACTCGCGCATTGCGACAGCGACGGGCGTCAAACTCCTCTCCGTCGTGGTGCCTATGCACCCGGGTCGCACTGGCGAGCCGTTTGGTACTCCTACTGATCGTCCGCTGCGGGAGCCAGCGCGAGGTCTGGGCTGGCTGCTGCTTCGACTGCTCGGGCCGCTTGCGGTCGGCCGCGCTGGCGGCCAGAGGCTGCAGCGCTGATTCGCCCTTCGGTCCACGACGTGTGTCCAAATGCGCGGCCATGCTGCGTCGTGTTGACAAAGTCAACGAGGAGGGATGATGTCCCAATACATGCTTTTGCTGTATGCGACCGAGGAAGAGGAGCTCGCAGACCGCGGGGCCGAGATGCCGATGTGGTTGGAGCTGAACCGGAGCCTCGAGGAGGCCGGGTTGTTGGCTGCGACCGGACGCCTGCGCCCGACTACGACCGCCACGACCGTCACCGCGATGTCCGGCGAGACGGAGCTCACGGACGGCCCGTTCGCGATCACTAAGGAGGTGGTCGTGGGCTACTACCTGATCGAGTGCGAGAACCTCGATCAGGCCTTGGGCGTGGCCAAGCGGATCCCGCTGATCCGATACGGACGCGTCGAGGTCCGCCCCGTCATGGACCTGTCGATTGAGTGATCCGACGGCGGATGCGGTCGCCCGCGCGTTTCGCGACGAGCGGGCGGCCGTGCTGGCGACTCTGATTCGCCATGTGGGCGATTTCCAGCTGGCCGAGGACGCGGTCCAGGACGCCTACGCGGCGGCGCTCATGACGTGGCCGCGCGACGGCGTTCCGGCGAATCCGGGCGCGTGGCTCACGGTCGTGGCGCGGCGGAGCGCGATCGATCGCCTGCGCCGCGACCGCTCGGTGGCTGATCGTGCCGAGCGCCTTGCAGAGCTCGTCCGCCTCGACCAGCAGGAGCACCGGGCCGTGATCGAGGAGAGCTCGATCGTCGATGATCGCCTGCGGCTGATCTTCACCTGCTGCCACCCGGCGCTGGATGTGTCGGCTCGCGTGGCGCTGACGCTGCGCGCGCTCGGTGGCCTCACGACCGGCGAGATCGCGCGCGCGTTTCTGGTTGCCGAGCCGACGATGGGCAAGCGGATCGTGCGGGCCAAGCGGAAGATCGCCGACGCCCGGATCCCGTACGAGGTGCCCGGCGACGAAGAGCTGCCGGATCGACTGCGCGGGGTGCTCCGCGTCGTCTATCTGATCTTCAACGAGGGCTACTCCGCGACTGAGGGCGACCGGCTCCTGCGCGAAGAGCTGTGGAACGAGGCGATCCGGCTCCGCCC
>Ga0081538_10000585_pt1 | contig 40447 bp, 25 predicted proteins | sample TabmetS5T2R1_FD_71022 | JGI IMG/M metagenome (GOLD analysis project Ga0081538, IMG submission 71022) | Tabebuia heterophylla rhizosphere microbial communities from the University of Puerto Rico - S5T2R1 | ecosystem: Host-associated > Plants > Roots > Rhizosphere ... | reverse complement strand
CCGGCGCGTTCGCCGCCGGCTTCCTCGGTTCGATGGTGGGTCTGGTGCTGGGCAGCCTCCGCCTCCCCGCGGTCCTGCTCGCGTCAGGGAGCACGGCTGCCGCGGCGGGGACGAACATCGCCGTCAGCGCCCTCGCGGCGCTGAGCGGCGGCGTCACGCACGCCCGGGCCGGGCGGGTGAGCTGGCGCATCGTCGCCTGGATGACCCCGCCTTCGGTCCTCGGGGCGTTCGCGGGCGGGTACTTCGCGCATCTCGTCCCCGGCCGCCTGCTGCTCGCCGCCATCGCGGTGGTGCTTGCCTGGAGCGGGCTCGACCTGCTCTTCCAGCTTCGGGCGGCGCCCGACTCGCACCGGCCGCGCCTGGCCGCCGCAGTCTCGGGTGCGCTGATCGGGCTCCTCGGAGGAGCGGTCGGGCTCATCCTGGGGACGCTGCGCATGCCCGCGCTCCTCCGCAGCGTCGGCCTTCCGCCCCACAGCGCTGTGGGGACGAACCTCGTGGTCGGGTTCTTCCTCGGCGTCGCCGGGTTCGCCGGCCACCTCATCCGCTCGGAGGTGGAGTGGCTCGTCCTCGCCGTCGGCGTCGCGGGCGCGGTCCCGGGCGCGTGGCTGGGCGCCCGCGCGACAGGCCGGCTCGACGAGCTCGCGCTCAAGCGGCTGATCGGAATCACGCTCCTCGCGGTCGCGGTCGCGATCGCCGTCACCGCTGCGGTCGGCTAGGAGCTAGGAGAGCCTGAGGAAGCGGCGGATCGCCAGCAGCAGGCGCTGGTCCCAGAGGAGGATCTGCTCGGGGTCGGACGCGGCGCGACTCGTGGCCGGGCCGCGGGCGCGGAGCCCCGCGGCGACCGCGATCGAGAAGGCCGCAGCCAGGATGCCGAAGCCGAGCTCCTGGCGGAGGTGGGAGAGGCCTTCGATCCGCGGCCCCACGAACGGTATGACGCGGGCGCGCTCGGGCTCGCTCGACTCCACGACCGTCGTGGCAGGAACGGTGGTCGTGGGCGCGGAGACCGGGGGAGCAGGCGTGGCGCTCGGCGGGGGCGGCGTGGTGGCGGAGGAGGTCGGAGGCGCGGCCGGTGGGACCGTCGGGGTGGCCAGCGTGGTCGGCCGGGAAGCGGGCCTGCCCTTCGAGACCGTGAGGCCGATCTTCGACCCGGCGGGCCTGAGGCCGCTCGCTGCGCCCGCGATGACCCTTCCCTTGGGGACGCTCGCGGACGCCTTGTACGTGATCTTGCCGGCCTTGAAGCCGCGCGTCGCCAGCGCCCCCTTCGCCGCGGCGACGGTCAGTTTGACGAGCTTGGGGACGACCTTGAGGCTGCCGGTCTTCGGGCCGACGTTGCCGGCCGCATCCACGGCGGCGACCTGGAAGGCCCGCTTGTCGGTCAGCTTGAACGGGCCCATCGACGCCGAGCGGGACGAGCCGCCGACCGTCTTGACGACCGCGCCGTTCGCGTAGATCCGGTAGGCGGAGACCAGCCCGGAGTTGTCGCCGGCCGCCGTCCACGAGAGCGAGAACGTGCCGCGCGTGACGGTGCCCTTGAATCCCCCCGGCTTCGTCGGCGGCTGAACGTCCTCGAGCAGCGTGAAGAACGAGAGGTGGCGCGTGAGGATCCGGACGTTGCTGCCGTCGTATTCGAAGCCGTCGTTCCACGAGGCGGGCAGTGAGCTCCCCGGGATCTGCGCGATCGGCCGCCAGGCGCCGCTCTCGAACACCGCGGGGATCACGTGGGCCTGGGTGTTGTCGATCTCGATCTGGAGCGGGAGCGCGAAGGACGTGACGGTCGATCCGTCAAGCGCCCAGTAGGCGGTCACGTCGAGCACCTCGCTTGCGGGCTGGAAGCCGCCGGCGCCTCCCGAGGTCGGCTGCGGGTCGATGCGGAGGACGAGCCAGTCGCCTGCCGGCGCGCCCGTCCACGCCCCTCCCGGGACCGTCACTGTGGTCGTGTCGCTCGCCGAGCGCAGGGACATGGAGGTCGATTCGGAGTTCTTCTCAACGTACGGGTAGTCGGCGGTCGAGCCCGACCACGTGGTGAAGTGGATGCGGATCGGTTGCCGGTTGCCGGCGAGGTCCTGGAGCTCGCCGGCCAGGACGTGCGGTCCGGCGGCGAACGCCTGCGTATAGGTCACGGTGTTGCCCGCGACGGTCGGCGCCGGTGCAGCCGCGCCGTCGATCTGCGCGTTGGCGATGCCTGCCAGGTCCTCGCCCGCGACCACCGTGAGCGACGAGGCCGAGGCGAGCGTGGTCCCGTCGGCCGGGGTCGAGGAGGTGAGGCTCGGCTTCGTGTTGTCCACGCGCCGGTTCGAGACCAGGGCGGAGGTGGTCGAGTTGCCAGCGTTGTCGGTCACCCGGACGCGGAGGTCGTAGAGGCCGTCGGCGACGCTCGTGGTGTTCCAGGAGGCCGCGACCGGCGTCCAGGAGCCCGCTCCGGCGGGCGAGCGCTCGAAGCCGACCGTTGCGACTCCCGAGCCGGCGTCGGTGGCGTTCGCGCTGAGCGTGACCGTGCCGCGGAGGTATGCCCCGGGGTCGACCATCGTGGCGCCGGGGGCCGTGTTGTCGACGACCCGGTCTTCGACGACGCCCGACGGGCTGGAGTTGCCCGCGTTGTCGGTAACGACGATCCGCAGGTCGTAGACGCCGTCGGCGAGCGCGGTCGTGTCCCACTCGACGCCGTACGGGTCGCTCGTGTCGATGCCGAGCGACGTCCACGAGCCGGCGTCGGCGGGCGAGACGTGGAAGTCGACGCTCTGGACGCCGGCGCCCGTGTCGGTCGGAGTGGCGCTCAGGGCGATGGTGCCGCGCAGGAACTGGCCGGGGTCGGCGAGACCGCCGCCGGGCGGCGTCGCGTCGATCGTCCATGTGTACGTGGCCGGGGTGGCGTCGACGTTGCCCGCCGGGTCGGTCGCGCGCACCCGGAAGGTGTGGCTGCCGTCGGCCAGGCCGCTGTAGGCCTGCGGGCTCGTGCAGGGGGCCCAGGCGCCGGCGTCGAGGCGGCACTCGAAGGTCGAGCCGTCCTCGCTCGCCGAGAAATCGAAGCTCGGGGCGGGGCTGGCGCTCGGGTCGCTCGGGGCTGCGTCGACGGTGGTCTCCGGGGCGACCGTGTCGACCGTCCAGCCGAAGGTGGCGGGCGTCGGGTCGACGTTGCCGGCCGCGTCGGTCGCGCGGACGTGGAAGGCGTGGTTGCCCTCGCTGAGGCCGGTGTAGCCCTGCGGGCTCGAGCAGGCGCCCCAGGCGCCGCCGTCGAGGCGGCACTCGAAGGTCGCGCCGCCCTCGCTGGCGCTGAAGGCGAAGCTCGCGCTCGTGCCCGCGCTGGGATCGGACGGGGCGGAGTCGATCGTGGTCGCCGGCACGGTGCGGTCGATCGTGACGTTGACGACGTCCGAGCCGGTGTTGGAGGCGGTGTCCGTGACGACGGCGCGCAGCGCGCGGTTCCCGTCGGGGTCGACGGGCCACGAGGCCTCGTAGGGAGCGGTGGCGTCGGTGCCGAGCGAGACCCAGGAGCCGCCGGAGCAGTCGACGCTCGCGTCCGAGCAGCGGAAGAGCTCGGTGCTCGCGACGTCGCCGTCGGGGCTCGTCGCGCGGACGGTGTACGGGTCGGAGTCGGACGCGTTCACGAATCCGCTCGGCTGCGCGATCGAGACGGACGGCTCGCCGGCGTCGACGACCCACGTGTACGACTCGGGGGTCGTCTCCTGGTTCCCCGCCGTGTCGGTGGCACGGACGTCGAACGTGTGGCTGCCGTCGAGGAGCGGGCCGATCGTCGCAGGGCTGGCGCAGCCGCTCCAGGCGCCGCCGTCCAGACGACACTGGAAGCTCGAGCCGCCTTCGCCGGCCGTGAACTCGAAGGTGGCGGTCGGGTCGTTGGTCGGGTCGGCTGGGACGACGGTGAAGGACGAGTCCGGAGCGACCGTGTCGACCGTCCACGCGTAGGAGGCGGGGCTGCCGTCGACGTTGCCCGCTGCGTCGGTCGCGCGCACCTGGAACGTGTGGCTCCCGTCGACGAGGAGGCCGACGGTCTCGGGGCTCGTGCAGGCCGCCCAGGCACCGGCGTCGAGGCGGCACTCGAAGGTGGAGCCGCTCTCGCTCGCCGAGAAGGCCAAGCTAGGCGCGTCGTCGTTGGACGGGTCGGGCGGGACGCTGTCGAGCGACGTGTCCGGGGCGGCGGTGTCGATCCCCCACGTGTGGGAGGCTGGGGTGCCGTCGACGTTGCCCGCTGCGTCGGTCGCGCGCACCTGGAAGGTATGGCTGCCGTCTGCCAAGCCCGCGTAGCTCCGCGGGCTCGTGCAGGCCGCCCAGGCGCCGCCGTCGAGGCGGCATTCGAAGGTCGCGCCGCCCTCGCTCGCCGAGAACTCGAAGGTGGGGGAGGCATCGGAGCTCGGGTCGCCGGGAGCGACGTCGATGGTCGTCTGGGGCGCCGTGAGGTCGACCTTCACGGTGCTCGTCGGGAGCGTGTAGATCGCTTCGTTCCCCACCCGGTCGGAGACCCGGTAGCGGTAACGGGCGCACGTCGAGTCGGGCACCGTGTCGGGGCTCGTGACCGCGCTCCAGCCGCCGACGAACGGGCCGCAGACGCCGCCGGTGAGGGCGGTGGTGCGCCGCTCGAGGACGCCGGAGCCCGAGTCGAGGCCGGAGAGGGCGTCCGCGCCGGGGTCGGCCGTGATCGTGACCGTGCCGTCGGCGTCGTAGCCGTCGGGGTAGGTGACAGAACCGCCCGCGGGCGGGGCCGTATCGGGCGTGACCGAGAACGTGTTGCTCGAGGTGTTACCGGCCACGTCGTACGCAGTGACGGTCTGGGAGCCCGCGAGGTCGTCCAAGTCGTATGTGGCGGAGTACGGGCTCGTGGTGTCCTCGACGCCGTCGGGGAAGACGAGCTTGTCGATGCCCGAGCCGTCGTCCAAGCTCGTCGCCGAGACTTCGTACGTGTCGGCCTCGTTTGTGTTGACGAAGATCTCGCCGCCGCTCACGTCCGCGTGCGGGCTCGACTCCGAGAGGGAGATCGACGGCGTGCCCGGATCGGTCTGGTCGATGCGGATCGTCGCGAAGGCCGTGGGCACGGGCTCGGCGTTGCCGACGTTGTCCACCGAGAAGTACCGGATCGGGTACACCCCGTCGGCCGTGAGCTCGATGGAGGTGCCCTCGGCCGAGCTCGTCGTCGGGACGCTGCCGTCGGTCGTGTAGTAGGTCGTTGCAACGCCCGAGCGCGGGTCCGTCGGGGTCAAGGTGACGGTGACGGGCGCCGTCTGCCAGGCCGAGCCGATCGAGCCCGTGTCGTCCGTCGTGGAGGGCGCCGAGACGTCCTCGGTCACCTCGAAGTCGGACGAGGCCGTGTTGCCCGCCCGGTCGTGGGCGGTGACGGTCTCGCTGCCGAGCAGGTCGTCCAGGTCGTAGGTCGCCGAGTAGGGCTCGCTCGTGTCGTCGACCCCGCCGGGGAAGACGACCTTGGCGATGCCCGAGACGGCGTCGGAGGTGGACGCCTCGACGTCGTAGGAGCCCGACTCGTCCGTGTTCACGAAGATCTCGGTGCCGACGGCGTGGGCGTAGGGGCTCGACTCGTCCAGCGTGAGCACCGGCGCGGCCGGGTTGACGAGGTCGACCTTGACGACGTGCCCCGAGGTGTAGGCGGCCTCGTTGCCGACGCGGTCGGAGACCCGGTAGCGGTACTGGGCGCAGAGGCCCGAGCTGATCGTGTCCGGGCTGGTCACGGTGTTCCAGCCGCCGGCGAACGGATCGCACGTGCCGTCGGAGAGCGCGGCGGTCCGCCGCTCGAGCACCGCCGAGGCCGGAGCGACGCCGGAGAGCGCGTCCGTGCCGGCGTCGACCGCGACGGTCACGTCGCCGTCGGCGTCGTAGCCGTTCGGGTAGTCGACCGAGCCGCCGCTGGGCTCGGCCGTGTCCGGCGTGACCGTGAAGGGGCTCGACGCGGTCAGTCCGACGCCGTTGTACGCGGTCACGGTCTGGCCGCCCGAGAGATCGCCGAAGCCGTAGGAGGCCCGGTACGGGCTCGTGGAGTCGTCCGTCGGCCCGGGGAAGCGGATCTTGTCGATCCCGGAGACCGCGTCCGAGCTGGTCGCCTCGACGTCGTAGGTTCCCGTCTCGTCCGTGTTGACGAAAACCTCGGGACCGCTGATGTAGGTAAACGGGCTCGACTCGGAGAGCGTGACGGCCGGGGCCGAGGGGGCTGAATTGTCCACGGTGACGGTGCGTGTGGCGGAGGTGTGAGTGTTGCCGGCGTGGTCGATGGTGGTGACGCGCAGGTCGTGGTCGCCGTCGGTGAGGGGGGTGGTGTCCCAGGTGATGGTGTAGGGGGCGGTGGTGTCGGTGTCGATGGTCGTCCAGGGGCCGCCGCCGGCGGGTCTGCGCTGGAACTCGGCGGTGTCGACGCCGGAGCCCGCGTCGGCCGAGTCGGAGGACACGGCGAGCGTTCCGGTGACGAAGGAGCCGTCGGCGGGAGCGGTCGGCACTCCGGTCGGATTGGTGCGATCGACGGTGACGTTGACGACGTCGGTGCCGGTGTTGCCGGCTTCGTCCGTGGCGACTGCGCGCAGCGCGCGATTGCCGTCGGGGTCGATCACCCAGGAGGCCGAGTACGGCGCGGACGGGTCGACGCCCAGCGAGAGCCAGGAGCCACCCGAGCAGCCGCTGCTCGCGTCCGAGCAGCTGAAGAGCTCGACGTTCGCCACGTCGCCGTCGGGCGTCGTGGCGGTGACGGCGAAGGGATCGGCCGCAGCGCCGTTCACGAAGCCGGCGGGCGCGGTGACCGTGACGGTCGGAGCCGTGTTGTCGACTGTGACGGTGCGCACCGCCGACGTGAACGTGTTGCCGGCTTCGTCCGTCGTGACGAGGCGCAGGTCGTAGTCGCCGTCGGCGAGCGAGGTGGTGTTCCAGCTGACCGAGTAGGGACCGTTCGAATCGGTGTCGATCGTCGTCCAGGCGCCGCCGCCGGCCGGCCGCTGCTGGAACTCGGCGGTGTCGGCGCCGGAGCCGGCGTCGGCCGAGTCGGAGGAGACGGTCACCGACCCGCGCACCACCGCCGCGTCCGCCGGGGAGGTGAGGGAGCCGGTCGGATTCGTGTTGTCGACCTCGACGTCCTGGATCGCGGAGTCGAGCATGTTGCCGGCGCGGTCGGCGACCCGCACGAGCACGCGCACGTCGCCGTCCGCCGGCTGGCCCGTCCACGTGACGCTGTAGCCGGGGCCGGTCGTCGAGGAGCCGATGGGGGTCGAGGGCGTGCAGGAGGTGCCCGCGCAGTAGAGGTAGGTGAGCGACTCGACGCCGGAGGTCGCGTCGGCGCCGGAGCCGGTGAGCCCCTGGCCGTTCCGGATCGCGCCCGGAAGCACGTCCAGAATCGCGGTGCTCGGGGCGGTGTTGTCGACGGTGACGGTGCGTGTGGCGGAGGTGTGGGTGTTGCCGGCGTGGTCGGTGGTGGTGACGCGCAGGTCGTGGTCGCCGTCGGTGAGGGGGGTGGTGTTCCAGGTGATGGTGTAGGGGGCGGTGGTGTCGGTGTCGATGGTCGTCCAGGGGCCGCCGCCGGCGGGTCGGCGCTGGAACTCGGCGGTGTCGACGCCGGAGCCCGCGTCGGCCGAGTCGGAGGAGACGGTCACCGAGCTTCCGCGCAGGGCGGCGGCGTCCGCCGGCGCCGTCAGGGAGCCGGTTGGGTCGGTCGCGTCGAAGCCGAAGGTCCGGCTCGCAGGCGCCTCGGCGTTGCCCGCCTCGTCGGTCGCGAAGACGCGGACCGTGTAGTCGCCGTCGACGGGGAGGCTCGAGGCCGGGAAGGCGAACGACCAGTCGCCGCCGGCGAGCGACGTGCCGAGCAGCACCTCGGCACCCGACGAGAAGGCGGCGCCGTTCCAGTAGAGACCGGTCGAGACGCGCCGCACCGAGACCTGGACGTGGTCGACGCCCGAGCCGGACCCGTCCGCGTAGGTGCCGCAGAGGCCGCTCGTCGGGCAGCCTGCGTTCCAGCCGGCGACGTTGTACTCGCCCGCCGCGGCCGGAAAGGCGATCGTGGAGGAGGCGGCCGTCGTGTCGACGAGCCAGGTGAAGCCGGCGGGGCTGGTGTCGGTGTTGCCGGCGAGGTCGGTGGCCCGCGCCTGGAACGTGTGACTGCCGTCGGCGAGGCTCGAGTAGCTCTCGGGGCTGGTGCAAGCGCTCCAGGCACCCCCGTCGAGCCGGCACTCGAAGCTGGAGCCGCTCTCGCTCGCGGAGAAGTCGAAGTCGGCGGAGGTGGAAGCGGTCGGGTCGGCCGGGCTCGTGTCGATGGTGGTCTGCGGGGACGTCGTGTCGTAGGTGAACGTCCGGCTGGACGCATTCTCGGTATTGCCGGCGTCGTCACGCGCGCGGAGCCGGACGGTGTAGTCGGCGTCGGCAGGGTAGTCGGCGGCGTCGAACGCGTACGACCAGTCGCCGGCGGCGAGGGTGGCGTCGTTCCACGTCTCGCCGGCGCTGGTGAAGCCGGCGCCGTCCCAGTAGTCGCCGCTGCCCTGCCGGATCGAAACCTCGACCTCGACGACGCCCACGCCGGTGTCGGAATAGGTCCCGCACAGTCCCGCCGTGGCGCAGCCGGCGTCCCACCCCGCCGCGTTGTAGCTGCCGGAGGCGACCGGGAAGCTCGCGCTCGAGGAGGGGGCGACGGTGTCGACCGTCCAGCCGAAGCCTGCCGGGTTGCCGTCCGTGTTGCCCGCGACGTCGGTCGCGCGCACCTCGAAGGTGTGGCCGCCGTCGGAGAGGCTCGTATAGGCCTTCGGGCTCGTGCACGCCCCCCAGGCGCCGCCGTCGAGCGCGCACTCGAACGTCGAGCCGGGCTCGTCGGCGGAGAAGTCGAAGCTCGCCGAGGTCGAGCTCGTCGGGTCGGCCATCGTCGAGTCGATCGACGTCTCGGGCTCGGTCGAATCGAAGGTGAACGTCCGGCTGGAGGGGGCCTCGACATTGCCGGCGACGTCGGTAGCGCGGACCCGGACCGTGTAGTCGCCGTCGGCGGGGAAGCTCCCGGCCGCGAGTCCGTACGACCAGTTGCCGCCGGCGAGCGACGCCGCGTTCCAGACCTCTGCGCCGGTCGTGAAGCCGGAGCCGTCCCAGTAGTCGCCGGAGCCGTGGCGAATCGAGACCTCGACGCCCTGGACGCCGGAGCCCGAGTCGGAGTGTGTTCCGCAGAGGCCCACGGCCGCACAGCCCGCAGCCCAGCCGGGAACGTTGTAGGCCCCGGAGGAGGCGGGGAACGTGACCGTCGAGCTCGGGGCGGTGTTGTCGATCCGGAACGTGCGCGAGGGGCCGGCCTCGGTGTTCCCGGCGTCGTCCCTCGCGCGCGCGTGGACCGTGTACTGGCCCTCGGCGGGGAAGCTCGAGGCCGGGAACCCTAGCGACCAGTCACCGCCGGCGAGGCTCGCGGACTGGTAGGTCTCCGTTCCGGACGAGAACGAGGTGCCGTTCCAGTACAAGCCGGTCGAGACGCCCTGGATCGAGACCTGAACGGCCTGGACGCCGGATCCGGCATCCGAGTACGTGCCGCAGAACCCACTGGTCGCGCACCCGGCGTTCCAGCCCGCGTCCGCGTAGCCGGCGCCGGCGGCCGGGAAGCCGAAGACGGCGCTCGGGCTCGTCGTGTCGTACGTGAAGGTCCGGCTCGACGGGGACTCGGTGTTCGCCACGGCGTCCATCGCGCGCACGCGCACCGTGTAGCTGCCTTCGGCCGGGAAGCTTCCGGCGGCGAAGGCGTAGGACCAGGTGCCGGCGGCGAGGCTCGCTGTGTTCCAGACCTCGGTGCCGCTCGAGAAGCTGGAGCCGTTCCAGTAGTTGCCGGCGCCCTGGCGGAGCGACACCTGCACCTGTGCGACGCCGGCGCCGGAGCCGTCCCCGTAGGTGCCGCAGAGGCCCGCAGTCGCACAGCCGGCCGCCCACCCGGCGGCGTTGTACTCGCCGCCCGCGGCGGGGAACGTCGTGCCCGAGCTCGGCGCAGTTGTGTCCACAAGCCACGTGGAGGACGCGGCGGTGCCGTCCTCGTTGCCGGCGACGTCGGTCGCGCGCACCTCGAAGGTGTGACTGCCGTCCGTGAGGCTCGTGTAGTTCGCCGCGCTCGTGCAGGCGCCCCAGGCGCCGCCGTCCAGCCGGCACTGGAAGGTCGAGCCGCCCTCGTCCGAGCTGAACGTGAAGGCCGCGTTCGTGGACGCGGTCGGGTCGGCCGGGCTCGAGTCGATCGTCGTCTCCGGCTCGTCCCGGTCGATCGTGAACGACCGGCTGCTCGGGGTCTCGACGTTCGCAGCGGCGTCGGTCGCCCGGACCCGGATCGTGTAGCCGCCGTCGGCGGGGAAGCTGGTGGCCGTGAAGGCGTACGACCAGTTGCCGGCTGCGATCGTCGTCGTGTTCCAGACCTCGCTCGCACTCGAGAACGAGCCGCCGCTCCAGTAGTTGCCGGTGCCCTGGCGGATGGAGATCTCCACCTGGGAGACGCCCGATCCGGCGTCGGAGTAGGTGCCGCAGAAGCCGATCGTTCCGCAGCCCGCGTTCCACCCGGCCGTGTTGTACGTGCCGGCCGAAGCTGGGGAGGTCGTCGTGGACGTCGGGTCAGTGTTGTCGACCCGTCGGTCCTCGACGACCGTCGAGTTGGAGACGTTCCCCGCGGCGTCGGTGACGACGACGCGGAGATCGTAGAGCCCGTCGGCGACCGCGGTCGTGTCGAACGAGGCCGTGTAGGGCGCCGTCGTGTCGGGGGCGCCGATGTCCGTCCAGGTCCCGGCGTTCGCGGGCGAGCGCTGGAAGAGCACGCTCGTGACGGCCGAGTCCGCATCGCTGGCGGTTCCGGGGAGTATGACCGTGTCGGCGAGGGGCGACCCGGGGTCGGTCACGCTGCCGCTCGGGCTGATGTCGTCGACGTTGAAGGAGACCTGGGTGCCGCTGTTCCGTGAGGAGGCGCCGAGCGTCGACGTCTTGTTCCCGGTGGCGCCGGGGGCGACCTGGATCATCGAGTCGGTCGCGACGGCCAGGCCGCCGGACGCCCCGATCTCGTAGAGCTCGGTCATCCCCGCCGCCTGCGTGAAGGTCGTGTTGTTGCGCGCGGAGAAGAGGGCGAGGACGAGGGCGTCGGCGTTCGTCGTCGTGATCCCGGTCGCCGTCACGGTTGCCGAGTTCGCCGTCTGGGGAGTCGTATCGGCGACGTGGAGCGGGCCGGGCGCCGTCGAGGTCTTGATGCCGTAGAAGGCGCTGATCCCTCCGGCCGCGGCTCCGCTCGTTCCGAACGTCCACGTGTAGTTGGCGGGCTCGGTGGCCGTCGCAACCTTGTACCAGACCGACTGGCGGAGGTAGGGGCTGTACGCGGCGTCGACGACCTGCGTCCAGCCGGTCGGCGCGGTGATCGTGCCGCTGTTGCGTACGGTGACGTGGGCGACGAGGAGATCCTTCGCGGCCGTGCCCGTCGGCTTGGCGATCGTCAGGGTCGTCGCGCCGCCGCCGTTGTTCGCCGTCGCCGACGTGCGATGCGTCACCGCCGGATCGATGACGTAGGGGAGGGGCAAATCCTTGTCGTCGAGCGTCAGCGTCAGCACCCAGCCGCTGCTGCCCTCCTCGAGGCTCCACCGGAGGCCGTCCGGGGTCACGTCCCTACCGTCGGCGTCGAGGATGCGGACAGGGTCGATCGCGATGCTCGTGACACGGTGGCGGGTCGGGTCGAGGAACGTGACGGCGCCGTCGCGGCCGAGGCGGGGGTGGAGGCGGGACGCCAGCTTCCAGCGCCAGGTCTTCCTGCCCTGGCGCTCGGTGACGGTGAGGAACTCCTCCGTCTTGCGGCCGTTGACGACGATCGTCTCGGTGCCGAACTCGGTCTCGCGCGTGACGCCGTGGACGTGGCGGCGCCAGTCCGACCCGCCCACGTCCTCGCTCGCGACCGAGAGAGAGACGCCCCAGTGAGAGACGGTGTAGCCGTGGTCGTTGATGCGGACGCCGACGCCCGTCGCCGGCGTGCGCTCCATCGGCGCCTCGGCCCTCTCCGGGCCGAGCGCCTCCTCGAGGAAGGCCGGGCTCGTGTCGAGGCGGCCGATGCCGGCGAGCACGACGATCGCGAGGAAGACCGCGGCCGCCGCGGCGATCGCTGCAGCCGTCCGGACGGGGGAGGAGCCCCGCAGGATGGCGGCGGGCTCGGCGTCCGCCGAGCCCGTCTCCGTGGGCCGCATGGGAGGGATAGTTGCCACCGGCGTTCAAGCGCGCGAAAAGCGTTTCCGTGTCGAACGAATCGGGGGCAGGCGTAGGCTCGTGGCGGCAATCCGGTATGAAAACGGGATGAGGGCGCCTGAAGCACCCGTCCGGGGGAGGCCGCCCTCACCCGAACGGAGGAGCCGCCTCGCTTGCCGAGGAGGCCGCCGCGTCCACGTAGAATTCGCGGCAGATGGCCACGACCGAGGACCGCCCAGGCCTCGACGCCACGGAGGAGTGGCGCAGGGATCTGTACGAGGCCAAGCCCGAGCGCGACGAGCTCTTCACCACCATGTCGGGGCTGCCGCTCGCGCCTCTCTACACGCCCGACGTCGTCGAGATCGACTACGAGCGCGACCTCGGCTACCCGGGCGTCTACCCGTACACGCGCGGGGTCTACCCGTCCATGTACCGAGGCAAGCTCTGGACGATGCGGCAGTTCGCAGGCTTCGGCACCGCCGAGGAGACGAACGTTCGCTTCCGCTACCTGCTGGAGCACGGGCAGACCGGGCTCTCGACGGCCTTCGACATGCCCACCCTCATGGGCTACGACTCGGACCATCCGAAGTCCCTCGGCGAGGTCGGCCGCGAAGGAGTCGCAATCGACTCGCTCGAGGACATGGAGCACCTCTTCGCGGGCATCCCGCTCGACGAGGTCTCGACCTCGATGACGATCAACGCGCCGGCGGCGATGCTCCTCGCCTTCTACATCTGCGTCGCCGAGAAGCAGGGCGTCCGGCCCGACGCCCTCCGCGGGACGATCCAGACCGACATCCTCAAGGAGTACATCGCGCAGAAGGAGTGGATCTTCCCGCCCGAGCCGTCCATGCGTCTCTGCGTGGACATGATCGAGTACTGCGCGCGCGAGGTGCCGCTGTGGCACCCGGTGTCGATCTCCGGCTACCACATCCGCGAGGCCGGCTCGACTGCCGCCCAGGAGCTCGCGTTCACCCTCGCCGACGGCTTCGCCTACGTCGAGGCGGCTATGGCCCGCGGCCTCGCCGTCGACGACTTCGCGCCGCGCCTCTCCTTCTTCTTCAACGCGCACATCGACTTCTTCGAGGAGATCGCGAAGTACCGGGCGGCGCGCCGCATCTGGGCGCGCGAGCTCCGCGAGCGCTACGGCGCTCAGAGTCCCCGCAGCTGGCTCATGCGCTTCCACGCCCAGACCGCCGGCGTCTCCCTGACCGCGCAGCAGCCCGAGGTCAACATCGTGCGCACCGCGGTCGAGGCGCTCGCGGCCGTCCTGGGCGGCTGCCAGTCGCTGCACACGAACTCCTTCGACGAGGCGCTCGCGCTCCCCACCGAGCGCGCCGTCAAGATCGCGCTCAGGACGCAGCAGGTCCTCGCCCACGAGACCGGCGTCGCGACGACGATCGACCCGCTGGGGGGCTCGTACTTCGTCGAGGACCTCACCAACCGGCTCGAAGCCGAAGCCTACGACTACTTCCAGCGCATCCGCGCGCTCGGGGGCGTCGTCCCGGCGATCAAGGACAACTTCTTCCAGCGCGAGATCGCCGAGGCGTCCTTCCGCTTCCAGAGCGAGCTCGAAGCGGGAAAGCGGGTGATCGTCGGCGTCAACCGCTACCAGGAGCCCGACGAGCAACCGATCGAGATCCTCAAGATCGACCAGGCCCTCGAGGAGAAGCAGGTCGAGCGGGTGCAGGCCCTGCGCGCGCGTCGCGACGCGGCCGCGGCCGAGCAGGCGCTGGGGCGGCTCCGGGCCGACGCGGCGGCGGAGGACCGGAACCTGATGCCGGCGATCGTCGACGCCTCGCGCGTCTATGTGACCATGGGCGAGATGTGCGACGCGCTCCGCGAGGTCTGGGGCATCTGGCGCGAAACGCCGGTTTTCTAGGGCCGACACCCTCCTGGGAGTCTCACCGAACGGCTAGTAGGCGGCGGCCGAAGGGTGGAGTAGTGTCGCCAGGGCGAGCGCCGGTTGGCCGCAGCCGACGCTCGGGCGCGAGGGCGTCGTGAGCCTTCCCTCTGTACGGCCCTCGCAGTGGGGTTGGCGGGCACTCCCGGAGACCAAGCGGGATGGCCCGCTTCCCCCTTCCGGGGGATAGACGCGCGCGCCTAGGTCGGGGAGATTTCCGGGGCGCTCCTCCAGGGCGCGCGCGGCCGCCCCCGATTGGTCGGGGGGTGGCCGCGCTCCGTTTCCGGGCTGGTGCGGGTGTTACACCGTCGCCGCGCTTGCCGCCTGGAGCGGAAGCAGGCCGTGCACCTGCGCCCACCGGCTCGCCTCGGTTCGATTCGAGACGCTGAGCTTCCGGTAGATGTTCGACAGGTGGAACTTGACGGTCTGCTCCGTCACCCAGAGCATGCGGGCGAGCTGCGCGTTCGAATGCCCCTCGGCCACGAGCGTCAGGATCTCGAGCTCGCGGCGCGTGAGGCCCCACGCCTCCTCGATCGACTCACGGGAACGCTGGCGCTTGCCGTTGTGCCCGCGGGCGAGGTAGATGGAGTGGTCGAACACCTGCCGGATCGCCGAGGCGAGATCGTCGGCATGGGCCGTCTTCAGGACGTACGCCTCGGCGCCGGCGGCGAGTGCCGCGTCGACATACTGAGGGTCTTCGAACGCCGAGAGGACGATCACCTTGAGCTCCGGCACCCGCTGCTTCGCGAGCGCGAGACACTCGATGCCGTCCATCTCGCCCGTACTCATCTCGTTTCCGGTGACGAGCAGGCTCGGCCGGTGCTCCTCGATCAGCGCGAGGGCGTGATCGGGCGAGGTCGCCTTCCCGTTGACCTCGACCCCGATTCGGGCCAGGACCTGCTCGACTGCATCCGTCCAGAGCGGATGCTGGTCCAGCAGTACCGCGGTGCGATGCTCAGCAGGACTCATCGAAAGGGCCGCCTTTCGATCGGACTACACGAAGAAGCCAGACCATAGCTGATCTTTTGTCGTGTGCAAAGTCCCGGAGCGAAACCTGTTGAAACTGGCTCCTCCTGCCGGAGTCTCGCGTGGGGAAGCCGGGGGCGACTTCGCGCCCCCTCGAACGTCTAGGAGGGTTTGGTGGAATGTCGCTCGTCGCCCGGGGTCACCGCCGTCATTTCGCCAAGCCCTCTTAGGCGTCGGCGACGAGCAGGGGCGGGGCGTGGAGGTACTCGGCGGCGCGCCGTTTGCGCTCGATGTCCTCGAAGACGCGCTCGACGATCTCGGCGTCCAGCCCGGTCGCGGCAGCGGCGGCCTCGGGGGGAAGGCCCTCGTTACGGGCGTAGAGGCAGAGGTCGAGCTGATCGAAGGGGACCGAGAAGTAGAACTCCTCCTGGCTCTGCTCGAGCGCGTACGTGTCGGTCGTAGGCGGGCGCTCGCGGATGACGGCCGGGACTCCGACCTCCTCGGCGAGCTGGTAGACCTGGGTCTTGTAGAGGTGGGCGATCGGCTTCACGTCGGCCGCGCCGTCGCCGTTCTTGACGAAGAACCCCTGATCGTACTCGAGCCGGTTCGGCGTCCCGACCACGGCATAGTCGAGGCGGTCGGCGTGGTGGTACTCGAGCATCTTGCGGACGCGCTGCTTGAAGTTCGTCGCGGCAACGACCTCCCGGTAAGCGGTCGCGGTCAGGCGCGCCTCGCGGCGCTCGCCCTCCGGTGACTCCGCGACGACGGTGAAGAGGCTGTAGCGCGAGCCCCCGAGGAGGCTGGGGAGGACGATCTTCGCCTTCCAGCCGACGCCGTACTCCGGGAGCACGGTGCGGATGGCGGCGTCGCGGCGGTCGTAGCAGCCGGCCGCCTGGAGGAGCTCGGTGATGTCCTCGAGCACGATCTGGACGCCGGCCGCCTCGGCGGCGACGTTGGAGAGGTCGAGCGTGTCGGAGGCCGACTCGCCCTCGGGCATGAGGACGCCGAGGACGCGCTCCGGCCCGAACGCCTTCGCGCAGAGGTGGGCGACGAGGCTCGAGTCGACGCCGCCGGAGAGCCCGACGACCGCGCCCCGGCGGCGCAGGTCCTTGTAGACGACCTCCCGCAGGCGCTCGGCGATCTCGTCGGCCGTCCGCCCCGGATCGTCGAGACGGAGCGACGCGGCCGTCAGCTCAGCCGGCGCCATTCGAAGCGGCGGTCTTCTCGCCGACGAACCGCGTGATGTTCGCGATCGAGTCGAGGTTCTCGGGGAGGACTTCCTCGTCCGCGATCTCGACCTCGTAGCGCTCCTCGATGAAGCCGATCAGCTCGAGGACGCCGGTCGAGTCGATCACCCCGACCTCGATCAGCGAGTCGTCACCGGCGAGGTCGACGCCGTCGGCGCTCAGCGGGAAGTTGTCCTTGAGGAACTGGCGGACTTCCTGCTCGATGAGATCGGGGCTGGGCATGACGGACAAAGAGAAGTCGCCCGGAACCTCACGGGGCGACCGTCTGAGAATAGCAGCGGCCCATGCAGCTTTCGACCAGGTTTTCGGGCCGAACCTGGTCTTGCCGCCCGTCCGGGTCGCCCGTATCGTCAGGGACATGTGCGGCATCGCCGGCATCTACGCGCGCCCCGACTCCGAGGCGCCGCGCAGCCTGCTCCTGACCTTCGCCGGCGAGCTCCGCCACCGAGGCCCGGACGGGACGGGGCTCTACCTCGACGGCCGCTTCGGCATGACGAACAACCGGCTTGCCATCGTCGACCTCGAGGGCGGCGACCAGCCGCTGTCAGACGAGGAGGGCCGCTACTGGGTGATGCAGAACGGCGAGATCTACAACTACGTCGAGCTGCAAGCCGAGCTCGAGGGCCTCGGCCGCCGCTTCGCCACGACGAGCGATACCGAGGTGATCGCGCAGGCGTACGCTGAGTGGGGCCCCGCCTGCCTCGACCGGCTGAACGGCGACTTCGCCTTCGCCGTGTGGGACCGCCGCGAGCAGGAGCTCTTCCTCGCCCGCGACCGCTTCGGGGTGCGGCCGCTCTTCGTCGCCGAGCTGGGCGGCGATGTCGTCTTCGCGTCCGAGCTGAAGGCGATCCTGCGCCATCCTGCCGGCCGCCGCGAGCTCGACCCGGCCGGGCTCGTCGAGAGCTTCACGACCTGGTGCATCTCGCCGGACGCCTCCTCGTTCCCCGGCATCCGCGAGGTGGCACCCGCGCACTACCTGCGCGCCGGCCCCGAGGGGATCCGGGAGGAGCGGCGCTGGTGGGACCTCCGGTTCTCGGATGCGGGCGACGTCTCGCCGGCGGCGCGCGCGACGCTCGCCGAGGAGCTCGACGCGCTCCTCGGCGACGCGACCCGCATCCGCCTTCGCGCGGACGTCCCCGTCGCCGCCTATCTCAGCGGCGGGCTCGACTCCTCGGCCATCGTCGCCCACGCCCTCGAGCAGATGGACGAGACGCTCTACAGCTTCGGCATCGGCTTCGAGGATCCGCGCTTCGACGAGAGCGCCTTCCAGGATCGCCTCACCGGCGACCGCGGGCTGAGCCTCACCCGGGTGACGATCGGCGCGCGCGACATCGCCGAGCTGCTGCCCCAGACCGTCGAGCTGGCGGAGAAGCCGACGCTTCGCACCGCGCCGTCCCCGCTCCTGCGGCTCTCCGGTGCCGTGCAGGATGCGGGGCTGAAAGTGGTGACGACCGGGGAGGGCGCAGACGAGCTCTTCGGCGGCTACGACCTCTTCCGCGAGAACGCCGTTCGGCACTTCTGGGCGCGCGAGCCCGGCTCCGAGCTTCGCCCGCTCCTCCTCACCAGGCTGAACGCCTTCATCGGCAAGGACCTCAAGCGCTCGGGCGCGTTCCTCGTCGGCTTCTACCGGAAGGGCCTGACCGAGACGGAGGATCCGCTCTACAGCCACCGCCTGCGCTTCGCCAACACGTCGCGCCTGCTCGGGCTCCTCCAGCCCGGCGTGGTCGAGAGCGCCGCCGGGCGCGGCGACCCCGCCGAGCGGCTGGAGGCCAGGCTGCCCTCCTGGTTCGAGGAGATGACGCCGCTCGGCCGTGCGCAGTACCTGGAGATCACGACGTTCCTTGAGGGGTACCTCCTCCACTCGCAGGGCGACCGCATGCTCATGGGCCACTCGATCGAAGGTCGCTTCCCCTTCCTCGACTACCGGGTAGCGGAGTTCGCCGCGGCTCTCCCCGATGCGCTGCGACTGCGCGGCCTCACCGAGAAATACCTGCTCAGGAAGGCGGTGGAGCACCGGCTCCCCGCCGAGATCGCCGCCCGGAAGAAGCGGCCGTACCGGGCGCCGATCGTCGGCGCCTTCGTCGGCCCCGACGCGCCCGCCTACGCGCGCGAGCTCCTGGACGAGAAGCGCCTCGCAGCGGCCGGCATTCTCGCGCCCGAGGCAGTCACGAAGCTCGTGCGCAAGTGCGAGGCCGGGGCGCCGCGCGACGCGGTCAGCGAGACCGACGAGATGGCCCTCGTCGGCGTCCTCTCCGTCATGCTCCTGCACGACCGCTTCGTCGAGAGCCCGCGCCTCGCCGAGCCGCTCGTCCCCGACCGGGTCGTCGTCGGCGACCGGCTGCAGAGCCCGCGCTCCCCGGCGCGCGCCACCGCATGAACGTCCGCCTGCTCCACGAGACACTGCTCGCCTCCGCCGAGGGGGTGCCCGAGCGCGAGGCGGTGGTCGCGGGCGCCGTGCGGCTGACGTACCGCGGGCTGCTCGATCGCTCTCTCCGTCTCGCGCGGGGGCTGCAGGAGCTCGGCGTCGGGCGGGGCGACCGGGTTGTCATCTTCATGGACAACTCTGCCGGCTGCGCGGCGGCGATCTACGGGACGCTCCTCGCGGGCGCCGTCTTCGTCGTGGTCAATCCCCAGACGAAGGAGGACAAGCTCCTCTACGTCCTCGACGACTGCGAGGCGACGGTGCTCCTGACCGAGGGGAGCCTGACGCGCACGGCGCTCGCCGCCGCCGGCTCGGCCGCGAGCGTGAAGGCCGTCGTCGCCGACGGCGCGCCGGACGGGGTGGAGGGGGCGCTCGCCTTCGAGGACGTGATCGCGGACGCAGACCCCGAGCCGAGGGCGCCCGGGACGATCCCGCTCGACCTCGCCGCCCTCATCTACACCTCCGGGAGCACCGGCTTCCCCAAGGGCGTGATGATGACGCACCAGAGCATGGTCTTCGCCGCGGGGAGCATCTCCCAGTACCTGCGGCTCGGCCCCGACGAGCGCATCCTCGGCCTGCTCCCGCTCGCGTTCGACTACGGCCTCTACCAGCTGCTCATGAACGTCCTCAAGGGCGGCACGCTCGTCCTCGAGCGCTCCTTCGCGTTCCCCGCGCAGATCGTCAAGCGCGTGCAGGAGGAGGAGGCGACGGTCTTCCCGGGCGTGCCGACCGTCTACGCCACGCTCCTCTCCATGCGCCGCAGCATGGAGTTCGAGCTGCCGACCGTCCGGCGCGTCACCAACACCGCGGCCGCGCTCCCCGCCACGTTCCACGGCGAGCTGGCGCGGATCTTCCCGAACGCGCTCCTCTTCGCCATGTACGGGCTCACGGAGTGCAAGCGCGTCAGCTACCTCGAGCCGGAGCTCCTCGCCGAGAAGCCGACCTCCGTCGGCAAGGCGATCCCGGGGACGGAGGCGATGGTGCTCCGGCAGGACGGCACGCCGGTCGAGCCGGGGGAGACGGGCGTGCTCTACGTCCGCGGGCCGCACGTCATGGTCGGCTACTGGCGGAAGCCCGAGCAGACGGCGGAGATGATCGTCGAGGGCCCGCTCCCCGGCGAGCGCATGCTCTGCGCCCAGGACCACTTCACGCTGGACGAGGACGGCTTCCTCTACTTCGTCGGGCGCAGCGACGACATCATCAAGACGCGCGGCGAGAAGGTGAGCCCGATCGAGGTCGAGAACGCCATCTTCGACATCGAGGGCGTCAAGGAGGCCGCGGTGATCGGCGTCCCCGACGAGATCCTCGGGGAGGCCATCCGCGCGTTCGTCGTCCTCGACGCGGCCGCGGCGCTGACCGAGCAGGAGATCATCGCGGCCTGCCGCACGCGCCTCGAGAACTTCATGGTCCCGCAGGCGGTCGAGTTCCGCGACTCGCTCCCGACGACGGCGACCGGCAAGGTCCGGCGCAAGAGCCTCAGGGATCCCGCCGAAGTCTGACACCGGCCAGGTATCTGAGCCCGGGCGGCCGAGCGGCCGCCCGGGCTCAGGTTGGTGTCGGCGCTAGGGCCGGGGTGGGCGCGGGATCACGATGCCCTGGTTGTTGACGTCCACGGGGTCGACCGCGTCGCCGTTCATGTTGATGCGGAGGGGGAGGTTGGCGATGAAGACCGAGTCGCGGGCCCCGGACCGGACCGAGTTGTCAACACGCAGGCCTTGGTTCGCGTTCACGAACACGCAGCGGATGCAGACCACGTCGGTGGGGAGGCCGTTGGTCGAGGAGGGATAGAAGCCTCCTCCGGCGCCCCAGCACGTGAACTTGCGGTTGACCGCGTCGCCGGAGCGGAAGTCGTGGAAGCGGACGCGGGTGCCGCCGTTGATCTGGACGCCGTCCTGGTGCGCGCCGTTCTGTGCGCGGCCGCAGTTGACGTAGCCCGTGATGTCGATGTCGCGGGCGCCTTGCTTGACGGTCATCGCGTCGTCGGAGGGGCCGACCGTCGTCCCGTTCCCGTTCACGTGGAGGATCAGGTCGATCGTGACGGGGTTGCCGTCCCCCACGCAGCCCGGCTCGAGCCAGACGCCGTCGCCGACGGAGCTCGCGGCGGCGTCGTTGTTCCAGGTCTGATCGACGAGGATCGGGAGCTCCCCGTACTCGGTCAGCGGCTTGTTGCAGTCCCAGCGTGCGTTCGTGACTCCGATCACTGTCCGGGGCGTGGGCTCGGTGCCCGGCGGCGGCGGGGGCGGAGGGTCGTCGGGCGGCGGAGGCGGCTGCGGCGGCGTGCCGTCCGCGGCGACGGCCGGGCCGACGGCGTAGGAGGTGGCGATGGTGGCGCCGTAGGCGTTGGCCACCTCGACCTGCGAGCGGAGCTTCCGGCCGACGTCTGCGGCGGAGACGAGGTAGGCGGTGCCGAACGCCCCGCCGATCGGCTCGCAGTCCTGACCGCGCGCGTCGCAACGCAGCCAGCGATGGGTGTACGTCATCGGGCCGGGGCCGCGCCACGTGCCCTCCGTGGTGACGAGCAGGTCGCCCTCGCGTGCCGTGCCGCTCACGTCGGGGCGCTGCGCCGACACGGGGGCGACGCGGTTGGGCGCACACGGCCGGGTCTCGACCCGGCGGTGTGCGACGTCGGACACGCCGCGACGGTTGATTGCGCGGACGCCGAACCCGTAGGTGCGGTTGCAGCCGAGGTTTCCGAACGTGTGGCGGGTGCGCCGCGTAGTGGCCACGCGGTCGCCGTTCTTCGAGAGGCGGTATCTGGGCGTCGTTCGGTCCCAGTCGAGCGTGACGCTCGTCGCGGTGACCGTGACGACCCTGAGGTGCTCTGGCGCGTGCGGCCGGCGGGCGGCCGACGCGGCGCCCGCAGCGGCGAGCGCGAGTGCTCCCGCGAGGACGAGCGCAGCGGCTCGCCCGAAACGCGGGTACGGGTATGCAAGGAGAGTGCGGCTCATAAAGGCGCCCATCGGCGTGAGCCGCGCGGGTCATGACCGGCTCATCCCTCGGGCGAGGGCACCCCGACGGGGGGTTCTGCGGGCAACCGGTGTAAGCGGTTTGTTAGGCGCAGCGCTTGTCGTCCCCGGGGAGCTCCTTGTTCCCCTCGAGGACGGGCTCCTGCGCGAGGCTTTCGTCGATGCGGAGCGCCCGGAAGCGTCCCGGGCAGATGAGCGTGTTGCGCGCGCCGGAGCGCACCGACTCGTCGATGGAGAGCGTCTGCGCGGCGCCGCTTCCGAGGAAGCAGCCGTCGCACACGACGTCGGTGGGCATCCCGGGCGCCAGGGCGCTGACGTAGAACTGGGCGTTCGGCTCCGAGTTGCAGTTGATCTCGAGCCCCTGGAAGGTAATGCGCTTGCCGCCCATCACCTGGATGCCGTCCTGGTGGCCGCCGGCTCCCTGGGCGTGGCAGCGGATGTAGCCGCCCTCCACGACGAGGTCGTGCGCGACCGGGGCGGGCACGTTCACCTTGAGCCCGTCGCCCTTCCACGTGTCGACCTCGATCCGGCCGATCCGCCCCGTGCAGCCCTGGCGCAGGTAGATCGCGTCGTCCTCGACGTTCCGGATCTCGACCTTGACCAAGTCGAGGTCGACTCGGCCGAAGCAGGTCCACGGCTGGTCGACGAGGTGGACGGTCCCGGTCGTCTGGGTCTCGACACCTTGCCCGGTGCTCAGGGGGATCGACGTGGTCGGCTCGTCGGCGACCTCGTCGTCTCCGTCCGACGAGCAGCCCACGACGAGGATGAGCGCGAGCGTGAGAGCCAGTGCCGCAGGCGGGCCGCAACGCCGGAGCATGCGAACAGGCTAGCGGCCGAGCGCGGCTTGGCTCAGCAGAGCCGGTGCCGGCGGGGGAGAATCCGAAGCCCCTCGTGGACCGGGCGCACGGCGACGCGGCGCTCGATCCTGACGGCGTAGCCGAAGTCGCCGCGGCAGACCCGTGTCCGCCGAGCGCCCGATTCGACCGAGAGGTCGATGAAGAGCGGCGACGCGGCGCCGGTGCCGAGAAGGCAATTGATGCACAGGACCCTCCGCGGGACGAACGGCCTGTTGCCGCTGACGTAGAACTGGGAGTTCGTGCCCCGGTCGTGCACCTTCCCGCACTTGATCCGGAGGTTGCGGAACGTGAGCCGGAGGCCGTCCATCACCTGGATGCCGTCCTGGTGGCCGGCAGCGGAGTGGGCGGGGCAGCGGATGTAGCCCCCACCGATGACGAGGTCGTGCGCGGGCCTCCGCCCGTTCCCGCGGTTCACCGTGATCCCGTCCATCGTCCGGGTCACCACCTCAATGCGGTCGATCCGCCCGCGGCAGCCCGGGCGCAGGTAGATCGCGTGCTCGTTCCTCGTCCGCATGGTCACCTTGACCAGATCGAGGTTGACGCGGCGACGGCACGTCCACGACCGGTTCACCCTGCGGACCGCGCGGAAGACGGTCGTGCTCGCCGCGCGCTCGCCGGCGCTCGGGCGGGCGACTTCGTCGCCGCCGATCGAGGCCGCGGCGTGGCCCTGCGAAGGAAAGACAAGGAACAAGGCGACGGCGGCTGCGGACACGGCCAGTGCGCTGACGAGGCGTCCCCGGGTCTCGACCATGGCGCGGGAGGCTAGCAGCGTGCTCCGGATGATCCTTTCGTCCAGGCGTTGATCGAGCTCTGCGCGACGGGCCGGCGAGCGCTTGCATGCAGGGAAAACGCGACCCTGTAAGGATTTCCTGAATTTGGCGACCGGGCTACTCGAGGTAGCCGAGCCCGCGCAGGCGCCGCTCGACCTCGGCGGTGCCTTCTTCCTCGAGCTCGGCCCGCTCGGGCTCGAACTCCGCCGGCGCCGCGTCGTCGTACTCGGGGGGGCGAGCGTCGAGCAGCTCAGGGCTCAGCGCCTCGACGAGCACCCTGCCTTCGAGGTCGGCCGGCACGGCTTCGCCCATGAGGTAGAGCAAGGTCGGGGCGACGTCGACGAGCTCCCCGCCGACGGGCGCGCCCTGCGCGACCGCCGGGCCCGCGAGCACGACGATCCCCTCGTGCCGGTGGCTGCCGACGTACGAGTGGTCGCTGCCGCCCTCGATCTCGATCTCGTCCCAGAGCGACTCCGACCTCGTCTTCAGGTTTCCCTTGCCGAGCCAGGCGTAGTGGTCGAACTCGACGAGCAGGTCGGGGACCTTGGCTAGCTCGGGGCCGTGGAAGAGATCCTCGCGGCGGTGCACCCGCGCCACGATCCGCTCGCCGCCGGGGCCCTGGAGGTCGAGGAGCCGCGCGGAGACGGCGTCGCGCACCCGCTCGTACTCGTCACCGGGCACGACGATCCCGTGCTGCTCCCGGCCGTGGACGTTGAGCACGATGTTGCCGAAAGTCCCATAGGAGAACGCCCGCGTCCGGCTCCAGTCGAGCACCGTGTAGTCGCCGTGCTCGATCGCCTTCTGCCGGAGCCCCGGCAACCGCTGCTTGGCGAGGTAGCGCAGCCGCTCCGGAAGGTAGCGCCGGAGCTCGAGCACTTCGCCGAGGAGCTTGCGGCCCACGACGCCGCCACCGGTCTCGTAGGCGAGAAAGCCCTGGGACGCCAGCCACGCGTTCAGGTTGACGACCCCGTGCAGCGGCCCGGCCCCGTGGTCGGAGACAACCATGACGTTGCCGTCGCCCGCGAGCTGACCGAGAGCTCCGACGGCCTCGTCGAGGATGCGGTAGACCTCGGCGACCGGGCTCGCGAGGCCGTCCGCGTCCCAGTCGGTCCAGCAGAGATGGTGGATGTGGTCGGCGGGCATGAAGACGACGAAGAGGAGCTCCGGGTCGAACCGCTCGGCCAGCCAGGTGACAATCTGGACCTTTTGGGAGGCCGCGCGGCGCACGAGGTCGAGGTCGAGCTTCCCGTCCGTGAGCGGGAACGCGTTGTCGAGCTCGAGCGAGCCGAAGCGCTCGCGCAGCTCGTCTCGCAGCGCCGCCGGGCTCGTCAGGCCCTGCTCGCGCGCCGCCGCGTCGAAGCCGGCGATCGCGAACCCGTTCACGTCAGGCGCGGGCCAGGTGAAGGGGACGTTGACGATCCCCGAGCGGCGCCCCGAGCGGCGTAGACGGTCCCAAACGGCCGGTGCACGCCGAAAACTGCCGTTCACGAGCCGCAGCTGGTAGCCGCTCTCGTCCCGCTCGGTGAAGTCCCAGATCCCGTGCCTCCCGGCGTTGACGCCCGTAACGATGGTCGCCCACGCGTGCGGCGTGAGCGGGTGCGTCGTCGAGCGGAGCACGCCGCGCGCCCCCGCGTCGCACAGCCGAGCGAGGTTGGGGAGCTCGCCGGCGGCCAGCATCGGATCGACCACGTCGAAGGTCGCGGAATCGAGCCCGATGACGGTCAGGACTGGACTGGACACCTGTGGAAGCAGCCGCTACAAGTTAGGACCACCCGATCCACCCTACTGAAATGCACTTGTGGGAATGCGGCAGGCGGCTGCCGCATCGGAGGCTCCCATCCGGTGTCAGTGAGAACCTGTCCCAACTGCGGCCACGCCACGCGCGACGACGATCGCTTTTGCGCGTCGTGCGGTCAGCCGACCGATTCTCGCCGCCAAGGCTCGCTCACCGCGTCCGACGACCGGGCCCGCCGTACGATGGCGGTGGCCACCTCCAACGTCGGCGCCTATGCAGGGGCGCTCCGCCGCTTCTGGTGGGTGCTCGTCATCGGCGCCGTCATCGCGCTCCTGGCAGGCCTGTCGGCGCGCTTCTCGATCAGCCTCTTCCCGCCCGGCCTCGAGGAGAAGGACTCGGTCACCTACACAGCGGAGTCCCGCATCCTCGTCTCGAGCGCCCAGAACCCCTACATCCGCGGCCAGCAGACGACGTTCGTCGAGCAGCCGGGCTCGGCGGACGAGAGCACGACCGACGAGAGCGCGACCGGCGTCGGTGACACCACCGGCGAGCCGAGCGCCGACGGCGCGTCCGTGCAGACGGTTCCGTTCGTCTCCGCCCCTGACCTGAACACGCTCATCCGAACGGCGAACATCTACCCGTTCCTCATCGAGTCCGACACGGTCGCCCGCTACCGCCGGGAGCTGTACGGCGATCTGCCGGGCTCCGTCACGGCTCTCGGCGTCACCTCGGTCGTGACGGCGAACCGGATCGAGCTCTCCGAGATCCCGGTGCTCAAGCTGATCGCGGTCGCCGACTCGAGCGACGACGCGATCGCGCTCGCCGACAAGACAGCGAAGGCGTTCATCGGCTGGCTCGAGCGGGAGCAGGACCGGGCGACGCCGCGGATCATCCCGGAGGACCGGATCGTCGTGGAGCAGCTGACGGTCCCGACGGGCGCGGCCGCCTCGGAGGGCCCCTCGACGACGCTGTCCGTGCTCGTCTTCCTGGTCGTCTTCGCGGCGTTCTGCGTGCTGGCCGTCCTCCTCGACCGACTCATTCCGGCCCGCACGGGCCGGCCTGACGTCGAGAAGGTCGAGCCGGTCACGGTCAAGAAGACGGCCTGATGGCGTACGTCGAGGCGCCGCCCGCCCGCCGTTCGACGGCGATCGGAGTGGCCACCTTCGGCGCCCTCAGCCTGACCGCCGGCGCTGTGCTCGGGCCCCGGGAGATGCTCGCCGGCGCGGCCGTGTTCGTCCTCGCAGCGCTCCTGGCCATGCGCGAGCTGGCGACGCCGACTGTCACCTGGCCGAACGCGGTCGCTGCCTTCGTGCTCGTCATGTGGCTCGTCCCGGCGCGCGGCTACCGCCTGCCGATCACGCTGCCGTTCAATCTCGAGCCCTACCGGGTCGTCCTGGCTGTGCTCCTGGTCGCGCTGGTCGTGGGGGCGATCAGCGGCCGCCTGCAGCTCGAGTTCCTCGGCTTCGGCGTCCCGCTGCTCATCCTGGCGGGTACTGCAGTCGTGGCCGCCATCCTCAACTACCAGGAGCTCGCGAACACGTTCGAAGGCGGGGGCGCCTTCAAGTCCCTCTCGTACTTCCTCGGCTTCCTCGCCGTGTTCGTACTCGTCGCGTCGACCATCAAGACGCAGGCGGCGATGGACAGCGTGGTGCGCGCGCTTGTTCTAGGCGCGACCATCGTCGCGCTCTCGGCCATCTACGAGTCACGCTCCGGCTACAACGCCTTCGACCACCTGTCGGAGTGGATTCCCGCCCTCGTGAGCGAGGCGCGGACCGCCTTCGAGCAGCGCGGCGGGAACGTCCGCGTCTACGCGTCGGCGCAGCATCCGATTGCCCTCTCGGCGGCGCTCTTCATGGCTTTTCCCCTGGCGCTTTACCTCGTCGGCCGCGCGAGCACGCAGTTCCGCGCCCGCCTGTGGATCGTCGCGGCCGCGATCTGCGCGATCGGCGCCGTCGCTACCATCTCGCGGACGACGGTCGTCATGGCCGTCGCGCTGGGGCTCGTGGCCGTCTGGGTGCGAGGGCGGCAGGTCGTCCGCTTCTGGCCGCTCCTCCTCGTCCTGCCGATCGCCATCCACTTCGCCGTCCCCGGGGCGCTCGGCGGCATCTACAAGGCGCTGACGTTCCAGAGCGGCGGCCTGGAGGCCGACGCCTACGCGCGCTCCGGCGAGCAGGGCTCGGGGAGGCTGGCCGATCTCGAGCCGGGCCTGCGCGTCTGGGGGGAATCGCCGCTCGTGGGCAAGGGCATCGGCTCGCAGGTCACCACGAAGGAGGCGGGCGTCGCCCAGACGGCCGAGGGCGCCCAGGGCGCGGTCATCATCTTCGACAACGAGTGGCTGAACACGCTCGTCTCGCTCGGGGTGATCGGCGTCGTGGCGGTGGCCTGGTTCATTTTCGGCAGCCTCGTCACCGTGGGGAGATTCGCCCGCAGGGTGCGCGGCCCCAGAAGCGACCTCGCCGCCGCCTGCGCCGCGGCCATCGGGGCGTTCGGCGTCTCCATGTTCGTCTTCGACGCCTTCGCGTTCGTCCAGGCGACGATCTTCTTCTTCCTGATCGCCGCGCTCGGACTGCAGGCCCGCCGCCTCGGCCCGCGCCCGACGGACGCCTAGACTCTCCTACTAGCGCAGAAGGCTCGTGCCCCGCATTGAGGCGGGCGTGTCCAGGCCGAGCAGGTCGAGCACGGTCGGGGCGACATCGAGGAGGTGCGCGCCCTCGCGCGCTCCCGGCGCGACGCCGGGCGCCTTCAGGACGAACAGGCCCTCCTGGGCGTGGTTCGCGTCGTCGGGCCCGGTGTCGTTCTCGAAGGTGTGCACGCCCTCCTCGCCGCCCACGGTCCCGACCGAGCGCCACAGCAGGTCGCCGAAGTGGACGATGAGGTCGGGGGCGACGCCGTTCACCTCGGGGTACGTGTCCTCGGGGACGTGCACACGCGTCCCGAGCGGCTCGCCCTTCTCGTCGGGGATGGCCGCGAGCCGGTCCGCCAGGTCGCGGCGGACGCCCTCGTAGTCCTCCTGGGCGACCACGCCCTCGGGCTCGCGCCCCGCCACGTTGATGAAGATGCGGGAGTAGTAGCCCCCCTCGCCCCAGGCGACCGTCTTCGACCAGTCGATCCCCGCCTCGCGCAGGGGCATGACGCGGTCGGGCTCGACGAGCGTCGTGAGCAGGCCCTCGCGGCGCAGCCACTCGTTGACGCGGATGCCGCCGTCCATGCGCTTGCCTCCGTGGTCGGAGACGACGAGGACGGCGGTGTTGTCGTCGGCGTGCGCAAGGACGCCGCCCACGAGCTCGTCCACGTGCTTGTGGTAGTCGAGGATGGCGCTCTCGAACGGGTTCCCCGGCACGTGCTTGCGGTGCTCCGGGTCCATCATCTTCCAGAAGCCGTGGTACATGCGGTCGACGCCCATCTCGACCATGGCGAAGAGCTCCCAAGGCTTGGTCTCGAGCAGGTGGTTCGCGAGCCGGAAGCGACGATCGGTCATCTCGTACACCTGGCGGAGGAGGTAGTCCTTGTCCTCCGTCCGGAAGTCACGGACGTCGAAGAGGTATTCGCCGACGGTCTGCTCGATCTCCCGCTTCAGGATGGGCGGGAAGGTGAACTGGCTCTCGGCCGAGGGCGTCAGGAAGCAGCTCACCATGACGCCGTTCAGCGGGCGCGGGGGATAGGTCCCCGGGACGCTGAGGACGATCGAGGGCTTCCCGCCCCGCGTGGCATAGTCCCAGAGCCGAGGCTCCTTTATGGCCGTCGAGTTGGCGATGAAGAGCCCGTCGTAGGAGTGGTCGGAGCGGTTGCGGAAGCCGTAGACGCCGAGGTCGCCGGGCGTGCGGCTCGCCATCATGCAGGACCAGGCCGGCACCGTGATCGGGGGGATCACGGAGGTCAAGCGCCCGTACGCGCCCTGCTCCATGAGGCCCGAGAGCACGGGCAGCCGGTCGCGCCAGCGGTCGAGCAGGAGCGAGGGCTCCGCGCAGTCGAGCCCGATGATCATCACCTTCATCGCGTGATGAGCTTCCGGTAGATGGTCTCGAGGTCGCGCCCCCCCTGCTCCCACGTGAGCTCGTCCCGGCGGGCCAGCGTGCGGCTGCGCAGCCGTGCAAGGAGCTCGGGGTCGCGGTCGACCATGCCCAGGTGCTCGGTGAGCGCGGCGACGTCGCCGGCCTCGTGCACCAGGCCGTCCTCCATGTGCTCGCAGCGCGCCCCGGCTGCGTCGGACACCACCGGGACGCAGCCCGAGGCCTGCGCCTCGTACGTGACGAGCGCGCTCCCCTCTTCGATCGTGGGGAGGACGAGGACGTCGCTCTCCCGCATGACCGCGCCGACGTCTGGGACGAACCCCTGCACGGTGACGCTGGGATGGTCGAGCCACTCGGCGAGCAGCGCGTCGTAGCCGGGGTAGAACCCGCCGCAGATAGTGAAGGTGCCCTGTGGGGCCGCGCCGGAGTCGACCCACGCCCGGAGCGCGTAGTGGAGCCCCTTGCGCGGCTCGGCGCTGCCCGCGAAGAGCGCCCGGAGGCCGCCAGGCCCGCCGTTACGCCTTCGCTCGGCGGGCGGCGGGAAGCGTGCTGGGTCGAAGCCGTACTGGTGCAGCCCGAGCCGCCCGGGCGGGAAGCCGTGCTCGAGGAACGTGCGGCGCGAGAACTCGGAGGGAACGGCGACCAGGTCGACCGCGGCGTACTCGCGCTCCTCGAGCGCGAGCGCGTCTTCGTCCACGGTGTGGGAGTGGCCGGCCGGTTGCTTGAGCCCGAGGCGCTCCGTCTCGGCCGCGACCCTCTCATAGGCGTAGGCGGTGTGCGTGTTCGGGGCTTCGCGGACGCTGGCGACGCCCGTCTTGCGGGCCGCGGCGGCCGTCTCCACCGTCGCCCGCGGCCAGCAGTGGACGACGTCGACGCGGCCTTCGAGCCGGCGGAGCGCCTTCGCCACGCGTCGGTCGTGGTGGCGGTACGCGCGGCGCCGTCCCACGGCGCGGTGAGGGACCCGCTTGCCGGCGACGGTCAGCGTGGTCACGACCTCGGCGGCGCCGGGGACGTCGCGAGCGAGTGCGGTCGCGTGCACCCGGACCTCGTGGCCGAGGCCGATCAGGCTCTGGACTTGGTTCCAGGCGGTTGTGCCGATGCCCGGGGCGCCGAGCGTGTCCGGAAAGCTGTACAAGACTCGCAGGCGCTCGGGAGCCTCTGCTCGGGCCACCTCAATCCTCCAGGTAGCCGAGCGACCGCAGCCGTCTGCGGATGGCCGCGACCTCCTCGCTCGTCAACCCGTCGTCGGCGGAGGCGGGCGGCTGGCTCGACACCAGGTCGCGCAGGACGTATACGGAGAACTCCGTCACGGAATGGAACCCGGTCCCCTCGATCACCTGCCGCAGCCGCTCGTAGAGCGGCCGGGGGATCTTCAGGGTTACGTCGTCGGTTCTCTCGCTTCGCCGGCGGGCCATCACACTTCTAGAGGAGTGTCCATGGAGTGTAGCCGCGGCGCCTCCGCCGAAGGTCTGGACCGTTACCCTGGACTTGGCAGACCGCCGGGAATCGCCTAGGACCTGAGGTGAGGGAGATGCGGGAATGAAGAGCCGGAGCTGGAGCGAAGCCCTGCGGTCGTTCATGGCCCCGCTGACCTACTTCCAGGTCGTCAGGCTCCTGCATTACTACAGCTATTCGCACGTCCGCCCCCGGCGGCGGCTGACCCTGGGCGAGGGGGCGACGATCGCCCCCAACGTCTCGCTCCGGAACGGGGAGCGGATCACGATCGGGCGCGGCTCGAAGATCGGCGAGCGGGCCTACATCTGGGCGGGGGACTCGGCCGGCAGGGTCACGATCGGCGAGGACTGCCGCTTCGGCCCCGAGGTCTTCGTCACGGCCTCCGACTACGGCCTCGCTCCCGACGCCAAGATCGCCGAGCAGGAGCGCAACGAGCGCGATGTCCTGATCGGGAACGACGTCTGGCTCGGAGCGCGCGTCTTCGTGGGCGCCGGCGTGACGATCGGCGACGGCTGCGTCGTTAGCGCAGGGTCCGTGGTCACGAAGTCGCTCCCCGCCGGCTCGGTGGCAGTCGGGAACCCGGCGCGGATCGTCCGCCGGCGCGAGGACTACGCCGCGCGCGAGGCGGAGGCTCCGGCGGCCGAGCCCGACCCGGTGGAAGCGTCGGCTTGAGGGCGCAGGAACGGCCTGACGTCTCGATCCTGCTCGTCACATATCGGTGCCGGGACGAGGCCGAGGCGTGCCTCCGCTCGATCGCCGGCATCACGTCTGGCCTGGACGTCGAGGTGGTCGTGCTGGACAACGCCTCCGGGGACGGCACCGCCGAGATGGTGACCTCGACGTTCCCGGACGCCCGCCTGATCGCCTCGCCCGAGAACCTGGGCTTCGCCCGCGGCGTCAACCGCGCCGCCGAGGAGGCGACGGGCGAGTTCGTGCTCCTGCTCAACCCCGACATGGAGGTCCACCCGGGCGCCGTCGAGAGCCTCGTCGCGTTCGCCCGCGCCCACCCCGAGCACGGTCTCTACGGCGGGCGGACGCTCGACCCCGACGGGACCGTCAACCCCGGCTCCTGCTGGGGCGCGCCCTCCCTCTGGAGCCTCTTCTGCTTCGCCGCGCTCCTCTCGACGATCTTCAAGAGGAACCGGCTCTTCGACCCGGAGTCGCTCGGCGGCTGGAAGCGCGACAGCGTCCGGGAGGTCGACATCGTCACCGGCTGCCTGCTGCTCGCGCCGCGCGCGCTCTGGCAGGAGCTACAGGGCTTCGACACCCGCTTCTTCATGTACGGGGAGGACGCCGACCTCTCCTTTCGCGCCCGGGCCCTCGGCTACCGGCCCGCGATCACGCCGGACGCCGTCGTGACGCACGAGATCGGCGTCTCCTCGGCGACCCGCGAGGACAAGCTGCTCCTGCTCTTCCGCGGCAAGGCGACCCTCGTGCGCAAGCACTGGCGGGGCACGCGCCTGCGCGCCGGGCTTTTCTTGCTGAGCGCGGGCGTCGGCCTGCGCGCCCTGCTCGCCGTCCTCGGACGCCGGACCGACGCGCGCGCGGCCGCCTGGCGCCAGGTCTGGCGCGAGCGCAGGAGCTGGCTCGCCGGCTACCCGGAGCCGGTCCGCGAGGCGCAGCCGCCCGCGGCCGCGCCCCCGCACGGCGTCGGCGCCGCCTGACCCACGGCGATGAGCGAAGCCGGCGGCTCCTTCCACAGCTCGCTCAAGTGGGCGTTCCTCATGAACTGGGGGGACCGCGCCTTCTCGCTCCTGTTCACCCTGATCCTGGCCGCGATCCTCGGCCCGCGCGACTTCGGCATCGTCGCGCTCGCGCTCATCTACATCGCCGTCGTGCAGCTTTTCCTCGAGGGCGGCGTGCAGACCGCCGTCATCCAGCGCGAGGCGCTGGAGGACGAACACCTCGACTCGGCCTTCTGGCTCAACTTCGCCTGGTGCCTCCTGCTCGCCGGCGCTAGCTACCTCCTCGCCGGCTGGTGGGCGCGGCTGAACGACGTCCCGGAGCTTGAGGACGTCGTCAAGGTGCTCTCGATCCTGCTCGTGATCTACGGGCTGACGGTCGTGCAGCTCGCGCTCTTCGAGCGGCACATGCGCTTTCGGGCGCTCGCGTTCAGGGAGATCACCGCCGTCGTCGTGGGCGGGGCGCTCGGCCTCGTGCTCGCGCTGCGAGGGGCGGGTGTCTGGGCGCTCGTCGCGCAGCAGCTCGGCTTCGCCGGTACCCAGCTCGTCCTTCTCTGGGCCATGAGCGCTTGGCGGCCGCGGCTCCGCTTCTCCCCGGCGCACGCGCGCGACCTGATCGGGTTCTCGAGCGGCGTCTTTCTCTCCAACCTCGGCGGCTTCATCAACCGCCGCGCCGATGCGCTCCTGATGGGCATCTTCTTCGGGCCGGTGGCCGTCGGCCTCTACCGGCTCGCCGACCGCTTCGTCGACAACCTCCTCGACGTGACGATGCGACCCGTCGCCCGCGTGTCGCTGCCGTTCTTCTCGCGCCTCCAGAGCGACCGGGCGGCGTTGAAAGACGCCGTCGCCTCCTGCATCCGGACGACGCTCCTGCTCACCGTCCCGGCCATGCTCGTCCTGGTCGCGTGCAGCGACTTCGTCATGGACGTGATGGGCGACGACTGGGCGCCCGCCGCCGACGTGCTCAAGCTCCTCGCCCTGGTCGGCATCGGGAAGGCGGTCGTCTTCTTCACAGGGCCGCTGCTCTTCGCCGTCGCCCGGCCGCACCTCCGCGCGGTGATGCTCTGGGTGCTCGCCGTGCTCTCGGCCGGAATCGTCCTCCTCGTCGGCCGGCTCCTCACCGACGACGGCGCGCGGGAGCAGGCGATCGGCATGGCCGCGTCGCGGGCCGCCTTCTTCCTCGCCGTCGTCATCCCGGTGAACGTCGCGGTCGTCTGCTGGATCACAGGCCTGCGGCCACGCGACTTCGTCCGCTGGATCCCAGCGCCGGTCGCCTCGGGCCTCGCCGGGATCGCGCCCGTGGCGGCGCTCGACGCCCTTGGCCTCCTCGATGGCCTGGCTCCGTTCGTTGCGCTGCTCATCGCAGGGACGTGCAGCTGCCTCGCCGCCGGCGCCGTCCTCTTCGCGCTCGAGCCCCGCGCGCGTGAGCTCCTGCGCTCGGCCCTCCGCAGCCTTCCCCGGCGCGAGGCGGCCCCGGGCGGCCTCAGCCCTCCAACCACGACAGAATGGAGCATGAGAGACCGATGACCGAGACTTCGAGCCACGAGCCGCGGGTTCTCCCCGCCGACCTGGCCGTCGACGGCCCGAACCTCGTCGGCGCCACCGGCGGCTCCGGCACGCGGGTGGTTGCCAAGATCCTTCGTGGCGGAGGGATGTTCACCGGTGACAAGCTCAATCCCTACGAGGACGCGGTCGAGCTCGGCTTCTACTCGGATCGGTGGATCGACTCCTACGTCCAGGCCGCGGGGGAGCCGCCCGAAGCCGTCAGGCGCGAGATGGTCGACGACCTTCGAGCCGTGCTCGCCGACCACCTCTCGGGCCTCCCCGGCGACGCCGTCGCGTGGGGCTGGAAGGAGCCCCGCAGCATCTACCTCCTCCGCTTCTGGAACGAGGTGATGCCTGCCGTGCGGTTCCTCCACTTCGTCAGGGACGGGCGGGACCTTGCCTTCTCCGAGAACCAGAACCAGCTGAAGACCCACGGGAAGGCCGTCCTCGGAGACGAGCTGCGCAAGGCGAAGACGCCGATTCGGTCGATCGCGCTCTGGAACCGTGTCAACGCCGCCGCCGCCGACTACGGCGAGCGCGAGCTCGGCCCACGCTACCTCCGCGTGCGCTTCGAGGATCTCTGCGCCGAGCCCGGCCCGACCGTGACCCGCATCTTCGACTTCTTCGGCCTCGAGGGCGACGCTGCCGCAATCGGCGAGACGACGGTGCGCCCGCCCGAGACGCTCGGCCGCTGGCGCTCACACAAGCTTGCCGAGGAGCTCACCCGCACCGGCGAAGCCACCCTCGGGCGCTTCGGGTATCTCTAGGAACTGTCCTAGGCCTCGGTTTCGAGGCGTTGCTGCAGCGCCTCGACGACCAGCTCCAGGGCCTCCTGGGCTGCATCGGTGTCCGCGAGCGGGGCGAGGAGGCCCTCGACCCGCAGCTGCTGGACGACGAGGACGCGCCCCGGCTCGAGCGGCTCGAGCACGAACTCGTACTCCCAGTCGCGCAGGCCGGGAACGACCAACCGGTCCTGCCAGCGCAGCTTCCGGTCCGGCCGCGCGATCAGGACCTTCGCATCCAGCGACTCCGGGTCGTGACCGGGGAGCACAGCCTCGAGCTCGACCGTGCGTCCCTCGCGCGCCTCGCCGGAGGCCTCCGGCAGAAAGGGGTTCCAGTCGTCGTAGGCGGCGAAGTCGGTGAGCACCGCCCAGACCTCCGGCTTGCGGGCCTCCACGGTCGCGCTCAGCGAGGCCACGCGCGCAGGCCGATCGAGGAGCGTGCTCGCGCCCAGGGCGACGAGCACCGCCGCGGCCAGGCCCGCGAGGGCGAGCAGGGCAATCCGCAGAGGGCGCCGCACGGGTCAGCGGCGAGGCCCGGCGCCGCCCGCTCGGCGCTGGGGGCGGACTTCCGTCCTTCTCCGGACGGTCGGCGCATCGACTCGGCGGGCGCCGTCCACGATCATCTCGCTCGACATCGTGCGCTCCGGCCCGCGAGCGTTGGCCGGGCCGACGGCGAGTCCGGCGCCCGCGTAGACGGCCAGCAGGACGAGGACGCCGGGGAGGAAGCTCCGCAGCAGCCCCGTGGGCTCGCCGGCGCGGCGCTTGCGGCGCACGCTCCCGAGGGAGCCCGTGCGGGTCGCGACCGCGCGGCCGGCGGCCGTCAGCGCGCCGAACGCCGTCTGCAGCGCGTTGACGGCGACGCCGCGCGGCTTGCCGGCGAAGACGACGACGTCCTCCTCCTCGATGAACGTATCGCCGAAGTTCCGCTTGTAGTCGGCGTCCCCGAACCCGAAGTCGAGCGTCTGCACCGAGTCGTCCGCGCAGAGGTCCTCGACGGCCCTCATGAGCAGGTACGTGCCGGGGCGATCCTCCGCGAAGGCAGGGTGGAACCCCGTCGCGCCGATGCCGAACACGCCCCGGTAGGCGTTTCCGTGCCAGAACGCGACGGGCGTGTCGCGGAGGTAGAGCATGTAGCCGCGGAACCAGCCACGCTCGGCGCAGAGCTCGGCCAGCCGCCGCTGCACCGTCTCGTCGGAGAAGCCGACACCGAGAATGTGCTGGTAGGTCTCCCGGTGGATCAGCTTGCTGTCGGCGAAGAGGCGATCGAGGCCCTGTCCGTCCCTGACGACGTCTACGCGCGCGTCGTCGCCGTACGTCCGCTCGAGCTTACGGAAGTAGCGCCGCACGGTTTCGCGGCGGCGCCGCGACCTGCGGGCGAGGAAGTCGTCCAGCGAGCCCGTCAGCTCGGAGCGCCAGTGGGGCATGGACGTCACGAACCGCTGTCGACGGAGGAAGGGCGCCTCGGCGGTCGCGGCCGCGTGCTGCGGGGACCCGACCGGGAGCATGCGTACGCGGACGAGGTCGACCGCCTCGTCGGCGAGCGATGCCTGGAGGGCTGCGAGGAGGCGTCCGGCGAGCGCGCGGTCGCCGCCGCCGAGCAGGCCGCCGTAGACGACGGTGAGCGCGCGAAACCGGGAGTTCATAACAACCTTGTGTGCCAGCTTCGCCGGCATCCGGACGTCCTCCAGGCGGGAGACGACGAGGCCGGCCGGCGCCCCGTCCTCCTCGAGCAGGACGGCGTGGGGCCGGACGACGTTCGGGGTATGTCGGCAGTAGGTGAGGAAGAAGTCGACGTCGCTCGTCACGTAGTCGTTCTGAAGCGCCTCCCAGGCCGGCCGAAGCGCCTCGACCTCCTCGTAGCCTCGCGCGACCTGCAGGCTCACGGAGCCGCCCCGGACGGGGCGCGGTCGCCCAGCCGCGCCCGCCAGCGCCGGCGCAGCGCGGGGAGGCGGCCGGTGCGCCTCGCGAGGGCTTGCGCCGTCCGGGCGGCGCCGCGGATCGCCGAGAGGCCGAGGTTGATCGCCACCGCCCTGGGGCGAGGCTCGAACATCGCGACGTCCTCCTCGAGCCAGCTCTCGTCGCCGAAGTGGCTCTTGTACTCGGCGTCACCGAATCCGAAGTCGATCGCGTGTACCGACTCGTCGGCGCAGAGGTCCTCGATGAGCCGCATGAGGAGGTACGTCCCGGGGCGTGTATCGCCGTAGGCGGGGTCGTACCCGGTCGCCACGCTCCAGAAGACGCCGCCGTAGACGTTCCCGTGCCAGAACGCGACAGGCTTGCCGCTGAGGTAGAGGACGTAGCCGCGGAACCAGCCCCGTTCCATGCAGGTCTCCGTCAGACGTCGGTTCAGCGCGTCGCGCGAGAAGCCCACCCCGAGCGATGCCTGGTACGTGCGCCGGTAGACCTCGAACGTGTCGTCGAAGAGGCGCTCGAGCTCGGGGCGGGAATGGAGCCGCCCGACCTCGACCTCGCCGCCACAGCTCTCGTCGAGCCGGCGCGCGTACCTCCGGACGTGCCGCCGCCGCTCCTTGGAGCGGGCCGCGAGGAACTCGTCGAAGGAGCCCGGCACGGTCGAGCGCCAGTGGGTCACGGGCCTGCGGAAGTGCTCGCGACGGAGGAAGGACGCGTCCTCCCGCGCGAGCTCGTGGGCCCGCGAGCCGAGTCGGAGCATCCTGATCCGCACGACGTCCGCCTCTCCGGGGGCGATCGAGCCCCTGACCGCGTCGATGAGCCTGCCAACGTTCGCATCCCGGGCGAGCAGCCCGCCGTAGACGACGGTGAGCGAGCGCACGTGCGGATTGAACACCATCGCGTAGCCGAGCCGCGTCGGAGAGCGAGCGTTCTCGAGGCGGGCGACCGCCACCCCCGCCGGCTCGCCGTCCTCCTCGACCACCACGACGTGCGGGCGGATGACCTGCTGGCCGTGCCGGGCGTGGGCGAGGAAGAAATCGATGTCGGAGTTGATGTGGCCGCCTTCTAGCTTCTCCCACGCCGGGCGCAGCCTCTCGACGTCCTCGACCGTTCTGGCCACGGCGATGTTCACCGCGTTCTCCCCCTGAGTGCCCGCCCCGCACGGCCCGCCCGCATGCGGGCCTTCCCGGCCGCTCGCCTCGCGCGGTAGCCCCAGAGCCGCTCTCGGTCCAGGGCGGCGAGCTCGGCGGGCTCGAGCCGAAGCTCGCCGGCGCCGACGTTCTCCTCCAGGTGGGCAGCGGAGGCCGTCCCTGGAATGACGGCGAGCCTCGGCGAGCGGTGCAGGAGCCAGGCGAGCGCGACCTGAGCGCCGGTGGCGCCGTGGGTGCGGGCGACTCGCGCGAGCGTGGAGGTTGCCCCTGCCAGGAAGCCCTTCGCGAGCGGCGCCCAGGCGACGAAGGCGAGGCCCTCCCGCTCGCAGGCTGCGAGCACGTCCTCGGAGCCTCGCTCCGCGAGGCTGAAGCGGTTCTGCACGCTGACGATCTCCGCCGTCGACCGGGCGCGGGCCAGCTGCTCGAGGTCGACGTTGCAGACGCCGACGGCGCCGACCTTGCCCTCGAACTGCAGCTCCGAGAGCGCGCCGACCGACTCCTCGATCGACACGGCCGCGTCGACGACGTGGAGCTGGCAGAGATCGATGCGCTCGACCCCCAGCCGCCGCAGGCTGCCCTCGCAGGCTGCGCGCAGGGCCTCCGGCCGGCAGTCCGCCGACCATTGGTACCGCCCCTGTCGGCGGAAGCCACCCTTGGTAGCCACGAGGAGGCCGTCGTAGGGGTGGAGCGCCTCCCGCAGGAGGGTCTCGGCGGTCTCGGGCCCGTAGGAGTCGGCGGTGTCGAAGAGCTGCACGCCCAGCTCGGCGGCGCGCCGCAGGAGCGCGCGCGCCCCCGCGGGGTCGGCGGGGCTCCCCCAGGTTCCCCGCCCGGTGAGCGACATCGTCCCGAAGCCGAGCCGCCCTACCTCCGCGCCCGCGAGGGCCATCGTCCCCCCGGGGTCCCTCAGCGGAACCCACTCCCCGTGTGTCCCGCGGCCGGGGGAGGGGCGACCGCATAGCGGACGGCGCTCGCGCCGAGCGTCCACTCGGCCACGACGAGCCGAGGCAGCTCGTGGACGAACCTCGCCCGTAGCTCGGGCTCGGCGCTCAGCCGGCGGTAGATGACGGGCAGCCGCAGGAGCGCGAAATGATGGACGGGCACCCGCGCGAAGAAGTCGCGTGCCCGGCCCTCGCTGAGGACACGGCGCGTCCGTGCGATCCCGTACGCCATCCGCCGCTGCTGGCGCCTCAGGTCGGCGAACGTCTCGCGATCGTGGTCGTGGTGGGCGTGGAAGCGCGGGTCGAAGACGAGCTCGTAGCCGGCTGCGGCGGCGTCGGCGCTGAAGACACCGTCCTCGCCGCCGTAGCTCTCGTCCCAGCGGAAGGGAGCGTCGCGCGGCACCGCCACGCAGTAGGACGAGAGGAACGGAACCCGGCGGGGCTCTCCGAGCGGGAGGTACGGCGTCTCGCACTGGAGGTGGGCGACCCAGCCCCACGACGTCCGGCTGTCGAACGTGCGCCCGCAGCCGACGAGCGCGCCCGGGAACTCGGCGAGCGCCCGCTCGAGGCCGGCGCCCCAGCCGGGGGCCGGGATGGCGTCGGCGTCGAGGAAGACCACGACCGGAGCGGACGCCCGTTCCCAGCCGGCGTTCCGGGCGCCGCCGGCGAAGGCGTGCCGCTCCATCGTCACCACGGTGGCCTCGGCGGCCTCGGCCGCGACGGCGGTGCCGTCTTTCGAGCCGTCGTCGACGACGAAGATCTCCGCCGGCGCCGGCTCCTGCCCGCGCAGGCTCTTGATCACTCGGCCGACCGTGCGCTCCGCGTTGTAGGCGGGGATGACGACCGAGACGTCGAGCTCAGCGGCCATTGCCGAGGACCCTCTCTCTGAGAGCGAGCGAGTCCGCGAGGAACTTCGCCGCCCAGTTGGGGTACTGGAGCGGCGCGTACCGGCCGTAGATCGGGAACGACCCCGGCACCGCGCCGTCGACGGCGCGCCACGTCGAGCGTGACTGGAGCGCCGCTGCCTGCCCGACCGCCTCGATCCCCGCTTGCCTCAGGACGACGTCACCCGTCTCCTCGTGGAGGCGGAGCCAGACGCCGCCGGTCTGGGCGAGGCCGGTGACGCAGACCCAGTCGACGCCCGGGCTCCAGTCCCGATCGTATGTGCCCGGGAGCCGCCCGAGCCGCCGGAAGATGCCGAGCATGGCGTGCGCCGTCCGCACCGCGGCCTCGAGGTAGCACTCGTCGCCGAGGATGACCGAGCTCTCCAGCAGCCCGCGCATCGTGTACGCGAGCCCATGGCTGTTCGGGAGCTCGCCGGCCCGGAAGTTGCACCACTCGAACCAGCCGTTGGCCTGCTGGGTGGAGAGGACCCAGTCGAGGTTCTTGACGGCCGTATCCCGGAACGTGTCGTCGCCGGTCGCCTGGAAGAGGCGGAGGAGCGCCCAGTCGACGCGGGAGTGGTACGTGTGCGGGTTCGCCCCGAGTGTCTGCCGGCCCTGCCAAGTGCCGTCGGCGTACTGGCTTTGCGCGAGGAACTGCCCCGCGCGCCGCCCGGCCTCGAGGTAGCGGTCGTCGCCGAAGGCCTCGTGCAGGTCGACCCAGCCGAAGATGACCATGCCGGTGTTGAAGACGACCGAGCGCGTGGGCGGCGAGGCGAACGCCCCCTCCATGACCCCGCCGTCGGCGTTCTGCACCTCGATCTCCCAGTCCCCCATCTCGCGCGCACGGCGGCGGAGCCCTTCCTCGCCGGTCTTCGCGGCGTGGTCGAGGAGGGTGCCGATGACGTAGCCGGTCGTCTCCGGGTAGGCGGGCAGCCAGCCGTGCAGGAGCGAGAACCCCTTCGAGGACCCGCGGCGACCGGTGACGTCGTGCGTCAGGCAGAGCCAGCGGACGGCCGCTTCGAGGGCGCCGTCCGGAACGCCGGCCCCGTCGGGGGCGCGCCACGCCCCGCCGAGCGCGG